>ERZ772912.1-NODE-1-length-231962-cov-7.558254_pt1 | contig 231962 bp, 155 predicted proteins | sample MGYA00512119_ERZ772912 | MGnify/ENA primary metagenome ERZ772912 (study PRJEB29015, sample SAMEA2738048) | human oral metagenome | biome: human oral; feature: human-associated habitat; material: saliva | place: China | collected 2230 ...
GAGGACTAGCACCTCAAGCTAGCGCGTCTGCCTATTCCGCCACCCGCGCAGGTGACTTTCGAACGTTTTCCTTTCGGTGCCGTTCGAAGCAACACGTAATACTATACGGGCTTTCTGAATACTCCGCAAATCGAATGGGCATGTTCTGCGTCACATATTCAGGGTTGGTTGGTTCACCGTGCCCCCGGTGATCTTCTCGCACCGTGAGTAATATGACCGGCGCGCCCACTCAACTGCCATATTTTCGGTCATAACGACTAGAATAAAAAGCATGAATAATGAGAACCTCTCCCGCGAAGAAGCCGCAGAACGTTCGGCTCTCATCAGTGTCGACACCTACGACGTGCATGTTGACCTGACTAACGCCAAGGACCCCGAATTCGAGTCCTACCCCACCGTCACTACCGTCCGATTCTCCTGCAACACCCCCGGTGCAGAAACCTTCATCGACTACATCCACCACAGCGTCGACTCCGTTAAGCTCAACGGCACCGAACTGACCCTGGCTGATGTCGTCAACGGCGCACGCATCACCCTGCCCAACCTGCAGGCAGAAAACGTACTCACCATCCACGGTCGCTCCTACTACTCCCGCTCCGGCGAAGGTATGCACCGCTACTTCGACCCCTCCGACGGTCGCGTCTACCTGTACACCCAGTACGAGCCCTCCGACTGCCGCCGAGTCTTCCCGAACTTCGAGCAGCCCGACCTGAAGGCAGTCTTCAACTTCCGCATCACCGCGCCCAAGGACTGGGTCGTCAGCTCCAACGGCGTACTCGAAAGCCAGGTCGTAGACCCCACCGACGACTCCATCACCAAGCGAGTCTTCTCCCCCACCGCAAAGATCTCCACCTACATCACCGCAATCGTTGCCGGCGAATACTTCACCGCAACCACCACCTACAAGCCCAAGAGCAAGGTCAACAGCGGCGACATCCCCCTGGTCGCATACTGCCGCCAGTCCCTCAAGCCGCACTTCGACTACGACCACATCTTCATGGTCACCAAGAACGGCCTGGACTTCTTCCAGGACCTCTTCGACTACCCCTACCCGTACCCCAAGTACGAGCAGGCGTTCGTGCCCGAATACAACATCGGCGCAATGGAGAACCCCGGTCTGGTCACCTTCACCGAAGACTACATCTTCGTCTCCGGCGCAACCGAGGACGACCTCGAAGGCCGCACCAACACCATCTGCCACGAAATGGCACACATGTGGTTCGGCGACCTCGTCACCATGAAGTGGTGGGACGACCTGTGGCTCAAGGAATCCTTCGCAGACTTCATGGGCACCCTCGGCGCTAAGGAAGCTAACCACTTTGAGGATGCGTGGGTCACCTTCGCGAACAACCGCAAGGCATGGGCATACATGCAGGACCAGCTGCCCACCACCCACCCCATCGTCGCTGACATCCCCCACCTGGAAGCAGCATCGCAGAACTTCGACGGCATCACCTACGCAAAGGGCGCATCCGTGCTCAAGCAGCTGGTCGCCTACGTCGGCTTCGACACCTTCATCGAGGCAGCACGCGTGTACTTCAAGCGTTTCGAGTGGGGCAACACCTCCCTGAACGACTTCCTGCAGGTACTCAACGAGGTATCCGGCCGCGACATGCAGGCATGGGCTAACGCATGGCTGCAGACCTCCGGCGTGTCCGCACTGGGCACCAAGCGCGTCTACGGCGAAGACGGTCAGCTTACCGACCTGATCCTCACCCAGGAACTGCCCGCACAGCAGCCCGCAGGTCTGGGCCGCCCCCACGTGGCAAAGCTGGAAACCTTCGCACTGACCGACGGCAAGCTCACCTCCACCGGCCTGTTCTCCCTCGAGTACCCGGCAGAGCCCGTCTCCGAGCACCGCGTGGAGCTCACCGATGAGCAGAAGAAGCTCGTTGGCGAAGCTGACCTGCTCATGCTCAACGCAGAAGACCACACCTACGCCAAGGTCGCCCTGACCGACGAAGACGGCCTGCAGGCAGCTATCGAAGGTGTCTCCACCCTCGAATCCGCACTCTCCCGCGGCCTCATCTGGGGTTCCCTCTGGGAGAACGTGCGCGATGCACGCCTGCCCGTCACCACCTACGTCGACGCAGTCGTACGCAACGTCTCCAAGGAACCGAGCGCATCCCTGCTGGGCACCATGGTCAACAACGCACAGGTCGCTATCGCAACCTTCTCCGCACCCACCGGCCGCGAGCGCCTCTACGACGCTCTCTACGACGCATTCGCAGCCGCACTGGCACAGGCTAAGCCTGGCTCTGACGAGCAGCTGATTCTGCTGCGCGCCCTGATTTCGGTCTCCACCAACGCGACCAAGGGTGAAGAGCTCTGCCGCGATATTGCCCGCGGTGCTTTCGAAGACACCACCGGCGATATTGCTGACGCAACCGGCATTCCTTACGACCAGAACCTGGGCTGGAGTGCATTGGGTGCGCTCGCAAGCCGCGACCTGGTGACCGTTGAGGATCTGGACCGTGCGGCTAAGTACAGCCCCTCCTCGATTTCTTCGAATGGTTACGCGTACGCGATTGCTGCCCTGCCCTCTGCTGAGCGTAAGGCTGCTGCGTACAAGACCATCATGGAAGACGAGTCGCTGTCGAACGACGCTCTGGCTTCGACAATTAACGGTTTTGCTCGCGGTCCGGTTGAGCTGCGTGAGTCCTACTACGACTCCTACTTTGAGGCTCTGTTGCCCATTTGGGCGTCCCGTTCGATTGGTATGGCGACCCGCATTGTGCGTGGCCTGTACCCGAAGGCTCCGTACAACACCGGCTCCACCGAGGGTCTGGGTGTTGAGGGTAACCCCTCCGTTGCGCTGGCTCAGCGTTGGCTGGAGGCGAACCCCGAGGCTCCTTCGGCTCTGCGTCGTCTGGTTCTGGAGGCTCAGGATCACGGCCGCCGTTCGATTGTGGCGCAGAAGTTCAACGCTTCCCTGCAGGACTAAGCTGCATGGTTTGAGTAGCCGAGCGGGGTGCTATGACCACCCTGTGAGGCTCTCAAGCTAATTGTTGTAGACCGCCGCTTGGCGCTCACCCGGCTGTGAACCGGGGGGTGTCGGGCGGCGGTCTTTTTCGCGGTTTTCTCAGCCGAAATTTTTGTTTCGTGAGGCTCTAGGCGGAGGGTTCGTGGCTCTTTAGTGCGTTGGCGTGAGTCAGCGTTACCGGGGCTGATTCCCCCAAACACAAAACTATATGCACCCGGTGCTAAAAGACAGATAAATGTCACCCGTTTTTGTGAGCTGTCCGCCCTGAAAGCATGAGAGAATAGACTAGGTATCCGCTCGCTTAGACATATCAGAAGGAGTTTTCAGTGGTCGATTACGCACTCGGTGACCGCGGTAGCGTTAACATCGTCACCGATGATTACTACGAAGCAGAAACCCTCCAAATCTTCGAGGAACTGCACATCGACCGTGAACGGATCTGGTACGGTGAAGCGCGCCTGGTTCCCGAACCGGATAACCCCTACGAGCCCAATAGCATTGCCGTCTACATTGATGAGTTCAAGGTAGGCCGCATGAGCGTGGAGGACTCCGCCGCGTACTGGGATTCCATTACCCGCGTGGTCGCCTCCGGCTACGAACCCATCGCGCACCTGCAGCTTTCCGCTGTTGCCGTACGCGCTGAAGGCGGCGGCATGCACGTGAAGAGCACCGGCGTGCTCTCCCTGTCCGCACCCGGCTCTCTCTTCCCCCTCAACGACGCACCGACCCGCGCGACCCTGTTGCCCCAGGGCCCGTCCATGAAGGTGCTCGACGAGAAGGAACACTCCGAATACCTGCACAGCATCCTGCCGCCCAGCGGTGAAGGCCGCGTGATCCTGACCCTGGAAGCGAACCAGCTCAAGACCTCCGACGGCCGCTTCGTTGACAGTGTTGAGGTGCGCCACGACCGCAAGCTCGTGGGCCGCCTAAGCACCCAGATGTCTGAGCAGCTGACGCCCGTCATCCGTTACGCTTTTGAGAACGACCGCCTCACCAGCGCCTGGGGCACTATTCGCGGTAACACCCTCGAGCTATCGCTGACCGTTCAGGCTGCACGCCCCGCCGATATTCCGCAGGAATGGTACGAGACTCTGCCCAACAACGTTCCGGCTCTGCTGCCCGCTGGCGAAGAGTACGAGGTGCCCGCCGCATTCGTACCCACCGAAGGCGAGCGCCACTACCTGGAGTCCTCTGCACAGCAGGCTCCGAAGAGGCGTCGCGGTTTCATGAGCTCCCTGACCGGCGGTTCCATTGCTTCTGAGTCGACCCACCATGAGCCCACCGCCGAGAAGCCGATGATCGAGTACAGCCTGGAAGAAGAGGAGTACTACGAGCCGAACGAACGTGACCGCCTGGTGAACCTGGTCAAGGGCGCAGGCCTCGCCGTTCTGGTCGCCGGCCTGCTCTCGATGTTGTGGACCCCGATGCTCGGCATCCTCATCGCTATCCTGGGTGGCGCTATCGCGGCAGTCGCCTTCTACTTTGGTCGTCAGACCTACTACGACGACTACGAAGCCTACGACGAGTACGAGGACGAAGAGGCTACCGAGGACGAGGAAGAGCCTGAATCGAAGGCATAAGCTTCCCCCTAAGACCATATGCACAAAGGGCGGCTACCCACCATTACAGTGAGGTAGCCGCCCTTTTGCGTACCCGGTTTCTCCCGGAACGGTTAACCAGGAACGGTTAAACACAGCGGGGGCGAAAGCCCCATCAGCTTTCACCCCCGCAAGGAGTCAGATCTTAGTCCTGGCCGTAAGTCGCCATGAACTGATCCATGCTGTCATGCTGCAAAGCATAGGACAGGTTAGCGTTCGCAGCCTGGTTCACGATAACAATCGACTGACCGTCGTAGGACCAACCCGGGCCTGCGTTCGGCAGGGTGGTCATACGCATCGTGGTGTCACCGCTGGTCAGCACCGGAGCCGCAATCTGAGCAATCTGTGCCGCATTCAGACCGGAGTCCACACGCATATAACCAGCAATAGACTCAACAGCAGACTGGAAAGAGCCCACATTATCCAGTGCGCCCTTAGACTTCATCGTGTTGTACAGACCGCGCAGGAACGCACGCTGGTTACGAACACGCTGGTAGTCACCATCAGCAAACTGGTAACGAGCACGCACGAAGGCAAGTGCCGCACCGCCGTCCATGTGCTGCACACCCTGCTTGAAGGACCAAATGTTGATATCGAAGTTGAAGGGAACCTGAACATCCACACCGCCGACCGAGTTCACCAGAGCTTTGAAGCCCTCAAACTCAATCTCAGCCACGTGATCAATCTTGATGCCCAGCAGGTTCTCAACGGTTGCCACCTGCAGAGAAATACCGCCGTAGTTCAGTGCCGCGTTAATCTTTGCCGCGCCGTAGCCGGGGATGTTCACCCAGGTATCACGCATAATCGAGACCAGGTACACGCCCTTACCATCAGCAGGGATGTGAGCAAGCATGATGCTATCTGCACGGGAGCCGCTCACCTGAGCTGCTTCAGAACCGGAACGAGTATCGCTACCGAGCAGCAGGATGTTCTTGCCCGGACCCTTCACAACATCGTAGCTGTAACCGTCATCCAGGATGCCGTCGCCGTCCTTATCGTGCTCGCTCGCGTTAGCTGCAAGAGCTGCGGAGGCAGCACCGCTACCGTCGGTGCCGTTTTCACCGTTTGCGGAACCGCCGTTACCGTTAGTGCCGTTCTTGCCGGTATCCGAGTTGGTGACGGTCGGAGCCTTCAGCTCCGTCACATTGAGCTTCTTAGCCTCGCCAAGCTGCTCCTTAATTTTGCTGAGGTCTTCATCCACCTTAGTGATGGAGTCAAACTTCTCGGTCTTGCTATCCCAGGTGTGGCCAGCACGCCAAATAAAGAAACCAATACCGAGGGTAATAACCAGCAGAAGAATCAGCAGGATCAGCAGAATACGCTTGACCCATTTCTTCTTCTGCGACGGTTCAGAGTGAGCGTCGCTCATTAAGTTGTCCTTTGTTTGAGGTGGTGATACGCGAGGCGCGCAGCGCATCCAGCGAAGTCTCTAGAATGCAGAGAGCCGGAGAATACCCGCCGATACGGGGCGGCGCTGGAGGGCACAAAAAATGCACAGCTCGCAAAATACTTACTCATTGTAACGCCGTCAGCCGGTCTACGCACCGGCGAACGAAAGGTTTTACATTACAACTTTCCTCACGTTTGGGCGAATATTGCAGCTCTCACCATAAAACGCACAATGCCCCGCCTCCTTGAAAGCCAAGGAGAACGGGGCATTGATTTCGCTAAAAAGCAAAACTGGGACAGAAGATTTACTTCTTGCCGAAGTTGCCGAAGCGTGCGTTGAAGCGCTCGACGCGACCTGCGGAGTCCATGATGCGCTGCTTACCGGTGTAGAACGGGTGCGACTCAGACGAGATTTCAACCTCGACGATCGGGTACTCGTTGCCGTCTTCCCACTTCTCGGTCTTGTCCGAGGTCATGGTGGAACGGGTCAGGAAGACCTTGCCGGATGCGAGGTCGCGGAACAGAACCAGGTTGTAGTCCGGGTGGATTTCTGCCTTCATTGATTACCTTCTTCTGCTACTGGATTTTGCCAGTAGCCCTTATATAGATGGAGTAGGTTTTTCGATGTGCAGCTATCGAGAAAATCTCAGAGCGCATCACCATTGTGCCCGCATAGGGCGCGCACAACCCATTAAGGGTACCACCTTCACGGATTAAATCCCAGTACGTTCCCTCACAGGCACCAACCTACACCCCGCAAGGGCACCCGAAGAAGGCACTCACGCGGGTCAATAACCAGGTTAGACCTCAGCTTATGAACGCGGGCGGGTCTCCCAGAACGCCACGGCGCTCGCCGCCGCAACATTCAAAGAATCCACACCGTGCGACATCGGAATCATCACCGTATCGTCACACGCCGCCAAGGTGCGGGGCGACAGACCGTGCCCCTCCGTACCCAGAATCAGCGTAAGCTTCTCATCCCGGCGAGCAGACAGCTCCTCCAGGGTCAGCGAGTCCTCCTCCAGAGCCAACGCCGCGCTCTTAAAGCCCAGCTCGTGCAGGGTCTGCAAGTCAGCAGGCCACGACTCCAGGCGAGCCCACGGCACCTGAAAAACGGTACCCATCGACACGCGAATCGAGCGGCGATACAGCGGATCAGCGCACCGCGGAGTCACCAGCACCGCATCCACGTTCAGCGCGGCAGCCGAACGGAAAATAGCTCCCACATTAGTGTGGTCCACGATATCTTCCAAAATCGCCACGCGAGAGGCACCCTGTAGCAACTGCTCCAGAGGCTGCGGCGCCGGACGAGCCATCGCCGCCAACGCACCACGATGCAGATGAAAACCGGTCACCCGCTCCAGCTGCTCTTCACTACCCACATACGCGGGAGTGTCAGGATGGGCACGCAAAACATCCGCCAAATCATCAGCCCACTTCTCACTCATCAGGAAAGAAACGGGTTGATGACCGGCAGCGAGCGCACGACGAATCACCTTCGAGGACTCCGCAATGTAAATACCCCACTGCGGTTCCATGGCGCTACGGAGCTTCACGTCAGTCAGCTGCGTGTAGTAGCGCAAATCCTGCTCGGGTGCCTGCGCCAGGGCCGTGACCGACTCGATGGCGTAGACACGCTCGGCACGCTCAGCGATCTGTTCGGCGCTCAGCTGCTTCGGGGCACGGCTCATGCGCGCTTGAACGCGGAGTAACGACCCGCGGAGGTGACGGTCAGAGCCAGGTCCATGTCGTAGGTTGCTGCGAGGTTCGCCTCGGTAATGGTGGACAGGATCGGGCCGGCAGCGACCACGCCGCCGTCACGGATCAGCAGAGCGTGGGTGAAGCCCGCCGGGATTTCCTCAAGGTGGTGGGTGATGAGCACGGTAGCCGGTGCGTAGGGGTCAGCGGCAAGTGCGGTCAGACGCTCGACCAGATCCTCACGGCCGGAGATGTCCATACCTGCGCCGGGCTCGTCCAGCAGCAGCAGCTCGGGGTCGGTCATGAGGGCGCGGGCAATCAGTGCACGCTTACGCTCGCCGTCGGAGAGGGAACCGAAGGTGCGGTCAGCGAGGGTATCGACACCCCAGTCAGCCAGCAGCTCGGTTGCACGCTCGTCGTCCATGACGTCGTATTCTTCCTTCCAGCGGCCGGACACAGCGTACGCTGCGGTCACGACAACGTCAGAGACCTTCTCGCTGGCGGGAATCTGGGTAGCCGAAGCACCGGAGGACAGACCAATGCGCGGGCGCAGGTCGAACACGTCAACAGCGCCGAGGGTCTCGTCAAGGATTTCAACCTCGCCGCTGGTCGGGTGCAGGCGGGCTGCCGCAATCGAAAGCAGAGTGGACTTACCGGCGCCGTTGGGGCCCAGAACGACCCAGCGTTCACCTTCGTTCACAGTCCACGAAACGTTGTTAAGGATGGGGCGGCCGCCGCGAATCACGGAGACATTCTGAAGGTTGAGTACGGTGCTCATGGTTCTTCTTCCAGTGAGTTAGATGGATGGGATGCGCCCCTCACCCCGCAACCCGTGCCGGGTTATCGGAGCGGTTGGCGCACATAGTGCGCGGGCACCCCACATTGGGTTCCTCGCGCAAAATCTAGGAGCTATAGGGGGCTCAGGGGCTATAGGTGCCGCCGCGTCGAAGGCGGCGCGCCTCATCAAATGTACCTTGTCAGATGTACCTTGTCAGGGGTGCGGGTGCATCCGCAGCAGCACCTATAGCAGCTGAAGTTATTAGTCGATGAAGCCGCGTGCGCCGCCGACCAGCTCAACGTGGCCGGTTTCAACGTCTGCGGTGACCATCTTCGCGATTTCCTGTGCGAACTCGTTGACGGTGTAGAGCTTACCGGCGGTCTCGCGGCGCTGCTCAATAGCGCCGGGGTGCAGGCGGTTCAGCAGGGTTGCGGTGACGGTGCCTTCAATCATGTCAGCGGACACGACGACCAGGGAGATACCCTTCTCGGAGAGTGCGGGAATCTCGGCGATCAGTGCGTCTTCACCGGCGCGCTTGGACTCTGCGACGGGCTTGTACTCGTCCATGGTCTCAACCTCGCGGATGAAGTGCGCCTGGTGGCTGGTCACGAACACGATGCGTGCGCCTTCGGGCATCTTCTCTGCAGCCAGGCGTGCCAGGTTCAGCTGTGCGTCACGGTTCAGGCGCATTGCGTAGTCTTCGCCCATGCCGGTTTCCATGCCGCCCGAAGCGTTCAGGATCAGGTAGTCCAGGGAGCCGAAGGTCTCCACGGCGGTGTTGACGAGGTTCTGCAGGTCTTCGCTGTTGGTCACGTCAGCCTGCACTGCAATTGCCTTGCCGCCAGCCTCTTCAATGGCCTTGACGATTTTGTTCGCGCGCGGTGCCTTGGAGCGGTAGTTCACCACGATGTTCGCGCCCTCGGCGGCGAGAATCTGTGCGGTGTCTGCGCCAACGCCGCGGGAGGAGCCGGTAATGATGATGGTCTTGCCGGTCAGCTGTGCCATAGTTTTATGTCCTTAAGTCTAGAAAGGGTACGCCCACGCTCGGGCGCTTCATGCAGTCCGTACGGGTGGGGGTTAGTGACCCATGCCCAGGCCGCCATCAACGGGGATGACAGCGCCAGAAATGTAGCTAGCCTCATCGGATGCGAGCCAGCGAATCACGCGAGCGACCTCTTCAGCCTCAGCGAAGCGACCAGCCGGGATGGACGCCAGGTAGTTCTTCTTGGTCTCTTCGGGCAGAACCTCGGTCATAGCAGTGTTAATGAAGCCCGGCGCCACCACGTTAGCGGTGATGTTACGGCCACCCAGCTCGCGGGTAATGGAGCGTGCCATACCGACCAGTGCCGCCTTAGATGCGGAGTAGTTGACCTGGCCGGGGGAACCGTACAGACCCACCACGGAGGAAACCAGGATGATGCGGCCGCGCTTGAGCTTCAGCATGCCCTTGATGGCACGCTGAACCACGCGGAAAGAACCGGTGAGGTTGGTGTCGACCACGTCGGTGAAGTCGGATTCCTTCATGCGCATCAGCAGCATGTCGCGGGTGATACCTGCGTTGGCGACCAGCACCTCCACGGGGCCGAATTCTGCCTCAATTTCCTTGAATGCTTCGTTAATGCTGTCGGCATCGCGTACATCTGCCTTGACGGCGAAAAATTCTTCGGGGGCTTCACCGCTACGGTAGGTGATGCAGACGTTGTGTCCTGCTGCTTGGAATTCCTTGGCAATTTCGTAGCCGATGCCTCGGTTGCCGCCGGTGACCAGCACGGTCTTGGGAGTGTTCTCGCTCATGAGCTTCCTTGGTGAGTCGATCCCTCGCGATTAGAGCCGATGCAGCGACTCCACGGTTGGGGTGTGGACGGATGGACAGACAAACCTTATTTTACCGCGTTTTAGCGCAAAGGTGCCGCAGGCTACACTCCACTCTTGAACACCGAACACCTACTCCCCTTCTTTTACATACCTCATCGGGCGCGTACACTAGCTGAAGCGGAACAGCCCGCGCCCCCTTTCTGCGGGCTCGCGCGGGCACGGAATAACACCGCACGTAGAGGCGCAATAGTAAGGATAAGAAAACATGGATCTACTCGGTTCACTTTCTCAGGATGCACAGCCCGAGTATGCCAAGTGCTCCCGCAAGGGCTGCCAGCAGGCGGCAGAATTTCAGCTGCTCTGGAACAACCCGAAGGTGCACACCCCCGAGCGCCGCAAAATCTGGTTGGCGTGCTCCGAGCACGTAGGCTGGCTGGAAAATTACCTGCGTGAGCGTGAGTTCTGGAAGCAGACTCTTCCGTTTGAAGGGTAGTGCCATGTGGGAGGTAGCTCCGTTTGAGGTGTAACCCCGAATATCGAAAGTAATTTCGATATATGCTATATTTGTTCTAATGAGTTCGAGTGAACATCCCGGCACGCTGGACAACCACGCTCACTAGGCAACCACACTTGCTGAGCTATCACACCCAAGGAGGCACCTCCCCATGATGGGCTATTCGCACACTGTCAGCGCCGCAGCTGGCTGGCTAGTGCTCGTCGAGACGGGAGTGGTGCAGGTTCCCGATACCCCCACCCTCATCGTGACCACCCTGGCGTGCGCCGGCGCGGGCATGCTACCGGATATTGACCACCACAACGGCAGTATCGCCAACTCCATCCCGCCCGTTTCACGTTGGGTAGCACGCATTGTCGGGGCAATCAGCGGCGGACACCGCAAGGGAACGCACTCTATTTTGGGACTGGTGGCCTTCTGGGCAATTGCCTATTTCAGCGCCAACCTGAGCTACAACGGAATCCCCTGGGCTTCACTGCTTCTTGCCGCGTTCTCGGGCGGTCTGGCCTTGCGTGTGCTCGGTGCACCGGGTGGATGGATCGGCGCCGTCGCCCTCGGGTACGCCGCCTACACGACCGATTCGCTGGCGCTACTCCCCTGGGCTATTTCGGTCGGTGCCACGATTCACCTAATCGGCGACCTGCTGACAACCCGCGGACTACTACCCCTCTACCCCATTGTCATCAAGCCCCTGGTGGCATCCCCCCTATGGAAAAAGAGCGGCTACATGGCGCTCCCGATCCTGGGTGATGCTGGCAGTGTGCGCGAGAAGGCGCTCGTTCTAGCACTGACCGGATACGTCGCTTGGTACGCGGCAGCCATGATGGGCTTTACCGAATACCCTCTGCAAATGTTCGGACTGGGTATTCACGCCGCATAACGTGCCGCTTAACGTTAAATAAATTCTCGCTGAGGACAGCAAAGCGCCCCGTCACTTCCCTACGGAAGCGGCGGGGCGCTTTTCTAATCCTTATCCCGACCTATCGGGGTGAGAGATTAAGCGTCCTGGATGGGCCAGAAGACGTCAACCTCAACGTTCTCTTCACCGGAGGTGGGGTACTTCTCGAACTCAGTGTTGTGCATTGGCAGTTCTCCTTCGTGAGCGGGCGGGAATCTCTTCTCCCCCGCGTTAGCTCACCATCTGTAGTGAGCCCTAATGTTTCGCATTTGCGTCCTCGCAATGGCGGGAACAGTTACAAGTCTACGCCCCATGCATGTTGGGTTTCTACCATTTTTCCCACAATGTATGTAGAGACACATGAAAAATTCAAAAAGCCCACACAGACCCCCTGAAATATCGCCTGAGAGCTTTTCTTTCCCTCGGGAAAACCCACAAGGCAACATTATTTCCCGTCAAATACGCCACGAGTTTCGTGTGTCAGAACCCATAGTTCCCATGTACGGGAACGCAATAACATCACATATGATCAGAAAACAATACAACCCCACGGGTCAGGTCACATTTTTCGGCACTATTCACGAGAGAAATACCGACAACATCTTCCGCAATGCATCTTCAGAACATAGAAATACGCCCCGAACAATACGCCCCGGATAATACACCCCGCACAATAAAACAACGAGCAATACACGCAAAGAGGCCCCGGCGCCACACGGCACCGGAGCCTCCCCCATACTTTTATGCCAGCGAATAGTGCTTTACGCCAGCGAAATCAGATCCTGGTAATCCTTCGACCACAAATCCTCCACCGCATCCGGCAGAAGCAGCACACGCTCAGGATCCAGCGCCTCCACGGCACCCTCATCGTGAGAAACCATCACAATGGCACCCTGGTACGCCTTCAACGCGTTCAGAATCTCCTCACGCGAGGCGGGGTCCAGGTTGTTGGTCGGCTCATCAAGCAGCAGCACGTTCGCACTCGACGCCACCAGGGTCGCCAGGGACAGACGGGTCTTCTCACCACCGGAAAGCACACCGGCAGGCTTATCCACGTCATCACCGGAGAAAAGGAACGAACCCAGAATCGTGCGCACGCGGGTGTCGTCCAGATCCGGCGCGGCAGACTTCATGTTCTCAAAGACAGTGCGGTCACCATCAAGAATTTCGTGTTCCTGCGCAAAATAGCCCAGCTTCGCGCCGTGACCGTACACGACCTCACCCGTATCAGGCTGAGTGGAACCAGCCAGCATGCGCAGCAGAGTGGTCTTACCGGCACCGTTCAGACCCAGCACCACCACGCGCGAACCGCGGTCAATCGCCAAATCAACGTCCGTGAAAATCTCCAGAGAGCCGTAGGACTTTGACAGACCCTGGGCAGAGAGCGGCGTCTTACCGCACGGCGCCGGATCCGGGAAGCGAATTGCCGCAACCTTATCGCTCTGACGCTCCTCCTCCAGGCCGCGCAGAAGCTTCTCAGCACGCTTAATCATCTGCTGAGCGGCAACAGCCTTCGTCGCCTTCGCGCGCATCTTATTCGCCTGCTCCATCAGAGCATTCGCCTTCTTCTGCGCATTCACACGCTCACGCTTGCGGCGGTGCTCATCCTGCTCACGCTGAAGCAAGTAGTTCTTCCAGCCCATGTTGTACTGGTCAATCACGCAGCGGTTCGCATCCAGGTAGAAGACGCGGTTGACGACCAGCTCCATCAGGTCAACATCGTGGCTAATGACCATCAGGCCGCCCGAGAAGTTCTTCAAGAAATCGCGCAGCCACAGAATCGAGTCGGCATCCAGGTGGTTGGTCGGCTCATCCAGCAGCATGGTGTCCGCATTGGAGAAGAGAATACGCGCCAGCTCCACACGGCGACGCTGACCACCCGACAGAGTAGACAGCGGCTGGGCGAGCACACGCTCCGGCAGGTCCAGGTTGGAGGTGATGACCGCCGCCTCCGACTCCGCCGCGTAGCCGCCGCCGGCAATGAACTCAGCCTCAAGGCGGTCGTAGCGGCGCATACCCTTAGCGCGCACCGCCGGGTCCTCACTCGCCATGTCTTCCTGCGCCTGACGCATCTTGCGCGCCACACCGTCCAGGCCACGCGCTGAGAGGATGCGGTCACGAGCCAGCTGGCTCATGTCATCCACCTTCGGGTCCTGCGGCAGGTAGCCGATAGTGCCGCTGCGGGTCACCGTACCGTCAGCGGGCAGGGTCAGACCGGCAAGCACCTTAGTCATAGTGGTCTTACCGGCACCGTTGCGGCCCACCAGACCGATCTTGTCGCCCTTATCGATGCGGAAGGTGACCTCTTCCATGAGCAGGCGCGCGCCTGCACGCAATTCGAGGTTCTGTACAGCAATCATGGGTGCCTTTCCGGATGGCGTCTGGTGTGTGGGTTGATAGTGCTCGGTAGGCGCGATTCGCCGGGCTAGAAGTAGCGAGCGCGCGGAGCACCTCATCAATTTTAGTGCAGGTGTGCCGAGTGCGCATGTGGGGCACCTTTTGTTTTTGTGGCGTGAGGTGTACGATACATACCGAACACTATTTATAGAACATTGTTCAAATATTGGGTTGTGACAAGCAGTCAACCACCGCTACCCTCAACTCCACAGAAAAATCTGCGGAGAAATACGTACCAAAGGAGCACCACCCCAATGACCGATTCCGTGCGCGAATCATCCCAAGCATCCCAGGCACCGCGCCGTAACGTAGCGGCAAAGACCTCGCTCGCCACCGACCTCTCCCTCATCGCAGTGTTCGCGGGCTTCATCGCCGCGCTCGCCATCATGCCCGCCGTCAGCTTGGGTGGCGTTGCGGTTCCCTTCACCTTCCAGACCCTCGGCATTTACATCACCGCTCAGGTGCTCGGCGGCAAGCGCGCCACCGCCTCCGTGGCACTGTACCTGCTGGTTGGTTTTGCTGGCCTGCCCATCTTCGCTAAGGGCGGCGCCGGTTTGGGTACGCTCGCCTCCCCGAGCGCCGGCTACCTGCTCGGCTTCCTGCCCTTCGCCGCTATTGCCGGTACCCTCGCCTACCTGTTCACCCGCAACACCCGTTCGGTGGGTGCGACCTTCCTCATGGCTCTGCTTGCGAACTTCTGCGGTTTTGTGGTTCTGACCGCCTGCGGTATCGCCGGTATGATGGTGAACGCCCACATGACTTTTAACGCCGCATTCAGCGCGGCAATGGTATTCGTTCCCTGGGATCTGGTGAAGTCCACGATCGCGGTTCTGGTTGGTTTGTCGGTACGCCGCGCCTTCCCGTCCCTGGCTTCTACCCAGCGTTAAAGGCACACAATGTGCCGCACGAGAGGATAGCTATGTTTTTTCGCCGCTCCACGCGCCAGCCTGCACCACAGCAGGTACAGGGCGAACAGGCGGTGAGCGCCTCTACCAGCATGCCCGCCCTTGAGCTTGAATCGGTGAGTGTTTTCACCGAGCTACCCGAAGGCGGGCATCGCCGTATCCTCAAGGATGTGAGCCTGCGGTTCACGGCGAAGCGCACCGCGGTGCTCGGTCTGAACGGTAGCGGTAAGTCTACCCTGCTGGGGCTTTTCAACGGGCTCACCCACCCGGATGAAGGTATTGTACGCGTGAACGGTGTCGACACCCTGGAGGTGCTGAGCCGCGGCTCGAAGGGTGCGGGTGCTCGCGGTAATTTGCAGGGCGCTTTTGAGGGTGTGGGCATGCTTTTCGCCCAGCCGGAGGCGCAGCTGATTATGCCCACCGTTGCCGAAGATATTGACCTGAGCCTGCGCCGTGCCGCAGCCGTTGAAGGTAGTGCCCTCAGCGGTGATCAGCGCCGCGAACGGATTCGTGAACTGCTCCGTGAGCGCGGCCTCGAACGTCTGGAGGACCAGAGCGTTTTTACCCTCTCAGGAGGCGAAAAGCAGCTGGTCGCTCTCACCAGTGTGCTGGCGGCGCGCCCGCAGATTCTTCTGCTCGATGAGCCGACCACCCTGCTGGATTTGCGCAATCGCGCGCGGCTGCTGAAGCATTTGGAGTCGCTGGATCAGATGCTGGTTCTCAGCACGCACGACCTGGATTTGGCGGCGTCCTGCGATGAAGCCGTGATCATTCATGACGGCCGTCTACTCGCTCAGGGGGATGCGGCGCAGCTGGTGCAGCAGTACCGCACGTGGTGTGCCGAGGGGTTCCCCAACGAGGGCGCTACCGAAGGTCTGGACTCGTCAGGAGGCGCGCATGGGCGCTAACACGCCGCGCGTGAATCCCCGCCCCGCCTCCCAGGGCTCGGATTTCAACCCCGGTACCCTGCTGGTGGGTTTCTACCAGCCATTGAACACGCCGGTGCATCGGGTGCCGCTGTGGCTCAAGGGCACGCTCTTCTTTGGGCTGTTCCTGCTGTTGGCGGTGACCGGCTGGCAGGTGGCGCTGGTGGCTTTGGTCGCATCCACGCTCTGCGCGTTGTGGGCCGGTGTGCCTGCTTCCCAGCTGTGGCTGGTGGTTCGCACGCTGTCTCTGCTGCTACTGATCATGGTCGCCTACTATGTGTTTACGGGGCAGTACGCCTCCGGCGCGGATGCTATCGCGACCATGCTGACGGCTTTCTACGCTTCCCGTACCCTGTTGGTGAGCACTCCCCTGCCGGTTCTGATTGACGGCTTTGTGAAGCTGTGTTCGCCGCTGCGTTTCGTGGGTCTTTCTCCCGAGCGTCTGGGTCTGCTGATTGCGTTGATGGTCCGGTCGATTCCGGCGCTCATGGACCGTTGGGGTGCGTTGCGCAGGGCGGCGGTGGCGCGTAATCTGCCCAAGCGCATGTATTGGCGGTTGCTGATTCCGTGGGTGGTGCAGGCGGTTGATTACGCGACGGCGACCGCTCGTGCTTTGCGGGCACGACACGTGGACGAGCTGAAATAGCGCAGATACGCGAGAGGGGCGGGGTGAACCGTAAAGTTCACCCCGCCTCTTCGCTGTGCCTCGCCTAGCTTAGGCGGGTGGTTTAGGGCGTTTCAATGAGGAGCGCCGCCGGGAGCTGCTCCCACCACAGGTACCAGTCGTGCTGGCCGTAGAGCGCCTCCACAAGCTTGTCGAAGCCGCGGTAGACACGCACCGGCATCGCCGAGGAAACCATCGTGTGCTCGACCGCCAGGATCTCTGCGTCGCGGCGGGTTGTGACCGGTACAGGCGTGTAGAACTCGATAAAGTCCGAGGCGATAACAGCCGGGTAGGCGTCGTCGCGTTCAAACCAGTAGCGGGCAATGGACAGCATCGCCTCGGGGCTGGGGCTGGAGTCCCACCCACCGAAGGGCAGGTAGGCGAACACCCCGGAAGCATCCCACAGCGGCAGGTCCATGATGAGCAGTTCCGCGGCGCTGTCAATGTCGGTGGCTTTGACCTTCTCATTGATGATGCCGGCGGTCAGTTCGAAGGGGTACTCCGCTTTCAGCGGCATAGCGATATCGTCTTCACCGAGTTCGCCGTTTTCCATGAGGAGGCGGTAGGTCTGCAGGTAGGTGCTCTCGTTCAGGTGCCGGAACGCCTCGTGCGCGGCAATTTCTACACCGACCTGGTCCAGGTAATGGTGATGGTCGGTGATGAGCTCGTGTGCGTACCGTTCGACGGTGTCAGCGGTGATGTTCTGCACGGGCGTTGAAGTACGCAGGGAGACGTTATTCTCAATAGTCCCGAGCAGGGTCGGGTCGAGGGCAACCACGATGGGGGTTGTTCCCCGGTTCTTGCCCTCGTAAAGGTGTTCGAGGTATCGCCGGTTAAGTTCGGCTCGTGGGGCGCCGTGGCGGATTCGCTCGTGTGGGTAGGGATACAAAGCGACGAAGCGCTCATAGAGCTCTGCCATGGTGTTCTCCGATGTTTGGTTGCCCCCAGTTTATCGCGTATTTTCGCGCAAAAATACGGGTTTTTGAAGGTTTTAGCAGGGCGCGGAGGGCGCGCGATTTTTTCGTTTGATGAGTGTGTATCGGTGTGTGCTAAACACGCTTAAACTGCCTTAGTGTTGGGCGGTTTGCGCGCCGATTTTCGCTAGAAAAAGTTAGAAATTTTTCGCCACCATATGAGATTTTGGGCGAGTTACACCGGGCGGTACCACAGGGTTCGGCGGACACTTTCGCGGAGGGGCGGGCGCCTCCTGAATGTCTGTTACCAACCGCAGATACACGGCAGAAAGGGCACCAAACCCACAATTTCAGAAGGAAAAACACTCAGTATTCTTCTTCGGCGCGTCATATTTGACGTATTAGGGGTTTTTTGGGCGAGTTCCGTCACTGCCGCGTAGCTGCTGGAGTAAAGTGTTGGTACCAGCTACCACCCGTGCCGCGTTGGTACGGAAAACGCCGCTGGGACCATCAACTCGCAGGAGTTCAAACCAACGGAGGTTCTCATGTCGAATAACTACTACAAAGAGATGGTTCGCCTGGCTGACAGCATCGCTGATAAGGCGCATGAGGGGCAGACTGATCGTAACGGCTGGCCCTATATCTCCCATCCCCGCCGTGTGGCTCTTGGGGTGCGTAAGCTTGCTAGTGAGTTGGCTGCCGCAACTCACCCCGATATCTCTTTGGAGGAGCTGAAGGCTGAAGCGCAGATTGTGGCGCTGCTGCATGACACGGTGGAGGATACCGGCGTTTCTCTCGCTTTCTTGGCGCGTCATTTCTCGGCGCGTATTGTGGATGCGATTGAGGCTTTGACCCGCCGCCCGGGTGAGTCGCGTGAGTCGTATCTGAGCCGGGTGCGTGTGAATGATTTGGCTCGTCTGGTGAAGCTTGCCGATATTGCGGATAATACTGACCCGCAGCGTTTGGCTCTTCTGGAGGAACCGACTCGTACCTGCCTCATGATTAAGTATGAGCACTCGCTGAAGCTGCTGCACCTGAACGACTAGGTTCAAAGCTGACCATATAGAAGCCGCCCGGTATGGAATGTATTCCATGCCGGGCGGCTTCTTTGTCGTTCTATACGTAAAAGCTGGGCCTATCATTCAATCTCTACAATATGTAACTCATTTTCATCCTGGTTGCTCGTCTCAGAGCAGTATTCCTTCTTAAAGAACATCCTCTATAGACTCTCCTATCCATAAGTCAGTAAGAACCAGGTCATCGCTATGGGGTCTTGGATCTGATTCATCCCAATCAACAACAGTGAAAACAGGCAATGAAAATGCGGTACCCGTGACAACACATTCACCTTTACCCAAGGTTGGTATCACATCAAAGGACGCCCTGTCCAAAGTCGGCATTGTTCTTTCAATCATTCGCAGGTCAAGCTCATTAACGAGCCGGTGAATAAAATAGTTATGAATCTGAGAGACGATAGTTGGTGATATATCTGCGGGACGCTGGCTGGCAAGTGTCAGATAGAAGCCAAATTTTCTACCTTCTTTAATAATCTCCTCAAATACATCAAGTCGATAATCTCTCCAATAGTCACCAACTTCACCTGAGCCAGCATTCAAAATATTATGCGCCTCATCAATAATCAGATGGGTAGTATTTTCCCTACTGGAATTAGTTAATTTATGATTGAGATATGCAGACTTACAAAGAATCATAGGGATTACATTTTTAGCCATCCTATCAACATGCAATAGATTTACAACAGTTAATCCCGCGCGGCTGCTAAACAAATCCTCTGAGGCTGAACTAATCGATACGACATCAACAAGAGATGCTATTACCCCGTCAATGCGCCTAAACAGGGGTTCCAGAAAATCTTTCTGTTTAGCATTATAAAAACACGCGTAAATTTTCGAAAACTTAAGAAAGTACCTCACCTTATCAAAAAATTCAAGTTGATTAAATTTTTGGTCAATCAAGTCAGCGATTTTTTTCAAAATATCTTCATCAAATGCATCCACAGAAGTAGTATCGTTAAAATATACTATAGATGAATCACGGTATATATAAAATACTCCCCCCGTTGAATGGAATGATATACTTTTAAGAACCCTTTCTTTTTCAGAATCATTCGTCAGCTCAAAACACACATCCGCCCATTCATCAATAAAATTCTTAACGATTCCTTGGCTAGACTGAATCATTTTCCTAAAAGCACCAACAAAGAAATTACCATAACTTCCATCTCTGTTGCGAATATTAATATAATTAACTATCGCCCCTTTAATAAAAGGAGCCTGTGTTGCTGCCGTGGCACTAAATATATTAGAAAGTAAATCAGGATCCAAGAAATCATTCTCTGATATTTTTAGCTTATTATTGTCAGACCCTTCTATGCCTAGATTTATAACTTCCTTCAACCCTTCAATATCAATTCCAAAGGAATTATTATTCGAGTACTCGCCATTGAAATCAATGACAATAAATTTTGATTTTTCTAGCGCACAATCTCCATACTCTGACCTAAAGAGATTGAGATACAGGCGGTGCAGGGTATTTGATTTGCCGCTACCAGTGTTTCCAAAAACGCCAATATGTGAAGCAAAAATACGATTAATCGGGATATTGACTTCCTGGTCTCCTAGAAGGTCTTCACCAATACGGAGTGAAGGGACATTCTCACCCAAGGCATACATTGCAGCATAGTCTTCTTGACTAATCCAAGATACTTTATTGCCAACCATGGGCACATATTGCGATGTTACCTGAAAATTACCGCCCTTTACGGTACCAATGCTCTTAGCCTTAATAACCCTATTAATAGAATCCTTAGAATACCGGTTATCAAACTCTTTACTGCCAATAGAATTTTGCTGGTCGATAATTTTTTCCGAAATGACCTTTGCAATAATTCTAACATTGCCCTGGAGAATGGATATAAATGACCCAACCTTGGGACCAGGAAGAACCTGACCCTCCCACAAAATATTGGCATCATTCACCATGTCATACATAGCCACCTCTGCAATAGCAGAATCGACAGAGATAACAATACCTATATACTTATCCATTTAATTACCTCCAGACTTCAGAATCTTCGTAACAATCTCTAAAGTTAACTTGTTTTCCTTCGTATCCCAAGGTCCATTTACCGGAATATCCCGTGGCTCAATAAACCTTAGATTCTTATATTCTCTGCCCTCACACGCCAAATTTTTACGAATGTCCCTTTTAGTACTATTATTTGAGTAGCAGAATATGTACACATTCAACTCTTTGTTCCGCAGTGCTCGCTGCATCATTTTAACGATATGCTCATCCTGAAACGAAAATCCAATAACAAAGAGAACACTTTGCGGCTTATCCAGTTCCGTTTGAAAAATCCTTAACATATCATGAAAATAGTTTTCTTCAAAGGTCACTCGAGGTTCATGGCCATCAGGGTTAACAACAACAGGATTATCAACAACTTCTGTTTTAATCTCAATATTATCACTTTCAACCTTTTCCCAGTTAACCGAACCATGAGGCTTAATAAGCGAAATGCTAGGAATTTCATCGACATAATTATTAGACGGACCTCGATAAGAAACTGTTCGGTTGAAGTTTGAGCTGTCTAGAACCCTCTTAAAATATCCTCGTGCCCCATCATTAATAACAAATGTCTCAGTTTTAGAAACCTCATCAAGGGCATTTTCAATAAAAAGATCGTAGTTGGTTGTAAAAATATTAATATTTCGAGGATTCTGACGAGAGTTCATCCTGTTCATCAGACTAATAACTTCACGCATAAATGAGATATATATTCCAGAAACAGGGTCTATTTTCTCACGTTTTTCTGTATCTTCCCGTTCTTTTTGCTCCTGTTTCTTCTGTTCTTTCGCTATTTGGTTCGCGTGTTCCTCTTGCTGTTCTGAGCCGCCCTGACCTTCTTTAGCATCTTCTTCATTAGTAAGGGGCTGACCAAGAATCATCTTACTCACCCTCATGACGTCTTCTATGAGTAGATTATTTCCCCTTTGTTTACATTCATCACAATATTCTTTATCTTTGCAGCAAGTTGGAGATTTTTCTTTTTTATCTTCATTTATGTTTCTTTCTCTCCAAGCATCCTCCCAGTATTTACTCATCCTATCGATTGCTCCCACCGAGCAACCTGAGCCAATCAGAAAATTCACATTCTTGCTGACCGCGACCTCGCGGATCTCTTCCAGAATATGCATATCCCCTCCTATGGAAATATGGTTAACAATATCCTTCTCAATATAGCTTCATCATGGTGCACGGTCAAAGCCCCTAAAGCACACAAAAATACCCGCCCGGTGCTGAAGGCATACACCTTCCGCACCGGGCGGGTACCTTATCTGCGAGTCAGGAGCTTAGATGTTGAAGCCCAGCGCGCGCATCATATCGCGGCCGTCCTCAGTAATACGCTCCGGACCCCACGGCGGCATCCAAACCCAGTTCACACGCCAAGAATCAACCAGGTTATCCAGGTTCGCCTGAACCTGCTCCTCAATAACCTCCTGCAGCGGGCACGCCGCGGTGGTCAGAGTCAGGTCCAGAATGAGGGTTCCATCCTCATCCCAGCGCAGACCGTAGAGCAGACCGAGGTCAACAATATTGACGCCGAGCTCCGGGTCAATGACCTCCTTGAGGGCTTCCTCAATCTCTTCCTGAGGAACACGACCCTGCACAGTCTCAGTCATAGTTCTATCTTTCTGTCAGAATCCGGTCAGGGAAGAAGCTTACTTCTTACCCACGTAAGCTACGTAGCCCTCTTCTTCCAGGCGGTCAGCCAGCTCGGGGCCGCCCTGGTCAACCATCTTGCCGTCCACGAACACGTGCACGAACTGCGGCTTGATGTAGCGCAGGATGCGGGTGTAGTGGGTAATCAGCATGACGCCCATGTTGTTCTCGTCGTGCGCACGGTTCACGCCCTCAGACACGATCTTCAGTGCGTCAACGTCCAGACCGGAGTCGGTCTCATCCAGGATGCCGAACTTGGGCTTGAGCAGCTCCAGCTGAAGGATCTCGTGGCGCTTCTTCTCACCACCGGAGAAGCCCTCGTTCACGTTACGTGCGATGAACGCGGGGTCAATCTCCAGGTTCTTCATGGCTTCCTTAACGTCCTTGGTCCAGGTACGCAGGGAGGGAGCCTTGCCGTCCACAGCGGTCTTAGCGGAACGCAGGAAGTTGGACATGGTCACACCGGGGATCTCAACCGGGTACTGCATAGCCAGGAACAGGCCTGCGCGTGCACGCTCGTCCACGCTCATCTCGGTGATGTCCTCACCGTCGAGCAGGATCTGACCGGAGTCAACCTGGTACTTGGGGTGGCCAGCAATGGTGGAAGCCAGAGTGGACTTACCGGAACCGTTCGGGCCCATGATTGCGTGAATCTCGCCCGAGTTGATGGTCAGGTTAACGCCCTTCAGGATGGGCTTGGTGGTTTCGTCGTCGAGGATAACCGAGACGTGAAGGTCCTTGATTTCAAGGGTAGACATTGATTTCTCCTGGTAAAGCTTAGTTGTTGCTGAGGGCGAGCTCTGCCTCAAGGGCCTCGGTGAGCTGCTCTTCAAGTTCGGGAACACGAATCTGCTGAATGATCTCGTTCAGGAAGCCGCGCACGACCAGACGGCGTGCCTCAGCCTCCGGAATACCGCGAGCCTGCAGGTACCACAGGTGCTGCTCATCGAGCTGGCCGGTGGTGGATGCGTGGCCGGCGCCCTCAATCAGGCCGGTCTCAATCTCCAGGTTCGGCACGGAGTCGGCGCGGGGTCCAACTTCCAGCAGCAGGTTACGGTTCAGCTCGTAGGTGTCGGTGCCTTCTGCATCCTTACCAATCAGAACGTCACCAACCCATACGGAGTGCGCACCCTTACCCTGCAGCGCGCCCTTGTAGGTCACGCGGGACTTGCAGTTGGGTACGGAGTGGTCCACGAACAGGCGGGACTCAATGTGCTGGCCAGCGTCTACGAAGTACAGGCCGTACATTTCAGTCTCAGCGCCGGGAGCGGTGAACTTGGTGGAGGGGGTCACGCGCACCAGGTCGCCGCCGAGGGACACCACAACGTGCTTAAAGCGTGCGTTGCGGCCCAGCTTAGCGTAGTGTGCGGAGGTGTGGATTGCGTCGTCAGCCCACTGCTGCACGGAAACAACGTTCAGCTCAGCCTCGTCGTTCACCACGAACTCAACGTTCTGTGCCAGGACGGTGGAGCCGGTGTGGCGCAGAACCACGACAGCCTTCGAGAAGGGCTTAGCCTCAATCACGATGTGCTGTGCGGCGGGCTCGTTGCCGGTGCCGGTGATGTCGATTTCCACGTGCTCAGCCAGTTCAGCTTCGGCGGGGATGGTCACCACGGTTGCTTCGGTGAAGCTGGACCACGCGTTCGCTGCCACACGGTCCTCGGGGATACCTGCGGAGCCGATGCGTGCATCCTCGCGGGAGACGGTCTCAACCTGAACCTGCTCGGGTGCAGTGATCTGCGGTGCCGGTGCGGTACCGGTCAGTTTCTCCAGGTGCAGGCCGCCCAGACGCTTCAGCGGGGTGAAGCGCCAGTCCTCTTCACGACCGGTCAGGGGTGCGAAGTCCTCCACGTTGTAGGAGGTCTTACGCTCTGCACGGGATGCTTCGAGTACCTTCTGGACGTTGTTCGGGTTGGAGCCCTGGTGGTGTGCCTCGGTGGCACGGTACAGGGTGTCATCGTGGGCGAACTCGGTGGCGAGCTTCTCGCCCTCCTGGTCCATGCCGGGGATGATCGGGGAGTGGTAACCCAGGGTTTCTTCGTTGGTCGGCATTAGCCCACAGATCCTTCCATCTGAAGTTCGATCAGGCGGTTCAGTTCGAGTGCGTACTCCATCGGCAGCTCACGTGCGATGGGCTCAACGAAGCCGCGGACAATCATTGCCATTGCTTCTTCTTCGCTCAGGCCGCGCTGCATCAGGTAGAACAGCTGGTCCTCGGAGACGCGGGAAACGGTCGCCTCGTGACCCATGGTCACATCGTCCTCGCGGACATCCACGTAGGGGTAGGTGTCGGAGCGGGAGATGGTGTCCACCAGCAGTGCGTCACAGACCACGGAGGACTTGGAGTGCTTAGCGCCCTCACGAACCTGAACCAGGCCACGGTATGCGCTGCGGCCGCCGTTACGTGCCACGGACTTGGACACAATGGTCGAGGAGGTGTTCGGTGCAATGTGAACCATCTTCGAGCCGGTGTCCTGGTGCTGACCCTCACCCGCGAATGCGATGGACAGGGTCTCGCCCTTAGCGTGCTCGCCGACCATGTAAACAGCCGGGTACTTCTGGGTGACCTTGGAGCCGATGTTGCCGTCCACCCATTCCATGGTGGCGCCCTCGTGCGCAACCGCACGCTTGGTCACCAGGTTGTAGACGTTGTTCGACCAGTTCTGGATGGTGGTGTAGCGAACGCGTGCGTTCTTCTTCAGCACAATCTCAACCACTGCCGAGTGCAGGGAGTCGGACTTGTAGATGGGGGCGGTGCAGCCCTCAATGTAGTGAACGTAGGAGCCTTCATCCGCAATAATCAGGGTGCGTTCGAACTGACCCATGTTCTCGGTGTTAATGCGGAAGTACGCCTGTAGCGGGATCTCCACGTGAACTCCCGGGGGAACGTACACGAAGGAGCCACCGGACCATACGGCGGTGTTCAGTGCGGAGAACTTGTTGTCACCAATCGGGATGATGGAGCCGAAGTATTCCTTGAACAGTTCGGGGTATTCGCGCAGACCGGTGTCGGTGTCGACGAAGATCACGCCCTGCTTCTCCAGGTCCTCACGGATCTGGTGGTACACGACCTCAGACTCGTACTGTGCAGCCACACCCGCGACGAGGGAGTTACGCTCCGCCTCGGGAATGCCCAGACGCTCGTAGGTGGTGCGGATGTCCTCGGGCAGCTCCTCCCAAGAGGCCGCCTGACCCTCGGTCGAACGCACGAAGTACTTGATGTTGTCGAAGTCGATTTCGGAAAGATCCGCACCCCAGGTGGGCATGGGCTTACGCTCGAAGAACTTCAGCGCCTTCAGACGCATGTCCAGCATCCACTGGGGTTCGTTCTTCTTTGCAGAGATGTCGCGCACGACGTCCTCGTCCAGGCCGCGCTTTGCTACCTGGCCTGCTTCGTCGGAGTCTGCCCAACCGTACTCGTAGTTGCCAATGCCCTCGAGTTCGGGGTTCATCTCCAGGATCTCTGAAATGACGGTGTCGTTGGCGTTCTGCCCAACTTTCTCAGTCATTACGGCCTTTCTTCGATGGTTATTACATTTCTTGCCGCCACCTGCCGGTTGCAGGCGCGGTAGTTGAGGGGACTGATGCCGCGCTCAACCACAATGCTCAATGCGCAGTGGGTAAATACACAGTGCATGATGCGGTGTACGCAGTGTGCTTGCGGTGTACACCGCGTGGTTGCGGGCGGATTTCAGCGTGCGGCTCGTACCCTTGACGGGTTCATCGGGGTGTGCCGCTGGGTACTGCGGTGATTGTTACGCGGAAGATTCCTCCGAAGGTTTCCCTGCGGATTCTTCTGCGCTCTTCTCACTCTCGGCGGTGACGCGGTTCAGGGGCACGTGCGTGGTACACACGTGAGCACCCGAAGCCATGGTTGAAAGCCTACGGACATCAACGCCGAGCAGGTCAGAAATAATCCCGGTTTCCTGTTCGCAGAACACTTGAAAGTCTCCAGCGAGGTCGCGCACCGGGCAGTGACCCTGACAGAGCTGAATACTTGCCAGGAAATGCTCGGGAACAGTTCGTCCTGCAGGAGGCGCGGTGACCTGAGCGGTCGCCACAAAACCATCCTTGCTCATTGCCTCTGCGAGCGCCTGCGCTCGGGCTGCCACATCGTCACCGGCGGCTTCTACGACGGGTCGGTAGCGGGCTTCCATTTCTGCGGCGCGGGCAGAGGCGAAAGCTTCGAGGGCTTCCTGGCCGACCGTGTCGCGGAGCATTTGCAGGGCTTCGCGGGCAATGATGAGGTAGTCGTTGCCGAGGCGTTCGTGGCCCTGGGGGGCGATCACGTAGCGGCGGGCGGGTCGTCCGGCTCCGGCGCCGTGCTTTTTGATGGGCGCTACCTCGATCATGTTGTTGGATTCGAGGGCGTCGAGGTGGCGGCGTACCGCTGCGGGGGTGAGGCTGAGGAGCTCACCGAGGGTTGCTGCGGATACGGGGCCGTTGTTGAGGACTTCACGCAGGACGCGGTCCCTGGTGCGTTCTTCTGCCTCGGCTTTGCGCTTGGATGTGCGTGCCGCGGAGGACTTTGTACTGGAAGCACCAGTAGAGCCCGAGGCGGCGGTTCGGGTGCCGTTTCGGGTCTGCGCCTCGTTCGTTGAGACGCGCTGAGGGGTCTTATTCACGGAATACACAAATAAAGTATGTCCTAATTAGTTTTTCTTTGGCTAGTTAGGTACCCCTACTTGCTAACTTTTCTACCTTAGGGTGAACTTTTAAGTCGTAACAAGTGTGCCTTAAACGTGAGTTAGGGCATAAGATGAAGAGGGCACACACGCTCATTCATCGAAAAAATCGAAAGTGACTGTCTATGGAGACCACCACCGCGGGCCAGCAGGACCACCCGGGGCGTGCATCCGCCGCACAAACGGCACACGCTGAGCACCACACGGAGCCCGGCGCCTCCCCCACCGCACGACGACGCATCATCACCGAAGAACCGGCGCTCAGCATTAAAGACCTCATCAAAGAGTTCAAACCCTCACGCGCCTTCCGCACCAAATACCCCGAACGGCTCACCGCCAGCGGGCTCTACCGCGCCGTCAACAAGGTCAACCTGCGCGTCTTCCCCGGTGAGGTGGTCGTCCTACTCGGAGCCAACGGTGCCGGCAAAACCACGACCCTCGCCTGCGCGCAGGGTCTACTCAAACCCACCCGCGGTACCGTGCGTCTGCTCGGAGAAAACCCGCTACAGGCGGACCCGGAGCTGCGCGCCAAGGTCGGCATTATGCTCCAGGACGGCGGCCTACCCAACGCCATGCACCCCATCCCGCTGCTGGAACATATTTCGACCATGTACACCGACCCGTACCCGGTCGAAGAGCTGGCAGAACGCCTCGGCATTGATGCCTTCAACGGCACCACGATTCGCCGCCTTTCGGGCGGTCAGAAGCAGCGTGTCTCCCTTGCTGCCGCCCTCATCGGCCGCCCGGACGTACTCTTCCTCGACGAGCCCTCCGCGGGCCTGGATCCGCAATCCCGCAACGTCGTCTTCGACATCATTCGTGAACAGCGTGAACTCGGCACCGCCATTGTGCTCACCACGCACCTGATTGACGACGCGCAGAAACTCGCCGACTACGTGTACATCATTGAAAACGGCACCACAGTTCAGGAAGGTACCGTCTCCGAGCTCATCGCCAGCGACGGCACGAACCGCCTGCAGTACAGCCTAAACGCACCCACCCCCACCCGCGAGCAGCTACTGCCCGCGCATCTGCGTGCCGGTGTGGAGCTCATCGAGAAGGTGCCCTACACCCCGGCGCGTGACGGTGCCCCCTCCGTGCCCGGCGAGTATGAGCTGGTCGGTGCGCTACGCCCCGAGCACCTGGCGGCATTCACCTCCGCTCTCGCCGAGCGCTATCTCATGCCCATTTCTCTCACCATGGAACCGAAGACTCTTGAGGATGTCTTCCTCGACATTTCAGGACGTGATATCCGATGAGCAACACCGCACGCACCAACAACGAGCGAGCAGAACTTCAGGCAGAAGAGAGCCGGGCGGAAGAACGCACCGCGAACACCCGCTCCGCCGTAGACACTCGCCCCAAGGTCTCTTCTATTGACGAAGACGAGGAGTACATTCCCCCGCGCGCGAACTACCCGCTCGTGCGCGTCATTGAGCAGGGCCGCTACGAGACGATGGCAATGCTCCGCAACGGCGAACAGCTGATGCTCAACATTATTTTTCCCGTCATGGCACTCATTGCCCTGCGGTTCACCGGCCTGATTGATGAGTACGCCAACTCGGTGGGGGTCTCTCGCATGGATGCGGCGGTCCCCGGCGTTCTGGCGCTCTGCGTGATTTCTACGGCGCTGTCCGGTCAGGGCATTGCCACCGGTTTTGATCGCCGCTACGGCGTGCTGCGGTTCCTGGCGACCACTCCCCTGGGCCGTAACGGCCTGATCATGGGCAAGTGCATTGCGGTGCTGGTAGTCGTGGCAATTCAGTTCACGCTGGTGGCGGTGCTCGGGTACGGTCTGGGGTGGCGCCCGGACGCTATCGCCGTCTCGCGCTCCATCATCACGATGATTATGGGTGCCGGCGCATTTACGGCGCTGGGTCTGCTCATTGCCGGTACGGTACGCGCGGAGGCGACCCTCGCCATCGTGAATATCGCCTGGGTGATTCTTGCCGGTGCCGGCGGCGTCGTGTTCCCGCTGAAGTCCTTCCCCGACTGGTACGCCGCGGTTGTGGCATGGTCACCCTCGGCGGCTCTGGGCGATGCGTTGCGCGGCAACTTCATTCAGCATCAGTGGCTTGCCGACCCGCACTGGGTCATCATCGTGTGGACCGTGGTCATTGGGTTTATTGCCTCACGCAAGTTCAAGTGGTCCGACTAGTAACGACCTAACTAGTAGCGACCCAGATAGAAGCATCCCAGCTAGAGGCGACCTGATCGCCCCTGACGGTCGCAGCCGCAGGATAAAAGGCGGGCGCCGGATATGTTCCGACATATCCGGCGCCCATTTATTTAACACAAACTTTTAGCCTCAACCGCACACAGAATGTACGGTCTGAGACTAAAAGATAGCACCCCCTCCAGAACCTTATATCTCGCCACCACAGCAAGATAATCATCGGTTTCCGCGCGGAGGAGGGGCTTCAATCACCGAGATGCAGACCGACCCAACCACTGTTTCGGTCTGCAACCTTCCTGCTCAACCTTAACATGAGCTTCACCACTTACACAAAAATTGTTACATTACTGAACAATATTCAGCCACGAGCTCAGCAATACCACCCAAAAGTACGCACCCCACACCCGGAAAGACCAGTCAACAGAGGCATAACAGCCCGTATCACCTGTGCGTATCACCCTGTGAATGTCTGCAGCCCCACACCGGATACTGCCGTTTAGTGAACTATCCTGTTAAAACGAAAGGGTCGAAACAAACCTCCCGGCTCCCCGCACCTACCCGGGCACTTACCAGGGCATCTACCGGGTACTTACCAGGGCACTTACCCGAGTACCTACGCAGGTACCCATCGGCGCGGGAATATGCACCCCCGAAGGCACGTTACACCCGACGGACAGCGCGCTAGCACAAGCCTGCTGGCGCATCCACTCACGTTGTGAAAGGACACCCCACGTGGCAGAGAACTTCCAGTGGACTGAAACCGACCAGCGCGCCGTAGATACCGCACGTATCCTCGCCGCAGACGCCGTAGAAAAGGTCGGATCCGGTCACCCCGGCACCGCAATGAGCCTGGCGCCGGTCGCCTACCTGCTCTTCCAGAAGGTCATGAACCAGGATCCCTCCGACGACCGCTGGGAAGGCCGCGACCGCTTCATCCTCTCCCCCGGCCACACCTCCCTCACCCTGTACACTCAGCTGTTCCTCGGCGGCTACGGCCTCGAAATGAAGGACCTGGAAGCCCTGCGCACCTGGGGCGCCCTCACCCCCGGCCACCCCGAATACAAGCACACCAAGGGTGTAGAAATCACCACCGGCCCGCTCGGCCAGGGCCTAGCATCCGCCGTCGGCTTCGCCTACGCACAGCGCCGTATGCGCGGCATGTTCGACCCCGAAGCAGCACCGGGCACCTCCCCCTTCGACCACCATGTCTACGTCATCGCCTCCGAGGGTGACGTGCAGGAAGGCGTCACCGCCGAGGCGTGCGCGCTCGCAGGTCACCAGGAGCTCGGCAACCTGATCGTCGTCTGGGACCGCAACCACATCTCCATTGAGGAAGACACCGACGTTGCCTTCACCGAGGACGTAGCAAAGCGCTACGAGTCCTACGGTTGGGATGTTCAGCGCGTGGACTGGACCCGCACCGGCGACTACGTTGAGGACGTCGCAGAACTGTACGCCGCTATCAAGCGTGCGAAGGCTGTCACCGACAAGCCCTCCTTCATTGAGCTGCGCACCATCATCGGCTACCCCGCCCCCACCAAGCAGAACACCGGCGCAGTGCACGGCTCCAAGCTGGGCGCTGAAGAGGTCGCAGCAACCAAGGAACTGCTCGGCTTCGACCCCGCCAAGAGCTTCTTCATCGAGGAGAACGTCCTGGCACATACCCGCCAGCTTGTCGAGCGCGGCGCAGCGGCGCACAAGGCATGGGACGAGAAGTTCGAGGCATGGGCTAAGGCTAACCCCGAGCGCGCCGAACTGTACAAGCGCCTCGTCGCAGGCGAACTGCCCGCAGACTACAAGGCTGCTTTCCCCGTGTTCGAGGCTGGCACCTCCGTGGCAACCCGCGCGGCATCCGGCACCGTCATCAACGCTATCGCTGACACTTTCCCCGAACTGTGGGGCGGCTCCGCTGACCTCGCCGGCTCGAACCTGACCACCATCAAGGGTGCAGAGTCCTTCAATCCGGCATCGCGCACCACCGAAGACTGGACCGGCAACCCCTACGGCCGCGTGCTGCACTTCGGTATTCGTGAGCATGCTGCCGCAGCAATCGTCAACGGCATCGTGCTCTCCTCCCCGACCCGCGCGTTCTCGGGCACCTTCTTCGTGTTCTCCGACTACCAGCGCCCGGCTGTTCGCCTCTCCGCACTGATGGGCGTTCCCGCAGTGTACGTGTGGACCCACGACTCCATCGGCGTGGGCGAGGACGGCCCCACCCACCAGCCGATTGAGCACCTCTCCGCCCTGCGCGCTATCCCCGGCTTCGACGTGGTTCGCCCCGCGGACGCTAACGAAACCGCCGTCGCATGGCGCACCATTCTGGAGAAGTCCGACCGCCCCGCAGGTATCGTGCTCTCCCGTCAGAACCTGCCCGTTTGGGCTCGTGAAGACGTGCACGCAGACGCTGAGGGTGAGAAGTTCGCTTCCGCTGAGGGCACCGCACGCGGCGGCTACATCATGGCTGACACCGAGGGCACCCCGGACGTCATTCTGATTGCTACCGGTTCCGAGGTTGAGCTGGCTATTCAGGCTCGCGCAACCCTCGCAGAGCAGGGCATCGCCGCTCGCGTGGTTTCCATGCCTTCGCGCGAGTGGTTCGCTGAGCAGGACGCAGAGTACCGCGAGTCGGTTCTGCCCTCCTCGGTTGCAGCCCGTGTCTCCGTCGAGGCTGGCCTGGCAATGAGCTGGTACGACCTGCTCGGCACCGCAGGCCGCGCCGTATCCATCGAGCACTTCGGTGCATCCGCCGATGCGAAGACCCTGTACCGCGAATTCGGTATCACCGCGGAGGCTGTCGTGGCTGCCGCTAAGGAATCCATCGACGCCGCTAAGTAAGCGATAACAACGCCGCGGTAACTATCGCGCACGCTACGCTCCCCCTGTACGGGGGTGCAGGCGCAACGGGTAGGCTCCGGCTGACCACTCAGCCGGAGCCTCCCGCCGCCCAGTAGATTTCACTGATATCCCAATTTCATTTCGACATTTTCAATTTCGACAAAGAATCGAAGGTTTTCACATGTCTGAGTCCACTCAGAAGCTTTCCGACGCCGGTGTCTCCATCTGGCTTGACGATCTCTCCCGTGAGCGTCTGACCAGCGGCAACCTCGCCGAACTCATCAAGACCCACAATGTCGTCGGTGTGACCACCAACCCCACCATCTTCGCTGGTGCGCTCTCCAAGGGTGCCGCATACGCCGAGCAGATGCGTGAACTTGCCGCCGCCGGTGCAAGCGTTGAAGAGGCAGTCTTCGCCGCAACCTGCGACGACGTACGCGCAGCCTGCGACGTGTTCGCACCCGTCTACAAGGCATCCAACGGTTTTGACGGCCGCGTCTCCATCGAGGTTGACCCCCGCCTGGCACGCGACGCCGAAGGCACCGCCAAGATGGCGCGTGAACTCTACGAGCGCGTGGGCCGCGAAAACGTCATGATCAAGATCCCCGCAACCCAGGAAGGTCTGCGCCCCATCGCGGAGACCCTGGCTGCTGGCATCAGCGTGAACGTGACCCTGATCTTCTCCCTGACCCGCTACCGCGAGGTCATCAACGCCTACATGCTCGGCCTGGAGCAGGCGCTTGAGAACGGTAAGGACCTGTCCACCATCCACTCGGTCGCATCCTTCTTCGTCTCCCGCGTAGACACCGAAATCGATGCGCGCCTCGAAACTGCCGGCGGCGACGCTGTGCAGCTCAAGGGCAAGGCAGGCCTGGCGAACGCACGCCTCGCCTACGAGGTGTTCGAGGAAATGTTCTCCTCCCAGCGTTGGGCACGTCTGGAAGCACACGGCGCAAACGTACAGCGCCCGCTGTGGGCATCCACCGGCGTGAAGGACCCCGCACTGCCGGACACCCTGTATGTCACCGGTCTGGTTGCACCCAACACCGTGAACACCATGCCCGAGGCAACCCTGAACGCTGTTGCCGACCACGGCGAAATCACCGGCAACACCATCGTTCCGAACTACTCCGAAGCGAACAAGGTTCTGGATGCTATCTCCGCTTACGTCTCCTACCCGGAGGTCGTGGAGAAGCTTGAGGTTGAGGGCCTGTCCAAGTTCGACGTCTCCTGGGAAGAACTGCTGCAGACCGTCCGCGAGGCACTCGAGCAGGCTAAGTAGCCGCACCACAGTAGCCGCCGAAAATACAGCGCGGCACTAACCACTGTCGGTGTGCACCGCCCGATGCGCACCGCGGCACCCCTATCCAATCCGCCGGGGTTCCCGCCAGAGCTTCACCGCTCGGGGAACCTCGGCGAATTAGGGTGCCACTGAAACAATCCCGTCAAAACCGGTACAATACAGGGTACACACCTTCCAGAATGCGGCTTCGCCTCCGCGCGAATAAAGGTACGAACCGCGCGCCGCACGAACCAACCAAGGCAATCAAAGGAATATATTGTGACTATCGGTCATGAAGCGAACCCCCTCAGGGACACTCGCGACCGCCGCATTACCCGCATTGCGGGGCCGTCCGCGCTCGTCTTCTTTGGCGTAACCGGTGACCTGGCCCGCAAGAAGCTGCTTCCGGCAGTGTATGACCTCATGAACCGCGGTTTGCTCCCCCCGAGCTTCGGCCTTGTCGGCTTCGGCCGCCGCCCCTGGAGCGATGACGATTTCCGCTCCTACGTACGCGAATCCGTTGAAGCACACGCCCGTACCCCCTTCCGCGAAGACGTATGGAACCAGTTCCAGCAGGGCATGCGATTCGTCGTAGGCGCCTTTGACGACGACGCAGCCTATGAACAGCTTAAGAGCACCCTCACCGAACTCGACGAGCGCGGTGCCCACGGCAACCACGCCTTCTACCTGTCCATCCCCCCGAAGGCATTCGAGCAGGTCCTCACCAAGCTCGCTGAACACGACCTCGCATCCCGCGATAACGACACCGTCAACCCCGTCGACGGTTGGCGCCGCGTGGTCATCGAAAAGCCCTTCGGTCACAACCTTGAAAGCGCACGCGAACTGAACTCCATCGTGGAGGCAGTCTTCCCGCCCGACGCAGTGTTCCGCATCGACCACTACCTCGGCAAGGAAACCGTGCAGAACATCCTGGCAATGCGTTTCTCCAACCAGATGTTCGAACCGCTCTGGAACTCCAACTACGTTGACCACGTCCAGATCACCATGGCAGAAGACATCGGCATCGGCTCCCGCGCAGGCTACTACGACGGCGTGGGTGCAGCCCGCGACGTCATCCAGAACCACCTGCTGCAGCTGCTCGCCCTCACCGCCATGGAAGAGCCCCTCAGCCTCGACGCCAAGCACCTGCGCGCCGAAAAGGCTAAGGTCCTCGAAGCGCTCCGCATTGACGATCTGCCGAACTCCTTCGCGCTCGGCCAGTACGCCGCAGGCTACCAGGGCGGCGAACACGTCAACGGCTTCTTCGACGAAGCAGACATCCCCGCAGACTCCCGCACCGAAACCTTCGCAGCGCTGAAGGTGTCCATCGCAAACCGCCGCTGGGAAGGCACCCCCTTCTACCTGCGCGCCGGCAAGCGCCTGGGCCGCCGAGTCACCGAAATCGCCGTGGTCTTCAAGAAGTCCTCCGACCGTCTCTTCGGCGAACGTGAAAACCCGCAGGTCGGCCAGAACGCCGTCGTCATCCGTGTGCAGCCCGATGAGGGTATGACCATCCGATTCTCCGCGAAGGTGCCCGGCACCCAGATGGAAATCCGCGACGTCAACATGGACTTCGGCTACGGCCACTCCTTCACCGAAGAGTCCCCCGAAGCCTACGAGCGTCTCATCCTGGACGTTCTGCTCGGCGAGCCGCCGCTGTTCCCCCGCCACGAAGAGGTCGAGCTCTCCTGGAAGATCCTCGACCCCTTCGAAGAGTACTGGGAAGAAAACCGCATTAAGCCTGAACCCTACGAGTCCGGTTCGTGGGGTCCGCGTTCAGCACACGAAATGCTTGAGCGTGACAACCGCGCTTGGAGGCGCCCGTGATCTCGCACCTGCATAACACCACCGTTTCCGCCATCAACAAGGAACTGAGCCACCTGGCGGCAGCCAACGGTAGCCTCAGCAGCGGACGAGTACTCACCCTCGTGGTCCTCGCGGAAAAGGGCCACTCCCGCGAAGCTATGCGCGCCGCAATTCGTGCCTCCCACGAACACCCGAGCCGCATTATTGTGCACATCTCCCACGACCCGCTCGACCCGGACCAGCTGGATGCAGAGATTCACCTCGGCGGCGACACCGGCGCGTCCGAGATGATTGTGTTGCGCGGTTGGGGTAGCGCATCCCGCCCGACCGAGGCACTGATCTCCGGTCTGCTGCTGCCGGACTCCCCGATTGTGGTCTGGTGGCCGCACTCGGTGCCGGAGAACCCGGCACAGCACTCCATCGGTCGTATCGCGCAGCGTCGCATTACCGACTCTGCGCGCGCCGACGACCCGAAGGAAGCACTGCGCAAGCTCACCGACGTATTCCGTGCCGGCGACACCGACCTGGCATGGACCCGCCTCACCCTGTGGCGCACCCAGCTGGCTGCGCTCATGGAGCAGATGCCCTCCTCCCCCGTGCGCCGCGTGGTCGTGTGGGGTTCGAGCAAGTCCCCGTCCGTGGTGCTGCTCGGTACTTGGCTCGGCTGGAAGCTTGAAGCGCCCGTACACCTCGCCACCATCGGTGCGGCAAACCGCGGCCTATACCGCGTCAGCATTGAGCGTGAAGACGGTTCCGTGACGATGTTCCGCCCCGGCATTTCCGTGGCGACCATCTCCACCCCGTACGCACCCGATCAGCAGATTGCGCTGCCGGTGCGCACCCTCGCCGAGTGCATCTCTGAGGAGTTGCGCCGCCTCGACCCGGACGACACCTACGGTGACGTGCTGAAGCAGGCACTGTGCACCGTCACCCTTGTGGACGATACCTGCCAGCCTGAAGACATGCTGGATCTCGAAGAATACCCGGAGGTTTTCGATGCCTAAGATTCAGAACATGGGCGCATCCACCCCCACCCTGGTGGCGCACCCGACCCGCGAGGCTCTCGCCGCGGACGCGGTGACCCGCATCCTCGACATCATTGAGCACGTGCTCTCTGAGCGCACGATTGCCCACATTTCGCTGACCGGCGGCACGATGGGCATCGCCACCTTGAAGGCGTGGGCTGAGAACGAGCGTGTGAAGGATATTGACTGGTCCCGCGTGCACTTCTGGTTCTCCGATGAGCGTTACGTACCCGAGCGTAGCCCCGAACGTAATGACGGTCAGGCTATTGAGGTGCTGCTCGCTCCCCTGCTTTCGCACGGCCTGGTTGTGGGCAATGTGCACCGTATGGGCCCGTCCGATATTTTCACCGGCCTGGAAGCTGCAGCTGAGCACTACGCTTTTGAGATGCGTGATTACGCCGGTTCTGCACCGGCTGTGAGCGTGCAGATGCCCGAGGGCGCAACCGAGCTGCCGCTGGCTGGCGGTCACGGTGGCGGCGCAGGTCACGAGCACGGCGGCTCCGGCGGCTGTGGTTGTGGTGGCGGCGGTTGCGGTTCTTCCGCACCCGAGCAGTCCATCGAAGAGACCACCCTGGAAGACTTCGACGCTGAGGCTGCTGAGCCCGCAGGTGGTTGCGGATGCGGCGGCGGAGGCTGCGGTGGTGGCGGCGGCCAGTGGCCCGCACCGGTCTTTGACATCACCCTGCTGGGCATGGGCCCGGACGGCCACATTGCGTCCCTGTTCCCGGGCCGTAAGCAGGTTCTGCTGGGTACCGGCCTGCCGGAGGATCCGGTTGAGGGCGGTAAGGCTGTGACCGTGATGGTTTCTGATTCGCCGAAGCCGCCGGCTGAGCGTGTGTCGGTGACCCTGCCGATTATCAATAATTCGCGTCACGTGTTCTTCCTCATCACCGGTGAGGATAAGCAGGATGCGACCAGCCGCCTTCTGGCTGGCGCGAAGCTGGACGCTGAGGACCTGAACGCTCAGCTGCTGCTGGAAACCCCGGCGGTGGGTGCGCGCGGTAAGAAGCAGACCCTGATTTTTGCAACCGAGGAGTCGCTGGCACCTGAGAACCGCCCGTAAGGTTCGGTTCTGAACTGCACCAAGATAAAGAGTGGAGCCCCGGATAGACACCTATCCGGGGCTTTTCTCTACGGTTTTAAACCAGCCCGAAATGGTACCAGAAGTGGTACTATAAAGTATGCCGAGTATTGAAGATTTAGTCGCGAAGATGGCCTCCAGCCCTCAAAACGTTACTTTCACTCAACTTCAAAAGGTATGCACCCATTTCTTTGGAGCACCGCGTATCCGCGGATCTCACCACTACTACAGCACCCCCTGGCATGGTGACCCTATTGTCAACATTCAACAGGGAAACTCCGGTAAAGCAAAGAAATACCAGGTCAAGCAGGTTCTAACAGCCATTCGAAAACTGGAGAATAACGATGACTAACACTCTCCCCCGCCAAGAGCTCTACACCTACCGCGTCGAGTGGTCCGAAGACGACCAGGAATTTGTCGGAACTGTTGCCGAATTCCCCAGCCTCTCGTACCTGGCTCCGACCTCGACCGAAGCCTTTGCAGGTATCCGAGAAGTCGTCGCCGACACCCTCGAAATTCTTGAAGAAGACGGCCGCGAGGCACCCGAGCCGTTCTCTCTGCGTTCCTTTTCGGGACGATTCAACTTGCGTGTTTCACCGCAATTGCATCGTCGTCTGGTTCAGCAGGCAGCGCTTTCTCACCAGAGCCTGAACCAGTACGTGAGCCAACAGCTCGAAGCGGTCGCCTAAGTACGCCAGTACATCTTCATAATCCAACGAAGATTCCAAAATGTTATAGCTAACAAAAGAGTGGAGCCCCGGATAGACACCTATCCGGGGCTCCACTCTTTGCTACGCCCGCCTACTGCCCGCCTACTTTTCAGCAGCGGCAGGATTCTGCGACTGCTGTTCCTGGGGCTCCTCCGCGTCGTCCTCGAAGCCCACGTACAGTGCCGCCAGCGACGGAACCGTCGCCTCCAGCACCTCCTGCGCCTCCTCGGGGCTCGGGGCGAGCTTCGCGCCGGTGAGCTGCAGGTACTCGCGCACCGTCATGGGCTGCGCCCAGTCGAAGTGCTCACGCACGGCGGTAATGTTCGCGCCGGACTGCAGCACGTTAATGCCGCGGGCAAGACCGATATCCGTCACCTTCACGATGGCGTCGGTCTCCTCGGGGATGTCGTACGGGTCGCGGTTCTGCAGATCCACAATGAACGGCAGCACGCCGCGGCTCTCAGCGCGCAAGGTGAACTTGGTGTGCACCTGGCTCACCTCGTGCACCTCACCCACACCCACGGCGGGTACCACCATGAAGCCCGCCTGCAGGTCGTTCACCGCGTCCAGGGTACTTGCCTGCCCGAAGCCGGAGTACAGCTGCACCACCGGCACGAGGTAGCACACCTCCGCCTTGAGCGCCTTGCGCGCCTCAATGTCGATGTACTCCCAGGCGCCGCCAGTACCATCGGTAATGTCACCGGAGTGGTGCGCGTAAATGGCGCCCTGGCTGTTCTTCACGGTCTGCGACCAGTAGCTGATCTTGTCCATGTAGTTGCCTTCGGCGTCGAACATCATCAGCGACAGGTCAATGTCCACCCCCTCATCCCAGAAGCAGAAGAGGCGGATCACGCCGGTGGGCGACAGGTGCACCGTCGAGGTGTTGTAGCGGCCCATGCCGTCCAGGGAGGGGCGGGCACTGCGGGTGTTCAGCGGCATGACCATCTCGCCCACCTCGTCGGGCAGGTAGATGGAGGTCTCGGCAAGACGACCGGACAGGCCAATTTCGACCAGGCGCTCCAGCAGGTCCAGCACCGCCGGGCTGTACTCGCGCGCCGGAATCATGGTGGCGATACCGGTCTTGGACAGGTTCATGCGCTGCGGGGCGGCAGGCTGAGCCTTCTGAGCAGAAGCCTCACGGCGCTCTGCGCGCTGGCGCGCGGTAGCTTCGGAGCCGACCGGAATGGACGGCAACGGGTTCTCCGGGCCGGAATTCGCGCCGAAGAATGAGCCCAGCGGGTTCGGGATACCCGCATTCTGCATGAGGTTCTGAACCCTCGCGACACCCTCCGGGTTGCGGCGCGCGTAGTCAGCGAGCTCCCGGTCCTCCTGCACCGCCACGGGGTTGGCGGGGCGCTCCTTCGGCGGGTTCGCGAGCGCGTTACGTTGCAGGGTCACCAGGTTGCGGATCTGCACCAGGATGGGCGCGGAAACGCGCGGCGCCACGGCGGCAAACGCGTCAAAGATGACCTGCTGGCCGGGGCTCGGCGCGGTGTCGATGCCGTAGCGCGGCGCCTCGAACGCGGTCAGGGCGCGCACCAGCTGGCGTGCAAACACGCCGGGGCGGGTGGAGAGCAGACGCGCCACGTTCTGCGCATCCTTAGTTGCGTAGGCGCGGTCTACCAGCGACTCGAAGCTGTACACCTCACCGCGGTACAGGTCGTCTGCCCAACGGCTCAGCGCGGTCAGTGACGGGTAGTCGCCGGGGTGAACCGCCTTGACGAGGCGCTTGTACATTTCGGCGCCGGGTGCGCTGTCGTAGCGGGCACCCACCGGGTCGGTATCAATAATGCGGTTGAGCAGGTGCGCGATGCGGGTGCGTTCGCTACGGCGCAGCTTCAGGCGCGGCGCGATGCTCAGGCTCAGATCCCCCACCGTGCCGTTGAAACGCAGACGCGAGTAGGCGGCGGCGAGGGCGAGCGCCTCCTTCATGGTGCGCAGACGCTCAGCGTCTTCGGGGTGCAGGCAGGCGGCGATGAACACGCGGTTCTCGCGGCTGGTGTTCTCCGGGCGGGCACCCGGCAGAGCATCATGCTGGGCGAGGAAACGGCGCAACGCCACAAGGTCGCGCTGGTCGGTCTGGTTGTACGCCTGCTGCTGACCGAGTAGCTGCTGGTAGAGGGCGCCCGCCATGATTAGGGCGTTCTGCACGCCGCTGACCATCTGCAGGGGCCGGCGGTTGCGTTCCATGGCCGCGAAGTTGGAGCGGCTCATCGGCTGCTGCCACTCGTAGGGTACGTAGTTCTCGGGCAGACCACCCAGGATGCGCTCGGTGCCGTCCGGGTTGTAGTACGGGTTGGAGAGGTAGTGCATGATCTGCTCGGTGTAACGCTGCTCGTCGGTAAGCGTCAGGGCGCGCAAATCAAAGTCGCGGCGGAACACGCGACCGGGGCGGTACCCGTATTCGTAAGACCAGATGGTCGCGAACAGGGCAAACTCGTTGGCGCTGACCTTCAGCGCCTGGGCGAGGGATTCCTCGCTGAGGGTCAGGCCGCAATCGCTCAGGAAGGACACTCGCCCCAGGTCGGTGTCGAATACGCCGGAATGGTGCAGATCGTTAATGCGCGAGAAGTCCGAACGGTAGTAGGGGCCGTACAGATCGGTGAAGACGTACACGCCGTAGCGGCGCATCAGAATGAGGCGCACGAGGGGGCTGAGGCCCTCGGGCGCTTCGCCGTGAAGGTACGCGGATTCGTTGAGGTAGGGTGATTCTTGCAGGTAGGGGGATGCGTCGTAGGGAGTGGTCACGGGTCGTCCTTTCCGTTGGTCTCACCCGACTGTCACCGTCGGTGGTGGTCTATTTTTCTCATCGTAGCGGCGCGGGCGCGAGTTGTCGCTGGGTTTGGTCATCGGTGACCTGCGGGGTAAATGTTCGCGGGGAGCAGCCGACCGTTACGTATCGCGGAGCCGGGGCGGCGCTTATCCGCCGCGTGCTTGTCCATCAGTCGCTTATCTGTCGGTCGCTTATCCTGCCGGCCGCGCGGGAACGGGGGTTAAAAGAAAAATGGCGGGAAGCGAAGAATCCGACAAATATAAGAAAAAGATATTTCAGAAAGTAGGACTCTTCATGATCCGCCATTACCTATAGATTACTCCCGCCCCGCGAGGGTGGTCAAGCCGTTTCGTCACCGAAGCATGCTCGGGGGGGGTTTCTACTAGGGGGTTTCTACCCGCCGGTGAGGCTCTAGCTAAGGGGCAAGTAGCCTCACCGGCAGGTAGGTTTTCGGGCTAGGACTCTCAGGCTAGGACTCCCCCAGCAGGGCGAGCGCAGCCTCGCGAGCGGCAAGCGCCTCCTCCGTCTCGCGGGCAGGCACGGCAGCCAGGGCACGTAGTGCTTTCGCCATGACCGTGGAGCCCTTCATCTTCGGCTCCAGCTCCGCAGGAATCTCAACCGGCGTGCCATATAGTTCGGCAAGCTCCACGGCAAGCTTCACAAGGGGCGCACCCTGCTTCATCTGCGGAGCCAACGGAAGAATCTGGCGCACCGTCTGGAAGACAGACCACCCCGCCAAGGGACTTAACGAAGCGGCATCGTTCAGCGTCTGCACCAGACGATTCGCCCCAAACCAGCCGTGTTCCAGGAGGTACCCGAGCTCGCGGGCGAAAAGGTGCGCATCCCAGTTGCCGCTGTCGATGAGGGACGCAATCGTCTCCGCCGTCAACGCACGACGCTCCGGGGCGTACACTACAGAAGCCCACGCCAGGAAGTTATACGACGGCACCCCCAGAGCACGCTCAGCCGTACCGAGCGCCTGCAGAACCTCCTCAAAACCGTGAAGACGAGAGAACTGATACACGCTCAGCAGCGGCTTATACTGCGCCGCTAGAAGGTCCGGGTTGCGGCGCATCGCCCAGGCGTACCAACCGCATACTAGAGCAACAGACGGCACCTCGGCATGTTCCAGGGAACGTCCCGGATACTCCGCACGGGCACCAGCCACCGCGTATGCCGCCGCGGTGAACGTGCTCCGCTCCGTGGCAGGTTCCTCCCCCGGCACCTGCCACAGCTCATAGGTGGAATCGTTCACCTCATACTCGCCGTGCAGAACCTTCGGAAGCGCCTCACGGTACGACTTGAAACGAATCACCGTGCGCTCAAAAACACGCTCCACCGCAGGCAGCGGCTCCGCCAGCAGAGGCGCAAAGCCCTGCCCAGCCGCGCCCTCGCTACTATAGGGCTGATCCCCGAACGCAACACGCAACTGCTCGTGGAATAGTGCCGTGGGCGACCGGTACGCCCAATATTCGCTACCCTTGCGCGGGTACCCCTTGAAATGAAAATCAGCACCCTGAAAACGACCCGTATACTCGGCGAGTGCCGCCTGCGGGTCAGGGTCTGCGGCGTGCACATGCTGAACCAGCAGACGGTACGCCAGGTACCGCAATTGGTCGCGACCGTCGTGCCAGGCACGGCTCAGGTAGCGACGCAGATGCTTCTGAAAAGCGGGGCTGAACTCAATGATTCGCCCCTCCTGATGCGCCCGGTGCAGGTAGGCCAGCAGCGCCGGGATGCGGCGGACAGACTGCTCCCTCTCGTTGAGGTGGTAGAGGGCGAACAGCAGCTCTTCGCAGTCCCGATCGTCCCGAATAGCGTCCCGGGTAGCCTCGGATGCGCGCCCAGCCTGCGGCGCCGCGTTGAGGGCTGCATTCAGCTCAGAGGCCGAGAACCCAAGGGCAGGGACATCCGGGATCTGCACGCTACGGGGCTGCTGATCTGAGGCGGGCTGAGTCGAACTAGGCTGTGCTGGCGCAGTGCCGAGGCACAGCTTCCGGGCGCGGTCCTTGAGCTCCAGAGGAAGAACCTCCACAGCATCCTGCACATAGCCAGAGACTTCAGCAGCACGTTCCGGAACCGCCCGAACACTCAACTCAAGCACCTTCAAACCGGCGGTCATCAGCTTCTTCTCACGCCGGAACAGCAACTGCGCGGCGGCAGGCAGCGCATCCGCCACCAAGGTTTGAAGCTCACCAGCAGTCAACGGCACCTGACCGGCAGGAGCAGAACCGCCAGAGGGCGCGCAAACCTGCAGAACACTCTGCAGCATCTGCGCGCCCACAGCATCCGTGGTCGCCACCGGCGAAGCCAACAACGCCGGAATCAGCGCACCGTGCCGAGCATAGGATTGCGCCTGAGCCGCCAAAGCCTGCTGACGTTCAGCACCGCGCAGCCCCTTCGGAACCGCCGTCAGAGTCTCAAAGGCACGCGAGAAAACGCGGGCGTTCTGCGGCGCATAATCACGCAGCAGCGCCTGAAGGCATTCCTCCTCAATCCGGGTGCGATACTGCGGAAAATGCTCCGCCAAATACACGAGGAAATCATGACCGCAGATGGTCAGCTGCGCATCATAAATAAACCAGATCGCGAAACCATTCGAGGGCATTGCGCCCTCCACGGTAAACAGCGCCCAGACTTTTTCCCAGTGTTCCGGATGTTCCCTGAAAAAATCGGCAATCGCCTCGTCGTCCATAGAGCGCATGGAACGACCCGGCACTACGCGCCACAGGAACTCCTGCAGGTATTCGGCACTCCATGCAGGCACCGCGGGATGCACACTTTCAGGCACAGTATTAGGCACCGCTCTCCCCCAGCAGGGCGAGCGCAGCTTCGCGGGCGGCAAGCGCCTCCTCAGTCACGCGCGGGGTCACCGCAGCCAGGGCACGCAGGCTCTTCGCCAACACCGTGGAGCCCTTCATCTTCGGCTCCAGGGCGGCGGGAATCTCAACCGGCGTGCCGTACAGTTCGGCAAGCTCAACCGCCAGGCGCACATAGTCGCCACCCTTCGTCAGCCCACCGACCATCGGCAGCAGCAGACGCAGAACCTGCAGCACACGCCAACCCGCCAGCGGACTAATAGCCGACACCTCACGCAGGGTCGCCACCAGACGATTCGGAAGAACCATCCCGTCCTCCAGAGCCCACTTTAGGGTCTCTGCGAAGGTGGATGCATCCAGCAGGCCCGCCTCAAAGAGCGCCGCAATGGCCTCTGCCGCCGCCAGACGGTACTCGGGATTCTTCGCGCTCGCCACATAGCCGAGCAGAGTGCAGGTCGGGGCGCCCACCTGCACGGTGGACTCCCTCAACGCGCGCATCAGCACGGGGACGGGGGTGACGGTCTTCTCCTCAACGCACTCCGAAGCGGCAAACAGGAAGTATGCAGAGAGCAGGTCCGGGTTGTTCTGAAGCAGCCAGGACGCCCATTCGGTAAGTGCCGTCATGAAGTCGCCCTGCCAGCCGTACGATTCAGAAGCATTCGGCAAAAAGGTGAAGGGAATGAACGCGGTGTTCAGTACCTCGTAGGCGACGGTCTCCTCGGGGCTCATGCTAGCGGTTGCGTGGCTCAGCGCCTCGCGCGCCTCATCCACGGTATCCGTGATATCGCTCTCGACCTGCCACATCGGTTCATGACGAACAAAGTCGGCGGCAACAAATTCTCCGGTGGGTTCTCCCGCTTGGCTAGCTTTACGGTATTCCTCAACCTTGCTGTCATTAAGGCCGGAATAGTAGACGCTCCAGGGGATATCCAGGGCAGAAACAGTGCGATAAGTCCAGTCGTTATAGGTAAGCTGACGGGCAGGTAGTGGTGCGCTCAGCAGGCGCACCGTGCGACCTTCTGTGTGGTACTCTCCCCCGGCGGCGACGGCACGCATCTGCTCGCGGAAAATCTTGTAGAGGTCACGGTAGCCTTCTAGCGACGTGTAGCCAGGGTCCCAGAGGTGGTGCTTATTCTGGACGACCAGGCGCACCATCTCTTCTGTAGAAATGAGCTTGCTATGGTCGCTGGAGCGCCGCCATATCAGCTGGCTACGTTCAAAACGCTGCATGATTGAAGCCATTTCGGAAATTTCCTCAGACTTGTATCCCGCGGCCTCGGCGTTAGCTTCCAACACGGCGCAGAGCGCAGGCATGTACGCGACGTTGTTGTAGCTGTAATGGTCAGCAATTTTGCGCAGGGTGCGAAGCTGCTGCTGTTCCGCCGCTGCCAGCTTGTCGGTCGCGGCAAAGTGGTAAAGGCGTGCCAGGTTCTCTCCCCGAATGCTGGGAGATTCATCCCCGGTAATTCGACCGGAGGTGGTGTTCGACTCATCCGTCAGCAGAGTGCAGAACTCGTTCAGATCCGCAATGGGGGTGAACGGCTCATGACGCGGGGTGCCGGGCAAGAGCACCGGCGGCACCTCTACGGAGGCGCCCGCCGCCTCCGCCTCTTCCGCCTGGGGTAGGCGGTCTTCGGGCAGGCAGGCTTCCGCGGCGCCGCGCAGTTCCAGGGGTAGCACCTCGTAAGCCTCAAGGATGCGCTCAGCAACGTAGTTGGCGAGCGCCAGCTGCTCGGCGGTTTGCGCCTTCTTGCGCTTGGCTTTGCTCACGCCGGCGTACTGGGTGGCGATGAGCTTGAGCAGGCGCAGGGCGCCGCGCTGAATCTTCTTTTCGGTGCGGTAGAGGTTCGCGCCGAGTGCGTCGATGAGCTGTTCCAGCTCGACCTGTTCGAGCGGTGCCAGCTCTGCGTTTTCGTTCTTCTGCAGGGCGGAGGGTGCGCAGGCTTTGAGCACGTTCTGCAGCATGGTCTGGGCGAAACCAACCGATGCGCTGGGCTCTGCGGTGAGGACAGCCATGAGCTGCCCGAAGCGTGCCCGGTTTTCTGCGTCGGTGGGCTGCAGGTCGGTGTAGACGGAGTGGAACGCTGCCGAGTTGAAGGCGCTGAAATCGCTGGTCAGGCCGCGTAGCAGGGCGTCCAGAATCTCGTCGCGGATATCGAAGTATTCGCCCATAAGGCGGCACAGTTCCGCGCTTTCGCCCATGTAGTTGCCGTAGCCCTTGAAGAGCACCCCTTCGGTGCGGAAGACCGCCCAGAATTCCTGGTCGAGCAGGGTCATGTCACGGGTGAAGAAGGTTTTGAGCTGAGCGTGGTTGCTCGCGCTTCCCTTCTTCACGCAGGGCAGGGCTTCGTGCAGGAAAAGGACCAGGTATTCGGGGGCATCGCAGCTCAGGTTGCGGGCACGAAGTAGCGTGTAGCAGGTTTCCCAAATTTTCTTCGAGCGCGCCCAAGAGTTCGGGAGGCCCTCAATAAAACGCAGAATCCACTCCTCGGGGCGTTCGGTGGCGCCGAGCAAGAACGCGTCAATCAGCTGCTGATCGGGTTTACCTTCCCAGAGCAGGGTGCGCATGGCGCGGCCGGCGGAACGGTGGTATTCCCACGGGTCGCCGTCGGGGGTGCGCACGAGCGCCCCGGCAACGTAGGCGGCAAGCGGGGTGCGGTTAATGTGGTCGCTACCGATCACGCTCTTGGGGGTGAGGGTTCGGGCGAGGGAGGCGCGCTCCTCCTCGGTAGCTCCGGTGATAACGGCGTGGTATTCCTGCACGTCAGTTGATTCTGCCGCCATGAGGGCTTTGAGGGCAGCGCGGCGCTCTTCGAGAGTGCGCTCATCTGCGTTATGCGGCTGGGCGGTATCAGTCATTGGTACCTGCTTTCAGAGTTGATGGTGAATGGTCGTAAAGAGTCAAACGGAGGCGTTGAACGGAGGTGTTGAAAGGGCGCGGGGGTTGAGCGGTTAGCCCTGCACCTGTTTGAGGATATTCCGGGCATACCGCGCCTTCTGCGAAGAACCGGTTAGCGAACCCAACCAGGCACGCAATGGCTCATCCACAAGCTCCGCACGGGTGGCGGAATCGAGAGTCGCCAACGCCTGGCTGAAAGCGCCCAGCAGCTTACCGAGCGAGTTCGCCCCGACATCCAGGTGCGGTATGAGGCGCGCGAAGAAGCGCACCGCCGCCCGCGCATCCAGCTGGGCGAAGTCGGTCAGGGCGAGCGCCCAACGGTTCAGCATCGCCAGCGGCGCAAAGTTCACGAAGCCTGCGGTGGCATCCTCAAGGCTGAGCTGGTCGTCCAGCACGCGGTGCATGATTTCCACGGCGAGGGAACGAATCTCGACGCGCTGCTCCGAGAAGCCCGCGGCAAACACGAACGCGCAGGCGGGACCCCATGCGCCGGGGTGTGCCGCCAACGCCAAATACAGGCTCCGGTCGAAAGCGCTATGGTCCAAGATGTACCAGTTGCTGCTAGCGCAGTAGAAAGCCAGCGGTTCTGCCCGTGAGGGGTAGAGCAGGGCGTGCTGTCCTTCTTCATCGTGGTGGGCGGTGGCGAGGCCGCGGAAAGCGTTCAGCTCGGGGGTGGAAGCACCGTGCGCCACCCCGTTCAGCTGAAGACCCCAGCTTTTTTCCCGCTGGGCTACCGTGATGGATTCCAGGTAGGGGTTGACGCGCCCGGTGGCGAGGGTGCCGTCGAGGGCGGAGCGGAGCACGCGAATCTGTGTAGGAGCAGAGCGCGGAGCGTCCTCCTGAGCGTTCTTCACGTATTGCTCTTCGAGGCTTTCAAGCAGGGTCAGCGCCTCAGTTCGGCGGCTCTGTGCGTCCTGTCGCTGCTCGTCGGTAGCGTATGGAGGCAGCACCTCCGGCACGCGCACACGCAGTAGCGCCGCCGTGAAATCCTGGCGCAGGATGGGGGCTCCATCAGTCAGGTTCTTGGCATACCGGCGCACCAGGGTATCCGGATGCACCCACCCACCGAACAATTCAGGGGTGGCGAGTGGGGTGTAGCTCTGCCTGCTCTGCAGCACGCCGAGGGCGTCCTTGAATCCGGTGCTGAAGAACGCGGCGTGGCGGGAGTACATGTAGTGCAGGTTCGGCACCGTACCGGGGTCTTCTTTCGGGGTCATTTCCGATGCCTTCGGGCGCTCACGTAGCTTCCCGGCGGCTGCAAGAACCGTCATGTGCGCGCGCATGTCGAACCACTCCAAACCCCAGTGGTTCAGCTTTTTCAGGCAGATAGGAACCAGCTGTTCGAGCAGTTTGGGGCTCTGCGCGGTGCCGTCGGCGCTAAGCAGGTAGGCGGTGAGCAGTTCCAGTTCCAGCTCGCATCCGGCGTGCGTTTCGGGCTGGTCTGCTTCGTTGAGCGTGTCAGGGGTGGCGCAGGGCGCGACCTGATGGTGCAGGAGCGCACGGGCGCGCTCTTGCACGTCGGATGCGGTCACGGGGTGCACGGGGGTGTCCCAGTACCGGTGGATTGCGGTGCGGGAGGCGGCGAGCGCCTCCGCGGCGGCGGCCTCAATGTCAGCAGCTTCAGTGAGGGCGGTGCTGTCCTCGCCGCTCCCCCGGCTATTCTCCGGGCTGTACCCGTCTTCGAGGAGCGGCGAGCCCTTTTCCTGAATCTGCGCCACAACCAGCGGATCGAGCTGGGGTCGGTAGTCGCAGTAGAGTTCGCGGGCACGCTCGGCGAACACGACAGCATCGGCGCTCGCGTTGTCTGCAGCGCCCGCCTGAACCCATTCTTCGAGGTGTTTGAGGGCGGCGGCCTGCACCTGCGCGTGGGTGTGGCTGAGCGCCATGACTACGGCGTCTTCGCAGGCGGCAGCGTCGAGGGTGCCCGCCCGGTACAGCGTCTGGAGCATGGTCAGGATTTTGAGTGCGTTTGCTTTGGTTCCGGCGCATACGGCGGGTGCCGCGTAGGCAAAGGCGGTGGCATCCAGCGCCTGCGGGTTTTTGCTCCAGAGGCGGTGAATATGCTGCACGCCAAGGGTCACACTCGGGCCGATGGGCGAGGAGAAAAGCGTCAGAAATTCGCTCTGACGTGCCGCGATTTCTTCGGCGGTGAGTTTGAGCCCGGTGACCAGTCGCGAGAACCAGCCGACCCGGTACGCCGGGAAGTCACTCATGAGGGAGCTCAGGAGCGCGTCAATCAGGCGGTCACGGCTAATCAGCCCGGTTTCGGTGGCTTCGATGAGGGCGCAGGACCAGCCGGGGTTGTTGACCTTCTGCCCGGGCTTGTAGGAGTCGCGCTGGGTGAGGGATACGTCCCGGTTACCTTCGACGGCGAGCATGCCCCAGATGAGTTCTTCGCGGAGCTGTTCGTCCTCGCGCAGCAGTGGGAGGATCAGCTCGCGGTCGCAGTTGATGAGGGCGGTGTAGTATTCCTCGTTGTGTTCGAGGCGCGCCCCGCCGTAGAGCTCAGCTAGGCGCATGGCAACACCTCCGGTGAACCAGCCGAACTCTGCGTAGGCTTTAACGCGGTCCTGCGTGACGGTTCCGGGCGTGTTTTTACCGAGCTGGGAGCCGTAGGGGGTGGTGGTGATGTCGAAGTACTGCCAGCGGCGGTAAATCTGTTCGAGGGTGCCGCCGACCGCCAGGATGTTGGCGAGGTTGCGGTTGAAGTGCATGATGTCGCTCCAGGTTTTCTGTTGCCTGAGGAGCGGGTAAATGACTTCGCCGGGGAGCGGCTCGGTGATAACACCTTCGGGGAAGGTGTGCGTTTCGGGGCGTTTGCTCATGGTGGTCTTTCGGGAGGAAGCTGAGGGGAGCTTTTGGGGCGTCGTCTTTTAGTGCGGTGCGTGGTGTGTCGGGGTGTTTACCCTAGCCGGCGGCGTGTTCGCGGTAGAGAATACTGACCGCCAGGGCGTGCTTGCAGGGGCCGCGCGTACCGCGGTACTTCAACCACCAGGGGCAGGAGCAGAGGTACCCCTCCACAGCGTACGGGTCGGCGGGCAGCACCACGGTGTACGTATTCGCGCCGCTGCGCACGCTGTACTCACCGGTGCCGTGCTCCCCCGCCCCGACCCGCTCAATAGCGCCGGAGTCGGCGAGCTTTTTCGCACCAACCAGGCGCGGGTGCATGGCGGTCAGCGCCTCCGGATGCACGGGCAGCGGGCGGTGGAAATACTCACCAGCGTGCGCGTCAAAACCAACCTGACCGGAGGAAGCCAGCAGGGCGAGGGCGTCGCGGGTTGCCGCCTCATCCAGGCCGGCACGGGCAGACATGACGGGCACGTCAATGCGCGGCTCGAAGGAGAGCAGCACGCTAAGCATGTCGGCGTTCTGGGCGGTGTTCGGGTTAGACAGCGCCTGCAGCACGGATCCCTCACCGGAGAACCCGCGTGACTTTTCGGGGCTCAAACCAATGCTCAGGCGTGCGCCGGGCAGGTGCGCCACCCACACGCTGGGCACGGGCGCGTTACCGGCGCTCACGGGCTCACTGTACGCGTCCAGGCGCTGAATGTGGCGGATGAGCGGCTCAAGCACGCGCAGACGTTCGGGGCCCGCCACGCATACGGATCCGGCGGTGGCGCGGGTGGCAAGCCGCAGGGAACGCACGGCGCGGGTCGCCCACAGGACCGCCTTGGTGCTGGAGTTACGCGGCAGGGAGTGGATGAAGGTTCGGGCGGCGGCAGCGTCCAGGCTGTGCACGGGGCTCATGCGGGATGAGAGCATCTGCGTTTCTGCAAAGCCCTTGAGCCAGCGGATGGGCAGCGGTACTTTTTCTTCCATGACGGAGCCGTCAAGGGTGGTGGTGAGCAGCCCGTCGTCGCCAACGTTCAGGTGGATGGGCTCCCCTGCCCTGAGGGAGGCGAGCGCGGCACGCAGGGGCGGGTTGACGTCTACGTTGGTGACGCCTACGGCGCTGTGGCTGGCGTCGAGCGCGCTGGAGTCAACGTCGAGGCGCGCGTACACGCCGCAGCAGGCGCTGAAGGATTCGAAGCGTAGGCCTTCGGCGGTGCTGGTGACGACTGGGTCTGCGGCGCGTAGGGCTCCGGCGAGGGAGCTGGGCGGCACGTAGAAGCGGGTGCGGGCGACCCTGGCGACGACCAGTAGTGCGGTGGCGTAGACGTCTGCTCGTTCGAGGAACCCGGAGAAGAAGTACGGGTGGGAGGCGGCACCTTCGGGGGTGCTGCCGCCGCTGGTGGCGAGGCTGAGCGCGCGGGAGTCGGCGCCGTCGATGAGGGCTGACGGGGCGGTGTACGTGTAGTCGAGGGTGTAGGCGCTCATGGCTTCTTTGCCTTTCGTATGTGGTGTATATGTCCTATCATGCCGTAAAGATTCGCGCCCCGCTACCGCTTTCGTCATTGCCGTTTGGTGCATAAAAAATCCCCGGCATTCTCGGTTGAGAAGTGCCGGGGAGAAGCTCTATTTGGCTCACCCTCGGTGGGGTGGGCGTGGGCTCTGATGAGAGGCGACTAGACGACGATCTGGCCGTTGAAGCGCATTGCCAGGCCGTACAGGACCACTGCGATAACCCAGATGACGATCACGGTGACGGTCAGGCGGATCAGGTTCTTGGACGCCATACCGGAGGAGTTCAGGGAGTTGGTCATACCGCCGCCGAACATGTCGGAGAGGCCGCCGCCCTGACCGCGGTTGAGCAGCACAAGCATCACTGCGATCACGCTGGTGATGGCGATGATGACCATGAGTACGTTCATGATGACGTCCATGGGGACCTTCCTTCGTTGTCTTCTGGTGGGGTGCCTGGGCTGCGGGGTGCAGACAGACGGGTTTAACTATACGCTACAGCCGCCATTCGGTCACGTTGAGGCGGCTTTTTACGCGGCGCGGTTGCTGCGGCGCTGGTATTCGCTGGGGGTCAGCTGCAGGGCTGCGGGGCGGTCGGTGAGCACACGCTGGGCGGTGAGTTCGTCGCCTTCGGTGTCGTAGGCGCGCACGTATCCGCCGTCGATGAGGTAGTAGGTGAACTGCTGCGCGGCTGCCCAGTAGGCGCCTCCTTCAGCGTAAAAGCCCTGGTCTACCCAGTCGCGCAGGGTGAGGGTCACGGGGATTTCCGGTGAGGAGGTGCGGCTGTAGAGCTGGTCGAGGAATGCTTCTCGGCGGCTCTCGAAGTACTGGTATTCGGGCGAGGGTTCCTGGTATTCTGCGCCGCCTGCGTAGCCGATGTTGCCGCCGTCATTGCCGGGTAGGCGCGGGGCACTCACTTTGCGGTTGCGCAGGTAGCTGTAGAGGATCATGCCGACGAGGGCTGCGATGACCAGGGAAAAACCAAAGCTGAACATGCCGTTAAGTGTACGGGGCGAACCGCGGGGTCGGCGTATTCTGGGCGGGTTTTGCGGTTAGGGGCGAACGCGCCCGGCTCTTCTCCCCCGTCACTTACCCCCGCCGCTAACTCGGTGGCGGTTAAATGGTCCAGCGCCCGGTCGGGTGAGTACCCGGCCGGGCGCCGTAACGCTACGAAACGCTATGCTGCGTCGAAGCTTTATGCGTCGAAGCGTGCGATTGCTGCGAACTCGTCAGCCTGCAGGGATGCGCCGCCGACGAGCACGCCGTCCACGTCTTCCTTGCCCATGATGGAGGGTGCGGAGGAGGACTTGACGGAGCCGCCGTAGAGAACGCGGACCTTCTCTGCAACGTCTGCGGAGTAGAGCTTAGCGATTTCTGCGCGGATTGCTGCGGACATTTCCTGAGCGTCGTCTGCGGTTGCGACCTTGCCGGTGCCGATTGCCCAGACGGGCTCGTATGCGATGACGAGGGTTTCTGCCTGCTCTGCGGTCAGACCCGCGATGGAGCCGCGCAGCTGCTCGAGGGTGTACTCGACGTGGGTGCCTGCTTCGCGGATTTCGAGGGGCTCACCGACGCAGAGGACGGGGGTCAGGCCGTGCTTGTATGCTGCCTGAACCTTTGCTGCGCACAGCTCGTCGCTTTCATGGTGGTAGGTGCGGCGCTCGGAGTGGCCGACGAGCACGAAGGTTGCGCCGAGCTTGGAGAGGAATGCGCCGGAGATTTCGCCGGTGTATGCGCCGGAGTCGTGGACGGAGAGGTCCTGGCCGCCGTAGAGGATGTCCAGCTTGTCGCCTTCGACGAGGGTCTGCACGGAGCGGATGTCGGTGAAGGGCGGGAAGACGGCTACTTCGGTTGCGGAGAAGTTGAAGTTTGCGTCGTCGAGGGTCCATGCGAGCTTCTGGACGAGGGTGACTGCCTCTGCGTGGTTGAGGTTCATCTTCCAGTTGCCTGCGATGAGGGGCTTACGCGACATAGTTCGCTCCTTAGCTTTCCCGCGCGGTATGCCGGGCGGGGTTGTTGTTCGGAATTTTCCTTTTCTATTTTAGAGGGTTGGCGGCATATTTTCACTGGTTCGGCGCGGTTTTATGCTGTGCCTTGACTATTCTCACCCCGCGTTCGCTGATTGCGCGGAACCCCGGATACGAAGTACCGGCAGGGCGGAGCTTAGGGGGCTCTACCCTGCCGGTATTCTGCCGGTGGTGTTTGTCTGCGGTGTGTTAGAAACGGCTTCGGAAGAGGGACGCTTCAATGCAGAAGAAGGCAATCGTCAGAATAATTACAAGAAGCGCGGTAGCGCGCGCACTTATGGCGAGGGAACGACCCCAAGGCAGCTTTCGGGTAGCGATCTTCTCAACGATGAGCGCTGCAAGAGCACAGTAGGTGAAGCAGACGCACAGCAAAACAACAAACGAAATGATGAGAGTAGCCGTTGCTACCGAGGAAGATTCCCAATAGGCGTAGTACATCCAGAGGTAGGGAGTATTTGCAATGAAGAAGGCCGTGAATCCGCCGGTGGGGAGGCAGATGAGCGAGTAGAGGCCCATGCGCTTAGGCTCTGCGGGCGCGGGTGCTACCGCCTCGGCAGGAGCCGCGGATACGGCACCATCTACGGCGGGGTCTTGCGCGGGGTTCTGGGGCGACTGTTCCATATGTCTCCTAGTGTGGTTGGTGTGGCGTGGTTATTGGTGATGTCGTGCGGTTACCGGGAAGGTGGGTTCTTATACCTCTAGTCCTTCGAGGGAGAATCCCGGAGGGTACAGCGGCGTGGCGTCCTTATCGTCTTCCACCAGCACCCAACGGCCGCGCAGGTGCTCCGCACAGAGGAAAGCGTATTCTTCCTCACCGGTCTTCAAGAACTTATCGATGGGTAGCTTCTCCCCCGTTTGGGGCACATAGAAGACAGCTTCATCACGAATACGTCGCCTTGCCTGGTATCTCAATATCTGCCGACCATTCTTACTGCGGTCATTAATACCGGCGGTGGTAACCTGCAGGCGGTACACGTCCTGATTAGCAATAAGCCAGCCGCGGTTTTCCCGGTACAGCCGAAGAAGCTCAGGAGAAATGATCTCTTCGGGGTTGATCACTTCAGAGAGCGGTTTGGTATCTCCGGTGTAGTAGAAATAGTTCAGGGCGGCATAAAAGTACGCCTGAAAAATATAGAAACCACCGCGGTTATACTCATTCATTCCCGGCTGCAGAACGGGGTAGGGTACATTCTGGGCGGCGCGCTCTTCGGTGGCGGGCACGTACCTTCCGCTGCGTTCGTAGGCGGTGTACACCATAAACCCCGCTGCGCTTCCACGGTCTACGTAACCAGCATCAAACTTCTCATCAGGTTCTAGAGCGATTAGTGCCCTATCCCATTTAAGAAGACGCACTTCTTGCTTTTCCTCATTGGTGGCAAGGATACCGGCCTGTCGACCAACGAAGAGAGCGCCGAGGACTCCCACGCCCCCTATTGCGAGGGTACGACGAGAAAAACGGGGCTTTCGCGGCTCCGACTGATGAGCAAGTAGCTGACCAGAAGATACCGGATGAGCTTCCTGGGAGGAGTTCTGCTGGATGCTCGTCTCCTGTTCCTTACGTTGGGGTCCCATGGTTATACCTCCTTTTCAGGGATGAAGTGAATATCCCATCCGGGATCGAGGAAACGCGAGCGCAAGGTCCCGTGGATTGCTCCGTCGCGAAGGAGTCCGCGCGTGTCGAATTCGGTGATGGGCTGTAGCTGCCCGGTGTCTTTCCGGAAGACTTTTGCTTCGGGAAGGATGTCGAATTTGACGTTCCAGTCGAAGATTTTTTGTTCTTCGTTGTGGATGCGCGGTTGTGCTTCGAGAATGTGCATGGTCAAGATTTGTTGGTTGGGGGTGATGACCCACCCTTTTCCGTCGTCAAAGATATCTTGGATGGCGGGGAAGAATAGTTCTTCGGCGGTCATTGCATATTCGAGGCGACGCGAATCGGATGCCAAAAGCATATAGTTTTGGCATTGATAATAGTAGATATTATAGAATTCCAAATCAGCGGACGTTAGAAATTTAGTAAACGTGTAGGTGTAGTCTGGCGGCGGCGCAGAATATGCAGGGTGCTGCTGGTCTGCCGGGGTATAAATTCCAATCATGTCAGTATTGACAAGATGGTATGCTCCCCTATAGTCTTCTTGGTTGAAGAATTTTTTAGTCCACTCCGGGTCGACAGTCATTTCCTCTCCTTCCTAAAACATGTCTCTCATTATCTAACGCTAATTTGAATTCATGAATCTATTTCGTATATCCAGCAACAGAAGCACCCTTGGGCAATAAGAGATCGCCCCGCAGATTTTCGTCAACGCTTACCCAGCGTCCATCCAAAAATTCACCGTAGAAATCTATAGTCGGGTGGCGGTCAGTATGGAACATATCCCGAAAATATTTCACTTCGCCGGTATCGCGATACACAAAATAGGCATCTCCATATATCGACAATTCTGTCTGCAACTTGTATATTTTTCGTCCCTGAATCTCTCGGCTACCGTATCCGGGAGTTTGCACCATATACGATTCAATCTCTTGATCCGAAACAATCCACCCCTGGTTATTGGCTATAAATTCGTACAGATTAGGAAAGATAACTTTTTCGGGGTCAACTATCTTTGCTAGGGGCTCAAGATCACCGGTCAAATACCCGTAGTTCTTGGCGGCATTATAGTAGGCAAAGAACAAGTACATACCTGAAATATCGTATGTATTCATCTTCTCGCGGATAACCGGGTAGGGTACATTCTGCGCGGGGCTCTCACGGGTTGCGGGAACGTAGACACCATCTTTTCGGTATGCGGTATACACCAGCCGACCGTATAGCCCTCCTGCAGCGTTCTTATTGTCTTCATCTGCAATTTTTGTTGTGGGTTCGGCTGCGGCTAGTGCCTGATTTCGCTCCCACGCGGCATCTTCTTGCGAGGTTCGTTCGTTTGACGAAAATTTCAAGCTTGAGCCAGCTACATACAGACCCGATGCCGCGGCAACACCCACCCCAACAGATCCCGCCAGCAGAACACGACGGGAGATTTTAGGGTTCTTCTTCTGCTCTGATGGGTTGTTACTGGTAGAGGGTTCCCGAAAAGCAGGGGCGTTATTGTTTTCCTTCACTGTGTTTCCTTTCCTCTAGTTCCCCTGTACAGGACCATATGTGGGGGTAAAGTTGACTTCCCACTTGGGGTCCAAGAATCGGCACACCATAGTTCCGTAGATGGAACCGCCTGTAACAAGATTGCGGGTGTCAAAATCAGTAATCGGGTAGAGCTTTTTCTCTGCCGCGATAAAGACTTTCGCCTCTGGTTTCAGGTCGTATCGAACGTTAATTTCGCACACATGATTTGCTTCATCCACGATACGGGGCTGACGCTCAAGTATCGTGAAAGCAAGAATTCGTTGGTCCGGGGTAATAACCCAGCCAGCACCTTTGTCGTAGAGTTCTTGGATGGCGGGGAAGAACAATCCTCCTAGCATATTTTTAAGATAGAGTCGTCGTGCATCCCCAGCTAGAAGCATATAGTTCTGATAGTTTGCGTAATATGTAACGGCATAGCGCAAAGAGGTTGCTGTCATATCCCGTTCAAAAGCGTTCTCGTAGTATGGAGGCGGTGCAGCATATGCGGGATGTTCCTCCGTTGCTGGTTCATATATACCGATATTGTTGACATCACCGATTTCATATGTTCGTCGGTAGTCACGATCATTATGGAACGGTTTTGCGTAGGCATTATGCTTCGGGGAAGCGCTAGCTGTTGCCGAAGGGGTTTCTTTTGAGTTATTCTCTTTGGTTTTTGGTGTGGATGAGCAGGCGCTCAAAGCTAGGACGCTACCAACGCCAAGCACGCCCTTTATAAGCCCTCTACGAGTAATATGGCAATAAGCCATCAGACATTCCTTTCTCGATAATTGATTTCTCTTTATTCCTTAATTAACTCATAGCGGGCCCGATCCAAAGGTCCAGAGTCAGAAGTATTTGTGCCAGTATAGACACCATCTTTTAGTTCACCACCCTGTCCTTCATGTGCGACAGAATACTGTTCCACATTATCTATATCCACTGCCGGAGCCTTCGCATGCTTAACGTATTCCTCAGTAGCATTGACATACTCAGTCATTGCATGAGCTTCAAACCAAGGGATAGTTTTTTCTTGCTCCCCTGGACGAGCAACGAAGTAGGTCTGATCCGCTGGATCCCCTAGGGGCACACCGGGTTTCTTAGGCACAAGGGCAGGCACAATATCATTAGGATTAGCCACCTCGACATAATCAAATTCATGTCGAAGTTCAGGATTCTTAGCTCCAAGATTCATATTGGGAGCACCGTATGTTACAACGTTAGACACCTTATACTTGCTATTAAATTCCTTATTATTAGCCAACGAGTAAGCTACTGCACCACCCTGAGAATGACCTACCATAATGACACGGTCAACACCACTCAAGTTAGCTTGCTCCATAGCTTTCTCCACCATACGATGATACGGAGACAAATCATGAATAGGCTTATCCGTTGAATTTGCAGACAATCCCAGATTATTACCTATACTGCCAATTTCTCCTGCGTTCCCCGCGAGATTAAAGTCTGTACCCGGTATATAAACGTATGCAATTTTTTCACTGCCATTATCTGATTCCTTATGATAAATATCGATTTGAACAGCAGAATAATTTCGACCGGTTTCCTGTTCAATATCCTTAACCCTCTGGTTATCATTCACTTCATTAAGACGGTTAGCAATCTGGTTAATATCACGAGGAGGAACAGAGGGAGGACTAGTATATGCCGACATATCACGATTTACGTTAAGATTTTCAATACTGGGGTGCATGGTATCGTTCCGAATATTATCATCACCCTGCCAAGTCTCTGCAGTATTCATACTATATTCTAGTTCCATACTTGCAATTGCTTTAGCGGGATATTTAAGCACCCCCAAAAAAGATCCAAATTTTTCTTTTCCTTCTAGCAAGTGCTTACGGAATTCCTGCGGAGTCACTGGACGCAAACCCCACGGGTCGGCTAGGGAAATAGGGTTCCAGCCTACAAAAGAGTTCGTATCCATACCGTGCACAATACCCGGCACCGAGCTCAAAGCATCAGTGGACACAAAACGGCGCACGCCAGCATCAGCCACACGGAAACCCATGAAATCAAGACCAGCAATATTGACTGAGGAAGCTGCCGGACCAGCACTAACCATGCCAAGACCAGGAACAGCAGCAACAGTAACTACGTCACTTTCCCACGGGTTAGAAGACATAGACCAGCCCAAGCCATAGCCCAGTTCCTCTGCAGAAGAGATATTCTCCAGCACAGATCCAGCACTCATTCCGCCCACACCCAGCACCATAGGTACGGATGAGACAGCGTCCCACACCAAAGGCATAGATGCATTGGGGACATCAACCGTAGTATTAGCGTGCACTGAGGCAAGCTCACCAGTCATGTCATGGTGTAGCTCCCACTCTTCGCTGTCCAGGCGAATAGCATTCACCTGCCCCATGTTGCCCCACCCAAGGGTACGCTCACGGTGCTGTCCAGTCAGCTCGTCCGTGGTCACCTCACGGACGCGTTCACCGGCAGCGTTATAGAAATACTCAGTTCGAGAACGATTCTGCACAGTCCCATCGGTACCATACTGCACCTCAGAAACAGCGCTGAGTAGACCAATTGAATTATGGCTGAAGGCGCGTTCCAGCAGCAGGGCGTTATCTCCCTGCTCACAATTACGCATATACAATGCTTCAGCGACCATCATGCCGTTTTCGTAGGTCCAGGTTCGTTCCTGAATACCATCCGAAACAGAGACGAGAGCACCAGAAGCATCATAGCGATACCTCATAGTGTGTGCCTCAAACTTATTTCCTGCATCTTCAAGCGTGCAAACAGCAACCTGAGAAGAAGCATCACGTTCCACACCGGCGGCAAACATGCTCATAGTTGCAGTACCGTTTCCCGTTCCTCGGGTGCCGTTACGCTCTACCTTGTACCCCACGGGAACATTCTTAACAGGATCGAGTTTCCACACGGCGTGAGTGTCTTCTGTACTCATCGAGGTCAAAGCACCACATGAAGCATGGGTAAATTCCATCTCCCTGGTGCGAGCAAAAACGTCCTTAGACTGAGTATGGCGCACTCGACCCGCACCATCACGCATCCAGCGCACTGAGCCGTACGGGTTGCTACTCATTACCAGAACACCATCTGCATCGTAGGTATAGTTCAGCGTATATTCACCACGCTGCTTAAACGCTTGCAAGGCATGCAGAGTACGCTGGTTCACGTCTGGGGCGCGAAGAATACCCGTGATGTGATCAGCAATAGACACCGTACTTGAGATGCGCTTCATGCTCATATCACCATGGGGTACGCGAGTACGGCTCAGCAACCTACCAGATGCAGAGTACTCATAGATGTGCTCTGCTTTTGCATCATTTACCGAAACCTTCAACGCGCCCTGCTGAGAGCCACGTCCATTCATCAAGGAATATTCAAAAGTTCCCTGAAGTTCACCATCAACAGTGACCGAACGGAGCACACCCCCGCGAGCGTAATCATACTCAAACGAACGGATACGTTCGCCATCGTTCATCGTCAGAAGACGGCCTGCAGCATCGTAGGAGAAAGTACGTACGAGAGAGTCTGCCGCATTTTCAACCGTAAAACTTGTACCCGAGCGTTCTTCACGCAGAAGGCATCCTGCCGCATCCCATTCGTAGCTCGTTACGATACCCGCAGGCGTAATCCAGCGCTGAGGACGTGCGAGGGCATCATACTCACAACGGGAGGTACCACCCAAAGCGTCATCAACACTCACAAGGCGACCTGCTGCATCGTATGAGAAAGAACGAGTACCTTCAACACTGTCTTCAATACGTGCAATAAGGCCACGTGAAGTGTAGCTGTAGCTGGTAACCTTCTCCCCCGTATCTTCTTTAATGCGTCGGCCAGCAGCATCGTAAGTGTACTGTACAAGGCGCGACGGGGCAGCTGAAGTATCTGCAGAATCCCGAATGGTCTTCTCCAACAGGCGACCTGCAGCATCATAGGTAAAGATAGTTTCCAGGTAACCCTCATCAGCATCGAGCTCGCTCGTTTTCTTGAGGGTTTTCTGGCTGGTACAACGGCCCGCCGCGTCATATTCAAAGAAAGTCTCTCGACCAGCTGCACTGATGCTACGACTCATACGTCCCTGAGCATCGTACTCGAAGCTAACTACCCCTCCATCGGCAGAGCTAATCTGAGCAATCTGACCGTGAGTGTTATATCCAGCCTGTGCAGAGCTATCAGAGGAAGAATTGAGAAGGGCGGAGGCATCCGGAATGTTCAACTTAGGAACGGGCACCCCAAAGAGAGCCGCCATATCCTGACGGTTCTCAAACATCGTCATAACAGACGGAAGATGAGCAGCAGTAAGGGCGCTATCGCCTGGCGATGCGTTATCGCGGGAACCAAAAATAGTGGGAACACGAAGTTCCGGCTGCACCAAGCTCCACGACGCCCAAGGACCTGCAGGACGATCAGAAGGCCGCTTACCAGCTGAAGCAAGCCCCGCAAGAGAAGAATCAGAACGCAAAGACCCAGCGGGACCCAGGCCCGGCACCATAGTCATCAGAGAATTTGATGCAGAAACAACTCGTCCCAGGGCATCGGTTACAACGGCGTAGTTACCGGGCGCACCCTCAACTCGTACTGAATACTCACCGTGAGAGCGCGAGTGGGTAATGCTCAAAGCCACACCAGTAGCGTCCACAATGCGGCTCAGGTCGCCAGTTAGAGAATATTCGTATTCGGTACGAGCCCCGCAGGGGTCAACGATAGCGACGAGCTGCGAGAGTTCGTCGTATTCATAATGGGTCTGGGCTCCTGTGGCATCAGTCATGGAGACAACGTTGCCCCAGGTGTCGCGTTCAACACTGGTTCGGTTACCCATAGGGTCAACCACAGCACTTAGGTGACCAGCTGAGTATTCAAAAGTAGTGATGTTACCTTCAGGGTCGGTCAGCGCTGTCAAGTGTTGCTCGGAGGTCGGCGTAGCATTCTGAGCTGCTTCTGTGTAGGACAAACCCCAACGAGCACCCATCGCGTCGACTACCGTGCTGAGACGTCCACTCGAATCCCACTCAAAATACTGGGTATTGCCGAGAGGATTAGTTACTGAGCGCAGGTTGCCGGCAGCATCATACGAGTACTGCGTTTGCGCACCACTAGAGTCCGTGGAGCTCAGAAGCTGTCCACAGTCATTGTAGGTAAAGTGCTGTTTGGATCCTGATTCATCAGTGACGGCGGTGCAATGACCGGCGTTGTCCCATTCAAGATAAGTTGTATTGCCTCCGTTACGGGTAATAGTCAGGGGGTTAGGGTCCAGCGGATTCTGGGAGTAGGTATAGCGTGTTTCAGCAAGGATGCCTGCACGCCGATCCTTATTCATAATTCGGTGGGCAAGCATACGGTCGTACTCATCCCACGTATAACGGTGGACTGCACCTTCCGGAGTATTCTCCGAGACAAGGCGAGCACGTTCATCGTAGCTACGATGCGTCACAGATCCGTCACGCTCGCAGATATAGGTGCGGTAACCGTAGGAGTTGTATCGCATGGACTGGCGGCTTCCGTCACCAGCCACGAGGGAAACCAGCTGACCGTGTTCGTTTGAGCGCCAAATATTAGCGTGCTCACCGGTTCCGGAATCTTCAATCACGGTCATTAGACCGTGCTCATAGCGGTAGCTAATATTTCGACCGTGCTCCGTCTTCTGAGCTACGATGCGGCCGTCAGCGTCATAGCTATTCTCGACCTCGCAATATCCCGTTTCATTCCAGACACGGTAGATGAGGTTATCTTCCGTCTGCTCATAACGGCGGGTACCATCAGGCCGCTGAACTTCGCAAAGCACGCCAGCAGAATTGTAAATATAGCGCACAGCGTTCAGCTGGCTTTCGACCTGTGCTGATGAATGTTCTTCAGAGGAGCCTTCATTGAAGTTGACGAGAGATGCAGCAGATACGAAACCCTGGGCGTCGTAGCTGACAACAATACCCTGCGCACTAAGAGGCTGAATCAAAGCACTCGGTCGCTGAGCTACGAATTCCCCACCGGTATTAGCCTTTGAGCCACGGTTGTAAAGAGCAACTACAACTGAGCTGGGGTGCCCCTCCATGAAAGCAACCAATTCACCCGAAGGAGCGTACAAATAACGGCTACCAGAATGGTTAGTAACTGACCAGTAGTAGGTGGGTTCAGACGATTCCGTTACTTCAAAGGATGACGGCAGTAGACGATGGGCAGACTTGACCGCTTTATTCACAGCAGAGTATAGGGCGCGCCAAAGGGCCTCTTGTCCTTCGGTATTTTCTTCGAAGGGCGCAGAGGCTGATTCCACATTATGTGTAGGTGCTTCGTCTAGAGCCGACTCGGTTACCTTCTCCAGCCAGTAGGGAGCGTTGGGAGTCCGGGCATACCCGCTAGCCGAGTTCGTATCACGTTCAAAGACGAGTTCACGACCGTCGGCAGTGTGCCATGAGATACTATCGGAGTTCTGCTGAAGTCGGCTATCCAGCGTGCTTGACCAACCCTTACCAAAAGCACCACGAGGGCTATTCGAGAGGGCAGCGAGAACACTGTTGTAGGTACGTTCAAGACGTAGCACCGAGTTTACGCGAGAGCGAAGGTCAACTTCACTTTCGATGAAGTTACCGGTTGCAACGTTGACGGGGTCATTTGCGTAGCCGGATGAGATATTTACACCGGTAATGCTCATGCCGGGAACCTGCAGTAGGTGATGCATCGGAATATCATCATGCATCAGCTCATTCAGAAGATTCATATCGAGGCTAAATTGAGCCTTTGCCCCAGGTCCTGAAAGTTCTTCGTGATGTTCAATAGCCGGTTTTTCCAAGTAACCACGACTTGCAACATCAAACATTATTTGAGCAAGCTTACCCAGCCAATGGACGTCTGCATCGACATCCTCAATCCAGGTGTGCAACGCAGCAATCAAAGAATCAGCGTTAAAAGTTCCCCATGAAGTATTCGAACGAAACTGAGCATAGGTGGACGCTACGCGAAGCTGCGCCTGACCAAGTTCAGCATTCATAGAAAGATTAACCTGACGATGCTGATACGCATTGTGCGGCACGATAGAAACCGTAGATCCACCAGAAGCAAGCGCAATCTGGGTATTCAAATGCTGAGTACCCTGTGCAGAAGAGTTTGCCTCGGCAAACTGTCCGAGAGCGCTTTGAGAAACTCCTGAAGAAACTGAGTTACCCTGAGCACCAGTGAAGGGGTCAGCTACAGGTCGTGGTGTGTAGACCTCAAAATGCGGGGGGCGGGAAGGCATAGGACGAGGGGGAACCTCAAGGTTGAGGTCAGGGTTATCGACGCTATACGCGCCTTGATTCTGAAGGTCATACTCAAGCTTCTCAAGATCACGAGCTCTTTGCTTACGTGCGTTGAGCTTCTCCCATTCAGTAATCTCTCGACGAATACGTTCTTCCTCACGAGCAGCTTTAATATAAGTCTCCATATTACGAGCTGCATTGCTGAAGCATTCTTTAAACTCTCGCAACAGCGCAAATGACGAAGCAAGCTTTGCCCTATACACTCGTGCATAGCCACCGGTGAACCCCTCCAGGGCGAGTTGAGCGGCACCACAAGTACCGTCGGCGCCATAGCGAGCAGGGAGCTGATGCTCGATTACTTGAGTTAGATGCGTCAAATGCGTTTTGAGAGCCTCAGCGCTCTCAAAGTCAAAAGGAACAGCTTCAGTATTAGCGTGGACGTTACCCATATATTTACTTCCGGAAGTTGATGTGACGGTGAACGAGCATCCTCGCCCACATTCGTTGCATGTGTGTTCCCTCTCGGTGACAGTGAGAATCACACACCCTTCAAGGTAACACACGCACACTCTGCACACGAACCCAGCAGGACGGATTCCACCCCCCATTGCTTCCACCTCCCCCAGCCAACCGCGAAAAGCCCACCCGGAAAGTCCAGCAAGAAACCCCCGCCAGCACAGTACCAAAAGTACTGCCCGGCGGGGGTTCCTAAAGAAGCCACATAGAGAAAGCTACAGCTACCCAAATCCTCGCGGGTAGATCGGCTCGTAGGTGTTACGGTTGCTGTAGCCGTCGCGGTCAACCACAATCACCCACTGCCCACGCAGATGCTCCACAGCCAGCGAGAAACGCCCCAGGTACTTCAAATATTTGCGAATATCCTGCTTCTCACCCGTCTCAGTCACATAAAACGCAAGGTCCTTAGCCTTAGTCGTGTACAGGGTACTCACCAGGATATTTCGGCTCGTATTTTTAGCCTTTTCACCCGCAACAAGATTATCAACAACATTGGCGCTCAGCACATTCTTATCAGCCGAAATAACCCATCCGCGCTTCTCCCTGTACAGGCGAAGAATTTCGGGGTGGAGCACCTTTTCCGGGTCCGTAACCTTAGAAAGAGGCTCCGTATCGCCCGTGTGGTAGAAGTAGTTCATCGACGCAAAGAAGTACGCCAAGAACGCGTACAAGCCGCCGCGGTCGTAGTTATCCATTCCGGGCTGCTGAATAGGGTACGGCACGTTCTGCGCCGCCTGCACCTCCGTGGCAGGAATGAAGCGGCCCTTACGCTCAAACGCCGTGTAGACGAGCGGCCCGGAGGAAGGGCCCAAGGTACGGAGCTCATCGTACTTCTCCGTGGGTTCCAGGCGCACAAACTCCTGGTCACGCTTCTTATCGGTTTGGGATTCTGAACCCATCTCGTTGAGCAGTTTGGTACCCCAGCCAAAAGCTATCGCGACGAGGGCGGCGCCAGCGAACACGCCAGCCCGTATAAACCTGGCGCGAGATATCACACGCCTCATGTACGCTCGTTGCTCGTTATATCCGGGTCCGCCGTATCCTGGTCCACCAAAGTTATTCGTCATGATGCTCTCCCCTCCCCTAACTCAAACTATTTTCTGAAATAAATTGGACGGGCCTCCACTCATTCGTGAATTGTGTGCGTAGAGCCCCGTGTATTGCGCCGTCACGGATCAGGCCGCGCGTATCAAAATCGGTGATGGGGTACACCTGGTTCGTGTCTTTGCGGTACACCTGAACTTCGGGAAGAATATCGAACCGAACATTCCATTCCACAATTTTTAGCGTCTCGTCAATGAGGCGCGGCTGCCCCTCCAGCAGGTTCATGGTCAGAATCTTGGGATTAGGAGTAATGACCCAGCCCCTGCCCTCTTCGTAGAGGTCCTGAATGGCGGGGAAGAACATTTCTTCGCTGATATTGTCCATCCGCAGAACGGCAGGTTCCGAGGCGAGGATCATGTAGTTTTGGCAGGCGTAGTAGTAGCCCAGGTAGGGGCGCAGGTTTGACACCTCGTAACGGCTCGGGGTGTACCTCACCCCCGGTGCGGGTGCCGAGTAGGCGGGGTGGTCCCGGTTCGCGGGCGTGTAGGGCCCGATCACGTGGTCGGCAACATATGGGTATGTTCCGGTGTAGTCTTTTTCGTCAAAAAGCATTTGAGCGTTTACGGTCATTCTTTCCCTCCCTGGATTCCGTATTCACAAGCTATCGAGTTCACGAGCTGCCGAGGTGGTTCTGGGCTGCTCGCGGGCGGCTAGGTTCAGCGCCTGGGCGTCTTCGCCCGTCCGCCTTTGGCTGTCCGTCTTGCTTGTCTGTATTTGCTTGCCTGTAGAGGTGCGTGCACTCCCTGCCTCGCTCCCCCTCGACTATCTTGAGGTTGCCGGCCGGGGTCCTCTATATTTCCAGTCTATTAGAGCTATTCCTCTGTGTCCCCGATAGAAGCGGTACGCTGCGGAATCCACAGCATATAGCCAGGAAACAGTATGTAAACACCCGCAAGGATAACTAACCAGGCATGCGCGGGTATGCAGAAACCCCCGCCGGAACGGTACCGAAATACCGCCCCGACGGGGGTTCCTTACACTAAAACCGTGTACTAAATCTGTGCACCCAGATTAGGCGCCCAGTGCCTCCAGGCCGGGCAGAGTCTTACCCTCAATGTACTCGAGGGAAGCGCCACCACCGGTGGAGATGTGGCCGAACTGCTCATCCTTGAAGCCCAGGTTACGGACTGCAGAAGCAGAGTCGCCACCACCAATGATGGAGAATGCGTCAGAGTCGACGATAGCCTGTGCAACCGCGCGGGTACCCTCAGCGAAGGGAGCAATCTCGAACACGCCAACGGGGCCATTCCAGAAGATGGTCTTTGCAGCCTTAATCTTCTCAGCGAAGATCTCGCGAGTCTTGGGGCCAATGTCCAGGCCCTCAGCCTCTGCACCCAGCTTGCCGCCGGTCAGGTCCTCAATCGGGCGGATCTCGGTGTTAGCATCAGCAGAGAATGCGTCAGACCAAACAACGTCCACTGCGGTGATGATCTCGGTGCCCTTCTCGGGAGCTTCCTTCAGGTAACGCAGAACGTTCTCGACCTGGTCCTTCTCCAGCAGGGAGTTGCCGACCTCGTAGCCCTGTGCGTATGCGAAGGTGTAGCCCATGCCGCCACCAATGAGGATGGTGTCAGCCTTACCGATCAGGTTGTCAATCACAGCGAGCTTATCAGAAACCTTAGCGCCACCCATGACCACGACGAAGGGACGCTCGGGGTCGTTCAGGGTCTTAGCCAGAACGTCAACTTCCTTCTTCACCAGGTCACCCAGGTATGCGGGCAGACGCTTAGCAACGTCGTAGACGGAAGCGTGCTTGCGGTGAACTGCACCGAATGCGTCGTTCACGTATGCGCCATTCTCGCCGGTCAGTGCGACCAGCTCGTCAGCGAATTCGCCGCGCTCTGCGTCGTCCTTGGAGGTTTCGCGTGCGTCGTAGCGGACGTTCTCAACGACCAGAACTTCGCCGTCAGCCAGGGCTGCTGCCTTAGCCTTTGCGTCCTCGCCTACCAGGTCGGTTGCAACCTTCACGGGCACGGATGCCAGCTCAGCCAGGCGTGCAGCTGCCGGTGCGATGGAGTACTGGGGATCAACCTTGCCCTTGGGGCGGCCCAGGTGTGCGGTCACGATAACGCGTGCACCAGCCTTGGCAAGCTTCTCAATGACAGGCAGGGATGCGCGGACGCGGCCATCGTCGGTGACAACGCCGTCCTTCAGGGGTACGTTCAGGTCGGAACGGACGAGAACGTGGCGGCCTGCGACGCCTTCTTCGAGCAGTTCGGACAGTGCCTTAGCCATAGGAATTCCTCCTGGATAGGTGGGTTTATATACCGTTTCCATCATACCGAATACTAGGGTGTTTGACAGCCTAGTAAATAGTTTTTAGATGGTGTTTCTCCGCGGAATATCGCGGATATTCGCACTCTCTATCAGCTATTTTCTTACGGTATTTTTGACCCAAAAAGGGCGACGGAAACCAGTATGTTGATACGTTTTTTGGGGTTTTATTAAGACCCTTACAAAGGGTCTTGGTACAGCAAACCCCGACTCCCCCGCTTGATGCGGTGGTGCCGGGGTTCACTATGCGTTAGTTACGCGGGGTGACGCTTACACTCGGTGAGCGTCGCAAGCCTATTGGGGCTTAGAGAGATGCCACAACCTTGTTGGTGAACATCACGAGGCGTGCAACGTAGCCGTACTCGTTGTCGTACCAAGCGATAACCTTCACCTGGTCGCCGATGACCTTGGTCAGCGGTGCGTCGAAGACGGTGGAGATGGGCTCACCCTCGATGTCCTTGGACACGATGGGATCCTCGTTGTACTTGATGATGCCCTTCATGGGGCCCTCAGCTGCTGCCTTGACTGCTGCGTTGACTTCCTCAACGGTGACCTCGCGCTCAGCGGTGAAGGTCAGGTCGGTGATGGAGCCGGTGATGGTGGGAACGCGGACTGCGAAGCCGTCCAGCTTACCCTTCAGCTCGGGCAGAACCAGGCCAACAGCTGCTGCTGCACCGGTGGAGGTGGGGACCATGTTCACAGCTGCTGCGCGTGCACGGCGCAGGTCGCGGTGGGGAGCATCCTGCAGACGCTGGTCAGCGGTGTATGCGTGGATGGTGGTCATCAGACCCTGCTTGATGCCGAATGCATCGTTCAGAACCTTAGCCATCGGAGCGAGGCAGTTGGTGGTGCAGGATGCGTTGGAGACGATGTGGTGGTTAGCTGCATCGTACTGGTCGTCGTTCACGCCCATGACGAAGGTGCCGTCGATGTTCTTACCGGGAGCGGAGAGGATAACCTTCTTAGCGCCAGCCTCGATGTGTGCCTTTGCCTTGCTGCCTTCGGTGAAGAAACCGGTAGACTCGAGGACTACGTCAACGCCCAGGTCCTTCCAGGGGAGGTTCTGGGGGTCACGCTCAGCGAGGATCTTGATTTCCTTGCCGTCAACAACCAGTGCGCCTTCCTTGACCTCGACCTCTGCGTTGAAGCGACCCATGATGGAGTCGTACTTGAGCAGGTGTGCCAGGGTCTCAACATCGGTGAGGTCGTTGATTGCGACAATCTCGAAGCCGACGCCCTCGGTCTGAGCTGCGCGGAAGAAGGTGCGGCCGATGCGGCCGAAGCCGTTGATTGCTACGCGTACAGTCACTGGAGTATCTCCTTGTCAGTGCGTTGGTGGCGGTGTACAAATCCGATGCCTTGCAGGCTCTGGTTTGTCGGATTCGTCCGTGCTCTATGTTGCCCGGTGCGTTCCGCCGTTGTTGGTAATAATCCTACCCTAGTTTGTGTGTGTTTTGGTGTGTTCTATCGATAAATTTTTGTGAGTTGCGCCATAAAAACCGGTAAAAAACCGTTGTTTTCTGTTGTTTTACGTTGTGTTCACCCTTAGAAAATGTTGCGATACAGTCGTGGCAACATAAACACACATGAAACACACATTTACTAAAAACCGCGCCATATCAAGGCAAAATCTGAGGGTAAAAAACACCCTTTCACTTGCGAATGGGTTTCAATGATGCCCCCTGCGCTCGCACGCAGTGCAATTTCTCACGCGAAAACAGACGAGCCCAACGTAAGACACACCACAGCCTTAAAACGGGTTAAATGCGCTCCCGGCGTACAGTTTTCGTGTCGCGTTTCGCCTCGCAACAGGGGCCGCTAGTACACCACCAGCGCCACAGCACCCAAACCCGAATGAGCCGACAGCACCGGCGGTAGCGCGCTCACCAAAAACTCCGGCGCCGAAGAAGAAGCAGTATGGACCAGGGAGCTCTCCCCCAGCATCTGCTGAACCTGCTCATACATCTGCACCGCCTGCGCCGCATTACCCACATGATGCACCGCAACCACCTCACCGCGCGGGGTTGCCTTGAGAGAAAAACTATCCATGTCAGGTGCAGCTGCAGAGGTGAGAGCCGCCGCATGCTGATGCTCACGGCAGGTCTGCACGGTCACCTCCACCAGGCGCTCCAGGGCGCGCGCCGCAGTGCGGGGGCGCTCCACATACGCCAGCTTGCCCTCGGTGATTGTGCCAATCGGCTTGATCTGGAACATCTGCCCCACCATCGCTAACGCCGGGGAAACACGACCACCGCGGCGCAACGCATCCAGGGTCGGGATATAGAAGTAGAGCGTGGACTTCTCGCAGATGGACTGAATGTAGTCCACCAGCTGCGCGGGGGTTAGAGACTCAACACTCGAGCCGGCGGATGCAGAGTTTAGCACCTCCAGCGCACGCACCACCGCATGACCGTAGGCACCCGCGACCGTGCGGCTATCCACCACGCTCACGCCCTCGGAACCCAGGCGGCTCAGTCGGGCACCGGTGCGCGCCGCCTCCACCGTGCCCGAAAGCTCACCGGACAGGTGCACAGACACCACATGCGTAAAACCTCGCGACGCCAAATCGTCATATACATCAGCAAACACGCCCGGCGCAGGCCCAGAAGTACTCACTGTCTGACCCATCACGTGCGCGAGCATAATCGCCTCGTCCACCTCGGCGGCGGTCAAACCCTGCAGCTGACGATCCGGCTCACCGGGCGTGCGAATAGTCACCGGCATCGGAACCAGCACAAAATTACCGCGAGCGCTCAGGCGCTGCACCAGCTGCGGGTCGAGGGCGGCGGCGCTATCGGTCACCACGGCAATGCGGTTCTCTGCGTTGTTTTCTCGCTCCATATCCCGGCCCTTCTTCCGGTTCGTCAGTGCATGATTCGATGACGAACCCTCTCCTAGCGTTCCCTGAACATTATGGCACTCATCACTAGTGCAGTACAGCAAAGCCCCGCCGCGCCTCCGGCAGTTCCGCAGAACGAACCGAAGCCACAGCGGGGCTTGTACTTTATCTAAGAAGTTTAGACTCTAGGAAGCTTAGATTACGATGTTCACGAGCTTAGGCGCACGCACAATCACCTTGCGGATCTCGGCGTCACCAATCGAACGCTGAACAGCGGCATCCGCCAGAGCCAGCTCCTGAAGCTCCTGCTCGGAAATATCCTTCGCAACCTCCAGGCGAGCCTTGACCTTGCCCTTAATCTGCACGATAGCGGTGACGGTGTCATCCACCAGCAGAGCCGGGTCAACCTCGGGGAAGCCCGCGGTCAGAACCGGGGTGTCGTGGCCGAGAGCGTGCCACATGTCCTCAGCGGTGTAGGGTGCGTACAGAGACAGCAGAATTGCGATAGTCTCAGCAGCCTTACGGACAGCCGGGTCAGCCGCACCAGCACCGGAGTCAATAGCCTTACGGGTAGCGTTCACAAGCTCCATGGTCTTCGCAACAACCACGTTGAACTTGCCGTTATCCAGCAGGCCCTGAACCTCGTGCACGGTGCGAGCAATCAGCTTCTGCAGCTCCAGGTCACCGGTGGTTGCGTCCACGCCGGGTTCGCTGGTGACGTCCTGAGCCACACGCCATGCGCGAGCCAGGAACTTCTGCGAACCGGACGGGGAAACATCCGCCCAGTCCACGTCATCCTCGGGCGGGGACGCGAAAATCATGGTGGTGCGGATAGCGTCCACACCGAACTTGTCGAGCTGCTCGCCCAGGTTCACGCCGTTACCCAGCGACTTGGACATCGCCTTGCCGCCGTTGAGCACCTGACCCTGGTTCATGAGCGCCTTGAACGGCTCATCGTGCTTGATCAGGCCCAGGTCGCGAACAACCTTGGTGAAGAAGCGTGCGTACAGCAGGTGCAGAATAGCGTGCTCCACACCGCCAACGTACATGTCGACGGCACCCCACTCGCTCATAGCCTGCGGGTCGAAAGGAGCCTTGTCGTAGTTCGGGGAAACGTAACGCAGGAAGTACCAGGAGGAATCCACGAAGGTGTCCATGGTGTCCGAGTCACGGCGAGCCGGCTTGCCACACTCGGGGCAAGGCACAATCGCCCAGTCATCGGCAGCGGCAAGAGGCGACTGGCCCTTAGGAGCCAGCTGCTCACCGCGCAGGTTATCGGGCAGCAGCACCGGCAGCTGATCCTCAGGAACCAGAACCTCGCCACAATCCTCACAGTGAATCACGGGGATGGGGGTACCCCAGAAACGCTGGCGGGACAGCAGCCAGTCACGCAGACGGTAAATGACCTTACCCTCACCGGTGCCGGCAGCCTCAACCAGCTCAACAGCCTTAGCAATCGCCTCAGCCTTCGGCAGGCCGGTCAGCTCACCGGAGTTGATGAGCACGCCGTCACCAGCCGCAGCAATACCGCTGGTAGCCGGGTCCTCAGCACCCTCAACGTCCAGGACCTTCACGATGGGCAGGTCGAACTTCAGGGCGAACTCGAGGTCGCGCTGGTCGTGCGCGGGCACAGCCATAATCGCGCCGGTACCGTAGTCGGCGAGCACGTAGTCAGAAGCCCAGACGGGCAGCTTTGCGCCGGTCAGCGGGTTAATCGCGTAGCGGCCGGTGAACACGCCGGTCTTCTCGCGGTCGGAGGACTGGCGGTCAATATCGCTCAGTGCCTTAATGTCTTCGCGGTACTGCTCCAGGGCGGCCTTGTGTTCGGGTGCCACGATCTGCTCGGCGAATGCTGCATCCGCAGCAACCACGATGAAGGTTGCGCCGTACAGGGTGTCCGGGCGGGTGGTGAACACGGTGAAGGACTCAGCGGGCTGGTCCTCGGTCGCCTCAATCTCGAAGCGCACCTCAGCACCCTCGGAGCGGCCAATCCAGTTGCGCTGCATGAGCAGAACGCGGTCGGGCCACTTGCCCTCCAGCTGCTCCATGTCATCCAGCAGCTGCTGTGCGTAATCAGTGATCTTGAAGTACCACTGGTTCAGCGACTTCTTCGTCACGGTAGTACCGCAACGCTCACACGCACCGTTCACAACCTGCTCGTTCGCGAGCACGGTCTGGTCCTTGGGGCACCAGTTGACCATGGAGTCCTTACGGTACGCCAGGCCCTTCTTGTAGAACTGCTCGAACAGCCACTGAGTCCACTTGTAGTACTCGGGGTCCGAGGTGTGCAGGCGGCGGCTCCAGTCAGCGGCAATAGCGTAACGCTTGAAGGACTCAGCCTGAGTCTCAATGTTCTTGTACGTCCACTCCTTGGGGTGAGTGTCGTTCTTAATGGCTGCGTTCTCAGCGGGCAGGCCGAAGGAGTCCCAGCCAATCGGGTGCAGAACATCGTAGCCGCACTGCTTGAAGTAGCGGGCGTTCATGTCACCAATAGCGAATGCCTCCGCGTGACCCATGTGAAGGTCACCGGAGGGGTACGGGAACATATCCAGCACATACTTGCGGCCCTTGGGGGCGTCACCGGTGGGCTGGAAAACCTTCGTTTCGTCCCAGTAGGGGCGCCACTTGGCTTCCATAGCGCGGAAGTCGTACGCATTTTCGTTGCGTTCGGTCTCTACCTGAGCAGACACAGCGATTCCTTAAATAAAGACAGGTTGATAAAAACTTAACCCTCCAAGTGTAACGCGAAACCCGCACCGCGCCAGAGTTGAGGCCGCACCGACTACCAAATGGACGGCACCGCCCGCCCAGCTGACGATGCGGGGCGCAAGTTTCAGAGCCCTTTCAGGCTTCTCCCCTAGAATTAAGAACGGGACTTCGCCGTCCCAGTACCCAACCCGCGAAAGGTACCCATGACCTCCACCGTTACCCCACACTCCCCCAACACCTCAGTTCTTGAGGGCGTACCCGGCCCGCTCATTCCCGGCACCCGCCACGACGCCCTCATTGGTGACGGCGCGCAGGCAGTCATGACCCGCTACTGGCAGTACGGCAAAGGCATGAACGACGGCACCTTCCCCGAAGGCTCCTACCCCGTACTGCTCGTGCACGGCTTCCGCGGCGACCACCACGGCCTGGAAATCATCGCGAACTACCTGCTGAAGCTCATCCCGAACGTCAGCATTATCAGCCCCGACCTGCCCGGCTTTGGCCGTTCCGCAGACCTGCCCGAAAATGCTCAGGGCAAAGATACTCAGGGCGAAAACAGCCAGGGCGAAGACAATATCAACGCGTACGTGGCGTGGCTGAACAACTTTGTGAAGCACACCAACCCCGCCCGCGAGAACGCACAGCCCCTACCGCTGCACCTGGTCGGCCACTCCTTCGGCTCCATCGTCACCAGCGCCTTCGCCGCCGCACACCCGAACTCGCTCGCGTTGCTCTCGCTCATCAACCCGATCAGCGAACCCGCCCTCGAAGGTAGCCAGCGCGTCGCCTCCCGCCTCGCCTCCCTCTACTACCGCGCCGGCGCGGCACTACCCGAAAAAATCGGCTACCCGCTACTGCGTTCGCAGCTGATTACCCGCGCCTCCAGCGAAGTCATGATGCGCACCAAAGACAAGGCAATGCGCCGCTTCATCAACGGCCAGCACGCCGCCTACTTCGGCTCCTTCGGCTCCCGCCGCGGAGTGCTCAGCGCCTACGAAGCGTCCATTACGCACACCGCCGCCGAATACGCCGCCGCAATCACCGTGCCCGTGCAGATGCTCGTCGCCGAAGACGACGACCTGGGCACCCCCGAAACGGCGCGCGCCATGTACGCGACGCTGACCTCCCGCGACCTGCCCGTCTCTTCGTCCGGCGCCCGCGAGCGCCTGGACATGATCCCCGAAGTCGGGCACCTCATCCACTACGAAACCCCTCGCCGCGCCGCGGAACTCATCGCCGATTTCGCCGCCGGTCACTAAGGGAACGAACAGAAGGAACCAACATGAAACTCATGGTTGACGCCCGATACACCCGTATCGGCTTCCACGACGGCATCAGCCGCTACACCGCGTCCCTGCTGGGCGCGCTCAAAACCCTCATCGACACCGGTGACGAAGCCGCCGCCGACCTCGACCTAACCATGATCATTAGCGACGAACGTCAGCTGGACATGCTGCCGGAGCTGCCGCACGTGAAAATCTGCTCGCCCACCGGCCCGCTCGAACCGACCGCCTCGCTGCAGCTGAACAAGTACGCACCGGACGTGGTGTTCTCCCCCATGCAGACCATCGGCTCCACCGGACGCAAGTTCAAGCTGATCCTCACCCTGCACGACCTGATCTACTACTCGCACCCGACCCCGCCCGGGTTCCTGCCCGCACCGGTGCGCGTGGGCTGGCGACTCTTCCACAAGACCTACACCCCGCAGCGCTTTCTGCTCAATCACGGCGACGCGGTCGTGACTGTTTCTGAGTCGACCGCCTCGCTGATTCGTGAGCACGAGCTGACCACCAAGCCGTTGTTCGTGGTGCCCAACGCCCCGCAGCCCGGAAGCGTGGTCTCCCGCCAGACCGCGCTGGAACGTGCCATCACCCGCGAAGAGCAGCCCGTCAAGCACCTGGTGTACATGGGTTCGTTCATGCCGTACAAGAACGTAGAAACTCTACTGTTGGCGATGCGTTCTCTACCGGATTACCGCCTGCACCTGCTGTCGAAGATGCCGCCTCAGCGTCTGGTGCAGCTCACTGACGAACGCCTCATCGGTGAGAACGTGGAGGTGCACAACGGCGTGAGCGACGAGGAGTACCAGCAGCTGCTCCGCCAAGCGCACGCCCTGGTGACTGCCTCCCGCGAGGAGGGTTACGGCCTGCCCGTGGTTGAGGCGCAGGCTGCCGGCTGCCCGGCAGTGATTAGTGATATCCCGATTTTCCGTGAGATTGCCCCGCACGCCGTGTTCGCGCCGGTTGACGGTGCCCCGGAGGCGCACGCCGCCGACTGGGTGAAGGCTATCCGTTCCCTGGAGGACACCACCGTTCGTGAGCGCGTGATTATTGACGGCCTGTCGGATGTGCGCCGCTACTCCTGGCGAGACTCGGCACTCAAACTGCTGGAGGTCGTGCGCGGGCTCTAGGGCTCGGGCTCTAAAGCGTGCGCGGCGTATGCAACGCGGCGCTAGATACAGAAATGCCGCCGCACTCCCCCGAAACTCGGGAGGGTGCGGCGGCATTCTACATATTCAATTCGTGGCCGCCGGGTGGCGCATGCAGCACGCGTTCTGCGTAGCGGAGGTATACAAGGGCGGCTTGCCACAACGATGCGTAGCGGCGGTTCGCTACACACTTCCTCCGCGCCGACGCAGGGAACCCGCCCTCGCAGAGCTCGGGCACCCTGCGGGCGCATCCGGAAGGTGCAGCCTCACCGCACCGAACCGAAGCAGGAATCCTTATACGTAAGCTCCGCGGGCTGCTTCCTTCGCAGCCAGCTCATCCGCATGACCGTACGCATAGAAAATCTTCGCATCATCCAGCTCAGCAAAACGAGCCAGATAGCGGCACACCGCGCCACGCTGAGCCTTCGTCATCGAGGACAGCAGAACAGGATCCGGGTGAGTAATGCCGTTATCGCGGCTCGGTGCCGATTCGCCAAATTCCGGCTCGTAATCATAGGCAATATTGGTGAAACTCATCGGTGAGTACCTTTCCTTGGGGCGTTTCTGAGTGGAGCGCCGCAACAATGCAGGCACTGCCGGAGGTAACACCGCGAAAAGAACCTACGGAGATAACAGGAAGTCTCTTCGCAGTAGTGGTCGTGATACCTCTAAACTACCCAAGAGCCAATCAATGTTCAAGAACCGCCAGGGATGTTTCCACTAACAGGAAGCATCCCTGGCGGTATATCCAACACTTAGTTCAGGAAATATATTAATAATACAATACAATTTAAATCAAATTTTACTCCCTACAAGAGATTTATCTTATAGTTTAGTCGCAGTCACTATTATATCAATTACATTAACAATTGCAGACCAGCCATAAACAGAAGCTGAATACACTACTAGCATCACAATAAGGAAGCTAAGAGGCAAGAATGTCCAAGACTTTAATTCTAATTTATCCCCATTTAGATAGTCGATACCTAATCGAATATTTAAAACTTTATAAAATATACGGAAAGCCCAGTATGCAAATATTGAAAATATAGCCATGTATTTACACATGTCGCCAAATTCATATACAAACACTCCACCCCTTTCCGAAAAGTAGAACCCCAAAAAAATTCCACAGAATTCACCTAATAGAACGACAAAAAAGATGAATAAATATTTTAAGCGGGTTTTGTAAATATTTGCGTCTTTAATATTAAACTTTGCTGCCTCTACATTAGGAATTCCATTACCGTAAATCAAATTTTTAAAATGGTATACAATTTGCTGTTGCATATATTTCATACTTATTGGCACATACCTACTGACAGTCCCATCCAATCCAGGGTTATCACCCCAAAAGTAAGTATTTAAACCATGACCAAAATGAAATCTTGGAGTAATTGAAGTCTTCACACTAGAGCTGTATACATAATTCGAAAAGTTTCCTACAGGGTCCCAAAAATGGGAGTACCTATAGAATTTAAAACTCTCTTCCGGTAGTGAGATTCCATCAGCATAAACCACTAATTTAACAAACCCAAAAGAAACTACTACCCCCAGAATATGCACTATTAAATAAATAGGATTATCAACTTTTAAGGTGTTTATAATTCCCCATAAATCAACAGAAAACCCCACCCAGGAAATCATAAATAGAAGGAAAATAAGCATATCTCTAAGTGCAACATAAAAAGAATTTAAAAACGATTTAGCTAGAGAGTATCCACCCTGTTTATTACTAACCCTAAGTTTGCCCACAAGCAAAACCGCTCCTAGTCCACCACCAACACTAACAAGGCGGACTTTTGAAGATGCCGATTCTTTACCTTTAAGTAGCGCATTATAGGATAGATACTCACCCATTGAATGAGCTACCAACATAGTTTTGTGACTTTCTCTCAATACCCCATCAATTTCCTCCTTTACGAAATCAATATAATTAGAAGCATCTTTAGATCTAATGTAATCCGCAGACTCATTGATTTGAAGCCATAACTCCTTAATCCCCAAGTCTACTTTAGGGGCAAACCAAGCCAGTAGAAAAAATGCCACCCCGCACACCACAGCTACTGACAATGATTGGCCCCATATTACATAAATAATTGCCCAAAGAATATACACACAACACAATAAAATGTATGTATAATTTTTCCATTGTGACGACAATAAATCTATTATAGTTTCAAATGCTGCTTTAATTACCTCTCTTCCCTCTGTCAATCTAGCAAGCACACTTAGGGCGTATCCAAACAAAATGAAAACAGAAAGATATGCAGGGATAGCAATTACTACAGCTACTCTCGACATATGACGTGTAGCAACAGCTTGAGCAAGCATGTCAATATCATACCCGTATTTCTGGGTAAAAAACAGAAATCCGAACACTAGGCTTACAAAAAATACAGGAGTTCCTAACTTTAATCGAGAAAATTTTAAGCATAATATATGAATTCCCCAAAAAATTCCCAAAAAGAAATTAACAAAAATCTTTATACTTTTCTTAAACTTTTCACACCATTCACCGTCCACATTGTTCGAAGAGCTCTCAGTCTTAGTTGCATAGATTGGATTATTATTTCTAACATTCTCTGCTTCACCGTGCCAGTAGACTTCACGAAATAAAATGCTTTTATCATTCCCTCCATCGGATATCTTTAAATATAAATCGTTTACCCTCTCGGTTTTATTATCACTTTCCTTGACAATTACACTTTTGTCAGATCTTAATTCATTTATGACTGCTGGATACACAGCTTTAAATGTATCACCTGGTGCTTGTCTGCCAATGCCGTGTACAAAGAGAACACCTAGATCATATTTTTTTGCGCTTGATTTTACAGAGCTAGTTCCAGATTCTACTGATGAACTACTGTTTGTTGAGCTTGAGGTTTGCTCGTCCGGGGAAAGCCCCGATTTCTCTGGCGTATCCGCCATAGTTTTCCTCCTTGAAAATAGGTGTAAACGAGTATGAAATCATACGATTGCAGTTGACAATCAGTTGTCAGCCTCATTCATTATAGAACAGCCCACCTATAGCCCAGGCCTGAAAAATACACCCACAAGTGATTTTCCTGCCGCTACGCAGATTTCACCTCCAGTCATAACAAAAGTACCAGCAGCAACGATAAGTGGAGTTTCCCACTACTAATCTCTTCCATATATAAAGTGTTAAGCCGCAGCCTAGCTAAACCCGTCCGAATCTCAGCCCGAAAAGCAGAAATGCTGCCGCACTCACACAGAGTGCAACAGCATTTCTAAAAACTAATTGTGCGGGCTACGCCATAGTTGCGTAGAGACCGCGTTCGGCATCCTTACGAGCCAGCTCATAGGCGTGACCGTACGCGTAGAAAATCTTTGCGTCATCCAGCTCAGCGAAGCGCGCCAAGTAGCGGTAAACAGCTCCTCGTTCTGCGCTGGTCATGTCGGAAAGCAACACGGGGTCCGGGTGCATGACGCCGTAATTGTGTACAGAAGCAGACCCGCCGCATGCAGGTTCGTATGCGGGGGTGATCATAGTCTGAGTCACCAGTATTCATCTTTCGTTGGTGCGCACGGTTGTGAGGCATGCGCGAAGTTGAGTGATAGATACTGCCAACACCACCTCGACAAGCGCCGAAATAGTATCCGCAGTGGTGAATATTTTACCGTGAATACGGCGACTACGCTAATTAGGGGCGCCTAGAGCTATTATCAACCACTAAATGCACATGGTGCATAAAATGACGGATGTGCGCCACACCGAGCGGGACTAATCTACACCCCGTTCGTCTGTCTACACCCCGTTCGCCTGTGCCGTACTGGTCCGGGATGCATAAGTTTGAGACGCGCCCTTCTCCCCTGCGCTCGCCACGGCTTCATCTTCGTCATCGTCCTCGTCACCATCAAGACCCAGAAGAGCCGTCACCATCGGCAGAGGATTGAACTCGCCCAGCTGACCCGTGCGGTCCACCTTGCGCATCATGAAGGCACGCTGCAAACGCCGCTGAGTCCACGGCGAAAGCACCATCATCAGTAGCGCCTCCACCACAAAAATGCCGACCAGAATCCACAGCAACAGATCCGAAGAACCCGCCTGCTCACGCAGCTGCTGAGCATCCGCCGCCAGACGGTCGAAGCCCTCCGAATGCAGGCGCGAGGTATCAAGCCCCGTCAACGCGGACAGGCTCACCGGCGACGCCACATTCAGCAGTACCGACAGCATCAGCAGAAGCACCGCATACAGCCCGTAATGCATGGTGCGCATCAGCTTCTTCACGCGCGCAAAACCGCGGTTCAGTTCCGTACCAATATCGGTGAAAGCCGCCGCCTTCTGCGCCTGCTCACCCGCCGGCATCATGTGCGGCACCAGGCGGTGCGAAAGCATCAACGGCACCGGCGAGCACGCATCAAAATACTGCATGTGACTATTCACCGACGGGCCCGGCAGGGTCACAAAGCTGACATCCACACCGGCGGGCTGAGTAATATTCGACCTGCCAATGCTGTCACCACGAGCGGAAATCTCGCACCGGTCAGCCACATCAAGCTCCTGCAGCATCGGCGCATAGGCGCGCACATACAGGTGGCAGGCGCTACGCGCCGACATCATGAGCACCAGAATCAGCACGCCCCAAAACGCCACGGAGGCGGCGGTCAGCTCAGGGACAGCGCCCTCAACACGCAGCTGAGCCAGCAGTAGCATGAACACCGCGTACAGCATGAAAACGCCGTGCACGAAGAGCACCGGAATCAGCCACTTCACGTAGGCGCGCGTGCCGTGTGGGTTCACCAGGCGAGCATCCGCCAGACGCACATCAGCCCGACTCTTCGCGGAGGAAGTTGCAGAGATTTTTGCGGAGGTGCTTTCCCGGCTTTCCTCAGCGTTTTCCCCGGCGCTCTTGCGGGCAATACGCGCCCGCCCCCGCGTCGTGCTCCACATACTCGCCACAACCGGTACCACACTCAACGCCAGCGGCACCAGCATCGCATGATGCAGCAGCGAACGGTACGGGCTTGCCAGCAGGGACACCTCCACCAGCCAGGAGAACGCCGCGACCATGCTCACCCACAGCAGCATGGCGCGGTTACGGTAACGACCGGCTGCGTCCAGGTGCCCCGGAATGTCGTTGCGGTCACTAGCGATAATGCTAATCGGGACCACGCCACTACCCAGGCCGTAGAAGAAACGAATCGGCTTCTTACCCGCCGCCGCACGACGACGCAGCAGCTCATAGCCCAAATATCCGCCCTGCGAATGGGCGATAATACCCACCGCATCGCTACGGGAACTCAAATCGTCCAGCTGACGATCCAGACGTGCATAAATACGCTCCAAATCGCGCGACTCCGGGCTGGTCGCCGTCTGAATCAGCTGCGTTGGAATAGCCTTCACCAGCACCCACAGCTCACGGGCACGACGGGCCAAAACCCAGCCCACAATACCCAGGCCGAGCACCGCCGCAAGACCCGTAAACGCACCCTGCGCAGTGCCCAGGGAGGCCACAAAAGCATCACGGAAGGTCATCACAGTCATCGCCGCCAGCACCAGCCACAGCGCCACGTTCATGAACCGCGCCGTAGAACGCAATAGGTGCCCGGCGCGTTCACGCCAGGTCACGCCGGGGCGCTCATAGTAGAAGCAGAACATCAAAAACAGCGGCAAAACCGACGCCAACCAGGGCAAATGTTCCTTCAACGGGCGGTAATGCCTGGGTCGCCAGAAGCCCTCCTGAAAGAGGAGGCTACGGCGAGTGACCGTGCGCACCGGGCGCGGCTTCGGCTGAGGTAGTCGCGGAAATTCAAGATTGGGCAGCTCAATATTGGGTAGTTCGATGTTCGGGAGCTCTACCTTGGGAAGCTCAATTTTGGGCAGATCAATCTTAGGGAGCTCCACTTTAGACAGGTCAACCTTGGGTAGTTCTACCTTTGGAAGTTCGACCTTGGGCAACTCAAAACTAGAGAGATTAAAACCGGTACCCTCCGGCGCGGGTAGCTCCTCGACCGGGTCGGCGGGGTATTCCGTGCGCTCAATCGTCAACGAATACGTCAGCTCGCTATGGTGGCTCAACGGGTTCACCTCAGCGGCAGGCGGGAGGGTATCGCCGTCAGGAATCACCTCAACACGAACCCGCGCAGAAGCCTCCGCCTCGGGGTTCTCTTCGGAGGGGGCGGCAGAGGAAAGGGCTACAGAATCCGCGCCCGTATTCAGCGCCAACAAAGTCTGCACGCTATGCGCCACCGGCTTGCCAAAATACGCGAGCGTCTCGCCGTGATTCTGGTAGCCGATGCCGTGAATCAGCAGCACCGCCGCATCATGGTGCTTACCCTTACGGTGCAGGGCACTCTTCGGATGCGCAGAAGCATACTCAGCCAGCCGCCGCTGCTCACCGTCAGGCAGCGCACTACCCTTCAGCAGATGAGGCACCTTAGACATGCCTCTCACCTCCTCGCCTCTGCGCACAACGCGCCCGCAAACCCGCGTGCTCAACGCCCGTAGCACGCATTATCGCCGCTGCCCGATGCATCTCTTTCGGGGGCGAACAACGCCCCTCACCAGAACACTACAGCACGACTAGAAAATCACAGCACGTCCAAGCCGTCACAGCGAATCTGAACCGGTCGCTCCCCCACGTTCTTCTTCAACGCCGCAATCGTTGCACGCGTAGCACGCAACTCACGGGTCACCTGCTGGGCAATGCCGTACGAGAAGAACATCAGGGTACGCCAATCGCCCTGAACCGGCGCCTCCTCAGAATCCTCAACAAGAGACTCCGACCAGGCAAAATACCCCTGATCCAGAGGAACCGGACCCACAATACGCAACTGCTCACGCACCCGCTCTGGTAGCGCAGAAGATCCCAAGAACTCCTCCACGAAGGCGCGAACATCCGCCTCCGCACCGGTCACCGCAGCCGTACGAACCGCCGGAGGCAGACCCGTCTGAGCGCGCTCCTCCAGCTCCTGACGAGCAAACCATGCCGGATCCCAACGCACCAGCGCCTGCTCCACCGGCGACGGCGAAGCAGTCGTCACCACCGTACCCTCAAGAGCCGCCGGACGAACCAACGCCGCCGCATTCAACCAGCGACGCAACGCCGCCTCCGGGGCACGCAACGAATCAAAACGAAGCATCTTATCGGCATCCAACAAAAGCGCCGCCGCATAGCCGCCAAAAGCCACCGGCTCAGCACCCGGAGTCGCCACCACCAGCGCAGGCTCAGGACCAACCGACGCGCGCACATGGTCACCCGCCGAAGAGATCACCGGAACATTCGGGAACGCACGACCCAGCTCCTCAGCTGTACGAGTCGCACCCGCCGCCGAATAACGCCAATGCGTAAAACCACACTCAGAACAACGCCACTGCTGCGCCAAATGACCGCACCACGAACACGACGGAACCGACGAACCCGAAGCCACCGACAGGGGCCCGCTACACTCGCCACAACGCGCCGGCATGCGGCAACGCTCGCACGAAAACGACGGAATATAACCGCTACGCGCCACCTGCACCAGCACAGGACCACGCGCCAACGCCCGACGAGCATGCTCAAACGCCAGGTGAGGAATACGCGCCATCGCCGCCAACGGGTCACGCGCCAGCTCAAACTCCGAACCCGTCGAAAAAATACGCGGCGAATAATCACGCACCAGCGCACGCGGCGCACGCACATGAGACGCCCAGCGGGTACGCACCAGACGCGCCGCCTCACTACTCATACTGAACCCTGCAAACAGCGCCGCAGTATTCTCAGCAGAAGCACGCAGAAGCAACACATCGCGGGCATGACAATACGGGGCGCGCCGCTCCACCAGCGAAGAATCACCGTCATCCCAGCACACCACCAGGCCCAGATTCGCCACCGGCGCGTACGCTGCCGCGCGGGTACCAATCACCACCGGAACCCGGCCCAAACGCGCCTTCACAAACCCGTGATAGCGAGTATGCGGAGTCGAATCAGAACTCAAACGCACAAACGAGTCGGCGGGCAGACGCTCGGCGAGCGCCGCCTCCAGAAGATCCAGGTTCTTGGCGGTCGGAACCACCGCAATAGCGCCGCGCCCACTTGTTGCGGCCGTCGCGAGTGCGGTCGCCACAACATCCGCCCAGGTGTGCTCCAGGTGGCCGGGAAGAACCGTCATCACGGCGCGGGTCGCGGCACCGGCGGCAACATCCTCAATGAACTCCGCACCGTTCTCGTAATCGGAGAAGACGGAGGCGGCATCCGGCGCGTCTGGGTTCAGCGCCGGCGGGTCCAGCACGAAGGGCGCGGGCGCGCCGGGGGTGGCAAGCCAAGCGTACGGGTCGGCAGTGCTGGGGGCATCGGAGGCGGCAGAAGGCTCGGGGTCCGCATGCCCGAGAGCCGTGTGCTCAGATTCCACATGTTCAGATTCCGGGGCAGAATCACCCAAATACGCCGACTCGTAGCCCGGCAGAAGAGGCGCATACTTCTTATCCAGGGCGGCAATACGCGGCGGCACCGCCAGACGCAGCACGTTCGCCACCGTGGAGGCGTAACGGTCAGCAAGCGCCTCGGCAAGCGCAAAAATTTCGGGCGCAACAGCCGGTACACGCGACAGCACCGACTTAAGCGGCAGTAGCGAGGTGCGCGTCCAATCGGTCGTGGCGGCGCGTTCCTCAATGTAACCGGTCAGCTCGTGGCCGTTGAACAGCACGCGCACGCGGGCACCGGGCACCGCATCCTCGCTCAGCTCGGCGGGCACGCGGTAATCAAACGTGCGGTCCACCTGCGGCAGGGTGCTATCCACGCGCACACGCGCCACAGGGTTCGGCACGCCGCTCGCCTCCAACTCAGCGGCAACATTCACCGGCTCCGGGGCAGCCGGAATCAGGGCATCACGAAGAGCAGGAAATCCCTGCAACAGGTCAAGCTGTTGCAGGGATTCCTGCTGGGCACCCAACGGTGCCGAAGAGTTCGATTCAGAACTGCTCTGAGTCACCCGAATCAGCGTGCTCCTCTACCCTGACAGATATTAGGAAGAGGACACTGCCGAACGCAGTGCATCCACGCGGTTCAGGCGCTCCCAAGTGAATTCCGGCTCGGTACGACCGAAGTGGCCGTGAGCTGCGGTCTTCTTGTAAATCGGGCGGCGCAGATCCAGTTCGTTAATGATTGCCAGCGGGCGCAGGTCGAAGACCTCACGCACAGCCTTCTCAATCTTGATCGGGTCGACCTTCTCGGTACCGAAGGTTTCAACGTACAGACCGACCGGCGCTGCCTGGCCGATAGCGTACGCAACCTGAACCTCGGCGCGGTCAGCAAGACCGGCACCCACAATGTTCTTCGCAACCCAACGCATTGCGTACGCTGCGGAACGGTCCACCTTCGACGGGTCCTTACCGGAGAACGCGCCACCACCGTGACGAGCCGAACCGCCGTAGGTGTCCACAATAATCTTGCGGCCGGTCAGGCCTGCGTCACCCACGGGGCCACCCTGAACGAAGCGGCCAGCGGGGTTCACAATGAACTTAGCGTTGGAAGAATCCAGATCGACGCTACCCAGAACCGGTGCGATCACGTGCTTCTCAATGTCTGCACGCAGGTCAGCCAGGTCGTAGCTTGCGGTGTGCTGGCTCGAAACAACCACGGTGTCCACGGAGACGGGGACGTTGTTCGAATCGTAGCCGAGGGTCACCTGAGTCTTGCCGTCGGGGCGCAGCTCGGTCAGCAGGCCGTCCTTACGGACCTTGGTCAGACGCTCGGAGAGGCGGTGCGCCAGCCAAATCGGGGCGGGCATCAGCACGTTCGTCTCGTTGGATGCGTAACCGAACATGATGCCCTGGTCGCCCGCACCCTGGCGGTCGTACTCGTCAGCAGCGATGCCCTGACGAACCTCGAGGGACTCGTACACGCCGGCGTTAATGTCCGGGGACTGCTCGCCAATGGACACGGACACGCCGCAGAACTCGCCGTCGAAGCCGCGGGTAGAGGAATCGTAGCCGATACCCAGAATGGTCTCGCGCACGATGGAGGGGATTTCGACGTAGCTGGAGGTAGTCACCTCACCAGCAACATGCACCTGACCGGTGGTTACCATGGTCTCAACAGCAACGTTCGCTGCGGGATCCTGGGCAATGATGCCGTCAAGGATGGCGTCAGAAATCTGGTCACAAATCTTATCGGGGTGGCCTTCAGTCACCGACTCGCTGGTGAATAGGCGCAGATGGTTATTACTCACGGTTTCCACTCTACTGGTTGAGGGCGCGCGAACATAGCGCGCTCGTAATGATGACGGTTTCCTTCAATTATGACACGTTTGTTAAGCGCTATTACGAGGCGGGACGCTGCGTTCACACCCCGGGCGGGCTTTCACGCAGCGCCACCGGACGCATAGATCAGCACCGCTTAGGTCAGCGCCGCCAGAATCTTCTGAGCCAACGCCGGACCAATACCCGGCACCGCCGTCAGCTCCTCGGCGCTCGCCTGCTTAATCTGAGCCACCGACCCGAAGTGCTTAATCAGCGCGGCACGCTTCACCTCGCCCAGACCGGGCACCTCGTCCAGGGCGGAGGCGACCATCGCCTTACCGCGCTTAGAACGGTGAAAGGTGATAGCGAAACGGTGCGCCTCATCGCGGATGCGCTGCACCAGGTACAGCGCCTGCGAGGTGCGCGGCAGCACGACCGGGTAGTCGTCGTCCGGCAGCCACAGCTCCTCCAGGCGCTTAGCGATGCCGGCAACGTACACGTCCGTAATGCCCAGGTCGCTCAGCGCGGCGGAGGCGGCAGCCACCTGGGGCGGGCCGCCGTCCACGAGCACGAGGTTCGGCGGGTAGGCGAACTTCGCAGGCTCGGGCGTTGAGGCGTCAATCTCGCCGGAGTGCACAGGCGCGGCTTCGCGTTCTGCCTGCTGCGCCAGGTGTCTCTTGAAGCGGCGCGTAATGACGTCGTACATGCTGGCGGTATCGTCACGCGCGGCGTCGCCGGTAATGCTGTAGGTGCGGTAGGCGTTCTTCGCGGGCATGCCGTCCTCAAAGACGACCATGGACGCGACCACGTTCGTACCCTGCACATGCGAAATGTCGTAACACTCGATGCGCAGCAGCGGGTCGGGCAATTCGAGTGCCTCCTGCAGTTCCACGAGGGAGGCGCTACGGGTGGTCAAATCACCGGCACGGCGGCTCTTGTGCAGGGTCAGCGATTGGCGCGCGTTCTCGGCAACCGTCTTCATGAGTTCTGCCTTGTCGCCGCGCTGCGGGACGCTAATTTCCACGGGGCCGCCGCGTACCTCCGCCAGCCAGGACGCCAACTGCTCCTTATTCTCGGGCTCCACCGGCACCAGCACGGAGCGCGGGATATCGTAGCTGTTCAGGCTCTTCTCGGTGTCCTTCTGGGAGGCGAGGCTCGCCGCAATATCGCTGTACACCTGCGCGATCAGCTGCTCAATGAGCTGCGCGTCGGTGCTGTCGTTGACCTTCTCCACGATCCAGCCGCGCTGGCCGCGGATTCTGCCGCCGCGCACAAAGAACACCTGCACGGATGCCTCCAAGTCATCCTCGGCGTAGGCGAACAGGTCGGCATCCACGGTCGCGCCGAGCACCACGGCGTTACGCTCAAACGCCTTAGTCAGCGCGGCAATATCGTCGCGAAGAATCGCGGCGCGCTCAAAGTCCATATCAGCTGCGGCGGCCTTCATTTCCGCGGTCAACTGGGCGATATGCTTCTCAGCACCACCCGCCATGAACCGGGTCAGCCCGCGCGCCAACTCGCGGTGCTCCTCCGCGCTAATCTTGCCCACGCACGGCGCCGCGCACTTATCGATATAGCCGAGCAGGCACGGGCGGCCACTATTCTTCGCGCGGTTAAACACGCCGTTCGTGCAGGTGCGCACCGGGAACACGCGCAGCAGCGCATCCAAGGTTTCACGAATCGCCCACGCCTGCGAATACGGGCCAAAATAGCGCACGCCCTTACGGCGCTCACCGCGAGTCACCATCGCGCGCGGGTACACGTCATTGACCGTAATCGCCAGGTACGGGTACGACTTATCGTCACGGAAGGCAATGTTGAACCGCGGCGAAAACTCCTTAATCCAGGTGTATTCGAGCTGCAGCGATTCCATCTCGCTCGCCACCACGGTCCACTCCACGCTCGCCGCCGTATGCACCATCGCATAGGTCTTCGGGCTCAGCGTCTGCGGGGACGCAAAATAGCTGTTGAGGCGGTTGCGCAGATTCTTTGCCTTGCCCACGTAGATGACGCGGCCGTCGGCATCGCGAAAACGGTAAACGCCCGGGTCGGTGGGGATTTCGCCGGGGGCGGGGCGGTAGCTGGAAGGCTCTGCCATGGGTACTTTCTCCTCGCTCTGCTGGGCTTTACGACGGTTCTTTGCCGCGATTCTCTGCAGGACTGCCGGAGGCCTCTCAGACTCGCGCATACGACAAACCGCGCATCCTGCACCAACCTCCCCCAAAGCGCGGGGTGGGTGCGTGAATGCGCGGTTTAAGTCTACGCGGTATAGGCGGCGCGTGCCCTAGCCTGCGTCACGTGCGGCTGAGGGCGAAACGTTGTATTCGTGCTTTCGTGCCTGACCGGACAGCTGAGCAATCTCATCCATGATCGCGTCCGTGGTAACGCGGCGCTGCTTGCCGGTCATCTTTTCGCCGGTCTTCTCAAAATAGAGCGGCTTACCCACACGAATCGTGAAGCGGCGCGGGTAAATCATGTTCGAACCGGGCTTCTGCAGGCGGTCGGTACCGATCAGACCGACCGGAACCACGGGCGCGCCGGTCATGTGCGCCAGCCACGCCACACCAATCTTGCCGCGGTACAGGTAGCCGTCGCGGGAGCGGGTGCCCTCGGGGTAAATGCCGAAGACCTTACCCTCCTGCAGCTTCTCCAGGGCAATGTCGAGCGCCTTGAGCGACTCGGAACGGTCGGAGCGGTTCACGGGAATGATATCCACGGCTTCGAAGAATGCCTTCATCATCTTGCCGCGCGGGCCGGGGGTGTTCACGTACTCAGCCTTCGCGAGGAACGCCACGCGGCGCGGCATCATGGCGGAAATAATGATGGAGTCCAGGAAGGATAGGTGGTTGGAGGCGACAATCACCGGGCCGGTGGCGGGGAAGTTTTCGAGTCCGGTCACGCGGGCGCGGAAGACGGTGCGCAGGATTCCGGTGACTGCTTTCTGGGTGGATTTGTAGAGAAGCACGTGAACTCTCCTGAGGTGCCGATAGATTGCGGACTGTGGCGGCGGTCCGCCGTGGATGCGGGGTGAGTGACCCCTTCTGAATATACGCCGCCAAAGAGCACAAAATCTGTACTGCAATAACCTGTGCCGCAAAAAATTTGTACTGTGTTTAGTAGCGTCGGGTTTTATTATTCCACACCCGAGTGTAGGTACGTGGAGGGCGCCTCGCACCCCTTCCACATGCTGGGATGCGCCTCCCGCCCAAGTTCCTGCGAGCGCCACGGTGGGAGCTCGAGTAGGAGCCTGAGTAAAAGCCCGGTTGAGGGAGTCTGCGCAGCTTCCGGCCCGAAACCCCTCCCCGTTACAGGCGGGGAGGTAGCGCGGAAGCTAAGGGTTCAACCTCAACGTAATATTTCAGGTTTTCCGCCTTATGATTACTGATTTCCCCGCCAAATAGCCGTGTCACATTATGACGCTACGTCAGCAAAGTTTCGTAAATACGCATTTAATATGCAAAAATGAGAGCAGGGTGGGCTGTCGCACCTCCCTCAAGGACGATTCACCCTGAACATAGTGAGCCGCCCCTCCAGCGGATGTGCGTCGGGACCACTCCACCTACAAATTCCACGCACACTGGAGACATACACTATGGCTACAAAACCCGTCTCGCGTGCGCAGGCAGCAAAGATTGCCCGCCGCTCAGACACGGTCGGTGCCTACGCCGGAAAAGGCTGGGTACAGGCTGTTGCGTTTGTGATGCTCCTGGGCTTCACCATCATGGCAGTCCTTGCAATGCGCACCTACGCACTCTCCATGCCGCTACCCGATAAAATCGTCGGCAATGACGGCAAAACCATCGCAACCCAAGAACAAATCCTGCACGGCCAGGAACTGTTCCAGGGACGCGGCCTGCAGCAGTACGGATCCGTGCTCGGCCACGGCGCCTACCTCGGCCCCGACTACACTGCAGAATACCTGCGCCTGACCACCGATGCCGCCGTCAAGGAGTACCGTGAGCAGGGCAAGCAGGACCCCCGCGAACTCGTCAAGAACGAGTGGCGCAAGGAGAACAAGTACGACGAGCACACCAAGACCCTGACCTGGTCCGCTGGTGAAACCAAGGGCTACCAGCTCATGCTCAAGCACTACCGCGACACCCTGATGAAGGGTGACACCTCGCAGGGCCTGTTCCCCGACGCCATTAAGAACGACGAAGAACTGCACGACCTCGTCGCATTCTTCGGCTGGACCGCATGGGCATCGGCGGCTGACCGCCCCGACCAGCCCTACTCCTACACCAACAACTGGCCCTCCGAACCCAACGTGGACAACAAGCCCACCGCGGATCTGATGGTCTGGTCGGCACTCTCCCTGATTGCCCTCATTGGTGGTACCGGTCTGATGTTCGCCATCTACGGCCGCTGGTCCCGCGCTATCGGCTGGCACGCGGAAGAGGCACCCGTCCTCGACTTCCGTCAGCCCGACGAAGTTCGCCTGACCCCCTCGCAGAAGGCAGCCTGCCTGCTCTTCGCAACGATCCTGGTGCTGTTCCTGCTGCAGGCTCTGGTGGGTGCACTCACCGAGCACTACCGCGAAGAACTCACCGGATTCTTCGGTATCGACATGGGCCAGCTGTTGCCCTACACGGTATCCCGAACCTGGCACCTTCAGCTCTCCCTCTTCTGGACCGCAGGCGCGTTCCTGGCGGGCGGTATCTTCATCGCCCCGCTGATTACCCGCCGCGAACCCAAGAAGCAGGGTCTGCTCACCTACGTTCTCATCGGCGCCGTGGTCTTCGTGGTCCTCGGCTCGCTGCTGAACGAATGGTTCTCTCAGAAGGGCCTCATCCCCAAGGAACTCACCGGCTTCTTCTCGCAGCAGTGGGAGTTCCTGGACCTGCCGCGATTCTTCCAGATCCTGCTCACCGCGGGTATGTTCATCTGGATCGTCATCGTCTGGCGTACCCTCTCCTCCCGCCTGAAGGGCTCGAAGAAGACCTCCCTGCCGTGGCTGTTCCTCTTCTCCGGCCTCGCCATCCCCATGTTCTACGCGGTCGGTCTGCTCGCAGGTCAGCGTACCCACGTGACCGTCGCCGAATTCTGGCGCTTCTGGGTGGTTCACCTCTGGGTGGAGGACTTCCTCGAACTGTTCACCACCGTCATGGTGGCGTACATCTTCGTGCTGCTCGGCGTGGTCCGCGAGCGCATCGCAATCTCCATCATCATGATGGACGCCGTGCTCTACTCCGTCGGTGGTGTGATCGGTACTCTGCACCACACCTACTTCGTCGGTACCCCCTCCGAGCAGATGGCATTCGGTGCGTTCTTCTCGGCTGCTGAGGTTATTCCGCTGACCTTCCTGACCGTTGAGGCGTGGGGCTTCATGCAGCTGGGTGCTCGCCAGTACTCCAACCGCACCAAGCCTTTCCCGCACCGTTGGGCTGTCATGTTCCTGATTGCTGTGGGCTTCTGGAACTTCCTCGGCGCTGGCGTGTTCGGCTTCCTGATTAACCTGCCGATCGTGTCCTACTTCGAGATTGGTACCGCGCTGACCGCAAACCACGCACACGCCTCCATGATGGGTGTGTACGGTATGCTCGCGATCGCGTTCGCGGTGTTTGGTCTGCGCTACCTGATTCCCGAGGACAAGTGGCCTGAGAAGGGTCTGAAGTTCTCCTTCTGGACTCTGAACATTGGTCTGCTGTGGATGTCCTTCATCTCGCTGCTGCCGCTGGGTATTGCTCAGCTGTACAAGTCCGTGGGTGAGGGCTACTACGAGGCTCGTTCCTTCGCGTTCATTCACGACGGTGCTTCCGCCGTGATGGGTTGGATGCGTATGCCCGGTGACGTGATCTTCCTGGTCGGCATCATCCCGCTGATCAAGCTGGCTCTGCTGGCTCTCCAGGCCATCTTCTCGAAGAAGGGCAAGGAGACCGTCCTGGAGCTGCCCGAGCCGCCGCTGTACGAGGTGGTTGAGGACGCTCGCATCGCAGAGTTTGCCGGCGCTAAGGCTGCCGAGGAGCTGCCCGAGCAGACCAGCCCCTACCGTAGCGATCGTCGAGGCTAATCATGCCTGAGCAGATTGCTGGAGTTTCTTTCCTCGTGTGGCTGGCCTGCGTGTACGCGCTCGGCCTGGTCGCCGTGGGTTGGGGCTTCGATATTCTCGCCAAGCGCACCAGTCAGCGCATGGTGGCGGCGCGAACCTTCGGGTTCACCTACCACGAAGAGAGCGACGCGTGGCTCTGCCCCGAAGACCAGTGGCTGTGGGCTACTGCCTTCGACTCGGATAACCGAGTGATGCGTTACCGCGCCAAGCCCAGCGTGTGCAACACCTGCCCGATCAAGGACAGCTGCACCGTCTCCGCGAACGGCCGCGAGCTCACCCGCGAAGTGGACGAATGGCCCTACTCCGAGTCGGGTCGTTTCCACCGCGGGCTGGCGGTTGCCGTGTCGCTGCTGGGCGTGATCATTCTGATTGGTGCCGCCATCGTCTGGCACTCCCCGCTGGAGCTTCTGGTGGAGGGTGCCGCCGCGGTGGTCTGCCTGTCGCTGACCTACCCGCTGGCTGTGAAGCTCATGCGTTCCCCCGCGAACTTCGAGAACGATCCGAAGCATATTCACGCTTCCACCGCTGATGAGTCGGTGAACGTGAAGATGGATCGTTTCGCGGCGAAGTGGGGTGGCGTGTCGAATGAGCGTAAGCGCCGTACCGATCAGGCACGCAAGCAGATGATTGCGGAGGCAACCCTGCCGGTCCGTACCTCTGCCCTCGACCCGGACCGCCCCGCATGGAGCGGTACCGGCACCTCGGTTAAGCGACTGCACAAGACCACGAACGAGGTCTTGCAGGAGCAGAACCTGGCTGAGGTTGAGGCCGCGGAGGAAATGGCGAAGAAATAGCGCTGCATAGGTTTTTCCGTTCCGGCGGCTGACCGGCTGGCTGGTCCCGTCTGTTAGCTTCGGCGGCTACCCCGTGTGGATTCCTCTTTTGAGTTTTCCATGCGGGGTGCCGCCGGGGCGCCGACCCGCCGCGACGTGCGCCGGGACGGAGAATTCCCCTCCCTCAACTCCCCCACACACAGCCCGGTACCGGGCATCCCCTACTACCTGCACCGTATGAGGCGCGGGCAGGTGGGCACACATACCGTCCTCCCCCAATTCTTGTGAAGGAAAACCATGGATCCCGTCACTTTGGCAACTATCCTCATCCCAGTTGCCGTTATTGTTCTTTTTATTCTGATTCGTATGTTCCGCGTCATCCCCGAATACGAGCGTGGCATCTCCTTCCGCTTCGGCCACCTGCGTTCGGAGCTGAAGCCCGGCCTGAACGTCGTCTTCCCCCTCGTTGACTCCCTGCAGCGCGTTGATATGCGTGTCATCACCCTGACCATTCCCCCGCAGGAAGTCATCACCAAGGACAACGTCCCCGCCCGCGTGAACGCCGTGGTCCTCTTCCGCGTGACCAACGCCAAGAACGCCGTGCTTGAGGTTGAGAACTACCCGATTGCCACCAGCCAGATTGCGCAGACCACCCTGCGTTCCCTGCTCGGTCGCGTTGACCTGGACACCCTGCTCGCGCACCGCGAGGACCTGAACGAGGACCTGCGTTCCATCATTGGTTCGCGCACCGAGCCGTGGGGTATTCAGGTGGAGCTCGTCGAAATCAAGGATGTTGAGATTCCCGAGGCTATGCAGCGCGCCATGGCTCGCGAGGCTGAGGCTGAGCGTGAGCGCCGCGCAAAGATCATTTCGGCACGCGGTGAGCTGGAGGCCTCCAGCGAGCTGAAGGAAGCATCCGACATTCTGAGCCAGTCCCCCGCCTCCCTGCAGCTGCGTTACCTGCAGACCCTGCTGGAGCTGGGTGCCGACCAGAACTCGACCGTGGTCTTCCCGCTGCCCATGGACGTAATTGGCCCCCTTATGGGCGCGCTCAAGGGCGAAAGTAAGTAGGCTACTCCCCTTCCCTGATGTACTAGCCTGAAGTACCCGCCGCGGCGGCTGACCCGCAACTGCGAACATAGAAATATCCCGTGCAGATGAGAGTATCTGCACGGGATATTTCTATGCGGGATTCATACGCAAAACGCTTTCAAGCCGAATGCTTTCAAACGGAGCCCCGGGAATAAAATCCGGGAGGAAAACCCGGGAGGAAAACCCGGGAAGGAAGGTGTTTGGCCCGCCGCGGGGGTTGGATGAGGTGGTTGCGACGGGCCAAACTTTCCTAGGTCGGTTACACGCCGTAGAGGTGCGGGCGCGGCAGGTACATCAGCCAGTTGGGTGAGGGCCGGAATCCTACCGCAAACGGTTTTCACCGACGCCTTAAGCATAACCGGCGCAACCCCCGAACCAGCGGCAGTTTGAGTGAAGCATCAATCACCCATCTCGCACCATGCCGAGGCGGTATTCAGCCCACAAATCGGCGCCTCAAGCACCGGTACCTCAAGTGCCAATCCATAAAGCACAGCCGAGCTGGCTCCGTTGCCCTTAACGCAATGCTCGGTACGCCTGGTCAAAGAACTCACGCTCGTACACGCACGCCGACAGGTACGCCCGCGCCGCACGCACACGCTGAGCCGGTGAAGCCGCCTCAAACGCACGCTCCACCTCCGCGAGGCTACGCGCCACCTCCGCGGCAAACTCTTCGCCACCGTACATGCTCAGCCACTCCGCGTACGGGTGGTCCTCGTGATTCTGCGAGGAGAGCACAGCGCCCACCTCTTCGTATAGCCAGTAGCAGGGAAGGATCGCCGCGGCACCGACCACGTAATCATCACCGGCAGCGGAGGCACGCAGGAAATTCGTGTACCCCATCGTAATCGGCGAGGGCCCGCCCAGACGCGCACGGTTCGCCAGCCAGCCCTCGTGCAGCTGCGATTCAGCGGCAATCGCCTCGTGCGCACCGGCTGCCCAGTGCACCTGCGCCTCAGCGGTATCAGCACGCGCCGAGAGAGTCGCGAGCGCACGCGAATAATCCCGCAGGTAGAGGGCGTCCTGGTCCAGGTAGAAGGCGAAAAGGTCCTCGTCGAGGGTGCCGTCGCCGAGGGCACGCACGAAGGGCAGGTCTAGGATCTGGTGCCAGGTTTCGCCACCGGCGGCCCAGAGGGCGGCGGTCCAAGGACCGGCAGGCTTGACGACGGCTTCACCGGCGGGCACGGGGCTGACCGGCAGCAGACGCTCCGGGCTGGTGCCGTCAAGGGTATTGCCCTCAGAATCGGTGGTGGCGAGCAGGTGATGCCACGGGTACGCGGAGGCGGCAACCTCCAGGCGGCGGGCACGAGCGGCGTGATCCACCGGGCCGTGGCCCTCGCCGGAGCCGACCTGCAGCCCGGCACCTGCGGCAATGGATTCGTGGAGCCAGCGGGTGCTCCACTGCAAGGCGCGGTGGGTATCTTCGCTGGTCAGAGCATTCTTCTCGCCCTCAGAAGATTCTGCGGCTTCGGTGTGCCCTGCGGCTTCGGTATGCTGGAGCAGTTCCACGCCCAGGCGGGTTGCCAGCGAGGAGGACAGGGAGCATCCGGTGCCGTGCGTATTGCGGCTCTCCAGGCGCGGGGTGCGCACGTGCGCGCAGGTACCATCCGGGAAGACCGCGGTGTTACCGGCGTCCTCACCGCACAGGTGGCCGCCCTTCACAATCACGGTGGTTCCGGTCGACGCCGCAAGGTTCGCCGCCTGCTCATGCGCCTCATCAAAGGTCTGGGCGGGCTCCTTCTGGCAGAGCACGGCAAGCTCCGGAATGTTCGGGGTAATCACATCCACGAGCGGCACGAGGTCGCGCAACGCCTGCTCCGCTTCTGCCTGCAGCAGGCGGTCACCGCTAGAAGCAATCATGACCGGGTCGAGCACGACCACGGGCACGGGGTGCTCGCTCAGCCAGGTGCGGACGGTACGGATCGTGTCCGCATCGCCGAGCATGCCGATTTTTACGGCGTCAACCGTGACGTCATCAAAAACGGCGGCAAGCTGCGCGGTCAAAAATTCCAGGGGCGGGGTGAATACTTCACGCACTCCGCAGGTGTTCTGTGCGACCAGTGAGGTGGTCACGCACATGCCGTAACCGCCGGATGCGGTAATGGACTTCAGGTCCGCCTGAATACCTGCACCACCGGAGGGGTCGGTTCCCGCAATGGAGAGAACCCTCGGCACCCTAGAGGTCCCAGGTGCCCCGGGAGTTCCGCAGGCGCTCGCGCTGGGTACAGAATTGGAGGGGTTGGTGGGTGCGCACGCGGGCGCGGTAGGCTGCTCTGCCATGATCGATAATCCCTTCGCTAGTTCGAACTAGAGCAGGTTCAATGGGTGATTCTCTCAGCCTTGAGTGTTCTGACGTCGTTTCGTGCGCCCCCCTGTGCCGTATGCCCCGTATGCCCTTCATTGGGCGGGGTGGGCTGGTGTTGGGCGGGTTGCGGGCGTCTCAAGGCACCCCATATCGCTCTGCCAGGTTATCACAACGATTCTCAGGAGCTAAAAGTTTCGCGGGTGGCAAGTGAATCTCTCCGAAATTTTCGTTTGAGCATTGCGTTGCTGCACCCCCACTCCGGCTCAGGTTTTTCAGCGCAGGTTTCAGCGCACACCCCACCCAGAACTCGCCCATTAAAAGTCCGTTAAAAGGCAATGCCCGGCACCGCTTTAGACGGTGCCGGGCACTATCAGCCGGGCATATCGCCGGACATATCAACCGGGCTTAGGTCAGGGCGAAAATCTCTGCCGGTGAACCCTCCGCAATAATCCTACCCTCGTGCAACAGGACCGCACGGTCAGCCAGCGAGGCGATACGCGCATCGTGCGAAATGATCAGCACCGCACGGTTCGCCAGCACGGCGCTCAGGGACTCGGTTGCGTCCGCGAGTTCCAGCTGGGTGGTGGACTCGTCCAGAATCACGGCGTGCGGGTCGGCAAGCACAATACGTGCCAGTGCCAGCTGCTGAATCTGGTCGCGGGTCAGAGGCGAATCCGCACCGCTGACGACGGTGTCCATGCCCTGCGGCAGGTCGCGCCACCAGCGGGCACCGACAGCATCCAGTGCCTCACCCATCTGCTCGACGGTTGCATCCGGCACAACCACCGTAAAGTTATCGGCGAGAGTACCGAAGAAGACGTGCGCTTCCTGCGTGCAAACCAGCAGGCGCGGGCGGCCGTCAGCGGCGGCATCGGTCGGGAAGTCGCCGTGACCCACCGGGCGACCCATCACGCTGATGGTGCCGTCCAGGGCGGTCAGCGAACCACCAATCAGACGTGCCAGGGTGGTCTTACCCGAGCCGGAGCGGCCCACCAGGGCGAGCGCCTCACCGCGACGAATCTTCAGGGTGATGTCTTCCAGAACGAGGGCGTCCGGCGAGTAGCCGTACGAAACCTGGGAGCAGTCAATGGCGTACTCCGGGTTCTTCACGGCTTCATCAGACACGGCGGCGAAGGCTTCAGCACGGTGCTTCGCACGCGCCTCACGCTGCTTCTTCGCCAGGGACACCACACCGAACACGCGGCCCATGTTCACGAGCATGATGCGCAGGTTGCTGACGTGGTGATTCAGCATGTCGGTGAGGACTCGCAGGCTGAACACCATGACCGAGGCGGTCGCCACAGCACCCCAGCTTGCCCAGCCGAAAGCCACGCAGGCGGCACCCCAGAGCATGCACAGAATCGTGGGCATCCAGGAGTTGATAGCGTCCACGGTGAAGTACAGCTGGCGGATGCGCACCATGCCCAGCTGCGCGCCAAACAAACGTTCCTTGTTCTCAGCGGAGAAAACCTCTTCACGGGCGGCGTGAACGCCCAGCTCGCGAATCGTGGAGGTGCCGCGAATGTTCTCGGTCAGCACGCTGTTGAGGTCACTCACACACTCCTGGGCGGTCTGGTTGCGTGCCGCCATGAGCGGCAGCATCTTCGACATGATGAGGGCAAGACCGGCAATCATGGGTAGCATAATCAGACCCATAGCCGGGCTCACAAACGCCAGGGAGATGGTGGAGATAACGAAGTACAGCACCACGTAGATTGCACCGAGAAGGTCTGTGCTGACAGAGCTTGCAGCCGAGGACAGGTCATCGGTCACACGGGTGAGCAGGTCGCCGCTGCCGGCTTCTTCCACGGTGCGTGCATCCAGGTCGAGGGTGCCGTCGAGGGTGTCCTGGTTGGTGTCGCGGGTAACGAGTGCACCCAGTCGCGCAGCACTGTACGAGGAGACCATGAGGGTCACCGCCTGCACGATGAACGCCGCCAGGATAATCAGGATCGGCTGCCACGGGTAGCTGGAGAACTTGCCCGCCACCACGTCGTCCACGGTGGCACCAATCTGCAGGGGCACCACCGCGCCCATGAGGGTGCTGACCATGTAGATGACGAAGGTGTAGAGGGCTCGCCCCTTATGCGCCGCGAGGTAGCGCCACATGCGGCGCGCCACGTAGGCGGGGGTTTCGATGGGAAGCTGCTTTGCCATGCTAGTTCACCTCCTGATTCTGAGTGGTTGAGGGAGTTTCCGAGTCGGCGGCTGGGTACCCGTCGCGTTCCATGCGGCGGGCCGTCTCCGCGGTCGTGGAGACAACGTAGACCTGCTCCAAATCCTGCAGCAGGCCGGGGTAGCCGACGGGCAGGCGGTCGCTACCGATCTGGGTTTCCATCGCGTCATAGATGTAGCGCTGGCTGGGTTCGTCCACGGAGTTCAGCGGCTCGGTCAGGATGAGCACCTGCGCATCCTGTGCGAGCGCGCGGGCGAGTGCCAGACGCTGACGCTGACCACCGGAGAGGTTCGCGCCCTCAGTGGTGATGCGGGCAGCGAAGTAGTCTTCGGGGTTGCGTCCGCCCAGTCGGTAGGCGATTTCGCGGGAGTCGGTAATCTTCAGCAGCTCCTGGTCCTTTGCCTGCGCCAGCTCCTCGTCGGGGTTCGGCACGGTGCCCAGGCGCAGGTGCTCCTGCAGGGTTCCCGCAAAAATCATGGGGTTCGGTTCACTCAGCAGCACGCGGCGGCCGGTAGCGTCCTTGAGGTCCTCTCCCCCACGGCGCAGGGTGCGGGCGAGCGCCTCGGCGTAGTCCTGCGCGGTGAGGTTGTAGTCGCGCGGGTTGACGTACACGATGCGCGGGTTGCTGGCACCGGCGGGGGCGACGGGTACGGGCACCTCAAGGGTGCTCGCCTCGGCCGCCTGTTCGGCGCGTGCCAGCTGCGCCATTTCTTCGTCGGTACGCGGCTTCTTCAGCACGCCCTGACGCACGCCCGCGTGACCTTCGAGGCGGGCGATTTTGGCGAGCGCAATCTTGGCGTAGCGCCATTCCGTCAGGAAGTTCTGGGTAATCCAGATGGGGCCGCCCATCATCGAGATAATGGAGGCGACGGTCACCAGGGACGCGGCGGGGGTGTCGGAGACCCAGCGGCCGTTTTCGACGTGGCCAGTGAGAGCGAAGCCGATGCCGAGCAGGGTCACGGCACCGCCGAGTAGCGCGCGGATGAGGTACATCCAGCGGTGCGTCTTTTCGTAGCGCATGTAGCTATCGAAGACTTCGTCGGTGCCGCGGTGGTAGCGTTCACGCATCTGCTCTTCAGCGCCGAGGCCAGCGATGGTGCGCAGACCGGTGGCGATGTCGGAGGCGCGCGAGGAGGCTTCGCCGTCCTTCTCACGGTAGTCGCCAATCTTCGATTCGAGGAAGGACGAGTACCAGGCAATCACGCCGACCACAATGAGCGTACCAATGAGGGTAACGACCGCGGTGACGGGGTTGATGAGCCAGAGTTGCACGGCACCGAGGGATGCGATGATTATGGCCTCGACGAATAGCGGCAGTGAGAAGTAGACGTTGGTAACACGTCGTACGTCTTTGTTCATAACGGTGACTGCTTCACCCGCGTCAACGGTTGTGCGGGTGCGTCCCATGAGCCGGTTAATGTAGGCGCGCCAGTCGCGGCCGAGTTCCGCGCTGAGGGTCATGGAGGTACCCCAGCCGAAGAACTCGTTAATCACGATGAAGGTGATAGCGGCGACGACGACCCAGAACATGGGCCAGGCGTCGGGGGCTTTGCCAGCGATGTGCTGGTTGATGAATTGACCCACCATGACGGGAATCAGGATTGCGCCGATGCCTGCGGTGGTTTCTCCGAGGATGGGGATTACCCAGCGGTGCCAGGGGTATTTGTGTCCGGGCGCGGTGACTCGCAGGGCGAGGCGCTTTTTGAGGGCTTCTTCTTCAGCCTTGCGCAGTTCGCTGCCGGTTATTTCCGGTGCAGCTTTTTTCTGCGCGGCTTTTTCCTGCGTGGTTTTGTTATGCATGGATTCTTCATGCGTAGCTTCTTCACGCGCAGCGTTTTCTTGTGCCTTGTCAGCGTTGTATTCAGTCATTCAACGTCTCTCCTTTCTCTTACCCTATTCCTTTATCAATGTGGCACGCAACACTATGAGTGTGTTAAGTGGTGCGTGTCGTTATTTTGTGCAACGTATCTGGGGCGTGCATCAACCGCGCAATGTAAGCCGGCATCAATCGGCGGACTTGAACCTACGCGGTCATTGATGCGGTCTGGCGCCCTGCGGCATAGAACCCGACGGGGTGTAGCCCTACAGCCTGGCGCCCTACGGCATGGAGCCCTGTGCGTTCAACCTTCTGAACGCAGACTTTCTGAGTGCTGGGTTGTGCATCGCTGCACCTAAGCAACACTTAAAGCGCTTTGTTCTACCCTACCTGAACTTTGTGGTTTCCCGCATTAGAGCACGCGCCTTCGCGCCCCTGCCGAGTTGTTCCCTCGTAACGATAACGCCCCCGCACCCGCCCTATTCCCGATAGACTGGAATTCTCATGAGTATTTTGAATTTTCTTTCTCCCTCGCTGGGCGAGAACCCCGGCGACTACAATCGACGCGATTTCAAGGGCAACCCCCTCACCGCCGAAGAAATCTATGAGGCGTTCACCGAGTGGATTTCGACCCGCGGCATGACCCTGTACCCCGCGCAGGACGAGGCCGTTCTGAGCATTGCCGCCGGGCATAACGTGGTGCTGGCAACCCCGACCGGTTCGGGTAAGTCCACCGTGGCTGTTGCCGCGCATTTTACGGGCCTGGCAACCGGTCAGCGCTCCTACTACACCGCCCCCATTAAGGCGCTGGTGTCTGAGAAGTTCTTTGACCTGATCGATATTTTTGGTGCCGAGAACGTGGGCATGATTACCGGCGACTCCGCCATTAATACGGAGGCGCCCATTATCTGCTGCACCGCGGAGATTCTCGCCAATATTGCCCTGCGCGAGGGTAAGGACGCGGACCTCTGCCAGGTCATTATGGACGAGTTCCACTTCTACTCTGACCCGCAGCGCGGCTGGGCGTGGCAGCTTCCCCTGCTGGAGCTTCCGCAGGCGCAGTTCCTGCTGATGAGCGCAACCCTGGGCGATACGACTCGCTTCCAGGAGGAGATGACGGCGCTGACCGGTCGCGAGAGTGACCTGGTGGCGCATTCTGAACGTCCTATTCCGCTGCATTTCTACTACTCCACCACCCCGGTTCAGGAGACGGTGCAGGAGCTCGTGCAGACCAAGCAGACTCCGGTCTACATTGTGCACTTCTCGCAGAAGGCGGCGCTGGAGCAGGCGAATGCTCTGCTATCGGTGGCTATTGCCTCGAAGGAAGATAAGGAACGCATTGCCGAGCTGATTGCGAAGTTCCGTTTCGGTCCGGGCTTCGGCAAGGCGCTGAATAAGCTGGTGCGTGCCGGTATCGGTATTCACCACGCGGGCATGCTGCCCAAGTACCGCCGCCTCGTGGAGCAGCTGGCTCAGGAGGGCTTGCTCAAGGTGATTTGCGGTACGGACACCCTGGGTGTGGGTATTAACGTGCCGATTCGTACCGTGCTGATTACGGCGCTGTCGAAGTTTGATGGTGCCCGCAGCCGCCGTCTGCGTGCCCGCGAGTTCCACCAGATCGCTGGACGCGCCGGCCGCGCCGGTTTTGATACCGCCGGCACCGTGGTGGTTCAGGCGCCCGAGCACGATATTGAGAACGCTCGCCTGCTGGCTAAGGCTCAGGCGAAGTTCGGTGATGACACGAAGCGCATTAACCAGTCGCTATCCTCCAAACGTAAGAAGGCGCCGGAAGGCTTCGTTGGCTGGTCTGAGAAGACCTTCGAGCAGCTGGTAGAAGCCGCCCCGGAGCCGCTGACCTCCTCCTTCGACATCACCCATTCGATGCTGCTGAACCTGATGCACCGCCCGGAGAACCCGGTCATTGCCGCGTACCGCATCATTCAGGAGAACCACGAGAGCCCCGCACGCCGCCGCGAGCTACTGCGCAAGGCAATCGGCATCTACAAGGAGCTGCTGACCGGCGGCGTGATTGAGCGAACCAACACCCCGGACGAGCACGGCTCCTACCTGCGCCTGACCGAGGACCTGCAGGATAACTTTGCCCTGAACCAGCCGCTGTCCGCTTTTGCGGTCGCCGCGCTGGAACTGCTCGACCCCGAATCCCCCAGCTACGCACTGGACGCGCTCTCCCTCATTGAGGCGACCCTGGATTCGCCGAACCAGGTGCTGTACGCGCAGGAACGCAAGGCAAAGAACGAGCTGTCGGCACAGCTCAAGGCGGACGGTGTGGACTACACCGAACGCATGAACGAGCTGGACAAGGTCACCTACCCGCAGCCCCTGGCGGAGCTCATTGATCAGGCGTACACGACCTACAAGCAGTCCGCACCGTGGGTGGCACGTTTTGAGCCGCGCCCCAAGTCGATTGTGCGTGACATGTACGAACGCGCAATGGGCTTCAACGACTTCGTGCAGTACTACTCGCTCGAACGCGCCGAGGGCGTGCTTCTGCGTTACCTCTCTGACGCGTACAAGGCACTGCGCCACACCATCCCCGATTCTGCCGTGACCGACGAGCTCGACGACATCATCGAGTGGCTCGGCGAACTCGTGCGCCAGACCGACTCCTCCCTGGTGGACGAGTGGGAGAAGCTGGCTGCCGGCGAAGACACCGCGACCATTGCAGCCGAGAACGCCTCCATCGAGGAGGAAGAGCCTCCCGCCGTGACGAAGAACCTGCGCGCCTTCCGTGTGATGGTGCGCAACGCCCTTTTCCGCCGTGTGGAGCTCTTCGCTGAGGAGCGTGACCGTGCCCTGGGCGCCCTGGACGAGTGGTGCGGCTGGGATGCCGACCGCTGGGCGGACGCCATGGACGACTACTTCGACACCTACGACGACATCTACACGGACGCCGATGCGCGCTCGCCTCGCCTGGTCAGCATGGATGAGGACACCGCCGCTCACCCGGGCGTGTGGAAGGTTCAGCAGAGCTTCGCCGACCCCGAAGATAACTTTGACTTCGGTATTCGTGCCGAGGTTGATTTGGCGGCGTCCGATGAGGCGGGGTACCCGGTGCTGAAGATCCTGAGCGTAGGCGAGTTCTAAGGCTCCGCCAGAGGCTCTGATTGAGACTCCGTCCGAGGCTCTGCCACGATGTTGCCCGTAGTGGGCTAGAATACAGAGTATCTATCTATTTGAATGAAAGAAGGTTCACCGTTGACCGTTTCTTCGCTTCCCAAGGTTGAGTACCGCAAGGGTTCGGTCGTCAAGCACGACGGCTACGAGATTACCGACCACTGGTTCCAGGTTCCCTTGACCCACGGTCTGATTTTCTCCAAGGGCAAGGATGCCGCTCTCTCCTCCCGTTTCGCGGACCAGACCATCACCGTGTTCGCCCGCGAGGTTGTGAACACCAACGAGACTCTGACCGTTTCGGCTGATAAGCGTCCTTACATTGTGTACCTGCAGGGCGGCCCCGGTTTCGGTTCGCCGAAGACCGGCTCCATTGGCGGCTGGATTGCTGAGCTGGCGAAGACTCACCGCGTGGTTCTTCTGGATCAGCGCGGTACCGGCATGTCTTCCCCGCTGTCTGCTCGCAACATCACCGCTGTGGGTGACCCGCAGGTTCAGGCTGAGTACACTGAGCTGTTCCGTGCGGACTCCATCATCGCTGACGCGGAGGCTATCCGCGAGGTGCTGCTGGCTGACCGTGCCGACAAGCGCTGGTCCACCATTGGTCAGTCCTTCGGTGGCTTCCTGACCCTGTCCTACCTGTCGTTCGCACCTCAGTCGCTGCGTGACTGCCGCATCACCGCGGGCCTGGCGCCGATTCGTACCTCCGTGGACAACGTCTACCAGCACACCTTCGACCGCATGAAGGAACGTGTTGAGGAGTACTACAGCTGGTTCCCCGAGGACGCTGAGCTCGCTACCCGCATTGCTGAGCACCTGCGCACCCACAAGGAGTACCTGCCCACCGGTGAGCGTCTGACCGATCACCGCTTCCAGATGGCTGGTCACTTCCTGGGTGGCCGCTGGCGCGAGCGCGGTCTGCACTACTTCCTGGAGACCGCTTTCGCTGAGGGTAACGACCACCTCTCCGATCAGTTCCTGACCGCTATGGGTGCCGAGGTGACCTTCCAGGCGAACCCGCTGTACGCCCTGATGCACGAGACCATTTACGCTGACGGCCCCGCTGACGGCGTTCTGCCCGGCATCCCCGGCTACGAGCTGTCCCCCTCCCCCGCGCCGACCAACTGGTCTGCTGCTCGCGTGGCGGCTTCCCGCCCCGAGTTCGCACCGGATGCGGATCGTCTGCTCTTCACCGGCGAGCACATCTTCCCCTGGTACTACGAGGAGGATCCCTCGCTGCGTCCGCTGGCTGAGGTTGCTAACCTGCTGGCTGAGAAGAAGGACTGGGGTCGCCTGTACGACCACGCACAGCTGCACAAGAACGAGGTTCCCGTGGTGGCTGCGGCGTACAACCCGGACGTGTACGTGGACTTTGAGCACTCCATGGAGACCGCTCGCTGGGTCGGTAACACTCAGGTGTGGACCTCGAAGACCCACCACCACGACGGTTTCGGTTCTGACCCGCTGACCATTCTGGGTCACCTGAAGAACATGCTGGCTGAGGTTCACAACCAGTAATTCTTCGCCGGGTAGTCATTCTGCCCCGGGTATATCCCCGAATATATTTTGATATAGCTAAAGCCCCTCACCCCGGTTGATCCGGTGTGAGGGGCTTTAGTGTGAGCGCTTAGCCTGGTGAGGCCGCAGGCTCAGTAGCTCAAACTACTACTTGGAGGAAGCGTGCGCATCCTGCGCGGTGCGGGCACGCATCACGAGGGCGTGGTATTCGTCTTCCTTCTCGATCAGCTCTTCACGCAGCTTCTGCGGAATAGTCTTGAGCTTCTCGGTTTCCTGCTGCCAGCGGGCGGTGATGTCCGCACGCTCGGCGGCGGGTGCATCCTCGGGCAGGGCCAGGTACTTCTCGGAGAGCGCCTGCACGCGCTGGATGGTCTGCAGCGCGCGGCCCTTGGGGCTGAGCAGCGAAACCAGCACGGTGATGACCAGAACGCCCACAATCACCAACAGAGACATCTCGGTGGTAATCTCAACCACATGCACGGACTCGCCGTGGTTGATGAACGGCAGGTTGTTCTCGTGCATCGCGTGCAGGATGAGCTTCACACCGATGAACGCGAGAATGGCTGCCAGGCCGTAGGAGAGGTAGACGAGGCGGTCCAGCAGGCCGTCAATGAGGAAGTACAGCTGTCGCAGACCCATGAGGGAGAACGCAGTCGCGGTGAACACAATGTAGACGGACTGGGTGAGGCCGAAGATCGCGGGGATCGAGTCGAGTGCGAAGAGCAGGTCGGAACCTGCGATAGCGACCATGACGAGCATCATGGGGGTCATGACGCGCTTGCCGTTTTCGATGGTGAAGAGCTTATCGCCGTCGAAGTGGTCGCTGGTCTTCAGGTACTTCTTGGCGAGGCGGACCATGATGTTGTCGGCTTCGTCGTCGCCGTCGCCTTCGGTGATTTCGTCCTTGAGCAGGTTACCTGCGGTCATGAGCAGGACCAGGCCGAAGATGTAGAACACCCAGGCGAAGGAGTTGATGATTGCTGCGCCGGCGAAGATGAAGGTACCGCGCGCCAGGATCGCGAAGACGATACCGAAGAGCAGGACCTTCTGCTGATTCTCACGGGCGACACGGAAGGTGCCCATAATGATCATGAAGACGAAGAGGTTATCGACCGAGAGAGCTTCTTCGGTGATGTAGCCTGCATAGAATTCGGTAGCGGCGGAGGGGCCGTTCGTCACGAAAATATACAGACCAAACAGCATCGCGATGCCGATGTAAATACTCGACCAGATGGCCGCTTCCTTGACGGAGGGTTCGTGCGCCTTACGGACGTGGAACACGAAGTCGAAGGCCAACAGACCCGCGATGATGAGAATAGTAACCAACCATTGCAACCCGGTAACTTCCATGGGGAGCCTTTCTTGTGGTGTGCGTACAGGACCACAAGTCTCTCCCGCCGGCCTGAATGGAGGTCGGCTCGATTCACCGGTTAGGCGCCTTCGGCTAACGTGCTGACGATGAGTCGATTGGTGGGATACTCCCTTGCTCGGTGAACGATTATACAGCAGGTTGAGGTTTTCGCACAGGAGCCCCTCCGGAGGGTTTTTCAGGAGCGAAGCACGCCGAAACGCCGCATCCGGCAGGGTTATCCCATCGGATGCGGCGTTTCGGGTGACGAATACGCGATTGCCAGTTAGTGCTGTCTAGCTGGCGCCGCTATGAGTTGGTGCCGCTATGAGTTGGCACTGTCTAGTTGGCAACGGTGAAGCGGCGGCCCGCGTGCTTGGGCTCTTCCGCCTCATCAACCAGGGCGACCGCAAAGTCCTCGGCGCTAACGAACTCGCCTGCGGGGGTGTCCAGTGCGGTGTTGTACTTGCCGGTGCGCTCACCCGGTGCGATTTCGAACGCCGGGGAGAGCATGGTCCAGTTCAGACCCTCGGATGCGCGGTACTCGTCGAGAATCTGGGCGAATGCCTTCGCCTCGGGCTTGTAATCTTCCGGGAAGCCTTCGCCATCAACGAAGCGGTTGCCGTTGCCGTCCTCGAGGGAGCCAGCGCCACCAACGACCAGCAGGCGACCGGTGGGTGCCGCCGCGATCAGTGCGCGGTGTGCGTCAATGATCGGCTGCGCGGAGGTGCCGCGACCACCCGGGACGGCAACAATGGTGACGTCGTGGTTGTTGATGATGTTGACCAGTGCCGCGGTGTCTGCAAGGTCGATGCTGTGGGCGGTGGCGCCTTCGGGTGCCTTGCCGGAGCGGGTGTAGGCGTCGACCCGATGACCGCGGGAGATTGCTTCTGCTGCGGTGCGGGCGCCGACCATACCGGTTGCGCCGATGATTGCGATGTTCATGAGGTGTTCCTTTCGGGCAGGTTTTCTGTAGTTTTTCTTGCGGTGTTCCGCGTGATGGTTTTATAGTATCTATTAGAAACCGTGTACCTCAAGGTAACTAATAAGGTTGCGTGGAAAATATTTAAAAATATTTTTCGCACCCCTCACCACCCCCATAAAACAGCCCCTCAGCAGATTGAAAAGACCGCAGCTATGACAACCACGCTCACCTCCCCCACCCGCACCCCGCAGGACGACCTGCCCGCCAATATTCTCGCCCACGCCTGCCCCTCCCGCACCGTGATGCGCCACCTCACCGACCGGTGGACCCCGCTCATTGTTGCGGCGCTCTCCGAGCAGCCTGTCGCCCGCTTCGGTGAGCTCAAGGCGATGATTCAGGGCGTCTCCCCTAAGGTCCTGACCCAGACCCTGCGCTCTATGGAACGCGACGGCCTGGTGGAACGCCGGGTCACCGCATCCATTCCGCCACGCGTGGACTACGAACTGACCGCGCTCGGTACGACCCTCATTGAGCCGATGACCGCCCTACGCCACTGGGCGCAGGACAATATGCAGGCGGTACTCGAATCCCGCGAGCGCTACGACGCCGTCGCACTAGAGAATGGCGACGTGTAAAAGGCACAGCGTAAAAAGGCGCTCTGAACAACCTCCAGATAAAGCAGTAGCCCTCCCCGTGAACTATTACGGGGAGGGCTACTTTTCATTCAATTAAGAGACCATGTTGAAGGTCGGCGGGGTGAAAGCAATCGCGTTCACCTGCTTGTTCGTGTCCACCGTGCCGTTCTCCTGAATCGTCGGGACGGTAATAACCACCTCGAACTGGTACATGCCTTCCATGAGCGTATTGCCACGCAGCGCAAAACGCGCGGAGATGCCGGTCGCCTTATCGTTCACACTCGACGCGAAGGGAATGACCTGACCCTGAACGGTCTGAGTCTTGCCGTTGCGGGTCATGACGGTTGCCTTGCCGGTCGGGTCAGTGGTGAAGATCTGGCGGTCAATGATTTCACCCTCGGGCGAGAAGAGGTAAATGTCCATGGACGGGTGCAGGTGCGTGGTGCCGGTCGTCGCCTCCAGGGCGGAGACGTTGTAGGTCATCACGAACTCACCGCAGTTCAGGTTGAGGTCGCCCTCGGGACCGTGAGTCGCCTCGTACACGGACATGAGGCGAATCGTTGCGGGGTTCGGTGAGGTTGCATTCTCCATGGACCACCACGCCTGACCGGTCTCCGGCGCAGTCACGGGCTTGTTCTTGGTGCGCGACTGCAGGGCGCCACTGGCGGGGTTGGTAATCATCCAGCCGCCGACCTGGGTGAAGTCCGGGCCGTGTACCGTCTTGCAATCATCAGCCGAGGCAGCGAATGCGGGTACCGCCGTGGAGGCGGCAATAGCGGGCAGAGCCCAGAGCGCACCGCGGGTGAGGTTGCGGCGGGTAACGGAACGAGCTCCCATGGTGTGTGCGTCTGAAGAGTTATTCGAAATAGTCACAGATTTTTCTTTATCGTTCGGAAGCATCAAGGTGTTATTTGACACGTAAAACACCTTGATAGTGTACAGCATGTATCTGCACTCAGTAGAACTTCATGAACAATGAGTTACCTCATGGCGAAAAACCCACGTCGGCCCCTAAACGCCGGGCTTAGAACACCGGGTTTAGGCGTGACCCGCCTCCTTCATCAGACGCAGCTCCTTCTTCAAATCGGCAAGCTCATCACGCAGACGCGCCGCCAACTCAAACTGCAGGTTCTCCGCCGCCACGCGCATCTGCTCGTTCATCTGCTCAATCAAATCCAGCAGGTCCTCGGCGGGTGCCGCCGCCAGGCCGTCGGCACGAACGCGCGCCTCCGCACGGGCGAGAAGCTCCTCCGACTCCGGGGTGCTCGTGGCAATCTTCGACGAGGTCGCAGAACCGGTCTTCGCACCCGCACTCACCGTGCGGGCGCCCTTCTTACCGCTCTTACGCTGCTGCAGAAGCTCGCGGGTGTCCTCTTCCTCGCGGGCGAGAACATCCGTAATATCGGCAATCTTCTTACGCAGCGGCTGCGGGTCAATGCCGTGCGCACGGTTGTACGCCTGCTGAATCTCGCGGCGGCGGTTCGTCTCATCAATCGCCACGCGCATAGAATCCGTAATCTTATCGGCGTACATGTGCACCTGACCGGACACGTTACGCGCCGCACGACCAATCGTCTGAATCAGCGAAGTGGTCGAACGCAGGAAGCCTTCCTTATCGGCATCCAGAATCGCAACCAGGGACACCTCGGGCAGGTCCAGGCCCTCACGCAGCAGGTTAATACCAACCAGCACATCAAAGGTGCCCAGGCGCAGCTCACGCAGAAGCTCCACACGGCGCAGGGTGTCAACGTCAGAGTGCAGGTACTGCACCTTCACACCGTGCTGCAACAGGTACTCAGTCAAATCCTCCGCCATGCGTTTGGTGAGGGTCGTGACCAGCACACGCTCATCACGCTCCACGCGCACGCGAATCTCCTCGAGCAAATCATCAATCTGACCCTTGGTCGGTTTGACCACAATCTCCGGGTCAATCAGGCCGGTCGGGCGAATAATCTGCTCCACATAACCATCAGCCTGCGATAGCTCATACTTACCGGGGGTCGCCGAAAGGTAAATCGTCTGACCGATACGCTCCAGGAACTCCTCCCACTTCAGCGGGCGGTTATCCATCGCCGACGGCAGACGGAAACCGTGCTCCACCAGGGTGCGCTTACGGGACATATCGCCCTCATACATGGCGCCAATCTGCGGGACCGTCACGTGCGACTCGTCAATAATCAGCAGGAAGTCATCCGGGAAATAATCCAGCAGACAGTTCGGGGCGCTACCGGGGGCACGACCGTCAATATGGCGCGAGTAGTTCTCAATGCCATTGCAGAATCCCATCTGCTCCATCATTTCCAGGTCGTAGGTGGTGCGCATACGCAGACGCTGCGCCTCCAGCAGCTTGCCCTGGGATTCGAGAGTCTGCAGGCGCTCACGCAGCTCATCCTCAATGGAGGTAATAGCCTTCGCCATGCGCTCCGGGCCAGCAACGTAGTGGCTTGCGGGGAAGACATACATTTCTTCTTCCTCGCGAATCACCTCGCCGGTCAGCGGGTGCAGGGTGTAAATCGCCTCAATCTCATCACCGAAGAACTCAACGCGGATCGCGTTCTCCTCGTACATGGGGATGATTTCGACGGTATCGCCGCGCACACGGAACGTGCCACGGTGAAAGTCCATGTCGTTACGCGCGTACTGCATCGCCACGAACTGGCGCAACAGCTCGTCGCGGTCAATCTCCTCACCGCGACGCAAAGTCACCATCTGCTTAATGTACTCCTCGGGCGTGCCCAGACCGTAAATGCAAGACACGGTCGCAACCACCACCACATCACGGCGAGTCAGCAGGGAGTTCGTCGCCGAGTGGCGCAGACGCTCCACCTCCTCGTTGATGGAGGAGTCCTTCTCAATGAACGTATCGGTCTGCGGTACGTACGCCTCAGGCTGGTAGTAGTCGTAGTAGGAGACGAAATACTCCACCGCATTATTCGGTAGCAGTTCGCGCAGCTCATTCGCCAGCTGCGCCGCCAGAGTCTTATTCTGCACGAGCACCAGAGTCGGACGCTGCACCGCCTCAATCAGCCAGGCTGCGGTCGCGGACTTACCGGTACCGGTAGCGCCCATCAGCACAATGTCCTTCTCACCGTTCTGCACACGCTCGGTGAGCTCGGCGATAGCCTTCGGCTGATCACCGGCAGGCTGGAAGGGGCTGACTACTTCAAAGGGGGCGACGATGCGGTTAATTTCGGGTGCGTAACTCATGTATCCATCCTAGGGGAAAGCCGCCCAATGCGCCTCAGGATTGGTCGCCCTTTTCTGCTGGCGCAATACAATGACGCGCAATGCGTTCGCCACGCCCCCCCTGCCCCACCGCTAACTGCCCCACTGGTGACTACACGCCAGTGGGGCACCTCGCGGGTAAGAATTTAGCGCACCTCCACGGTGGCTCCGGCGAGGCTCATCATCGACCGGTTCGTCAACGGAAGGTACCCGTTCAGGGCGCTCAAAATCAGCTGCATGGTGAGCTCTTCATCCTCCACGCTCAGCCCGCGCGGAATACCCACACCCGGAACGCAGATGCGCTGCTTATACAGGTCAATCACCGCGCACACGGTGCGGTTCGGCACACCCAACACCGGCAGCATGCCGCGGTGATTGACGGTGCGCAGGCCCTTACCGACCACGGCGGCGGTGCGAATATCCGGGAGGGCATTGCCCTCAAACCGGGAGGCGCCCGCACCGTTCGCAAAAGCGGCAGGGTCGGGAATGCTATTCTGCACTGCGCTCTTCTCGTTCAGCACAGACAGCAGCGGCTCCCCCACGGCGGCGGTGACCGCCACGTAGCGTACCTGCCGGTCCATGGCGTTGAGGAAGTCCAGTTCCGCGTATTCCTCCACTCGGTAGTTTTCGACCAGACCGGCCTCGCCCGACCCGGTTTCTTCCACGGTTCGGGTGATGACTTCTTCATCGTAGAAGCTTGCCACGCACACCTGCGGGGCGCCGCGCTCAATGCGGGCGCGGCACCGATAGTCGTCATCGAGCAGCCAGAGGGACAGCTCGTAGCCGTCGGGTACATCGCGTACACCGGTCGCGAGCAACACTTCGCTACTGTCCAGGGGGAACGGCTCCCAGCCTGCCGGCTCGAACGCGTTGAGGGCACCGTCCAGGGCGGGGTTGCAGGATCCGAGGCTCGGCGCCTGTTCAGCCGGAGTGAATGCCTCGGTGGAGGGCATGGCGATGGTGAGCCCGCGCATCCTGCCAGCGAGGCAGAGTTCAACCGCCATGAGTAGGTGGCCCGCACCTTCACGGCTGAGCGCTGGGCTCTGTACCAGGTGCGCCACACCGGAGTTATCCAGGCTGAGGTGTTCGCCAACTCCACGGGCGGCGTTGGAGTAGCGGTTGTGCAGGCGCACCAGCTCGTCAATGGGCAGGGCGCGGCCCACGGTGCCGAACGCCTGGGCGATAGCGTGAACATGTTCGGGGAAGACGCGGTAGAGCCTGCCAAGCTGACGGGCAAATTCTGCCGGACGCTGCGTGAGCACGCCCAGCAGGGTGCCGAGGTTCTGCTGGCGGTAGGCGTTGAGCAGCTGGGCGACGGTGGCGGGTTCAAGCTGCTCGACAGTGCCCCGCTTGTGGAGGCGCGTTCCTGCGCGGTTGAGGGTTGCGGTGCCGCCGCGGCTGCCCGCGGACTGCTCTGATGAGTTTTTGCCTGCTTGTTCGACTGCTTGTTCTCGGTAGGTTCCCGACTGCGTCACGTTTTCACGACCTTGAGCTCTTCAGAGCGTTCGTTAGCTGATTCTTATAGGTGACGGGCTGGGCTCGGCGCCTACCGGCAGATGGTTCGTGCACACACCACCGTCTGCCGGATCGTATAGTACCGGCATACAGCTGTGCCTCGTTCCTTGAGTAACTAAGCTATAGCTTCAAGACGTCAGCATCAGGATCTCAGCGCTGAGATAGTACCCAGTTCTCCGCGCTGAGATGTCAGCGTTGAGCCCGCCCGTCAGTGCGGGCGCACCCGCTCCCCCGTGGAGGCGCCGGGCTGGGTTACCGCTGGTGATGAACCCGTTGCCCATGCTGTGGAGGGGCGCATGCGTTCCGCAACGCTTTTTAGGCTATCAGCTTTAGCGGGCAATTACTAGGGTTAGAGTAACTATTAACTAAGGTTGAGCTATGTTTCAGGTTTTGAGAGCTTTATGCGGGTGCTTTAGCCCGAAAATCCGGGAGGAACGGAAATCTAGGGACGGAAAATCTGGGAGCGGAAATCAAAGACCGGGAATCTAGAGGCCGGTAACCTAGACCGGCAAATCCACCCACTGCGTGTCCCCCCAGGTCACGCTCGCCGCACCGGAACTCAAGCTCACCACCAGCTCCTCGGCACGCGCCAGCTCCTCCGGGCGGTCAAACACACCCAGGGAAATCGTGGCCCCCTCCGCACCATACTCGGTACCCAGAACGTTCAGACCGGCGGCACGAATCTCATTCTCCAGGCGGCCAGCATCCGCATGCGAACTGGGCACCTGACCCACGCGCAGACGCTCACGCGAATCAAATAGCGCACCGTCCAGGGTCTGAACCACCGAATCAGTGTAGGCACGCACCAGACCACCGGCACCGAGCTTAATGCCACCGAAATAGCGCACGACCACCGCAACCACATCCGACAGGTCGGTGGTGCCATCCTCGCGGGTCTGACGTGCCAGCAGCGCCTGCATCATCGGCACGCCGGCGGTACCGGCGGGCTCACCATCATCGGAGGAACGCTGAATATCGCGGTCAGCACCAATAATGAACGCCGAACACACGTGGCGGGCGTCGTGGTAGGTCTTGCGCACCGACTCAATGTAGGCGCGCGCCTCCTCAACGGTGCTCACGCGCTTGATGTGACCAATAAATTCGCTACGCTTAATTTCGAGGAGGCTCTCATAGGGCTCATCGCCGCGCGGCACAAGGTAGCGGTTGGCGCGAGTTTCTTCCTGCATGTGTCCTCCTCTAATCAGTACCTATCTATTGTGGCACAGCCCGTCAGGAGCACCGTCCATGTCCCAGCCTTCTTCCCCCGCTTCTACCACGCTGCGCCGTTACGCCCTCACCGGCGGTATCGGCAGTGGCAAGAGCACCATCGCCGCCCTCTTCGTGGAGCAGGGCGCATTCCTGGTGGATGCGGACGCCATCTCCCGATCCCTCATGGAGCCCGGCGAGGCGGTGCTCGCCCGCACCGTCGCGGAGTTCGGTGAGCATCTGCTCGATGAGGACGGCCGCCTCAACCGCCCCGCCCTGGCGCGTATCGTGTTCAATGATGAGCAGGCGCGCCTGCGTCTGAACGCGATTGTGCATCCCGCTATTCGTGAGCGTGCCGCGCAGCTGGTGGAGCAGGCGCAGTCCGAGCCCGGTTTTAGCGGCGTGGTGCTGGAGGATATTCCCCTGCTCGTGGAGACCGGCGACCCGTCCGCCTTTGAGGGCGTGGTCGTGGTGCGCACTCCCCTGACGACTCGCCTGCAGCGCCTCGTATCGTCGCGCGGTATGAGTGAGGAGGATGCACGCGCCCGCATCGCAGCACAGGCAACCGATGAGCAGCGCGAGGCGGTCGCAACCTGGATTATCGATAACGGCGGCTCACTGGAGGAGACAACCGAGCAGGTGCGCACCGTCTGGGCGCAGATGACCGCCGCCTAAAAACCCTCCCCGGCAACACCCCTCACCCAAACCCTCCAAGAACGCAAAGAACCCCCTCACCTCCCAAACGGGAGATGAGGGGGTTCCCCTGCTCTAGGCACCCCGTGCGGGGTTACCTATCGGCTATTACGCCTGATAAGTGCTCATCTGAGCGGCAGATTAGTTGCCGGTCAGCTTCTTGCGGAGCTCAGCCAGTGCCTCATCCGATGCGAGGGTACCTGCGGATGCGGGCTCCTCGGAGGAGTAAGAGGTCGGTGCGGGCTCAGCTGCTGCGGGAGCTGCTGCTGCAGCTTCTGCGTCAGCCTCGAGAGCCTTAGCAACCTGAACCTTGTGAGCCTCGAAGCGAGCCTGTGCCTCTGCGTACTGTGCTTCCCAAGCCTCGCGCTGTGCGTCGAAGCCTTCCAGCCACTCGTTAGCCTCGGGGTCGAAGCCCTCGGGGTACTTGTAGTTGCCAGCCTCGTCGTACTCTGCAGCCATGCCGTACAGAGCGGGGTCAAACTCGGTAGCGTTGGGGTCAACGCCCTCGTTTGCCTGCTTGAGGGACAGGGAGATGCGGCGGCGGTCCATGTCGATGTCGATGATCTTAACGAAGACCTCTTCACCAACGGAGACGACCTGCTCAGCCAGATCAACGTGGCGGGTTGCCAGCTCGGAGATGTGGACGAGACCCTCGATGCCGTCCTCAACGCGCACGAACGCACCGAAGGGAACGAGCTTGGTGACCTTGCCGGGAACAATCTGACCCAGAGCGTGGGTGCGAGCAAATGCCTGCCACGGATCTTCCTGGGTTGCCTTGAGGGACAGGGACACGCGCTCGCGGTCCAGGTCCACCTCGAGAACCTCGACGGTAACGGGCTGGCCAACCTCGACAACCTCGGACGGGTGGTCGATGTGCTTCCAGGACAGCTCGGAAACGTGAACCAGACCGTCCACGCCACCCAGGTCCACGAATGCACCGAAGTTGACGATGGAGGAGACAACGCCCTCGCGGACCTGACCCTTCTCCAGCTCGTTGAGGAAGGAGGAGCGGACTGCGGACTGGGTCTCTTCCAGGTATGCACGGCGAGACAGAACAACGTTGTTGCGGTTCTTGTCCAGCTCGATAATCTTAGCTTCGAGCTGCTGGCCGATGTAAGGAGCGAGGTCGCGGACACGGCGCATCTCGACGAGGGATGCGGGCAGGAAGCCGCGCAGACCGATGTCGAGGATGAGGCCGCCCTTGACAACCTCGATAACGGTGCCGGTGACGACGCCGTCGTTTTCCTTGATCTTCTCGATGTCGCCCCATGCACGCTCGTACTGTGCGCGCTTCTTGGAGAGGATCAGGCGACCTTCCTTATCCTCCTTGGTGAGGACGAGTGCCTCAATCTCGGAGCCGAGCTCGACGACCTCGGAGGGGTCGATATCGTGCTTGATGGACAGCTCGCGGGAGGGGATGACGCCTTCGGTCTTGTAACCGATGTCGAGCAGAACCTCATCGTGGTCGATCTTAACGACCTGGCCGGAGACGAGATCGCCGTCGTTGAAGACCTTAATGGTCTTCTCGACAGCCTCGAGGAATGCCTGCTCGTCGCCGATATCGTTGATTGCGACCTGAGGGATGTTGGTGCTCATGTAGTGAGGGCTCCAATTGGATTTCTAATAGGTCGACGCTGCCGGTTCGCCGTTCAACACCCCCAGATGGAGGCGCCGACCGGCTCACTGTTTCACCCCGGCGCGCACGGCATAGGGCCGCTAACGCCTTTGAACGGGGTGAGGAAACGTCGAGCTGACGGATACTTACAATGTGTACCGCCCACCGGAAGCAGATGCTTCAAGCAGGGTGCACGAGCAGTCTGTGCGCGTCTTCTCCCCGTTTTCTTAAGGAGAAAATGAGCATAGAAAACCCGTACGTTGGTACACGCAGTTAACAGTTTACGGGAATCCCGGGCGTGTCGTCAATGGTTACGCGCCCGGAATTCCCGTACTTATTTGCGGTTTTGAAGTTGTGGTTCGCGGAGGGAGGTTGCGGAGAAGTTGTGGAGGGGACGGTGCTCGTCCTCGTTCCTACAGGGGCACCCGCCCTCGCTTCGCTTCGGGCACCCTGATGTCACTACGGACGACACCGCCCCTCCGCGCAACACACCAAGCCTAGCCGGAGCGCGGGGTAGCTATACCCTCCGGAAGCGACATCAGGGTACCCTCTCGGGTGCTCTCCGCAGCGAAGCAAGGAGAGAGCGGAGCGCCCGAGAGGGTGGGTTCCCCTGCAGGAGCGGAGGAAGGGTATAGCGTACCCACCCACCCCCGCCCTGTAGGAACGAGGACGAATACCGCTTTCCGTGCGGAGCCCATGACGATACCGCCTTTCCAAGCGACACCCAGGATGAGCGCCGTTTTCCACGCGGGAACTGAGGAGCTGAGCCTAGTGGCCCGCCTCCTGCCAGGACTTGCCCCAGCCGACCTGCACATCCAGAGGAACACGCAGGGATGCGGCACCGCTCATCTCCTCGACCAGCACGCGTTCGGCGGCTTCACGCTCGCCGGTGGCGACTTCGAGGATGACTTCGTCGTGCACCTGCAGCAGCATGCGGGTCTTGAGGCCCTCTTCGCGCAGGCGGCGGTGAATGTTGATCATGGCGATCTTGATGATGTCCGCGGCGGTGCCCTGAATGGGGGCGTTGAGGGCGGCGCGTTCGGCGGCTTCTCGGCGTACACGGTTGGGCGAGTCCAGGTCGGGTAGCACGCGGCGGCGGCCGAAAATGGTTTCGGTGTAGCCGTCCTGGTGTGCCTGCTTGAGCACACCGCGCAGGAAGCGTCCCACGCGTCCGAAGCGTTTGAAGTAGTTGGTGCGCAGTTCGCCTGCCTCGTCGGAGCTGATGTTCAGCTGCTTGGCGAGGCCGAAGCGGGACAGGCCGTATGCCAGGCCATAGGACATTGCCTTCACCTTGGAGCGCTGCTCGGGGGTGACTTCTTCGGGTGCGACACCGAAGACTTCGGAGCCGACGTAACGGTGCAGGTCCTCCCCCGCTTCGTAGGCTGCGATGAGCTTCTCGTCGGCGGCGAGGTGCACCATAATGCGCATTTCGATCTGCGAGTAGTCGGCGGTGAGCAGACCCTCGTATTCCACACCGTCGACGGGTGCGGGCGCGACGATGAAGGCGCCACGGATGCGGCGGCCTTCTTCGGTGCGGATCGGGATGTTCTGCAGGTTCGGTGCGGTTGAGGAGAGTCGACCGGTGGAGGCGGCACCCTGCTGGAAGGTGGTGTGCACGCGTCCGTCGTCGGCGGCTGCTTTCTGCAGGCCTTCGACGGTCTGGACGAGTTTGATGTTGTCGCGGTAGGCGGCGAGCGCACCGAGGAATGCGGCACCGTCGGACTCCGGGGAGATTTTGGAGAGCAGTTCGGTGACGGATTCGGCGTCGGTGGAGTAGCCGGATTTGATTTTGCGGGTGTGCGGCAGGGCGAGCTTGTCGAAGAGCACGGTCTGCAGCTGTTTGACGGAGGCGAGGTTGAGGGGTTCTTCGCCGTCGTCGGTTTCGACGGTGTCGCCGATGATGGCGCGTGCGGCGTCCTGTGCCTGGGCTGCGCGTGCGGAGAAGGTGTCGTGCAGTTCGGTCAGGAGTGCGTCGGAGACGGCGATGCCTGCCTGCTCCATGTCTGCGAGGACGTAGAGTAGCGGCAGTTCGATTTCTTCGTAGACCTTCAGCTGGCCGTGCTCTTCCATTTCGAAGTGCAGTAGGCGTGCGAGTTCGTGGATGATGCGGCTAATCTGGGTGAAGTAGCGCAGGTTTTCGACGGGTTCGGCTTCGCCGGGCAGGCTGAAGAGGGAGGGTTCTGCCTCTTCTTCTTCGGGCTGGAAGACGAGTTGCGCGTAGGGGTCCTTAGGGATCCAGAGGTAGCGTTCGGCGAGGTCTTCCATGCGTTCGGAGAAGAGCTTGCGGGTTGCGGTGGGGATGAAACCGCACATGTACGAGGACAGCGCGGGGTCCTCGACGGCGCCGGCCAGTTCGTAGCCGTAGGAGCGAAGAAGCTTGCGCTGAATCTTCAGGTCCATAACGATTTTGCGGGCGGCGGGGTCGGAGAGCCAGGCGGCGAGGGCGGCGTCGAGTTCCGGGTCGATGGTGCGGGTGTCAATCCAGAGGCTGTTGCTCTTGCTGGTGAGGAGCACGCCGAGCAGTTCGGGGTTTTCTTCAGCGGCGCGGATCTTGGTTTTGGTGACCTTGACGGCGGGTGCGTCGCCGATGGCGGGGCGCGCTACGGGCAGGTTGGTGACCAGGTAGAGGGTCACGGCGCCTTCGAGGCGTTCGGGTACGGCGATGGGCGCGCCCTGTTCGTCGGTGCCGTAGTTTTCTTCGGCTGCGGAGGCGCAGAAGGCTCGGAATGCTGCTGCGTCTGCGTTTTTGGTGGGTGCGCTGGTGGCAATGGGTGCGTAGACGGGGCCGGTGGGTGCCTTCTTGGTGGCGCCCTCCTCCCCTGCTTCTTCGGTGGAGCTTGCAGAGCCTGCGGTTCCGGCGACGCGCACGATGGGGCCGAGGGTGTCGGCGGCGCGCTTGCGGATGGTGCGGAACTCTACTTCGTCGAAGAAGGTGTTGAGTGCATCCAGGTCGGGGGTGAATGCGGTGTCTTCGAGGGTGACGTTCAGGTCGAGGTCGTTGACGAGCTGGTTGAGGCGGCGGTTGCGTACGACGTTGTCGATGTTTTCGCGTAGTGCTTCGCCCTTCTTGCCGCCGATTTTGTCGCTGTTTTCGATGACGGCGTCGAGGGAGCCGTATTCGCCGAGCCATTTGGCGGCGAAGCCGGGGCCCACGCCGGGTACGCCGGGCAGGTTGTCCGCCTGTTCGCCGGTGAGGGCGGCGAGGTCGGGGTACATGTGCGGGGGTACTTTGGTTTTCTTTTCGACGGCGGCGGGGTCCATGCGCTGAATACCCTTGGAGGGGCCGGTGGTGACCGGGTAGAGCAGGGTGACGTCGTCGGTGACGAGCTGGAAGATGTCGCGGTCGCCGGAGAGGATGAGGACCTTGTAGCCGGCTTCGGTGCCGCGGCGGGTGAGGGTTGCGACGATGTCGTCGGCTTCGTAGTTTTCGTAGGTGAGCGCGGGGATGTTGAGCGCGCCGAGCATCTTTTTGATGAGGTCGATCTGGCCGTTGAAGGCTTCGGGGATGGCGTTGCGGCCGCCCTTGTATTCGCCGTATTCGGCGGTGCGGAAGGTGCCGCCGGGCAGGTCGAAGGCTACGGCGATGTGGCTGGGCTGGTTGTCTTTGATGATGCTCAGCAGGGTGGAGAGGAAGGCGTGGACGGCTTCGGTGTGCTGGCCGTCGCTGCGCACGAAGATGTGCTGTCCGGTCTTTTCGGCCATGGTGTAGATGCCGAAGAAGGAGCGTAGGGCGAGGGAGTGTCCGTCAATGAGCAGGAGGGTTTTGTTCTCTGTAGTCACTCCTCTAGTGTATCGAGTCTGAGTTTTCTTGGTGGTTGGCTTCGTGACGGCTGGGTTTGGAGGGGTAGTTTCGGTGGCTACCGGTTAGCCCTGTGGGGAGGCTCCCGCGCTGTGTTGGGTGTCGGTGCTGTGTTGGGTACCGGCGCTGTGTTGGGTACCGGCGCTGTGCCATATAGCGGAATAACGGGGTGTGTGGAAAGAGTTTTACCTCATATATAGGTGCCGGTGGGGTGCGTTTGGTGAGTTTTTCTCCCAAAAATTGTGCCCCAAGCCACTATGTGAGGTGGATAATAATACAGTTTCCAGATAATATATAACCTTATTATCGCCTCCAGCGTAGGAACCCCCACACCCCGTGTATTCATAGGCAGAACTCTACCCAGAATTCACCGGCAGGATTCACCGGACCGTGAGGGCACCTCCCGCGCTCAACACACAACGAACCCTCATTTAGGAACCCATGAAGGTACTCAAAAAAATCCCCCTGATCCTGTGGATTGTCATCGCAATTGGCGCGGGTGTGCTCATCGGTCTCTTCACCCCTGGAATGATTAGCGGCATCAATGACGCAACCGGCGCGGCCATCCCCACCGACCTCATTGTGCAGCTCTTCGTCTCCTTCTCGACCGTATTCAGCGCATTCCTGAGCTTCGCGATTCCGCTGATTATTATCGGCTTCATCGTGCCCGGCATTGGTTCCCTCGCGCAGGGTGCGGGCAAGATGCTCGGCATCACTGTGGGCCTGGCATACCTCTCCAGCATCCTTGCTGGCTTCCTGGCACTGACCTGCGCACTGCTGCTCTACCCCATCATCTTGAAGGGTCAGCAGCTGGCTTCCTTCGATAACCCCGAGAACGCCCTCTCCACCGGTTACGTTTCTATTCAGCTGACCCCGATTATGGGCGTGCTGAGCGCACTGATTCTCTCCTTCATCCTGGGTCTGGGCATTACCGCTCTGAAGACCCGTGCAATGCTGAACCTCTTCGAGGACTTCCAGGTCATCGTTGAGAAGATGCTCAGCTACGTGATTATCCCCCTGCTGCCCGTGCACATTGTGGGCGTGTTCGCGAACATGACCCTCGCCGGTCAGGTGGCAAAGATTCTGACGGTCTTCGTCTGGGTCTTCGCCATGATCTTCATCCTGCACTGGGTCACCCTGACCCTGCAGTACTCGGTGGCTGGCGCAGTCTCTCGCCGCAACCCCTTCAAGATGCTCAAGACCATGATGCCCGCGTACTTCACCGCAATCGGCACCCAGTCTTCGGCTGCGACCATCCCGGTGACCGTGCGTTCGGCGAAGAAGGCTGGCGTTTCTGCTCGCGTGGCTGACTTTGCAATCCCCCTGTGCGCGACCATTCACCTCTCCGGCTCCATGATTACCATTACCTCCTGCGCGGTGGCCGTGCTGTTCATGACCGGTAAGGGCCCCGACTTCGGTTCGCTGGCTCCCATGGTTCTTGTGCTCGGCGTGATGATGGTTGCCGCTCCCGGCGTTCCCGGCGGTGGCGTGATGACCGCAATCGGTCTGCTCGAGTCCATGCTCGGCTTTGACTCCTCCATGATTGCCCTGATGATTGCCCTGTACCTGGCTCAGGACTCCCTCGGCACCGCAACCAACGTGACCGGTGACGCGACCATCGCAACCCTGACCGAGCGTATCTCCAAGGCAATCGGAGCGAATCCCGATAAGGAAATCCGCGACGAGGACATCGAAAAGGCAGAAGCTATTTCCGCCTAATCCTCTCCGATTCCATAGCGTTTTTCAGCCCCGCCTCCTGAGTTCAGGAGGCGGGGCTGAGTCATACCCGGAAGCTGCCCAAGAAACCGACCATCGCGTCAAAGGCACTCTAACCGCGGAGTACACTGGAAGTCATGACTGAAAACAACACACAGCACGCACCCGTCCGCGCGGCAGCGCCCACCACCCTCACCGCAGAAGAAATCAAGGCGCAGCTGACCGAAAGCGGCATCCCCGAACACCTGCACCCCTACTTCCCCCGCGGCCTGGGCGAGCTCATCCCCGCCATGGGCATTAAGTTCCAGGAACTCACCGCAGAACGCACCGTCGCGACCATGCCCGTCGCCGGTAACACCCAGCCCATCGGCCTGCTGCACGGCGGCGCCAACGTGGTCCTTGCAGAGACCCTCGGATCGCTCTCCGCGGGCGTGCACGGCGGCGAAAACCTCGTAGCAGTCGGCGTGGACATCAACGCAACCCACGTGCGCCCGGCAGTCTCCGGCGTGGTTACCGCAACCTGCACCGCCGTCAAGCTCGGACGCACCCTGTGCATCCACTCCATCGACATTGTGGATGAGCGCGGCCGCACCACCTGCACGGCGCGCATCACCAACATGCTGATCCCCCGCCCCGCTGCATAAACTCCCACTGCATAAGCACCCACTGCCTAATACCCCGCAGCATAAGGCCCTACAGCCTACGCAAGTAGCCTAAAATCGTAGAAGCACGGGGTGCACAGCACCCCGCCAACACCCACCAGAAGGTACGACCAGAAGGAGCACCATGGCCCGCGAGCGCACCCCCTATTTCAAGCGTTACCCGAAGATTGTGCGCGCCAAGCGCATTGTCCTGCCCATCGCAATCGGTGTGATGCTGGTGTGCCTGGTGACCGCCATCAATAACCCCGGTAGCTTCTGGTGGCTGGGCGTGATGCTCGGTACTGGCGGCATGCTCTGGGCTGGTTCGCCCACGGACCGTCCCATTAGCGGCCCCAACAATGACGAAGACGATTTCAACCGCTACATGCGCTAAGACCGCCTGACGCTGCAGCTCTTGCGGCATTGGTTACCCGCGGCACCGGCACAGAAACGCTCCGGGCTTAGAAACGCTCCGGCTGCCCCGGCAGGATGTGAGCTTCAGAGGTTAAACATTAACGCCCCGTCCCTCAGCTTCACTGTGAGGGATGGGGCGTTAGCGTGTCATGAAAAGGTGCTGGCCAGATGCTGACCGGCTGAAAGCGCATACGGGCGAATCCTAGTCTTCGCCGTAGCCTGCGTTCGTACCTGTACCGTGATGTACTTTATACGTCTCGCATTTAGGAGAGCTGCTTGATGATGGTGTCGGAAACTTCGCGCATGGACAGGCGGCGGTCCATGGAAGTCTTCTGAATCCAGCGGAATGCTTCCGGCTCGGTCAGGTTCATCTTGGTGATGAGTAGCGACTTTGCGCGGTCAACCAGCTTGCGGGTCTCGAACTGGTCGCGGATGGTGCCAACTTCCTTCTCGAGAGCGCGAATCTGCTCGTAGCGGCTGATTGCCACCTCGATTGCGGGGACCAGGTCGTTCGGGGAGAAAGGCTTGACGACGTACGCCATAGCGCCTGCCTCAACGGCACGGTCGACGAGTTCCTTCTGGCTGAATGCGGTCAGCAGAACGACGGGAGCGATCTGCTCCTTCGCGATTTCTTCAGCTGCGGTGATGCCGTCCATGATCGGCATCTTCACATCCATGAGGACGAGGTCGGGGCGGTGCTTCTGTGCTAGCTCGACGGCGGTCTTGCCGTTATCAGTTTCTGCAACAACATCGAAACCCTGGTCCTTCAGAATTTCGACGATGTCGAGGCGAATCAGTGCCTCGTCTTCTGCCACGACGACGGTGCGGGCCGGGCCCTGCTCCTCCGCCTGGTTTTGAGTGGTCAGCTCTGACATTACTCTTCTCCTTATCAAATTGAATCACTTAAAGTCTACAGGAGGGAATAAATGTTCATCTACTTTCTCGCCCTGTCCCCCGCGTGTTATATGCGTCCTATGTGCAGGTAGGAGGAGTTTTCTGACGTTATTTTGTGACCCATTCAACGAATCTTGCACCTTAATGCATATTTTGTTCTATACTGCTCATAACTATGAAAACAAAACCGCACAACATAGACGTCACGCGGCGAAATTCACAGTCAAAACATAGACCCGAAAATGACTCTGACATGCACTAACACACCCTCGGGTTAGACACAAACGTAATAAACAAAATATTTATACCGAAACTCCATCACCTGCCAAAGAAGGCCGATACACTGAAATAGGTATTCTCCTCGACTTCTCCGGCACTCGCATTTGACCACCCATACTCGATACCCGGAGGGGATTCATGTCAATCACCCGTCAAGCACGCACCCTGTACTCAGACTTCGTCGAGTACAAGGAACTCGATCGCGCCCCGCTGACTTCCATTCACCCCGGAATTCTCGTCGCCTTCGACTCCACCGCGCTTGCATGCCTCTACAACTACCCAGCCCACATCAGCGACGAAATCCTCCGCGTCTACTCCCAGCTGCGCGGACACGCATTCCTCCCCCACCAGGCACTCAAAGAATTCTGGGCAGCACTCGACGGCGCCTCCCCCGTACCCGCCGCCGCAGACCGCGTCCGCTCAGCGCTCGCATCCTTCAAAGAAACCCTGCCCGAAGAACGCAACTCCCCCTGGAGCGCGCTGCGTTCAGTTGCGCACCAGCTGGACCACTCCATCGCGCAGATCATGAGGATCCTCGAACCCACCACCGACACCGGATCCATCAACGTGGCACGCCGCGAAGACGACACGATCCTGCCGAGGTTGAACCGCATCTTCACCGGACACGTTGGTGCCGCCCCCAGCCCCGAACGCCACGAACAGCAGTGCCGTGAAGCCCTCGAACAGGGCCACCCGCTGCTCGCTAACGCCAGCTTCGACGCCGACTTCGCGCTCTGGAACCAGTGCCTTACCGAAGCAACCACCCGCGTGAAGGGCACCGACTGCGTGTTCGTCACCGGCGGTGTGCGCGACACCTGGCTGCGCAACGGTCAGCAGGTACGCGCCGCATCGGGCGGCGAACCCGTACGTCAGCTGGCGAACCGTCAGCTACTGCGTGAATACACTAAGGCAACCGGAGGCGGCGTATTCCGCATCTACACCGTTGAGGAAATCCTGCGGCTCGCCTCCAACCAGTACGGCGTGACCGTCAGCGACGCTACCTACAATGCTATTCGCGCGGAACAGCCCGTAGCTGTGTAAAGTCGCGATATAAAATCGCCGCGTAAAGCCACCATGTAAAGTCACCGGCGAGAATAATCCCACCACACTCACCACAAATAACAGCAAGAAGCCACATGTGTTTGATGCACATGTGGCTTTTCAGCGTCTATCCTTCGCGGCTGGCGCGGTAAAGCTCCGCGGCACGCTGCTCCAAGGAATCGTCATCGCCCAGAAGCAGGTAGCACAGGTACAGGGTGAAGGCGGCGCGGCGGTCGTCAGCGAGCGCATTAGTTCCTTCGCCGGGCTGGGCGCTGAAAGCGATAACCTTGTGCGCCTGCGGTAGGGCGGCAATCAGGTGCGCGGCGGTTTCGTAGCCGTCCTGGTTGCCGGGCAGGGTGAATTCGCTCGGCTCAGAGTTCTCGTCAGCAGTACCGGCCGCCGCTCGAGCGGCGTGAAAGTTAGCCTTGAGGGCGTCCTTAACACGGCTCATCAGCTCATCATCGGGCAGTGCGCGGTCTGCATCTGCCAGCGACACGTGGATGCTGTTCAGAGTCTCGTGCGGATGCTCGTCCGCATAGTGACCGGCGGCGAGAGCGTAGCCGGTCAGCAGCTGCGCCTTGGGGGCAGTGAAGATGCCGCGCGCCTCACGCAGGGCGGGTAGCAGAAGCTCGGCCAGGAGGGGGTGCAGGGACTCGGGGGCGTTCGCGATAGCCTCCTGCAGGTGCTCTTCCGCCTCCGCGGTGGGCTCGGCGTTGAGCAGGGTCAGGAAAGCCTCATCGGGGCCTTCCCAGTAGCGGGCAATCAGTACGAGGGTTGCAATCAGCGACAGCAGGTCGCGGTAGTCACCCGAATGGTCAGCGCCGAAAGTGTCAGCAACAACGCATGCCAGCATGCGGGCGGCAATGTTCTCGAGGACGAACTCGTCATAGGCGTTATCACCAGGCCAGTTAGCGGGGTCGGGCAGGTAGGTTTCGTCCAGGTACCGCAGCACGGGTTCGAGGGGCGCGGGCGCATCCGCCGCGAGGTCGGGGCGGCACTGTTCAACCCAGCTGTTCACGGTAGCCTCGTCAGCGATGCCGGTAGCCTCAGCGAGCTGGGCGCGTGACAGGCTATACGGTGCAACGAGCTGGGCGAGGTCGTCGCACGCACCGTTGGAGCGGTAGGTGGGTCGGTAGTTGGGGGCGGGAAGAGTTCCGGGGAGGTTGGTGGCTGCCATGGTAGCTCCTTCGCTGAGGTTCGGGGTGAATTGGGTTGTATGGTGTGCGATGCGCGGAACCGTTTGAGGGGCTGGCACATCTTCTAGTTTCAGAATATCCCAGAGCTCCGAATCGTGTACTGCTCGCCGTCATTAACCGCCCATTAACCGCGAAAAGCCACATGTGTTCACAACACATGTGGCTTCTCGGCGGAGTGGAGTATGAGGATGTTAGTCCAGCAACGCGTCCACGAATGCTTCCGGGTCGAACGGTGCCAGGTCGTCCGGGCCTTCACCCAGGCCGATGAGCTTGACGGGAACGCCGAGCTCCTCCTGGATAGCGACCACGATGCCGCCCTTTGCGGTGCCGTCGAGCTTGGTCAGCACGATACCGGTGACGTCCACGATATCGCCGAAGACCTTCGCCTGAACCATACCGTTCTGGCCGGTGGTCGCATCAATCACGAGCAGAACCTCGGTGACCGGCGCTTCCTTCTCGATCACGCGTTTGATCTTGCCGAGCTGATCCATCAGACCGGACTTGTTCTGCAGGCGGCCCGCGGTGTCCACGAGCACGGTGTCAACGCCCTGCTCCTTGCCAGCCTTCACTGCATCAAACGCGACGGATGCGGGGTCGGCGCCTTCCTTCTCGGAACGCACGGTCTTCACACCCACGCGGTCACCCCAGGTGGTCAGCTGCTCAGACGCGGCCGCACGGAACGTGTCCGCAGCACCCAGGAGCAGGGTCTGACCGTCAGCGACCATCACGCGGGCAATCTTACCGACCGTGGTGGTCTTACCGACGCCGTTCACGCCAACGACCAGCACCACGCCGGGGTTGCCGTCGCTACCGGCGGTCTTCAGTTCGCGGTCCATGTCGGGGCGAACAATCTTCACGAGCTCCTCGCGGAGCATCTTCTTCACGGCGGCGGGGTTGCTCGTACCCTCAACGCGCACGCGCTGCTGCAGCGCCTCCACCAGGCGGGTGGTCGGCTCAGAACCGAGGTCGGCGAGCAGCAGGGTTTCTTCGACCTCGTCCCAGACGTCCTGGTCGATGCGGTCGCGGGAGAGCAGAGCCAGCAGGCCCTTGCCGAGCATGTTGTTGGAGCGTGCCAGGCGGGCACGCAGGCGCACCAGGCGACCCGCGGACGGGTCGGGCATATCAAGTTCAATAGCGCGAGGTGCCGAGCTTTCGGGTTTTTCCGCCGATCCGCCGGAGGCTTCTGCCGCCTCCTGACGCAAAGACTGCAGGTTCGCGGTCTTCTTGGGTCGGCGCAGAACGGCGAAAAGTACACCGGCGATTACCAGTACACCCAGCACGATTGCGCAGATTATCATCATCGTTTCATTCACACTACTAGCTTACCGGTTTGGGCGGTTTGGCTGGTCGAGATTACGCGCATGCCCGGCTGTCGGCGGAGTAGACTGGACACTGTTAAGTTTTTTAGCCGAACACATGTTGGGCAGTTGCGGGTGGGGCCTGCGGCTGCCGCACGGCACCGCACGATTTCGAGGATGAACATGAGGAACCCTGCCACAACACCGCCTGTTTTTGACCCGCGCACGATTGACCCGAACCGTGTGCCGACTGGTTTGAAGGTTCTGATTGTTGCGTCGTTCATGATTGCGGTGGGTTTTGGTTTGGTGGCGCCGGTGCTGCCGAATTATGCGCAGAATTTTAATGCCACGGTCACTATGGCGACGATGGTGGTTTCTGCGTTGGCGATTACGCGCCTGATTTTTGCGCCGTCGGCGGGTCAGCTGATTACCCGTTGGGGTGAGCGTCCGGTGTACACGATTGGCATGCTGATTGTGTCAATCACCTCGTTTATGATTGCGTTTGCCTGGGATTATTGGGTGCTGTTGGCTTCGCGTGCGGTGGCGGGTATCGGCTCGGTCATGTTCACGGTTTCTGCGATGGGTCTGCTGGTGCGCCTGTCCCCTGCGCATATGCGCGGCCGTATTTCTGGCTATTATGCGACGGCGTTCCTGCTGGGTAACCTGCTGGGCCCGGTGATTGCGAGCGCGCTTGCGCCGTTTGGTATGCGTGCGCCGTTCATTGTGTATGGTTTTTCGCTGTTGGCGGCGGGCCTGATTGTGTGGTTTTTGATGCCGTCGCAGGCGGCGTTGGAGGCGGAGCGTGACGCGATTATGGAGGCGGCGGCGCTGGCGGAGGGTAAGGGCACCGGGGTGTTGCCGTCGGCGGCGCCTTCGCCCGCTGGTGCATCCGGTCGGGGGGCTAAGCCTGGGTCTTCTTCGGGTAAGAGCGATCTTCCTGCGATGACGGTTCGTGATGCGTTGAAGTTCTCGAATTACCGTTCTGCGTTGGTTTCGAATTGGGCGATTGGCTGGTCGGTGTTTGGTGTGCAGTCGTCGATTATTCCGTTGGCGGCGGCGTATTTGGCGACTGGCGGCGACATGTCTAATTCGGTGGCGGGTACGTTGTTGGCTTCTTTGGCGATGGCGACGAATTCGTTTGGTAATGCGTTGACGCAGACGTTCTCGGGTCGTTTTTCGGATCGTTTTGGTCGCCGTGTGATGGCGTTTTCGGGTCTGCTGTTGGCGGGTTCTGCGGTGACGTTTATGGGTTTCGCGCCGGTGGCGTGGGTGTTTGTATCGTTGACGGCGTGCTTGGGTATTGGTGCGGCGTTTATGGGCCCGTCGATTCAGGCTGCGGTCTCTGATGTGATTGGTACTCGCCGCAGTGGTGGTCAGGTGTTGGCGGTGTATCAGATGTGTAGCGATTTCGGTATGATTTTGGGTCCGCTGGTGGCTGGTTTGATTGCGGATGCGTGGGGCTTTGTTCCGGCGTTCATTATCAGTGGTTTGTTGTTGGTGGCGGCGGCGTTTACGTGGGCGCCCTTCCGGAAGGCGCGCTGGCCGAAGGATATTGCGGACGCGGACTATACAGGCCGATAGAAGCTCAATAACAAGTGAAAAGCCGGTGCCTGGTTCCTCCTGAGTAGGTAGGAACCGGGCACCGGCTTTATGTGTACGAGAGGTGAGCTGGCAGCAGCACCCAACCCCAGACCAACCTCATATACCCCAGACTGAGGCGAGCTAACCAGAGAAGGTAACCACCTACCAACCCCTATCTCAACCAACCCGAGGGGTAGGCGACCTAGAGGGCGTACCGGACACGCAACGGGGCTCCGTCCTCAAGGCGACTTGGGTTCTTTGGAGGTTAAGGCGCCGCAGAGGGGGCACTCCCCCGCAAGCGGCGTCCGGTACGCCATCTCAAACAGCTACCCCGCTTTTAAGGAACGAGTACGGCGGTACCGAACATCATCTGGTCTCCCCAGAGGATCAGGGTCCACGGGATTGATGCGATGAGTCCAAGCGCCACTAGTGTGGGGCGGTACCATCGGCTCTTCGGCAGGTAGGCTGCTACAAGCAATGCTAGGGGGAAGAGCGGAAGCAGGATACGAATGGTTGAGGATATGGGGAGCCAGAAGATGAATAGGTATCCCATGTAGCATCCGGTCCACAGCCAGAGGGCGGGGTGGATGAGGGTGCGGCTGAATTTGCGGGAAATCCAGTAGTAGAAGCCCACCATTGCCGCAATAAATAGGATTGCCACAACGATCTTGGGCAATGCACCACCGAGGTAGTGGTAGATGCGGAGTACCCACTGGATGAAGAACTGGTGGCCTTCGCCGGGTTTGCGATTGCTCCAGCCTAGTTCGGTTGCGAAGTAGGCGTCGAGTCGGCCAGTGTGAAGTGCTGCGTGCAGGGGGTGCACGAAGGCGAAGAAGCAGACGAGCAAGGCGCTCATCAGCTGGCCGAAGCGTCCGCGGAATACCGTCCAGGCATCCGCGGGGGCAAAACGCAGGTCCCCGCCGAGGCGGCGGCGGTAATCGACTGCGGTGCACCAGAACCACCAGAGGCCGACGAAGGCACCGAGGGGTACGCCGACCGGTCGGGATAGTGCGGCGAGGAGTGCTACGGGGAGTAGCACGAGGTAGCGGCCGCGGAGTACGCACCATACACTTAGGGCAATCAGTAGGACGGATAGTGCTTCCGCGTAGCCTGTGGTGAAGACGGGGCTGGCCGGGCTGAATGCGTACACGGCGACAGCCCATAGTGCGAGGCGGTTGCGGGATTCATCGCCTACCAGGGCGCGAGTGTCGAAGACGCCGCGGTCACGCCAGTTGAGGCAGCCGATGAAAAGACGGTGCAGCACGTATGCCAGTGCGAAGCCTGCAACGAGGGTCAGGGCAAGTGTTGCGACGCGGTACTCAATACCGAATACGTTAGCGATTCCACCGGCGATGAGGGGCTGTAGCGGCATGAACGCCCAGGTGTTATTGTCCACAGTGCCGTTGGGGCGCATCGGTAGTTCTTGGGGGTACCAGTCGGTGTGGATGCGTTCATAGAGGAGGGCATCCCACCTGTTGAGGAACCCGAGGAGGTCATTATGCTGGCCGAAGTCGATGAGGGGATGATTCCTATGCTGTTCGAGAGCGATAGTGAACAGGAAGAGGTGCACCGCGCAGGCAATGCCCCAGATGAGCAGGGCGGGAATCCAGGTTCGGTGGGCGGGTAGTAGCTCTGAATGGCCAGGGGCGGAGGTAGCGCTGTGACCGATGCCTTTAATTGAGGAGCGGGGGGCTTCTAGGGTCGGTAAAGGACCAGCAATAAAGCCGTGCAAGAGGTGGTACAGGTTGGAGGAGCGTGCGGCTCGTCCAGAGTGTTCAGCCATGGTGTTTCCGTATGTGTCAGTGAGCGAATGGTGGTGTGTTTCGGCGCTGTCCCCGGGGCGATTGGTGCATATTATCGACCTGGGTGCAGACAGTGCATTTCTATGAAACGTCTCTCCCAGGATACCAACTAGCTAATACTCAGACAGAATATTTCAACTCTCCGACCTGACATCTAAGAATAGATTTACATCACACACTATATGGAATCTTATGGGAGAAATAGAAAGGCCGGTGCCCGGTCCCTGTGACGTGACAGGAACCGGGCACCGGCTTTATACATCTATTTTGATTTTAGGGCAACAGCCAGACGGGCCCAATAACGTCCGGGCCGCCCCAGAGCAGTCGCATCCACAGGGCGGATCCGAGCAGACCCGCCAGCACCAGCAGGAGTCGGTACATGCGGCTCTTCGGCAGGTAGGCTGCGATTAGCAGCGACAGGGGGAACACCGGCAGCAGAATACGCACGGTGGATGACGTGGGGAGCCAGAAGATGAACAGGTACCCGGCGTAGCAGGCGGTCCACAGCCACAAGGCGGGGTGTAGCAGGGTGCGGGTGAACTTCTGCGACATCCACCAGTAGAAGCTCAGGATGAGGAGCACCAGGCCCGCCCACATGATGATGGCGGGTACGGAGCCTACGAAGTAGAGGTTGAACTGGTGGACCCACTGGGCGAAGTATTGGTGGCCGTCTTCAACCTTGCGGAAGCTCCAGCCGAGTTCCGTGGCGAGGTACGCATCCATACGTCCGGTGCGCAGGGCCGCGTGTAGGGGGTGCACAAAAGCAAAACTGCACACCAGCAGTGCGCCGAGGAGCTGACCGAAGCGTCCACGGAACGCAGCCCATGCATCCGACAGTGCGGACTGTGAGGGTTCGTCGGTGCGGCGGGCGAGGTAGTCAGATACGGTGCACCACAGCCACCACAGGCCTACAAAGGCGCCGAGCGGCACACCCAGGGGGCGGGACAGCGCCGTCAGAAGAGCTACGGGAAGGAGCAGGATGTAGCGGCCACGCGCCACACACCAAACGCTCAGGGCAAGGAGCAGAGTGGAAAGGGCTTCGGCGTAACCGGTGACGAAAATGGGGCTTGCGGGGCTGAACGCATACACGGCGAGCGCCCACAGGGCGATGCGGTTTCGGTTTTCATCGCCAACGAGGGCGCGGGTGTCGAAGACGCCGCGGTCACGCCAGTTCAGGCTACCGATGAAGAGGCGGTAGAGTACGACTGCCAGGGCGAGACCGGCGGCGAAGCTGACGCCGACTGCGGCGAGGCGGTAGTCGATACCGAAAATGTCAGCGACTTTGCCGCTGATCATTGAGTGGAGGGGCATGAACGCCCATGAGTTGAAGGATACGGACCCGTCAGCGCGGAGGGGCAGTTCGGTGGGGTACCACTCTTTGTAGATGCCCCGGTACCAGCCGGCGTCCCAGATGTTGAGGTAGGAGAGAAGGCCGTGATGGTCTTTGTTTTCGTTGCTGAGGGGGTTTCGCTGGTCTTCTGCGAGCGAGTATGCGAAGGTTGCGAGGTGGGTTGCGCAGGCTAGTGCCCAGATGATGAGGGCGGGCATCCAGGTGCGGTAGGCGGCAAGCTTCTGGGGGTTGGGTGACTCGGTGTTACGCACCCGGGTTTCAGCGGAAGGACGTGACGCTTTGAGGGTGGGTGCGGGACCGGTGGAGGAGCCGGAAGTGAGGTCACGTTCGATGAAAGACGCAGGTTTTTCTGGGGATTGAGCCATAGTATTCTCGCGAGTGTAGTGTGGACGCATGATGGACATTCAGCGCCGTATCGATTGAATCGTGTCTATTAGATACGGCGGGTACTGCCCGATCCACAGGGGTGGTGCAGTTTGGTGAAATATCTCTGGGTAGGTTACCAGTGAACTATCTGAGTCTCAATGTGAACGCCCTATTCCTGCTGATTATGACGAAAGAGACGCGTGAAGCCGGTGTCTGCTACGAAGCAGGCACCGGCTTTCACAATATTTTCGATTCTAGAGGATAGATTCTAGGGGATAAACCAAATGTTTCTGATGGTGTCCGGGCCTCCCCAGAACATGTGGACCCAAGCGGCGGAGGCCAGCGCCCCAAGAACAACCAGCCCCAGGCGGTAGACACGACTCTTCGGCAGGTAGGCGGCTACCAGCAGAGAGAGGGTAAACATTGGCAGGATGATACGGGGTGTAGAGGTGATGGGGAGCCAGAAGATGAACAGGTACCCGGCGTAGCAGGCGGTCCACAACCACAGGGCGGGGTGCAGCAGGGTGCGGGTGAACTTCTGCGACATCCACCAGTAGAAGCCCAGAATGAGCGCTACAAAGAATAGCGTCACGATTGTCGGTGGCAGGGATCCGCCAAGGTATTCGTCCCACTGTTCAACCCATTGGGTGAAGATGAGGTGACCGTCTTCGGGTTTGCGACCGCTCCAGCCGAGTTCCGTGGCGAGGTACGCGTCGGGACGTCCGGTACGAATTGCTGCGTGCAGGGGATGCACGAACGCAAAACTGCACACCAGCAGTGCGCTGAGGAGCTGACCGAAGCGTCCGCGGAACGCAGCCCACGCATCCGACAGGACAGACTGCGATGATTCACCAGCGCGGCGGGCGAGGTAATCAGATACAGTGCACCAGAACCACCAGAGGCCAACGAACGCACCCAGTGGAACACCCAGCGGGCGAGACAGCGCCGCCAGAAGAGCTACGGGAAGGAGCAGGATGTAGCGGCCACGCGCCACACACCAAACGCTCAGGGCAAGGAGCAGAGTGGAAAGGGCCTCGGCGTAACCGGTGACGAAGATCGGGCTCGCGGGGCTGAACGCATACACCGCGAGCGCCCACAGCGCCAGGCGGTTACGGGACTCATCCCCCACCTGCGGGCGGGTATCAAAGATGCCTCGGGCACGCCAGTTCAGAGAGCCCACAAAAAGACGGTAAAGAACGAGAGCCAACGCACAACCGGCTGCGCAGGATACCAGCACCGATGCCAGCCGGTACTCGATGCCAAACAGATTTGCCACCCCTCCGCTGAGTACTGACTGCAGAGGCATGAAAGCCCACGTATTGTGGTTGACCGTACCGTTGGGAAGGAGGGGCAGCTCCTGGGGGTACCACTGTGTGTAGATACGTTCGTAAAAGTGTGCGTCCCAGATGTTCAGGTAGGACAGATAGTCGAGGTTCCGGTTAATTTTGCTCATGGGCTGGTGCAGGTCTCGGGTGAGAGCGAGAGCAAAAATACCGAAGTGGACCGCGCAGGAGAAGATCCAGATGAGTAGCGCCGGGATCCATGTACGCCGTGCAGCCAGTTTCTGGGGGACGGCAGACACTACCTTGCGGGTGAACTCGGTGTTATGGGTGTTACGCACCCGGGTTTCAGCTGAGGGACGTGCCGCTTTGAGGGTGGGTGCGGGACCGATGGAGGAACAGGATGAGAGGTCACGTTCGATGAAGGACGCAGGGTTTCCTGAGGGCTTAGCCATATAGTGTTCTCGTGAGTTTAGTGTGGACGCATGATAGATATTCCGGTGCTGCGTCTATTGGATCGTTTCCATTAGATGCAACGTATACTATTCGACCGATATGAGTAGTGCAGTTTGGTGAAATATCCATGTGTAGACTATCAACGAACTGACTGCGCCTCAATGTGAACGCGCTGCCTGCGGGTAATATGACGCTGTATGAAAGTAAAGCCGGTGTCTGCGAGGGAGCAGACACCGGCTTCACAACCAGAAAAAACCCTTATCGGACTACAGGCACTTTGGAGAATTCACGCACAGTACCTTCCGGGTCGCCGGAGCGTACCAGCGCTTCACCGATGAGCACCGCATCGGCACCGGCGCCGGCGTAGGCGCGCACGTCCTCAATGCTGGCGACACCGGATTCGGCGACCTTGATGACGGAGTTGGGCAGGTGCGCTGCGAGGGATGCGTAGTGTTCGTTGTTGACTTCGAGGGTCTTGAGGTTACGCACGTTGATGCCGACGATCTTGGCGCCGATGCGCTGGGCGACCTCGATTTCTTCGGGGGTGTGGGTTTCGACGAGGGCGTTCATGCCGAGCGATTCGGTGAGTTCGAGGAATTCGCGCAGGGTCTGCTCGTCGAGGGCCGCCACAATCAGCAGGACCAGGTCGGCGCCGTGTGCGCGTGCTTCCCAGATCTGGTATTCGTCGACGGTGAAGTCCTTGCGTAGCACGGGGATGTTTACGGCGGCGCGGACTGCGTCGAGGTCGGCGAGGGAGCCGTTGAATCGGCGCTGTTCGGTAAGTACCGAGATTGCTGCGGCGCCACCTGCCTCGTAGCGTGCGGCGAGCGCGGCGGGGTCCGGGATTTCGCCGAGCGCACCCTTGGAGGGTGAGGAGCGCTTCACCTCAGAAATAATGCGTGCGGTGGTGCCGTTGCCGCCGCCGGGTACTTCGCCGCGGAGGGAGGCGAGCGCGTCGCGGGCGGGTGCGGCTGCGAGGGCGCGCTTCTTCATTTCTTCGAGGGGAACCTGCTGTACACGGGCGGCGAGGTCTTCGCGGACGCCGACAATGATCTCGTCGAGAACGGTGCTCATGGTGTCTCCTTGGGTTACTTGGTGGCGTTGACGGCTGCGTCTGCGTCCAGGGGTGCCAGGCCGGAGGCGGTCAGCACGGCGCGCAGCGGGGCGGCGGACTTGTTGACGGTTTCGAGGGTTTCGGAGTCCGGGTTGGAGTCCATGACGAGGCCCGCACCTGCCTGTACGTAAGCGGTGCCTTCCTTGAGTACGGCGGTGCGGATGGCGATTGCCATGTCCATGTTGCCGGCGAAGTCGAAGTAGCCGCATACGCCGCCGTAGACGCCGCGGCGGGTGGGTTCGTATTCGTCGATGAGCTGCATGGCGCGCGGCTTGGGGGCGCCGGAGAGGGTGCCCGCCGGGAAGGCGACGCGCAACACGTCGTAGGCGCTGAACTGCGGGTCGAGTTCGGCGCTGACGGCGGAGGAAATGTGCATGATGTGGCTGAAACGCTCAATGATCATGAACTGGTCGACGGATACGGTGCCGGGCTTGGCAATGCGCGAGAGGTCGTTGCGTGCCAGGTCGACGAGCATGAGGTGCTCGGAGCGTTCCTTCTGGTCGGCGAGCAGTTCCTCGGCGAGTGCGAGGTCTTCTTCGCGGGTTGCGCCGCGCGGGCGGGAACCGGCGATGGGGTGGGTGCTGGCGATGCCGTCCTTGAGGGTGACGAGCGCCTCCGGGGAGGAGCCGACGATGTGGAAGGGGGTGCCGTTGCTGTCTTCGAAGTTGAAGAGGTACATGTACGGCGAGGGGTTGGACTGGCGCAGTACGCGGTACACGTCGAGTGCTTTGGCGTTGGTTTCGGCTTCGAAGCGGCGTGAGAGCACGATCTGGAAGACGTCGCCGTCGATAATGTTCTTCTTGGAGCGGTCGATGGCGTCCTTGAAGCCCTGTTCGCTCCAGGTGAGGGTGACGTCTTCGCGGACCTTGCGGTCAACGTCTGCCACGCCGGAGAGGATGGAGGTGGTCGCTGCGGCGCCGCGTTGCAGGCGGCGGAGCATGCTGTGCAGGCGCGCTACGGCGTCCTCGTAGGCGCCGTCGACGTTTTCGCTGGTGCCGTTGAAGTTGATGGCGTTGGCGACGAGCAGGACGGTGCCGTCCTTGTTGTCGTGGATTGCCATGTCGGAGACCATGTTGAGCGCGAATTCGGGCAGGTTCACGTCATCGGCGGGCGGGTACGGCAGGTGCTCCCAGTGGCGCACGACGTCCCAGCCGAGGTAGCCGACCAGGCCGGAGGTGAGCGGCGGCAGGGTCGGGTCGGGTTCGGTGTAGAGCATCTGCAGGGTCTTGGCGATGGCTTCTACGGGGTCGCCGTCGACGGGTGCGCCGGCGGGGGTGCGTCCCTGCCAGTGGACTGCGCCGTCAACGGTGGTGAGGGTGGAGCGGGAGGATGCGCCGATGAAGGAGTAGCGGTCCCAGGCTGCGGATTCGCCTTCTGCGGAGATTTTGGCGGATTCGAGCAGGAAGGTGCCGTGGGCGGCTTCGACGGGTTCGCCCTGGTCGTTTTGGAGTACGAGGGATCGGTAGATGCCGATGGGGGTGAGTGAGTCGGCGAGGATTTTGATGTGTACGGGAATGACGCGGGTGCCGGCTGCGCGGGCGCGGAATTCTTCGAGGCTGGGGGTGATGGTGCCCAAATCCTGCATTGCTGTACTCCTTGTGTTGGGTTGGGGGCGCGTCGGTGCGCTGGGTCCCTTAGTTGCCGCGCTGGGTTTTACCGGTGCATGAGGGTTCTACCGTATGTGCTGGCGTGTATTTCTCTGGCGCGTACTGCCCAGATTCATCACGCCCGATCATGCCTGATAAGGCCCGGTAAGCCCTTTAAAGCCCGGTAAGCCCTGCGCGCGGGTTGTTTCAGTTTAACCGGTGCTGCGGCCCAGTTCCACGGTGAAGAGTCAATAGTTCTTTTCGTGAAACTGAGCCGCGTACCGTTCAGCTCTGTTAGTTGCTGAACTGCTTGAGGGTTGCTGCGGTCTGCAGTGCCGCTGCGGTCGCCTCGTAGCCCTTGTCTTCGTTGGAGCCTTCCAGGCCTGCACGGTCGAGTGCCTGCTGCTCGTTATCGCAGGTGAGCACGCCGAAGCCGATGGGTCGGCCGGTCAGCACGGACACGTCGGTCAGGCCGTTGGTTGCGCCCTGGCAGACGTAGTCGAAGTGGGGGGTGCCACCGCGGATGACCACGCCGAGCGCGACAATTGCGTCGAACTTCTCGGCGAGGCGGGTTGCTGCGACGGGCAGTTCGAAGGTGCCGGGAACGCGCACGAGGGTCGGCTCGATGCCTGCGTCGCGTGCTGCACGCTGCGCACCGTCAATGAGGCCGTCCATGACCTGGGTGTGCCAGCTTGCCGCTACGATTGCGAGCTTGAAGCCCTTGTAGTCTTCAGGGTTGAGGGTGGTGTCTGCTGCGCCTACGCCGCTCATTGTGTTCTCCTTGTGGGTTGTGGTTTTTGAAAAGTTTAGTGTGCAGGGGTGCCGCTACGCGCTTTTGAGCACGTGGCGCATACGCTCACGCTTGGTCTGCAGGTAGTGTGCGTTCTCGACTCGGGCGGGAATTTCGTCCGGGATGATTTCGGTGACCTGCAGGCCGAGGCTTTCGAGCGCCTCCTGCTTGGCGGGGTTGTTGGTCACGAGCCTCAGCTCGTTCACGCCGAGTTCCTGCAGGATTAGTGCCGCCTGCGAGTAGTCGCGCATGTCGCCGTCCAGGCCGAGCGCCAGGTTCGCGTCGAGGGTGTCGAGTCCGGCATCCTGCAGAGCGTAGGCGCGGAGCTTGTTGACCAGGCCGATGCCGCGTCCTTCGTGGTTGCGCACGTAGATGAGGTACCCGCCGGTGCGGCTGAGGATGCGCAGGCCGTTCTCTAGCTGGGGGCCGCAATCGCATCGGAAGGAACCGAAAATGTCGCCGGTGGCGCATTCGGAGTGGATGCGTACCGCGGGTGCTCCCCCGTCCTCGGCGGGTACGGGGGTGCCGTCACGGTCGAGGGCGCGCGCGCTGATGTGCTCGGCGCCGTCCGCAAATCGCCAGGCGCGCAGACCGAACAGGCCCTGCGGGGTGGGTACGGCGACCTCTTCGGTGCTTTCGACCAGCAGTGGGCTGGGGTTGGGCACCATGTCGAGGGGGCTGACCCGGTAGCCTTCAGCGAGCTGGGAGGCGATGCGCAGGGATTCGGCGCTGAGCTCTTCAGCCTGCGCCTCAACCGGCTCAACCGGGGTGCCCGACTCTGCCAAGGTGACAGCCGCGGGGGTACCCGATGCGGAAGTGCCCGGCGTTGCCTGGGTGTTAGGGGTTTCGCTCATGCGTTCTCCTACGCCTTAGCTACGTACTTGATGAGGTCTTCGATAGAGATCATGGGCAGGTTGTGCTCGGTTGCGAAGGCGCGCAGGGCGTCGAAACGCATCATGGAGCCGTCGTCGTGCACGACCTCGGCGATAACGCCCACGCCGGACAGGCCCGCCGCGAGGGAGAGCTCCACCGCGGCCTCGGTGTGGCCGGGGCGCTCCGCCACGCCGCCGTCAACGGCGCGCAGCGGGAAGATGTGACCCGGGCGGGTGATGTCAGCCGGGGTGGAAGAGGCATCCGCGAGGATCTGCACGGTGCGTGCGCGGTCCGCCGCGGAGATGCCGGTGCTCACGCCGGACGCCGCATCACAGGAGACGGTGTAGGCGGTGCCCTTGGGGTCCTCGTTGTTGGTGACCATGGGCGGCAGGTTCATCTCGTCGGCACGCTTGTTGCTCAGGGGCGCGCAGACCACGCCGGAGGTGTAGCGGATCATGAAGCCCATCAGCTCGGGGGTTGCGTGCTCGGCGGCGAAGATGATGTCGCCTTCGTTTTCGCGGTCTTCATCGTCGACGACGACCACGGCGCGACCTGCGGCGATAGCGTCCACCGCGGTCTGCACGCTGTCGAGGACGCTTGCGGCGTCGGCGCGACGCGGCGCAACCTGCTCACCGGAGTGTGCAGAGTCAGCCTGGGGCACGCCTGCGAACGCGGTCAGACGCTGCACGTACTTAGCGAGCGCATCGGTCTCAAGGTTCACACTGTCGCCGACCTTGAGGGCACCGAGGTTGGTTGCCTTCAGGGTTTCGGGGATCAGACCGACCTCGAACCATGCGGGGGTTTCGCCGGGCTCAGAAACGGCAGTGACGGTCAGGGACACGCCAGAAACAGCGATGGAGCCCTTCTCAGCGAGCAGGGGTGCCAGTTCGGTGGGCAGGTTGAAGCGCAGGGTGCTCCACGCCTCGTGCGCGGTGACGGATGCGAGGGTACCCACCGCATCCACATGACCCTGCACGACGTGACCGTCGAGGCGGCCACCGGCGGGCAGGCAGCGCTCCAGGTTGACGGTGTCGCCGGGGTTCAGGTTGCCGAGGTTGGTGCGGCGCAGAGTCTCACCCATCGCGTAGGCGCGGAACTGGCCGGGCTGCAGCTGGTCGAGGTCGATAGCGGTGAGGCATACACCGTTGACGGCGAGGGAGCCACCGTGTTCGAGGTCGGCGACAATGTCACCGGCGTTGAGGGTCAGGTAGGCTGCGTCGCTACCTTCGATGGGGGTGATGGATTCTACGGTGCCGAGGGCGCCAATGATTCCGGTAAACATGTGTGCTTTCCTTTTCTCGCCGTGTCCGCCGGGGCGTCGTCGTTGAGGGCGACGGGCGGCGATGGTTTGTTCGTCGGTATAACTATACGTATTTTTCGAATATTCCCCGTGACGGGGAGGTTTTGTGCCAGCATGCGAACCAGCAGGTATGAATCAGTTGGCACAAATTAGCCAGCGCGAACTCGCCAGCCAAGCTAGCCAGCGCGAACTAGCCGGGCGCATGCAGGCGGGGGCGTTGAGGTTCTACTCCCCCGCCCACGCTTAGCCCAAGGGAGGCTAGCCCAAAGACAATTAGCCCAGGGATGCTAGTCCAGCCGCGGTTCCGGTGCGTGGCATGCGTCCAGCTTCGGCAGGGTGCGCCGCTCACCAGGCTCCTGCGCGGTTCCGCGAGGTGCCGGCACCAGGTGCGTTGCGGTGTCATTGCCGAGCACGCGCACCGCCGGGAACATGCCCAGGTCGTCCAGCTGCAGGCGCGGTGCCTGCGCGAGGGTGTCCACGAGCAGACTGTACACGGCGCTCTTGCCCTGCCCCATAATCATGGGGGCGCGGTACCAGACCATCTCATCGATGAGGTCTTCACCGGCGAAGAGGCCGACCATGCCGGGGCCGCCCTCAATCATGAGGTGGCGCACCCCGCGGGCGTACAGCTCATCGAGCAGTTCACGCGGGTCGTGGGTGAAGACCTGCAGGAAGTTCTGCGGGTCCGCCTCCACACCTTCGGGCGGATTGAGGCCGCGCACGCGGTAGTTCTCGGTAATCTTGGTCTTGCCCATGACCACGCGCAGCGGCTGCTTCTCGAAGCGTTCCCCGTTGGCGTCGCGCGCGTCCAGGGTCGGGTCGTCCATGAGGGTGGTTCGGGTGCCAATCATGACGGCGTCGGCGCGGTGACGAATCAGGTGCCCGTCAATGCGCGCGGCGGGGCCGGTAATCCACTTGCTCGTGCCGTCAGCTGCCGCAATGAACCCGTCCAGGGTGGACGCACTCTTTGCGGTGATGAAGGGGCGGCGTTCGGCGGCGGCAATGAACCAGCGCTCGTTCAGCAGGTAGGATGCGTTCGCGAACTCCTCCATGGCGTGCACGGTGACGCCCTGCGAGCGCAGGTAGGCGGCGCCTCCGGCGGCGTTTTCGGTGGCGTCGCTGTAGGCGTAGTAGAGTTCGCTGATGCCCGCCTCGGCGACGGCGTGGGAGCAGGGGCCGGTGCGTCCGGTGTGGTTGCAGGGCTCGAGGCTCACGTACATGCGGGCGTCGGTGAGGTCGGTTCCCGCGGCTCGGGCGGCGGCGAGAGCGTCAGCTTCGGCGTGCGGGGTGCCTGTGCCTCGGTGGTAGCCCACGTGCAGCAGGTGCCCGTGCGCGTCAGTGATGACGGCGCCGACGAGGGGGTTCGCACCGCGGATACCCTGACGTGCGGCTTCGAGAGCCAGGCTCATCGCCTCGTCGTGGCTGAGCGTCTGCTCGGGGTCGGGCAGCTGGAGGGTGCGTGCGGCGGGTAGCCCGGCGAGGTGACCGTACTCCGCGGCGGAGTAGTCCACGTCGTTGTGCGGAAGGGACACGCTCGGGGTAACGGTTGCGGGCAGGTGCGCGCTCGCCAGCACCTGCTGCGAGGGGTTCTGCGGCATTTATGCACGGCCCTTCTGTACGTCGGTCACCTCAACGGTCACGTCGGGGAACTGGGTCTGCACCCGAGTCTTCTGCGCCTCCAGGTTGCGGGTGCGCCACCAAACGAAGAAACCAACCAGGGTGAAGCATCCGTAGAACACGTACATGAGGGAGGTTGCGTAGTAGCCTGCGCTCCACAGCAACGGCACACCGACCAGGTCGACGGCAACCCAGATGAGCCAGAATTCAACCCAGCCGCGCGCCATGCCGTAGGTGGCGAGCAGCGAGCCGGTGAAGATCCAGGCGTCGGACCAGACCGGTTCGTAGGAGCCGAGGGCACGGAAGATGGGGGTGAGCAACAGGGTGCCTGCGACCATGGCGACAACCAGGCCTGCGCGTTCGGTGTTGGTAGCCCACTTGGGGATTACCGCGGCACCTTCGGAGGCGTCACCACCGGCGGCACGGGTTGCGCGCCAACGATGCCAACCCCAGATGGACACGGCAATAAACATGATCTGGCGGCCTGCCTGGCCGAGCATGGTCACGGGGTGCGGGCTGCCGACGAGGGCGCCCAGGAAGACGGTGAGGAGCAGCAGGTTGCCGAGAATGCCGACGGGCCACGCCCATACTTTGCGTCGCATGCCGCCGAGCGCCGATGCCAGGCCGAATGCGTTTCCGAGAACTTCGCGCACGAGGAGGGACTGGTCCCCCACGTGAATTTGTGCGTCGAAGAGCCACCGCAAGATGTCCATTGTTTCTTTCCTCTCTGAGTTGGACCGTGTGTCGGATGCGCTGGGTGCGCATCTGCGGCGGCTCCGGGGAGAGGAACAGAAAAGGGCGGCTACCGCGGGCATCTTAGGGAGTGCCCGGTATCCGTGCTGAGGCGGGAGCGACGCATCAGCCAACCGTGGCTGAAATCATCGGCTGCGGCTGAAATCAGTCGGCTGCGCGGTCAGGGGGAATAACGTACCGGCACCTACGAAAGGCGCCTCTCCCCTGTCGCACAGAAAACCGCTGTGCTGAAAACTACGGTGCTCTCGAGCATTTTTCGCGAGTAGCAGTTCCCTCAAGCAACAGTTCTCTCTAGCAGCTACTGCGGTGCACCCTGCACGCTACCCCGAGGTTTCCCGGGAGGTGGGGCGGAGTGCGCTCCTGCCTTTTTCTGCTCGTGCTACCTTCCATCCAGACTGTACTGTCGGCACCGGATTTTCACCGGTTCGGCCTCTCTTGCGGGCGGGCGTCTCTAGCGGAGTCTTAGCGTCCTGTGCGGATGCGAAGATTCGTACGATTTTTGCCTGCCTGCGAGAGCGGTTCGCGGGCTGTGACCGCCGGTTCGGAATTTCACCGACCCCGGAGCACGATGTCGATATCGATTATGCCACAGCGCACGCCGGGGGTTTAATTTGTTTTCTCTGGGATAACTTCCGTGACAAGATGACGTTTTATGACTGTGCTCTCGGCGCGCTTTCAGGCCCCGCTACGCAACTCCCCGCAGCAGTCACACGCAGGGCCGCATCGGAACTCGATCCTTCATTTTTCGGGGACGATTTATCACGGTTTCATAACGGTGAAGAGCGCCAAACAGACCAAAGAGTTACGGGGACCCCTAGGGGGTTGCTCAGGACGCATTGAACACCCATCAATACCTTTATGACAAGGAATTATAACAATAAGGTTAAATTATTGGTTTAAGGTTTACTCTAGGGGTGATTTAAGGTTATTCTTATCTACAGGAGCTCCCATCACCGATAAACCGGTTCCGTTGAGAGCGACATGATTCGGACCATCCGAGCACTCACATCAAACCCTTAAGCTTCTGCCATTTGAAGCTGGAAAACTGGCCCGCGGACTGCATTCCCCGGATGGTTTTCACGCAGCATCTGCGCGTACTGGATTGCGCAGTATTGCGGCGCACGATGTTGATGTGCTTCACCATCGGGAGGCAACCACACCGAATTATTTCTCAACGGAACCGGCGTGGGAGCTCTTCCGAATAAACTTCCGGAAGATCGCACGGTATACGCCTTTGTAAACCGTTATAAGGGGCGTTGTGCGTGTCAAACGGTCATAAGCTCCCGTTCTTCTGTCGTCGCCTACCGTGGTGCGCGATGGGGGTTACGGGAACCTTGCGGGATGGTTGATCCCGCGCGCTCTGCATTGTCTTGTGGAGTGTGGTGTGTTTGGGTGGCGTATTCGCAGTGCCGGAGCGAATACGCCACCCGTTTTTAACCTGTAAAACCCTGCCCACCCCAAACTCAGGCGAGCTGCACACGAAACTCAGCCCCAGACCAACCTCATATACCCCAGACTGAGGCGAGCTAACCCAAGAAGGAAACCCCAGACCAACCCCTATCTCAACCAACCCGAGGGGTAGGCGCCCCAGAGGGCGTACCGGACACGCGAAGCGGGGGCTCCGTCCTCGAAGCGCCCCCAGGCGCTGAAGAGGGGGGGCACTCCCCCGCTTCGTGTGTTTTGGTCGCCTTCTGCAAACCCTAGCCTACAAACGCAAAGGTCGCCCGCGATAGTTAACTATCACGGGCGACCCTGTTTGTTACCAAGCCTTTAGAGGGTGCCTCGGACATGCGTGGCGGGGGCTCCGTCCTCAAGGCGCACCAGCGCCGCAGAGGGGGCACTCCCCCGCTAGCATTGTCCGACGTGCCCTTCCTATGAGGCTGTCGAAGAGTTTTAGTCCTCTACGGAGCGGAATGCTACAACCGCGTTGTGACCGCCGAAACCGAAGGAGTTCGACAGCGCCACGATCTCGCCGGCGGGCAGTTCGCGTGCCTCGGTCACCACGTCCAGGTCAATCTGGGGGTCCTTGTTGTCCAGGTTGATGGTGCAGGGTGCGGTGCGGTGGTACAGAGCCAGGACGGTCAGCACAGCTTCCAGGGCACCCGCGCCACCGAGCAGGTGGCCGGTCATGGACTTGGTTGCGGAGACGGCAATGTTCTTGGTGTGCTCGCCGAAGGTTTCGTGCATTGCGGTTGCTTCGGGCAGGTCACCGGCGGGGGTGCTGGTGGCGTGCGCGTTGATGTGCACGACGGTCTTCGGGTCGATGTTGCCGTCTTCGAGGGCTTCGCGCAGTGCGCGGGTTGCGCCGAGTGCTGCGGGGTCCGGTGCGGTGATGTGGTAGGAGTCGGCGGAGACGCCGGTGCCTGCCAGTTCCGCGTAGACGCGTGCGCCGCGTGCCTTGGCGTGTTCTTCGGATTCGAGGATGAGTGCTGCTGCGCCTTCACCCATGACGAAGCCGTCGCGGTCGACGTCGTAGGGGCGGGATGCCTTTTCGGGTTCGTCGTTGCGGGAGGAGAGTGCCTGCATCTTGGCGAATGCTGCCATGGGTAGCGGGTGGATTGCTGCTTCGGCGCCGCCGACGATGACGACGTCTGCCTTGCCGTTGCGGATCATTTCGGCACCGAGCTGCATGGCTTCGGTGGAGGATGCGCATGCGGAGACGACGGTCTGGGCTGCGGCGCGTGCCTTGAGGTTCATGGAGACTGCTGCTGCGTTGCCGTTGGGCATGAGCATCGGGACGGTCATGGGGAGGACGCGGCGGGGGCCCTTTTCGCGGAGGGTGTCCCATGCGTCGAGGAGGGTCCACACGCCGCCGATGCCGGTGCCGAAGGCTACGCCGGTGCGCTCGGGGTCGACTTCTTCTGCGGATTCGGCGTCGGGGCCGGTGAATCCTGCGTCTTCCCATGCTTCGCGTGCGGCGATGAGGGCGAGCTGGCCCGAGGGATCCAGGCGCTTTGCTTCTACCTTGGTGAGGCGGCCGGATTCGAGGGCGGGTACGGCGAGCTGGCCTGCAATGTATACGGGCAGGTCGTATTCCTTGACCCAGGGGTGGTCGAGGGTGGATACACCAGATACGCCCTTGGTGGCGTTTTCCCAGGTGGTGGGGACGTCGCCGCCAATGGGGGTGGTCGCGCCGAGGCCGGTCACCAGCACTTTTCGAGACATTGTGGCACTTTCTCTTCGGTGGTCGATTTGGTGGTTTATCCGGTGGTGTGTGGATAAAAACCTGTTGGGCCCGGGGATGCGGTGTGCGTTTTCACGCCGTGGAGAGTGCAGTCATTGCACCCTGCGTATTCCCGGGGGTGTGTTGGATTGAAAGCTGAGTGAATAGCGATGCGGCGCGGGCCGGTGAGAGCCCGCGCCGCCTCGTTATTGGTTATAGCTTAGGCAGCGTTCGCGATGAACTCGACTGCGTCGCCAACGGTCTTGAGGTTCTTGACCTCTTCGTCCGGGATGGTCACCTCGAACTTCTCCTCAGCGTTCACGACGATGGTCATCATCGAGATGGAGTCGATGTCCAGGTCCTCGGTGAAGGACTTGTCCAGCTGAACGTCCTCAACCTCAACGCCGGTCTCTTCGTTAACGATTTCTGCCAGACCTGCGAGGATCTCTTCCTTGTTAGCCATTCAGGGGCTCCTTTGTTGTTTCGATGGTCATCGCACCCGCCGGGTGGGGGTACGCGTGCATTACCGAGTTTATCGTGTCTGCGTGGTGTACGCATGGGTCAACTCGGAGTTTGTGGGGATGCTTTTCCGCTTTATTTTCTTTCTCGTGTACCGGCGCGGTGCCGGTTGTGAGGGGCGGTGAGCATCGGGCTCCGGTGGTTTTCCTTAGGGAAGGACGACTACCTGAGCTGCGAATGCCAGGCCGGCACCGAAGCCGATCTGCAGGGCGAACTTGCCGGAGAGTTCCGGGTTCTCCTTGAGCAGGCGGTGTGCGGCGAGGGGGACCGATGCGGCGGAGGTGTTACCGGCATCGACGATGTCGCGTGCCACTGCCACCGTGTCGGGAAGCTTGAGGGTCTTGACCATCTGGTCAATGATGCGGGCGTTTGCCTGGTGCGGGATGAGCGCGCCGAGCTCGTCGGGGGTGATGCCGGCGGTTTCGAGTGCCTGCTTGGCGACCTTCGCCATTTCCCATACTGCCCAGCGGAAGACGGAGGGGCCGTCCTGGCGCAGGGTGGGCCAGATCTTTTCGCCTTCCTGCACGGGGTTTGCGACGAAGTCGCGGTTGCGGATATCCAGCAGGGAGCGGTCCATGCCGACGGTACCCCAGCGGGAGCCGTCCGAACCCCATACGGTGGGGGCGATGCCGGGTTCGTCGGAGACGCCTACGACTGCTGCGCCTGCGCCGTCGCCGAGCAGGAAGGAGATGGTGCGTTCGGTGTTGTCGATGAAGTCGGAGAGCTTCTCAACGCCGATGACCAGCACGTGCTTTGCGGTGCCTGCGCGGACGAGGGCGTCTGCCTGGGCGATGCCGTAGCAGAAACCTGCACACGCTGCGGAGATGTCGTATGCGGGGCACTTGGAGCCGATTGCGTCGGCGACCAGGGTTGCCAGGGAGGGGGTTGCGTAGGGGTGCGAGATGGTCGAGATGATGACCGCCTCAATGTCCTCACCGGCTACACCGGATGCCTCGAGGGCGTCCTTGGCGGCTTCGATGGCGAGGTCGGCTACCGACTGGTTTTCGCTGGCGCGGTGGCGGGTTGCGATGCCGGTGCGCTGCTTGATCCACTCGTCGGAGGAGTTGATTGCCTCAACGATGTCATCGTTGGGGACGATGACATCACCGCGGGCTGCGCCGTAACCGAGGATGCGGGAGTAGCGGTTGATTTCGTACTGCTTGAGGGTAGTCACGTATTCAATCCTTAGTGCTGATGCTCGCAAGACACTATGTGCCTCGCATGTCTAAAGTGCATGTCTAGTGTGAAGGGTTCAGTGGGAGGAGGCAGGGCGCTCTCCTGCGGCGTTTAGCCCTTCAGCGAGGCGAGATCCTCGGGGGTGTTGATGGAGGTGCCGGGCACGCCGCGCATCGCGCGCTTTGCCAGGCCGACCAGGGTGCCTGCGGGGGCGACCTCGATAATGCCAGCGACCTCACGCTCAAGCAGGGTTGCCATGCACAGGTCCCAGCGGACGGGGCTGGTGACCTGGGAGACGAGGGTCTTGACGAACTCTTCACCGGATGCCACGGCGGAACCGTCGCGGTTGGTCAGCAGCGCGGAGGTCGGGTCGGATACCTGCAGGGATGCGGCGAACTCTTCCAGTGCGGGCACGGCGGGTGCCATTGCCTCGGTGTGGAATGCGCCTGCGACCTTCAGGGGGATGACGCGAGCGCGTGCGGGCGGGTTCGCGGCGAATGCTTCGATGGCGGGGATGGGGCCTGCGGCTACGATCTGGCCGCCGCCGTTGGAGTTTGCTGCGACGAGGCCTGCCGCGCCGATGGCTTCGCGGACGTTTTCTTCAACGCCGCCGAGTACTGCAGCCATGCCGGTCGGGGAGGCGGCTGCCGCCTCCGCCATACCGTTGGCGCGCACGCGCACGAAACGCATTGCGTCTTCGTCGCTGAGTACGCCAGCGAGGGCTGCTGCGGTGATCTCGCCGACGGAGTGGCCCGCGAAGATAAGTTCTTCACCGTCGAGTTCGCGCAACGCGAGGCGACCGGTGACGATGCCTGCAGCCACGATGAGGGGCTGGGCGATTGCGGTGTCCTTGATGGTTTCTTCTTCGGCTTCGGTGCCGTAGTGAATCAGGTCGATGCCTGCCGCTTCGGAGAGTCGTTCCAGGTGCTCACGCACACCTTCAATCTCGAGCCAGGGGCTCAGGAAGCCCTTCTTCTGGGAGCCCTGTCCGGGGCAAACGAGTGCGCGCATGCGGTGCGACCTTTCTGGTTTTAGTACTCGTACGCGGTGCCTCCGCAGAGACGGAGACCACGGTTAGTCTGTTACCTATGCTACCTTGTTCAGCCGCTTTGCATAAACATCGCAGTGCAAGAATTTTGGGGTGCACTGGGAGCTCAAACAGTGGTTGAACAGTGTATAGCTTAGATTGAATTCACCCATTCGCACAACCCGAACGGGCAAGGTTCAAATAGAGAGACAGCTAACTTTCGGGCTGCCACCCCTATGCTCGTGGATGCGCCCGCGCGTATGTCTCCGCCAAACGCTTCATCGACACGTGCGTGTAAATCTGCGTGGTCGCCAACGACGAATGTCCCAACAGCTCCTGCACCGAACGAATATCGGCACCACCATCAACCAGGTGAGTCGCCGCCGAATGACGCAAAACGTGCGCACCCGACGCCTGAGTATTCTCCACCGTGCGCAGCAGGCGGGTCAGGTCCTCACGAATCTGACGGGCATTCGCACGCCCACCCCGAGGACCAATAAACAGCGCCGTCACACCCTGAGACCCCTCCGGAATCCACTGCGGACGACCATAGGACACCCAACGATTCAACGCCTTAAGCGCCGGGGTGCCCAGCGGCACCACGCGCTCCTTATTGCCCTTACCCAGCACGCGCACCGTCTTATTCGCCCGGTCCACGCTCTGCAAATCCAGGCCGGTCAGCTCAGAAATACGCATGCCCGAGGCGTACAGAACCTCAACCACGGCTTCGAGGCGCAGCAGGCGTGCATCACGAGGATTCTGCGCCCGACGCTCCTGCAGGGTAGTGAGCAGCTGGTTCATCTGCCCACGGCTCAGCACCGGCGGCAGGTGATTCTCCCGCTTGGGAGTGCGCATACCGCGCGTGGGGTTGGCGTGCACCAGCTCCTCTTCCTGAGCCCAAGTGAAGAACGTGCGCAGGGTCGAGCCGCGGCGCGCCACCGTAGAACGAGCCGCCTGCCGCAGATGCAGCGAACCCAACCATTCACGAATCAGGGACGCATCAATGCTGTCCAGGTGCCGCACACCGCGGCGTGCCATGTAGCCGAAAAAGCCCTCCAAATCCGAAATATAGGAGCGAATCGTCTCTTCGGAACGGTGCTTCTCATAGCGTAGAAAACGCTCAAAACGGTCCAGGACGGGGCGGAACACCTCGCCAGAAACGCCCAGAGCAGAATCGGGCAGAGTAGAGCTCTCTACTTGCTCCGGCGCAAGCATGCGGGTGTAGGTCACCGGCAGGGTCGCGGAGGGAGCCTCATCCCGGTATTCGTCCCGGCTCTCGCTCCGGTTTTCAGCTCGGTTTTCGTGCTGGCGGGCGGGGGTCATGCGTCCCTCCTTTCGTGGTTCCGGTTCCTGACTCTAGCAGCGTTGATGCTTCTCGAGATTGTATTTCTATCCCCGGCTGTATTTCTATCCCGGGCGCATCTGCCGACAGGGCGGCGAGGTAGGGATAAGAGCGGCGGGGTAGGCTCCGCACCAGTACGCGCAAGCCTACCCCAATTGTAGAGAGGTTCAGCCTCCCCCACGTGCCGTCCTGTCATGATTGACCACCGCATCCCGCTATAGCGGGGGTGCTCAGTGGCTCTCCTACGCTGCGGCAGCCGGGCGGACCTTCCGCCAGCTCGTTCCACTGCTCTCCGCCAAACCGCAACGACCCAGGTGAAACAGGTCAGCCATCACATCGCGAGCGCTCAAGCCCAAAGCGGCGGCAATCTCGTCCACGCCGCGGTAGGAGCGCGGGCTCAGGTCGTCCCAGACCCTACCCTGTCGTTCGGTCAGCTCATCCAGCGCGCTGGAGGTGGCTGCCCGGTCCCATTCGCTCTCGTGCTCGGTGCCCAGCTCAAAACCCGCGGCGGCATCATATTCGAGAATATCGGCGGCCTCGGTGAGCGTTTGCGCTAGTCCATCGCGCAGCAGACGGTTCGTGCCCACCGAGTTCGGCGAGTTAATCTGCCCCGGAACAGCCCAAAGAGTACGCCCAATCTCCATCGCGTGACGAGCCGTATTCAGTGCACCGGAACGCCAGCGCGCCTCCACCACAATGGTGTGCCGCGCCAACGCCGCAATCAGGCGGTTACGCTCCAGAAAACGCCACCGCGTGGGGGTGTTACCCACGCTCACCTCGCTAATGATGAGCCCGCGGTCAACAATCATGTTCAGCGCATCCGAGTTCTGCGCCGGGTACAGCCGATCCAGCCCACCCGCCATGAAGGCGATAGTCGGCAGGCCGCTGCCCTGCTGGGTCAGCGCCGCCCGGTGCGCCGCAATATCAATACCCATCGCGCCACCAGAAATCACCGTGTACCCGCGGCGCGCCAGCTCCGCGGCAAGGTGGGTCGTCGCCTCCGTACCGTAAATGCTCGGGTCGCGCGAACCGACCAGCGCCACGCTCGGAGCAGACGCCACATCCAGCAGGTGCCGCGAATCGCCTCGGCACCACAGCCCGTACGGTCGGGCAGGCCCCAAATCGTTCAGCTGCGGCGGCCACAGCGGATCGGCAGGAGTGACCAGCCACGCCCCGCAGGTTGCCGCCATGTGCGCCTCCGCGTTCAGGGTGCGTTCCATGCGGCGGTTCCAGCGCAGGCGGCGGGTCGCGAGCACCTTGCCGAACATATCGCAGCTCATCTGATGCTCACCCGGCGTGTAGTAGTCATTCGCGCTGAAAAACAGGGTGGACTCCCCCTCGGCGGACGCACCCACCGAGTGCAGAAATTCGCTGAGCTGTTCGTCCGGTTCGCCGTGCTCCCAGGTGTGTTCATCCGGGATGTGCCCGGTCAGCAGGTAGTGCAGGGTCAGCGGCGCGCCCAGGGTGGTGAGGGATTCGACCACGAGCTCATCGGCGGGTTCGGCATAGCGCATCAGCTGAGCGGTACAGCAGCGGATGTACTCGCGGCACGCCACCTCAAGCTCCTGCGCGCTGAGGGCGGGATTGAAGAGCGGTGCGGGATCAGAGCCGCTGGAGGCTGTGCCCGCCGGAGCCTCGGGGCACTCGCGCTGTAGCGCCTCGCTCTGTGGCTCCTCCCCCGACTGTTCCTCCCGGTGCATCTCGTCCAGGTGTACCGGGTTCAGGCAGGAGGCGAGGAACCCCGGCAACCGCGCCGCGTTATACGGGCTCGGCGAAGGCTCCTGCCCCAGCGACAGAATATGCGCCACCCTCTCACGCACCAGGGCGTGCACATCCAGGGTGCGACCGGGTAGGCGGATCTGCAGTTCCTCCTGCACAAAATCCTGCGGCACATCTTCGGGCACGTGCTGTTCAGACACACGCTCTTCAGGCGCTGTTTCTCTCAGCCCGTTGCCTTTCAGTTCAGCCTCTTCAGCTCGTTTTCTTAGTTTCTTCTCACTCATGATTTTCTCCTCTCGTGAGTGACTCAATCTCGTGAACATTTCTTCGTTAACACCTCGGCGCTCAAAGCGTCAGCACGCTATTTCAACTGCCCCTGCTGCCTCAAAAAGAGCGCCACGTCCAGGTGTTCCCGGGTCGGGTAGGCGGCGCCCTCCAAATCGGCGAGGGTCCAGGCGATACGCAACACCCGGTCGTAGCCGCGAGCCGTCAGCGTTCCGCGATCCACGGCAGCGTTCAGCTCGCCGGTGAGCTTCGCATCCAGACGCAGCGGGCCGCGCAAAATCTTGCCGTTCATCTCCGCATTCGTCTTCAACCCGTACGGTTCCAGGCGCTCCCTCTGAGCCTGCCGCGCCGCCATGACGCGCTCGCGAATCTGCGCCGAACTCTCATTCACCTGACCGCCCGCAAGCTCCGTGGACGACACCTTCGGAACCGTCACATTCACGTCAATACGGTCCACCAGCGGGCCTGACAGCCGCCCAAAATAGGCGCGACGCTCACGCGGGGCACACGTGCACTCCGTACCGGTGCCCACGTTCATGCCGCAGGGGCACGGGTTCGCCGCCAGAATCAGCTGAAAACGCGCCGGATACGTCGCCGACGCGCTCGAACGGTCCAGGGTCACGGTCCCCGACTCCAGGGGCTGACGGAGCGAATCGAGCACCGTACGTTTGAACTCCGGTGCCTCGTCCAGAAAGAGCACGCCGCGGTGCGCTTTAGACACGCAGCCCGGGCGGGGAATGCCGCTGCCGCCACCCAGAATCGCCGGCGCGGAGGCGCTATGATGCGGCGCCTCAAAGGGCGGCTGACGCACCAGCTCGCTCAGGTGCTCCCCCGCCGAGCAGAGGGAACGAATCGCGGTCACCTCCATCGCGGCATCGTTGTCGAGGGTCGGCAGGATACTCGGCAGGCGCTCCGCCAGCATGGTTTTACCCGAACCGGGAGGGCCGGTCAGCAGCATGTGGTGACCACCCGCAGCGGCAATTTCCAGGGCGAAACGGCCCTGCGACTGACCGGCAACATCGCTCATATCCGAGGGAATTTCAGCAGGTTTTGCTGCCGGTGCGCTCGCCTCCGTCTGGGGTGCGGGCGGGTAGGTCAGCTTCTGACTCTCAGCCCCGAGAGCGGCAAAAACCTCCGCCAAGCAGCGGAAACCGCTCACCTGCGCGCCGGGGATGAGCGCCGCCTCCTCAGCATTTTCGGCGGGCACAATCACGCGGTGGTGGCCGGCATCCACGGCGGCTTTGACCGCTGGCAGGATGCCCGGCACGGGGCGTAGCGTTCCGTCCAGCCCCAGCTCGCCCAGGAAAACGCTATCGCCGCTGGGGTGCAGTTTCTTCTCCGCCTGTAGCGCCGCAACCACAATGGCCAGATCGAACGCCGAGCCGCGTTTGGGTAGGGTTGCCGGGGTCAGGTTCACGGTGAGCCGGTGCTGAGTGAGGGTGATGCCGGTGTTTTTCGCCGCGGAGCGCACACGCTCTTTAGACTCGTTGAGGGCGGTGTCCGGCAGGCCCAGCAGCACGAAGCCGGGTAGACCCTGCGAAATATCAGCCTCAACATCAACGATGTGCCCGCGCAAGCCCACGAGCGCCACGGAATAGGTGCGTGCAAATCCCATTACGCCACCGCCTTCAGATGCTCAAAGGTGAAGGTTTCGCAGGTCCCGGTCACCGCAATGGCGTCGATGCGAAAGCGCGGAAAATCCAGGTTCTCGCGCAGCCTGCACCACAGAATCGCCAGCGAGCGCGTGCGGCGCGCCTTATCGCGGTCAATGGACGCGAACGGGTGCCCAAAGTCTTCGCTACTGCGGGTCTTGACCTCAATGAAAACCAGTTCGTCCTCGGGGTCGATAGCAATCAGGTCGAGCTCGCCGCGGATCTGCTCGTGTTCCAGTCCGGCGGGCGGTCGCCAATTCCTCTCCAGGATCCGGTAGCCGTTCGTCTCTAGGATGCGGGCGGTCAGTTCCTCGCCCCACCTACCGACGCTGTGGGCGCGGGGTGGAGTTCTGCGGAGCTGGGGTCTGTTGGGTGCGCTTCGGGTTGCGGCGCGGGCTGTTATTCGGGCTGTTGTCATGGGTCTCTCCCCCGGTAGATAGCGGTAGTGCTTCTACTGTGCCCGCCGCGCGCGTACCCGAACACGGTTAACGAAAAACTGTGGATAACCTCGGCTCCCAGAAGGAATTAGAGGTTATCCACAGCCGTTTATTTGAAATTTTGGGGCATATTTTTCAAAAACACCGCTCGGGTGCCGATTCGCCGCGTCATATTCGCGCGGGTTTATCACGCCGTTTCATCACGGGGGTTCATCACCTAAGTTCTGCCGCCCGGCAACTCGACACCGGCGTGCTTCCCCCCCCCCGGCAAGGCGTTGAATCAGGCGTGACCTAGGCGTTCGTGAGCTAGGCGTTAAAGTCCGGCATTTCCGGCACGGTGAACTCCTGGTTGGGCAGGCGCTCCTCCACGTTCACATCACGCACCGAGTAGGCGTGCACCTTCTTCACAAAGCGGTTGGAGCGGAATACATCCCACACCCACACGTCGCTCATGCTCACCTCAAAGTAGAGGGTGCCGTCCTGCACGTGCGGGGTGACGTCCACCTGGTTTGCCAGGTAGAAGCGTCGGTCGGTTTCTACCGCGTAGCTAAAGAGCGACATGACGTCTTTGTATTCGCGGTAGAGCGCCATTTGGGCGTCGGTCTCGTAGTTTTCGAGGTCTTCTGCGCTCACTGCTCTTCCTTTCCTGGGCTTTCTAGTACTGATTCAGTGGTAGCACGTTAGGTTTTCGCAGCCTTCGGAGGCGCGGTTTTCAGGAGTGCCACGCACCCTAGCCGCGCCCTAGTAACGCTGTGCCGCGGCGGCCTCAATCTGCTCGGCAGTCGCCGGAAGCGACCATGACAGTCGATGCTGCGGGCTGGGGCCCTGCACGCTAATCGCCTCGCGGTGAGCGGCGGATCCGTAGCCCTTGTTCTTTGCCCAGCCGTACCCCGGGTAGCGGGTATCCAGCTGGACCATCAGCTCGTCACGTTCCACCTTCGCAACCACCGATGCGGCGGCAATGGAGGCGCACTTGTAGTCGCCCTTAATGACCATGGTCACCGGCATCTGCGCGGGATCACCTGCACCCTCCCACGCCTGGGCGAGCAGCGCGTTGTAGTGTGCCTGCGCCGGGTCCGGTGCCAGCGCGCTGAACAGGTCCTCCTGCGGAGGGGTGAACCAGTCGTGCTTACCGTCCAGCAGGGCGGCGTCGGCACGGTATCCGCGGCGCGCCAGTTCGGCGAGCGCACGCTGGGCGGCAAGCCTCAGCGAGAGGGTCATGCCGAGCCGGTCAATATCTGCCGGTTCCACGTGCCCGACCGCCACGGCGCACCACTGGCGGATTTCGGGAACCATGGATTCGCGGCGTGCCGGTGAGAGCGCCTTGGAGTCGATCAGCCCGCCCACTTCGAGGGTGGCGTCCGGGGTGAGGATTGCGACGCCCACGGTGACCGGGCCCGCCATGGAGCCGCGTCCCACCTCGTCGATTCCGGCAACCGTGCGGGCGCCGGAGGCGAAGAGCTGCTGCTCGTACTCGAGGTCGGCGGCGGGCGGGGCTGCCTTCGAGGGCTTAGCTTTTGCGGGTTTCGTTGCGCTCTTCTGGGCGCTCACCATCATTCCCAAACTCGCTTACTCGCTCGGGGTAGAGGTCGGCTCGGGAATCGAGGAGAACACCGAGCTCTGATCCTGCAGCAGACCGAAGTGGTTCAGCGGCCACGCCACCACGAACACGTTACCCTGCACGTCGTCCTTGGAGATGAACGCGGTACCGTCGCTAATGTGATAGCGGGAGTCGGCGGAGTTGCTGCGGTGGTCACCCATCACGAAGTACTTGCCGGCGGGCACGGTCACCTTGAAGGGGACCTCCGAGGGCGGGTTGCCGGGGTACAGGTACGGTTCGGTGATTTCTACGCCGTTGACCTTGATCTTGCCGGTGCCGTCGCTCTCGACCACGTCACCGGGGGTGCCGATAACGCGCTTGACCAGGAAGTTCGAGGAGGTATCCGGCAGAATACCCGCGAAGGACAGGGCGTCCTTGAGCGGGCTGCTGGTCTTCTGGGTGGAGGGAATCCAACCCTGAGAGTCTTTGAAGACAATAACGTCGCCGCGCTTGGGCTCGCTAAAGTAGGAGCCCGCCACATTAATGAACACGCGGTCGTTGACCTGCAGGGTCTGCTCCATGGAGCCGGAGGGAATGTAGAAGCCACGCAGCAGGAAGGTCTTGACCAGGAATGCGATGACCAGCGCGTAGAGGATGACGGTACCGCCCTCACGTGCCTGCACCCAGAGCCATTCGCCGAGGCGGCCTTCTTCCTGCGCCTGGGAGTAGGTCAGCTCTGCCTGTTCGGCGCGCTTTGCCTTGCGGCGTTCCTTGGGGGTCATTTCGGAGAAGTCCTTGGTGGTTTCCACGTCTGCGGTGTTCTCCTTATCGGTGGTTTCTTCGCGCTCGGTATTCTTCGCTGCGGCACTCTCAGAAGCACCGGTGGCACCGGTAGAGGCGGCGCTCGCCTCTGCGCTAGCTACCACCTCGCGGGTGCTCTTGGTATCGTCTTCGGTCGCCTCAGTAGCGCCCGCGGATGCCGCCCAGGGGGTAGCCTTCTCAGCGTCCGCGTTCTCTGCCGCTGCCTTTTCGTCGGTGAGGCGCGCAAAGTATTCTTCCATTTCGCGGCGCTCGCGGCGGCTTTGAGGCTGGTATCCCTCAGGGAAGGGGCTGGTGTTCGCAGTGTTCTTATCGTCTGCCATGCTGGAGTGAGCCTTTCGTTTGAGAGATACCTAGCTCGAGTGAAACGGTACCTAGCTATTGTATCGAGAGTGCTTGCGCTCTTGGGCTTTTATTTTCTGAGAGCGGCAAGGTTCTCAGAATATGCAAAAACCGCTCCTTGCCCGCGGAATGCGGTTGGGGAGCGGTTTGCAACAGAATTCTGTATCTATAAAGATTAGAACTCGCGCTTCTCGCGGATACGAGCAGCCTTACCGTGGCGGTCGCGCATGTAGTACAGCTTTGCACGACGGACGTCACCGCGGGTCACAACCTCAATCTTCTCGATGGAGGGAGAGTGAACGGGGAAGGTACGCTCAACACCAACGCCGAAGGAAACCTTGCGGACGGTGAAGGTCTCGCGAACGCCTGCACCCTGGCGGCCAACGACGAAGCCCTTGAAGACCTGGATACGGTGGTTCTTACCTTCAACGATCTTAACGTGAACGTTCAGGGTGTCACCGGGGCCGAATGCGGGGATGTCGTCACGGAGGGACTTCTTGTCGAGGAAGTCAAGAGTCTGCATAGTTGTAGATCTCCAGAGTCATCTGCCGCAGGTCAAATAGACTCAGATTGCTCTGCCCCACTGCGGGACAGAAAACCTCATGCTTCGGACAGGATTGGTGCCCGAAGGTTGACATCGTTGGTCGCTCTCCCCCCTGCGGCAGGGGCGTGCCCGATGTCAACACAATGCTCCATTATCCCAATGCACCCGCGTTTATGCAAGCATCCGGGGAACACTTTTAGAAGGGGAGTTCGTCACTCTGCGCTCCCCCGTTCTGTGCTGGAGCGCCCTGCGCGGTCACGCCCGGCGCCTCCGCGTTCTGCTGGGGTGCGTGCGCAGGCGCATACTGCTGCGTGTACTGAGGCGCCTCCTGAGCAGACGCATACTGCGGCGTACCCTGCTGCGTTGCGTTCTGCTGAGGTGCCCCCTGCATGGCACCCTCGTTGACCGTGCGCTTCTCCACGGTGCGGGCGAAGGTGCTCGTACCGTAGTTCAGGTCGTGACCGATGCCCAGGGCATCCACTTCTACCGTGGTGCCCTGCGTGCCGTCTTCGCGGTTCCAGCGACTAATGCGCTGGCGGCCGCTCACGACCAGCGGCTGCCCCTTCTCAATGGAGGTGGCGATGTTCTGGGCGAGGCGGCGGTATGCTTTCACGGTGTACCAGTTGGTGGTGCCTTCCTTCCAGGTGCCGGTGGCGTCCTGCCAGCGCGGGGTGCTGGCGAGGCGAAAGTTCACGACGGGCACCCCGTTGGGCAGGGTGCTCAGTGCCGGGTCGGAGGCGGTGAATCCGCGGATCAGGATGGTGTCGCTCATGGTTTCTCCTTAGAAACTAGTGGATGGGTTCTTCCACCCTGCCAGGGCTGAGCCGACCCTGCATCTGCCGACCACTGCATCTGTGGATAACCTCGCGTTTTGCGGTTTTGAGCACCGCCTGTGGATAAAGTTTTTGAACTTTTCACACCGTTTTTTCAAAATTAGCCCGCGGGCGCCCCACTCCCTACAGAAATATGACAGCTACTCCCCCGCCCTCATCACGCCCGCACCCTCAAAGCTGCCTCCACAAAACCCCACCCCATCCGGCATCGTGATAGGTATCTCAGCGTCGAGGCGGCTATTTTTGCCCTCAAGTTCACTAATTCAGCCCCGCGCACTCTATCCTTGATGATGCGGTGCACTCAGCCGCATCCCGTCTACCCGCCTTGGAGAATCCGTGAGCAAAAAGCCCGCGAACAACAACCTGCCTTCTTTGCAGGAACTTCAGCAACTGCAGCGCAACCTGCCCAAGCTGCCCGATTCGATGGACCCGCAGAAGAAGCGCCTCATTTACGGTCTGCTCGCCGTGCTTGCCGTCATTGTGCTGATTATTGGTCTGGTCTACGTGAGCAAGAACGGAGTGGACGGCCTGCTTGGCTCCGATAAGAGCACCTCCGCCACCGATGATGAAGAATCCAACGTTCCCACGGAAACCCTCGCCGAGGTCAAGAACCCCTACAAGGCGGTTGATCCCGCGACCGCGCTCGCACCGGATTTGGCGACCGCGAAGAGCGAGCTGGCGTCCCTGCAGGTGAAGGAACGCGCCTCGAAGAATGGCTACTCCCGTGATCAGTTCGGCCCCGCCTGGGATGACGTTGACGGCAACAAGTGCAACACTCGCGACGATATTCTGCGCCGCGACCTGACCAATGTTCGTTTTAAGGCGAAGACCCACGCATGCACCGTGATTAGCGGCACTCTGGATGACCCGTACACCGGCAAGACCATCGATTTCAAGCGCGGCAAGAAGACCTCTTCGGCTGTTCAGATTGACCACGTGGTGGCTCTTTCAAACGCATGGCAGACCGGCGCGCAGGATCTGACCGCAGAGCAGCGCCGCCAGCTGGCGAACGACCCGGAGAACCTGCTCGCGGCAGACGGCCCGGCAAACCAGCAGAAGTCCGATGCGGACGCCGCCGACTGGCTACCGAGCAACACCGCCTACCGCTGCACCTACGTGGCACGCCAGGTGCACGTGAAGGCGAAGTACAAGCTGTGGGTGACCCCGGACGAGAAGAAGGTTATAGAGCGCGTCCTCAACTCCTGCAAGGACACCAACCCGACGAAGAATAAGAAGTAGCCTCCCGGCACCTCGCGGCGCACAAACGTAAACACATAAAGAAAACCGCCCCGCACCCTGAGTTTAGGGTGCGGGGCGGTTTTTCTATGCGGCGCCCCAGGAGGGAATCGAACCCCCGACCAAGAGATTAGAAGGCTCCTGCTCTATCCTCTGAGCTACTGAGGCCTTCCTCTAGGGTACATGAGAATTTATGCTTCTCATGCACAGCACGTCTCAGGTAGGGGCTACCCCGCCGGGCAGCACATCCGGTGAGCGCGCCGGATGTTCACGCTAGGAGCCTACCTTGGCGGCTTCCCGTTCTGCCTTCTTCACCTCGCGGCGGCGTGCACGGCGGCTTGATGCGCCGGGGAACAGCTGCCACCACAGGCGGATGGTGGTGCGGCGAATCTGCGTGGGGTGCAGGCTCACGTACACCATGCGGCGGGTTGCCGGGTCGAGGGCGACCAGGTAGATGATGTAGCCCAGGCAGATGACCGTCGCGATGAGTCGGCCCATGTCCTGGTTGAAATCGCGCAGGTAGGGCGACACGTTCAGCTGGTCGCTCACACCGTACGCCATGAAGAACAGCGTGGTGATGAAGTACCACATGAGCTGGAAGTGCGAGCGCAGACCGGTTGCGGCGAGCATCGGGATGGCCCAGAGCAGGTACCAGGGCTGAATCATGGGGCTACACAGGAGCATGAATAGGATTGCGAGGCCGGCGTGGCGCACGATGTTGCGGTCGCGTCCAACGAATGCCATTGCTACCGCGCCGAGCATGCCGATGCCCTTGCCGACGGTCTCGATGAGCTTGCGGATCACATCGAAGGCGTCGCCCTGAACGAACAGGGAGGCGGCGCCGATGACCAGGCCGAAGGGGGTGTACCAGATGTACTGGCCGCCGGTGGTGGACAGTGCCTTGATCCAGCCGAATTCCAGTCCGGTTGCCCAGCCCATGAGCGCCATTTCGGCGAGCAGCAGCACGCCGGAGAGCGCCCAGAAGATAAACTTGCGCGGCCAGGAGGCGTTCTTACCCGCCCAGAGCAGACCCACGAAGGGTAGCACCACGAGGGCGAGCGGCTTGACGGCAACGCCGAGAGCTACGAAGGTCACGCCGAGCGGGCCGCCCCACCAGGTGTCGCGGTATCGCTTGGCGTAGTAGAGGCCGCCGAGCATGAACATGGTCATGAGCGAGTCGTTGTGGCCGCTGGCGATGAACGATGCGATGAACAGCGGGTTCGGGCCGATCTGCCAGAGGGCACGGACCTGGTTGAAGCCGTGTGCCTGGGCGAGTTTTGCCACGTAGAAGAGGATGCCGATGACCGCGAGCACGGAGAGCAGGCGGAAGTAGAAGAGGGAGAGGTCGATGTTCTCCCCCGCCAGGCGCACAATCCACTCTTCGAGTTTGAGGGAGACCGGTCCGTACGGGGGCGGGGATTCCGCCCACATGGGGTCCGCACCGTTCTGCATGAAGTTCGAGATTTCGGAGACACCATGCTTGTATGGGTTGAGGCCGTGCGCCATGACCATGCCCTGGCCGTAGTAGGAGAACATGTCGCGGCTGTAGATGGTGAAGGCGAAGACCTGCGGCAGGGACCAGCTGGTGATGACGGCAATCATCCAACGCATGGTGTTGGGTTCGTTCCAGTCGCCCATTTTCTGGTAGATGCGCAGCCATTCGCGGCACATGATCATGGCGCCGAGGGCGAGCATGATAATGCCGGTGATGACCCATGCGGCTTCGAATCGGATGGCGCGGATAGTGTCGTAGCGCCAGAAGCTGGAGCTATCGGCGAGCCAGCCGACGGCGTAGGAACCGAGGGTGACCATGATGGAGCCGATGGTGCCGATAATCAGCGTGCGCAGACGGTGATTATTGACGTAATCCAGGAGTTTGGGTGAGAGGGGTACGTCGTGTGCGCCGGGTGTGGTGAGCCGGTGTGCTAGCTCCTTTGGTGCGCGCATAACTCCCTTTCTGTCTGCATCGTCGTTCTGGTTTTTATCATACCGGAGCCCTTGGATGCACTGGCGAGAATCACTGCCGCGAAGACACTTATGGACACACCGCAGGGCATACCGGAGGGCACGCAGACTGGTGCGGTTCTCCCCTGCTGCCGCCGTTTACGCATCCTCTCGTGCCTCGATGTGCCCCGATGTGCCCTGTTGCGCCCTTTTGTGACGTGCTGTTCGCCGGGCCGGCGGCGTTTGGGGGTAGAGTGGGAGGGTGAGTATTTCTAGTGAACGTATTGTATGGATTGACTGCGAGATGACCGGCCTGGACGTGGAGAATGACGCTCTCGTCGAGGTGGGTGTTCTGGTCACGGATGCCGATTTGAACATTCTGGGTTCTGGCGTTGAGTTCGTCATTAAGCCCGGTGATGAGTCTCCTGCCGGTGCGCTGGAGAACATGAATGACTTTGTGCGTTCGATGCATGAGGCATCGGGTCTGCTACCCGATATTGAGCACGGCGTGTCGATGGATTGCGCGCAGGAGCAGGTGCTTCGCTACATCAAGAAGTATGTTCCGGTGGCGGGCAAGGCGCAGCTGGGCGGCAACTCGGTGGGCATGGATAAGCGCTTCTTGGAGCGTTACATGCCCGAGGTCATGGCGCACCTTCACTACCGTGTGATTGATGTGTCGACCATTAAGGAGCTGGCGGCGCGCTGGTACCCGGCGGCTCGTCACAGTGCCCCGGCGAAGACCGGTAATCACCGCGCATTGGGTGATATCAAGGACTCGATTGATGAGTTGAAGTATTACCGCCGCGCTATTTTTGTGCCGCAGGGTCCGGATGCGATTGCTTCAGCGCAGATTGCGCGTGAGGTGGAGGCTGAGCGTGCCGCACGCGAGGCGGCTGAGCGCGAGGCTGAGGCATCCGCTTCTGAGGCGGCTGAGGCATCCGAGGCGTAAGCACAGCATGTAACGAGCATCACGGCTTTTCAACTTGGCAGGTTTCTGAATCTCCTGTACAGTAGTATCCGTTGCATGTCGCAAGGGAAACCAAGCGAAGCACATGGTGGTCGTAGCTCAGTTGGCAGAGCGCCTGGTTGTGGTCCAGGAGGTCGCGGGTTCAACCCCCGTCGATCACCCCGATGGAAAGGGTCGTTATGGTTATCCGTAACGGCCCTTTCGCTTACCCTCGATTCGGTTTGCCCGCACACGGCGTACCGGATTAGAGCCCTACACCCGCACGTTAAACCAGCGAGCGGGAACGGGGCGCAGCACATCTTCACGAAGTGCATCCTCACGAAGCACACCTTCATGAGGCAGGCACACCCGGCAAGTTCCCGCCCAGCAGTTCCAGTTCAACACAAGCAAAGGATGATTCCGTGGCTATTCGCCCCATCGTTATTCACGGCAACCCCGTTCTGCACCGCCCCGCGGCACCCGTCACCGAGTTTAATGATGAGCTCAAGGAGCTCGTGGCTGACATGTACGAGACCATGGACGCATCCAACGGTGTGGGCCTGGCGGCACCGCAGATTGGCGTGGGCCTGCGCGTCTTCACCTACAAGATGGAGAATGAGGACGGCGTTCCCCCGCGCGGCTGCATCATCAACCCGGTACTGACCCTGGGCAAGATTTCTACCGCCGACCCGGACCCCTACGAGGAGGAAGAGGGCTGCCTGTCCTTCCCCGGTTACGGTTTCCCCCTCAAGCGCGCCGAGTGGGTGACCGTGAACGGTCTTGACGAGCACGGCAACCCCGTCCAGTTTGAGGCGACCGGCTGGTTTGCACGCTGCATGCAGCACGAAACCGACCACCTGGACGGCAAGCTGTATGTGAACCGCCTGAATAAGAAGTGGACCAGCAAGATGAAGAAGGTCGTGAAGAAGGAAGGCTGGACCGTCGACGGTAACTCGTGGATGCCCGGCGTTGATCCGGATCCGTTCGGCCACTAATCAGCTCTTCTGAAGGTCGGGCCGACCTTTCGAGAAGTTTAAAACGAAGACCGCGAATGCACTCTCAAGCGCATTCGCGGTCTTCGTTTTCTATCAGCCGGTCATGTTTTCCACCAGCCAACGGTAGCGTGAAACGGGTCATCCTATGAGCCGGGTTCTGTCTAAAACGCCGCCCGAAGGGGCGTTTCGAGGCAATCATCTATCTAGAACGTACGTTGCCGCACGTCTCAAGCAGCCTACCCGAATACGCACCCCACCTCCGTGAAGGAAGCTAACGGGGATCGGGCGCACTACCCTACCATGGCGTATTCTGTTTGACCTTGCTCCGAATGGGGTTTACCTAGCCGGGCACGTCACCGCGCCCGCTGGTGGTCTCTTACACCACCCTTTCACCCTTACCGCGGCGAACCGCGGCGGTTTACTTTCTGTGGCACTGGCCTGCGGGTTACCCCGAGTGGATGTTATCCACCATCCTGTGCTGTGGAGCCCGGACTTTCCTCGAAGCACGTGTGCCTCGCGATTGCCCGGACGGCCCGTTTCACCCAACCCATTATACGCACACCCCCGGCGGTGACTATTTCTCGGGTTCCCTCACGGGCACTCAGTGGCATGCTGGGCATGCAGAGGTACATAGGGGCACGCTGGCGCCTCACAACTGCACTGCATCTCACAGCTACACTGCGCCTCGCGGGTACACTGGAGAGATGCTGATTCTTCTTCCCCCCTCCGAAGGTAAAACTCCCGCCCCCGCAGGCAACGCACCCGTCTGCTTTGCTGACCTCTCGTTCCCCGAACTGACAGCTGAGCGTGAGAGCGTCTTGGAGGAGCTGGCGGCTGTCAGCTCGGGACCCGACGCCTTGGCGGAGCTCAAGGTGGGTGCATCCCTCGAAGCAGAGGTGGAACGCAACACGCGCCTGCTCACCGAACCGGCGCAGCCCGCAATCCACACCTACACTGGTGTACTGTTCGAGGCGCTGGATTATGCGAGCTTCTCCCCCGCCGAACGCGATGCCGCGCACTGGTCGCTACTGATTTCTTCGGCACTGTGGGGTATCCTGCGCCCCGAGGACGCAATCCCCGCCTACCGCCTGTCGATGGGCGTGAAGCTGGGTTCGGTGGGTGCGCTCGCATCCTTCTGGAAGGGCGCGTTGGGTACCGCCCTGGAGGCAACAGCGAAGGACCAGCTGATTCTGGATTGCCGTTCTGCCGCCTACGCGAAGTCGTGGGTGACTCCCCCGTCGCCGACTCTGGCGGTTCGTGTGGAGCGTGTGGCGGCTGATGGGTCGCGTAAGGTCGTCTCGCACATGGCAAAGCATTACCGCGGCCTGTTTGCGCGCTACCTGATTCAGTCGGGTTTGGCGGCTCGTCCTATTGACGGCTCTACGGCGGGTATCGCCGAATTTTTGGAGGCGGTCAGCGAGGACTGGTCGGTGGAGTGTACCCTGCCGGCGGCGCGTAAGGCGGGCGTTTTGACACTACTGGTGCATGAGCAGTAGGTCGCCCAACTATTTGTTTTCGCCTATTTTTTGCATCATATTGAAAATTTTTTAACTATTTTTCTAGGGGCTTAAACCCGTATCGTCCCCTGTAAAACCACATTTCCCCACATTTCAGGGGTTGCCTTCAATGAGCGGAGAAGGCGGTTAGTGTCCAACTATCCGCCTTCTTTTTGCGAGTAAAAATGTTTATAGTGTTAAACGGCTCGCCATTGGTGGCGGGTATTTCACTCACAAACACTCATATTCCCAACTCAGCACACATGAAACACGACATGCCATCTACGTGCAGCAAACTCTCAGAGGCTTAACCAACGGTTATTAGTTTGCTAGCGTAGAAGTGAACACTCAGAAACACGTCGATGGGACAATATCATGTCTATTTTTTCCTCTCGTCGCGCCCTTTTTAAGGGTGCGGCAGCACTAACAGTCGCTGGCGCTTTGGGTGCGCACCACGCCGGTGAGCAGAGCGCTCAGGCTGCCACCTTGGACGTTAAGACCACTCCGCTGACGTTTAAGATTACTGAGGCGTCATTTGATATTAGCGGCTTCAACCTCAGCTACGAGATTACCGGTCTGCAGGCTGTGCTTGATACCGGCCTGTACACCCCGTACATCGAGGCCGGCTACTACACCAAGGAGAAGGGCTTCAAGCAGTTCTACTTCTTCGCTCTTGAACCGAAGAAGCGCATCGAGAATGATGTCTACATTAGGCACCACATCATTAATCGTGATATCACCGGCGGCCCGAATGCAAACTATGGTATTCGCCTGTCTCTTCGTCCGCGCCGTGAGCAGTACACCATTCTGCGCACTCTTGAAGTTCGCCCCACGATTGACACTGAGTTCGCGTGGGCACCGTTCATTGTGGACATTGATATGGATGGCGAGTACGCTCCCGATATCTACAGGTCATGTAAGGCGAAGGTTCTGCTGCTCGATAAGGACCGTTGTTTCCACCCCCAGCGTGCGGTGACCCGCGGCGACCTGATGGATGCTATCTACCGAAGCGCCCGCTCGCCGAAGGTGAAGCTTCCTGCGCGTTCTCCCTTCCCGGATTTGTCTCCGAAGGATGAGCGTTACGCGGCGTACATTTGGGCGTATCAGAATGGTCTGACTTCCGGCTGGTCTGACGGTAAGATGCACCCGGAGGCGGTGGCTAGCCGCGCTACGATGGCTGCGTTCTTCTACCGTTACAAGCATCTTCCCTCCTCTACCGGTACTCGCTGGTACAATCCGACCACCCCTGCCGATATGAAGCCTGGTTCCCCGTTCTTCGTGGAGTGCTCGTGGCTGCACTCGTCGGTGAATATTGATACGAGCTTTATCTTTAAGAGCAAGGATTTCCGTCCGACTAAGATTGCTACCCGTGAGGAGCTGGCTCGTGTCCTGTCAATGCTGGGCATGACTGACATCCCCAATAGCCCTTATATCGATGCTTAAGATTTGGCAGGTGCTGTGAACCGGACGGCTGACCCTACACGTTTTAGCTTGAGTTGACTTCTGAGAACAGCAACTGAAGATAGCGGCTATAGAAGGGGCGGTGAGAGTTTTTCTCTCACCGCCCCTTTTTTGGTGTGGTCTTTTGGGGGTCGGGCTTTGTATAAAACCGGGGCGTAATTTTCGAATTTTTTGTCTTATAACTCTTATTGGAATGTTTTTCTCGTGTTTTCATTGAATGTCTAAGACGCGGGTTGGTAGGCTGAAATTGTACTTCAGCATGCCGCCGCTACGGGTCCTCTACTATGTGGATTCGGTGCGGGTTCGGTGCGATGGACTGTCACTCATTGATCCTCTCAACTTCTTTTCTCATTCGCCCTCTTTCATGCAGAAAATTCAGGTTGGATAATGATGTCCTCTTTCTTTAAGCCTGCTCGTGGCACGCACCGAAAAGTTGCGGGTGCTTCCCTGGTGTTGGGTCTGTCTCCGTTGCTGGCTTTGACGCCGGTGGCGGCTCAGCCGGCGCCCGCCTCCCCCGCGCAGCAGGCAACTACTCAAGAAACACCGACCCATCAGGTGCCTCAAGTACAGGGTGACGATCCCACCTCTGAGCTGGAGAACGTTGATTTGAAGGTCACGACGGGCCCCCTCAATATTTCTCAGGGCGGTATCGTGTCGGTGACGACCTCTCCGTTGAGCGCCGAGTTTAGGCAGAAGTACACGTTCCACGAGCTCGCGTTGGTGGAACGGGGTTCCACGTACGTCCATGTCGGGCATCATAATTATGTTCCTCTCACTCAGTACGGTGGGATGGTTAGTGACCTCAAGCAGCAGGGTAATGTGCGAGAGAACCCGGATGGTAGCCTCACCTTCACGCTCGTTGTTCCCGCCCAGGTTGTTGAGGCTCAAGAGGGGACTCTCTTCGATATGGTACTGACGTACTACCCGTCGAATGAGTTTGCGCCGGATCCGTTGACGTGGTCGAATCGCCGGATAACCCGTACTCCTACCGATGTGGTGCAGGACGCTAAACCTACGAAGACCACCTACCTCTTCAGTTCACCTTCTATCGAGCATCCGGAGGAGGATACAACCCTGACGGTTGAGGGTTTCCATATCCTCTCGAAAAGCACCATTCTGGGTCCTGAAGGCCCGGCGGTCCTGGCTCTCTATGAGGTCGATCCGGTGACTGGTCGAGGTATTGGTTCGCCTGTGTTTACTCAGGATCTGAATTACACCAGGTGCGATCAGTACTGTGATACTTTCTTGAACGACCATTTCAGTACGGCTATCACGATTCCCGGGGGTACCCTCAAAGCGGGCAGGCAGTACAGGATTGGTTTCTACGGCGGTGGTCTTCCTGACCCGACTTCGGAGGAATACCCTGGTGCGTGGATGACCGATGTGGCAGACTTCATCCCGGTAGGTACCCCGGAGCAAGATGCAGCTCCCACCAGCATCTACGTCTCGGGAGATAAGGTGAGCCCTTATCGCGAGAATAATACTTTGAAGGTGACTGTTTTGGGGTTGCCGCCGCTGACCAAGGGCTACTACCGCTTCTCCTTGCAGCCGATTGATAATCATGGCCGTCCGACCGGGCAGAAGTCCTGGGAGAAAGTGATTCCTGCCGAGAGCATTCAGAAGGGTCGTACGGAGCAGACGCTTTCTCTCCCTGGCTATGCCCTGAATTTTGATGTGGCCTATAGGCTCTTTGTGGAGAAGGTAACCCCGAATCAGGGTGATGGTGTCGATTCGGTTGAGCAGATTGCTTCCAAAGACCTGGACTCGGATATCAGTCAGGAACGGGAGATGGAGGCTGCCAGGAAGTGGATTGTGAACCGTCAAATTCTGCCGGACTACCCCACTGATTACGATTGGAAATCAGTGAATCGCCGTTCTGTGACGGTGGCATTGTACCGGTTAGCGGGTTCGCCGCAGGTTGAGCTTCCGGCAACCAGCCCTTACACGGATATTACGCCGGACGACCCTGACTATACCGCTACTATTTGGGCTCGTCAGCGGGGTATTACGTTCGGCTGGGTTGATGGTCGCTTCCACCCGAATGAGCCGCTTTCGGATCGTTCCACGGCTGCGTTCCTCTACAGGTATCAGCAATCCCAGGGGGAGACGTCGCCAAGCTTACCGACGTCTCCTTCACTGCCGGACTCTAACCCGAAGAAACAGACGCATTTCCCGCTTAGCTCTCATTGGCGGCTCTGGATCAGCCCGGAGACTGCTTTTTCACGTGAGTCTCGCTGGGCTATTGAGCAACGTATCTGGGGTTACGCTCCTGATCAAGGTTACTTCTATGAGAGCTTTGGCGGCTTCAAGATGTCGTACCGTCAGGTGGCTGTGATGCTGTACCGTATGGAGCACGGCGGCAGCCGCCTCAGGTAACGCCCGGTCGTGGTGAGGGGTGACCGGTGGGCTGGAATGTTCGGATTAGTTCGGCTTTTCAGCCCGCCGGTGCCGCCTCGGTTTCCCCTCTCCAGCGACTTCTCTTGCCTGGCGCCAGGCTTTACGGGGCGTCTTCTCCCCTAGTCTGGCTTTCAGGTTCTATCCGCTCAACTTCTTCACTCACTTCATCTACTCACTCATTTCAATCACCGTATAAATTTTGTAGATGGGATTATGATGTCTTCATTCTTCGCCCCACGAGGTGCCCCGCACCATTCTGAGACCCCGCGCCACCCGGCGAGCGCACGCGTGCTCAGCCTGTCGCTGCTGCTGGGTTTGAGTCCGCTTGCGGGTATTACTCCTGCGGCGCTGGCGGCACCTGACCAGCCGGCGCCCGCCTCCCCCTCCCAGCAGGCAGGCAGGCAGCAGGCAGCACTTCAAGCAGCACCCGCACAGAACGCGCCCGTGCAGCAGAACGAACCCGCTCAGAACAAACCTGCGCAGAACAAACCTGCCCAGGGTGATAAGCAGGATGCTTCCCTGCCGACTCTGCGCGTGTCCAGCGGTTCCCTCGACATTCTTCACGGCGGTACCGTGCACGTGGAGGGTACCGGGCTGAGCCCCGAGTTCTTGGCGCATCATGAGCTGCGTAGCCTCACGATTGCTCCGAAGGGCTCTTCGACCTACGCTAACCCCTACCAGAAGGTCGATCACCGCGGCCTCATCTTTGAGGCTCCGAAACCAGCTGCTGACGGCAGTTTCAGCGCTGACCTGACGGTTCCGGCGAATAGCCTGCCGGCAAACCTGGAGTACGAGGTTATTCTGACCTACCGCCCTGTCGATGATGCGCACCCCTATGCGTGGAACACTGAGGACCGCGTCCGTACGGCGTTGCCGGTGGAGTTCAACCTCCCGAAGGCTGTCCTTCCCTCCATCACCTATGATGTTTCGGCTATTTCTGAGGAGCAGATTGCCTCCGGCCAGCCGGTCGAGGTGACGCTGACGGGTACCGGTTTTCAGGATGTCAGCTCCGTGAAGTTCACCCTGTCCGAGCATGATGAGCAGGGAAAGGTCACGAACGATAATGTGGCTTCGCTTGGTGAGCTGAAGGCACCGGATACGGAAGAGAATCAGCGCATTTTCGAGGGTCTGATTCCGAACGGCTATTTCCAGAAGAAGGTCACTATCCCTGCGGGAGTTCTGAAGTCCGGTAAGGGGTATTCTCTGGGTGTTTCCGGTGTAGAAACCCACGGGTGGTCTAAGCTGACGCGTAAGTTCCCCTTCGTTCCTGTGGGTAATAATCCTGCGCGCATGGCGTATCAGGATAATTCGTTCAGGAATACCCTGCCGAAGGTATCTGTTGCTGCGCAGAATTTTGATCCCGGTCAGGACCGTGTCTATAAGGTGACTATTTCTAATATTTCACCCGAGGTTGACCTGGGGTACTACCTTGATTCTGTGTCGATTTATAACGCTACCTCTGGTGAGCAGGCACCTTTTGCGAGGAATGATGTAGCGGGCCAATACGATAAGCAGGATAAGCTGGTAACCCGCAACGCTGACGGCACTCTGACCGTGGAGGTTGAGTATAAGGTTCACGGTGATTCCTCCTATAGGCCTTCTTCTCGCGGTTCAATGGCTGAAGTGCGTGCGGTGTTCTCGGACTCTAAGTATTCGTACGGTAGCCATAAGTTCACGGTGAGCACTCAGCTTCCGATGGCGCCTCCTGCCGCTGATGCTGTTGATTGGGAGAACCCGGCGAATGTTAAGTTGAAGGTCGATTCGGGAACCCTCAATATTTCTCAGGGCGGCACGGTGTCGGTGACCACTTCCCCGTTGAGCGCCGAGTTCCGTAAGAAGTACACTTTCCACGAGCTGGCTCTGGTGCAGCGCGGATCGGTGTACGTGTATTCGGAGCACAATATTTATGAGCCCCTCGACGAGTACGGCGGAATGCTCAAGGATTTGGCGCATCAGGTACGGGAGAACCCGGATGGGAGCCTCACCTACACGTTTAAGGTTCCCCCGCAGTACATTGAGGCTGCCGACGGTGAGCTCTTCGATGTGGTGATGACGTACTACCCGTCTGATGAAACTGAGCCGGAACCTTCGAGTAGGTCGAACCGCTTGTATGCCCGCGCCCATATTGATGTGGTTCAGGAGGCGCAGCCGACGCGTGGGACCTACACCTTCAGTCAGTCCGCTATCGATGACCCGTGGAAGGATACGACGCTGCGGGTTGAGGGACGCCATATCCTCTCGCAGGCTAGGGAAATGGTTGGTAATGATTGGCCGGTCATTGCTATCTATGAGGCTGACCCTGCAACGGGAAAGATGGTGGGTGAGCCTGTGTTCACTCAGCGGGATGACTACACGTACTACGGGGTTAACACCAGGTGGTTCCGCAATAACTATTTCAGTGCGGAGCTGAAGATTCCTGCGGGTACGTTGAAGCCGGGCAAGCTCTACTTTATTGGTATGTATGGGAACGGGTTGCCTTACCCCGGCATGGAAGATTCTCCGGGTTCTATGCTGAATGATGTTGCCGAGTTCCTTCCGGTGCATTCTCCCGAGCACGAGTCCACGGGGCCCACACTGCACCTTGGTTCGGTGGGTCTGAGCCCGTACGCACAGACGAACTCGTTTACGGCGCGCGCTACCGGACTCTCTGCGCAGGGTGAAGGATCGTACCGCCTCTCGGTGCAGCATGTTGATGAGCAAGGCCATTTGACCGGTCAGACGGTGCTCCAGCAGGCGATTCCCGCCGATCGCATCCAGGATGGCAGGGCGGAGATGGACCTGACGATTGCTCAGCAGCTGAGCTATTCAGGCGCTTATCGTCTGGTCTTGGAGAAGGTCACCCCTGGTAAGGATGGTGCTGGCGAGTCGGTGGAGCAGCTTGCTGTCGAAGATATTCCTCTGAAGCTGAAGCGTGAGGATGAGTTGCAGGCGGCTAAGCAGTGGTTTGCTGATCGTGATATTTTGCCTAATCCTTCGCCGATGTCCTGGCATAGCGGTGTGACGCGCCACGATGTGACGGTGTCACTGTACCGCCTGGCGGGTGCACCTCATGTTGAGCTGCCTGCAACCAGTCCTTACGCGGATGTAGCGACGAGCGACCCGGACTACGCCGCGTACATTTGGGCTCGTCAGAAGGGCATTACCTTCGGCTGGGCGGACGGCAAGTTCCACCCGGAGGCGAAGCTTTCGACCCCGTCGACGGTAGCGTTCATGTACAGGTACCAGAAGGCGATGGGCCAGGTCACGCCGAAGGCGCCGACCTCCCCCTCGTTGCCGAAGAACAGTAGCCTGCCGGGCAATAATGACGCGCCCCGAAGTGCTAGCGGCTGGCAGCATAAGGTTCGTAAGGGTAGCGCTTTCTGGCATGAGGCTCAGTGGGCTGTTGATCACCGCATGTGGGGTTACCACGTTGAAGAGGAATACATCTATGAGGACTTTGATAAGTCTTTCGTTTCCTCTCATGATTTGGCGTTGATGCTGTACCGTTTGGAGCACGGCGGTAGCCACCTCAGGTAGCGCCCGATCGTGGTGAGCAGTAACCGGTGGGCTGGAATGCTCGACACAGTTCGGCTTTTCAGCCCGCCGGTGCCGCTTCTATTTTTCTTCCTGCCTCTGCGAGTTCTTGTGCCCTACACCAGGCTTTACGGGGCTGCTTCTCCCCTGTCTTTTTGGGGTTTTCTTTTCACGCTTTATCCGCTCGACTTCTTCACTCTCTTCATCTACTCGCTCGCTTCACTCACCGTACAGTTTTTTGTAGATGGGATAATGATGTCTTCATTCTTCACACCACGAGGTGCCCGGTGCCGCTCCACTGCGCCGCGGCATTTCAATACCCCGCGCCACCCGGCGAGCGCCCGTGCGCTCAGCCTGTCACTGCTGCTGGGTTTGAGTCCGCTTGCCGGTATTACTCCGGCGGCGCTCGCAACACCGACCCAGGCAGCACCTGAGCAGCAGGCACAACCGGCACAGGCGACCCCCGCCTCCCCTGCAGACGAGCAGAAGAAACCTGACAATCCAGTTGGCATGAAGCTCACCTCGGGCACCCTCAATATTTCTGAGGGCGGCACTATCTCCGTGACCACTGCACCACTGAGTGCCGAGTTCCGTGCGAAGTACACGTTGTATGAGTTTGGCATTGTGGAGCGCGGTAAGAATTACCTTCAGTCACTTTACGGCGATCCCCTCCCTGAAGCGCAGTACGGCAGCAAGGTTGCCGACCTCCGTGCTGAGGGTAAGGCACACGATAATCCTGATGGGAGCGTCACGTTCACTCTTGATATCCCGAAGCAGTGGATGCTGGTTCCGGAGGGCACCCTCTTCGATGTGGTGTTGACCTATTACCCGTCCGGTAAGCCTGACCCGCGCGACTATCCGTATGAAGATCCTCGTAGCACGGCGCGAATTCCTTTGCCCACGGTGCGCGACCCTGAGCCTAATCAGCCGACGTACCGCTACAGCATTTCTGCGATTGATAAGCCGTGGCAGGATACAACTCTGACGGTTGAGGGCTACCATATTCTTCCCCCGAACATCGTAGGCGGGTACGACAGCCAGGCGTACGTCACTCTGTATGAGGCAGACCCGGCTACGGGAAAGATTATGGGACGCCCTGTTTTCTCCCATGTTGTTCCGTTGACGGGCAACTGCTTGCATCACTGTACGGGTTTCCGCAATAACTATTTCGGTACGAAGATGACGATTCCGGCAGGTACGTTGAAGCCGGGCAGGCTCTACATGATTGGCATCTACGGTTCTAATCTTCCTCACCCGGGCGAGGAAGACTATAACGGCAGCTTGCTGACCAGTGTTGCGCAGTTCCTTCCGGTGCGGTCTGGGCAACCGAGCGATAACCAGCCGAATCCTGACCAGCAGTTGGCGCGTCCGGATTTGTACATTCCGTATAAGCGCATCAACCCGTATCAGGAGATGAATACCCTCGCCGCCCGAGTCTCTAATCTTCCGAAGCTTACCGAGGGCTATTACCGTTTCTCGGTTCAGGCGACGGATATTTTTGGCGAGCTGACCGGTGAGAAGGCTTTGGAGCAGGTGATTCCCGCTGAGCGCATCCACAATGGTGCCGCGGAGGAGACGTTGAATGTCCCCGGTAGCACGCTGAATTATGAGGGGTCTTACAGGGTTGTTCTGGAGAAGGTAATCCCCGGCAAGGATGGCGCCGCAGATGCGGTCGAGCCGGTGGCTTCTGAGAATCTTGACCTCTTGGCGAATACTACGGAGGAGCAGAAGGCGGCTGTTGAGTGGGTTAAGCAGCAGGCTCTTCTGGACGAAAGTAAGAGCGTTTTGAGTCGCCGCGACGTCACGGTGGCGCTGTACCGCCTGACGGGCGCACCTCATGTTGAGCTGCCTGCAACCAGCCCTTACGCGGATGTGGCGACAAGCGACCCGGACTACGCGGCGTACATTTGGGCTCGTCAGAAGGGTATTACGTTCGGTTGGGTCGATGGTAAGTTCCACCCGGAGGCGAACCTTTCGGCGCGTTCTACGTTGGCGTTCCTGTACAGGTACCAGCGGATGGTCGCGCCGGCTCCTGTGCCGGAGTCGAGCAGTTTACCGTCTTCGTCGGTGCCCAAGAACAGTAGCGTGCCGGGTGATTCTCCGGTCCGGGTTTCGCGTTCGCATTGGTCCGATTATGAGCGTACGGATACTGCGTTCTGGCGGGAGTCGCTGTGGGCTACTCAGCAGTTCATCTGGGGTTATAAGGATTATTCTCGCCGTTACGCTGAGGATTTCAGTTCGGATACTGTTTCTTCTTCGGAGTTGGCGGTCATGCTGTACCGTATGGAGCACGGCGGCAGCCGTCTCAAGTAGTTTCGGTGCGTAAAGTGGCTAGTGGGCTGTGTTCTTCGAGTCGTTGTGCCTGCAGGCTCAACAGCTAGACCAGCCCTGCCCCTAGCATCTTTTACAGGCATCGGTGAGGGCAATCGGGAGCGTTACCTGGTGGGAGTCTTCCCGTGAGCAGCGCCCCGGTTTCCCGGCCCTTGATTTGCTCAACTTTTTCGCTCACTTCACCTATTCACGCTTCACCTGTTCATTCGCTTCACTCACCGTACAGTTTTTGTAGAAGGGATAATGATGTCTTCATTCTTCACACCACGAGGCGCCCCGCGCCGCTCTGATGCCCCGCGCCGCCCCGCGAGTGCCCGTGCGCTCAGCCTGTCACTGCTGCTGGGTTTAAGCCCGCTTGCCGGTATCACTCCGGCGGCACTCGCAACACCGACCCAGGCAGCACCTGAGCAGCAGGCACAACCGCCACAGGCGACCCCCGCTTCCCCCGCCGCAGCTCAAGAAGAGGCTGACGAATCCACGTCTTCGCTTCCGGAGGCGGATGATTCTCGCTATCCTGAAGTGAATGATTCTCGCCATCCTGAAATGGAAGGGTTTAAAGTCTCTCCTGAGACTCTCAACATTTCTCGAGGCGGCACCGTAACGCTGACGACGCCTCCGCTCAGTGCTGAATTCCGTCAGAATTACGAATTCTACGAATTTTCTCTGGTTGATCGCGGTTCTTCGTACTTCAAAGCCGCGCATGCCCGCATTGACGGATACGCCTACTTTGGCTACCTCTTTGACCGTGAGCCCAACCCGAAGCAGATGGTAGAAAACCCAGACGGGAGCTACACCTTCTTCCTCAATATTGGGCCGTACATTATTGAGGCTAAAGAAGGCACTCTTTTCGACGTCATTCTGACGTACCACAAGAAGGGCCACCGGAAGGATTTTTGGCCGTCCGAATTCCGTTTTGTGGCGCGTGCACCTATTAATGTTATGCAGGACCCTAAGCCTACCGAGACGACGTACATTTTCAGTGTGCCCGCAATTGATGACCCGTGGAAGGATACGACTCTGACGATTGAGGGGTTCCATATCCTTACGAGCGGTAGTCGAGAGGGCAAGGATGGCCCCGCGCTTCTGGCTTTTTATGAAGTCGACCCGAAGACCGGAAAGATTGTAGGCGAACCAGAATTCACCACTCGGATTCCGTACCCGGCTTCTCTTAGTGGAGAGCGCGTTTATTTCCTGAATTGGCATTTTAAGACGTCTATTACGATTCCTGGGGGAACGCTTAAGCCGGGTAAGGTCTATAAGATTGGTTTCTACGGTAAAGACCGTCCGGAGGATGAGAATTACCCCGGTGAGTTGCTGAATGATGTTGCAGATTTCATTCCGGTACGTTCACCGAATAAGGAATCAGCTAGCCCTGAGATGTTTCTGAAGGCTACGACGGTGAGCCCTTATGATGAGGAAAATATCCTTCAGGTACGTGCCGTCGGCTTGAAGAAGCAGCCTGGGGTCTCTTACCGTTTCTCGGTACAACATGTTGATGAACAGGGACTTCTGGCCGGTCAGAAAACGCTGGTGCAGGAGATTGCTGCTGAGAACATCCATGACGGCACGGTGGATGAGAAGCTGACCGTCCCCGGTGCGCCGCTGAATTATGACGGCTCGTACAGGCTCTTCTTGGAAAAGGTGACTGCCGGCAAGGACGGTACGGTTGAGTCGGTTGAGCAGCTTACTTCGAAGGATCTGCAGCTGCAGTTTACGAAGAATAAGGAGGTCAACGCCGCCTGGGCATGGTTTAAGCACCGTCAGGTTCTTCCTGAGTTTTCTTCTTTGAGTGAGGGACGCGATATGACGCGCCGCGATGTGACGGTGGCGTTGTACCGTCTGGCGGGTTCCCCGAAGGTTGAGCTTCCGGCGACGAGCCCTTATGGAGATATCGCTCCGGATGATCCGGACTACGCGGCGTACATTTGGGCTCGTCAGAAGGGCATTACGTTCGGTTGGGCGGATGGGAATTTCCACCCGGAGATGAACATGCACAATTATTCGACGGCGGCGTTCCTGTATAGGTATCAGCGTTCGCGCGGTATGGTGTCTCCCGGCTTGCCGACTGCCGCACCGCAGTCTCGTAACGGTAGCCTGCCGGGGTCGGATGAATCTGAGGTGAGCGCTAACCCATGGGTTCTGGATTTGGAGGAGGGTAGCGCTTTCTGGCGTGAATCTCGGTGGGCTGTTCAGCAACGCATTTGGGGCTACACCAGGGATTGGGAACACGAACGCTTTTTCATGGAGACAACGTCTGTCTATGACTTGGCGTTGATGCTCTACCGCATGGAGCACGGCGGTAGCCACCTCAGGTAGCACCCGGTCGTGGTGAAGGGTGACCGGTGGGCTGGAATGTTCGGATTAGTTCGGCTTTTCAGCCCGCCGGTGCCACCCCGGTTTTTCTTCCCCTGCCCCTGCGAGTTCTTTTGCCCGGCACCAGGCTTTACGGGGCTTCTTCTCCCCTGTTTTTATGGGGGGGTCTTTTCACGTTTTATCCGCTCAACTTCTTCACTTGCTTCATCTACTCGCTCGCTTCACTCACCGTACAGTTTTTTAGATGGGATAACGATGTCTTCATTCTTCACACCACGAGGCGCCCCGCACCACCCGGCGAGCGCCCGTGCACTCAGCCTGTCCCTGCTGCTGGGGTTGAGCCCGCTTGCCGGCGTCACCCCGGCGGCGCTCGCAACGCCGGCACAGGCGGCTCCCGAACACCCGGCGCAACCAGCACAGGCGACCCCCGCCTCTCCCGCTGCAGCTTTGAACCAGCGCCAGGCAGAAAACCAGCAGATTCCTGCAGCTCAGGGCGAGCAGACCAGTTCGCTACCGACTTTGCGCGTCACCAGTGGCACGTTAAAAATTGAGACTGGCGGCACGGTGCATGTTGAAGGCACCGGCTTCACTCCCGAGTTCTTGGCGCATCATGAGCTGCGTAGCCTCATTATTGCACCCAAGGGTTCCTCGACCTATGTCGGTCCTTACCATGAACCGGCGTATCAAGGGCCACGCTTTGATGTTCCGAGTCTTTCAGCAGACGGAACTTTCAGCGCTGACTTGGAAGTATCTTCCAACGGTATACCTGCGGGCATGGAGTACGAAGTTATTCTGACCTACCGCCCCGTAGATGATGCGCACCCCTATGCGTGGAACACTGAGGATCGTATTCGCACGGCACTCGCCGTGACGAGTAATTTCCCGCAGTCTGCTTTGCCTTCTATTACCTATGATGTGGATTCTATTTCTGAGGAGCAGATCAATTCCGGAAAACCGATTGAAATCAATATGACGGGTTCGGGTTTTGACGGGATGAATAAGTTAAGTTTTACTCTTGTGGAAATCGACCCGAATAATCCTGAAAGTCATCATCGTTATTTAGATTTCGAGGATTTAGTTCCTGCAGATTCTCCGTACTTGAAGCGGGTTTTTCATGGTCTGATTACTAACGGTCATTTTCAGCGTAAGATTACGATTCCTGCCGGTTTTTTAAAGCCTGGTAAGGGGTACTATCTGAGCGTGGTTGGATCTTATCCCTCTGGGGTTGATTCTTCTCCCTTCGGTATTAACGCTATATCGCGCGATTTCCCCTTCATTCCTGTGGGTAAGAACCCCGCGAAAATGCCTTACCAAAGCAATACGTACCGCAATACTCTTCCGAAGGTTTCACTGTCTCCTCAGACCGTTGACCCGTACCATGCAGGGAAATATAAAGTTACTATTTCTAACATTTCCCCGGAAGTTGATTTGGGGTATTACGTCAAGTCCGTCGACATTTATAGTAAAACCACTCGAAAGACTATCGTCGAAATTACTGACATTCCTTACTTTGATCATGACATTATTGTTGTCCGTAACCCTGACGGTACCCGCACCGTAGAACTTGAAATTGACTCTGAAATCATCAAGAATCTGCAGAATGTGTACCTTGGTTCTGAGGCAGAGCTGAGGGTAACTTTCTCAGATTCTCTTTATATGAAGGGAAGTCACATTTTTACGGTCGCTGCGCCCGTGCAGCTGGCTGCTCCTCCGACCCCGATAAATCCTCCCGCATCTGATGAAGTGCGTTTGAGTGTCACCTCGGGCACCCTCAATATTTCTGAGGGCGGTACTGTCTCTGTGACGACTGCACCGCTGAGTGCTGAGTTCCGCAAGAAGTACACGTTCTTCGAGTTCGGCATTGTGGAGCGAGGGAAGAACTACGAATGGTCAAGCTACGGCAGTAAGCTACCTGAAGCCCAGTACGGTAAGAGAATCGCTACCCTTCGAGATCAGGGGAAGGTTCATGAAAACCCTGATGGAAGCGTTACGTTTATCTTTGATGTTCGCAAGCAAATCTTTGACGTCCCCGAGGGCACGCTCTTCGATGTCGTGTTGACGTTCTACCCGTCTGATGAAGCTGAGCCGGATTTGCGTTGGGAGTCGACAGACCGCCGTCTTACAGCACGAGCTTCTCTGCCGGTAGTGCGTGACCCTGAGCCGGTTCAGCCGACGTACCGTTACAGTCTCTCGGCAATTGACAAGCCGTGGCAGGATACGACTCTGACGGTTGAGGGTTATCATATCCTCAGTCCTCATGCGGTAGGCGGTCATGAATCGGTTGCATACCTCACCCTCTACGAGGCTGACCCGGCCACCGGAAAGATTATGGGACGCCCTGTTTTCTCCGATATCATTCCGCTGACAGAGTGCGGACAACTTTGCGGCGGATTCCATAATCGTTACTTCAGCACGGAGATGACAATTCCGGCGGGTACGTTGAAGCCGGGCAGGCTCTACATGATTGGCATCTACGGTTCTAATCTGCCTCGTCCTGGCGAGGAGGAGTACAGCGGTAGCCTGCTGACCAGTGTCGCTGAGTTCCTTCCCGTGCGGTCTACGCAGCCTAACCCTGACCAGCCTGTAGCGCGTCCGGACTTGTACATTCTGAATAAGCGCATCAGCCCGTACCAGGAGATGAATACCCTCACCGCACGAGTCTCGAATCTTCCGAAGCTTACCGAGGGCTATTACCGTTTCTCGGTTCAGGCGACGGATGATTCCGGCGAACCGACCGGCGAGAAGGTCCTGGAACAGGTCATTCCTGCTGAGCACCTTCTGAGTGGTTCTACGGATGAGAAGCTGAATATTCCCGGTAGCTCTCTGAATTATGAGGGGTCTTACAGGGTTGTTCTGGAGAAGGTAATCCCCGGCAAGAACGGTGCCGCAGATACGGTCGAGCAGGTCACTTCTGAGGACCTTGAGCTCTTTGTAAGCTACACTGCGGAGCGGGAAGCGGCTGTTGAGTGGGTTAAGCAGCAGGCTCTTCTGGATGAGCATAATGCTGTGCTGAGTCGCCGCGATGTCACGGTGGCGCTGTACCGCTTGGCGGGCGCGCCTCATGTTGAGCTACCTGCAACCAGTCCTTACGCGGATGTAACCCCGGACGATCCGGACTATGCCGCGTACATTTGGGCTCGTCAGAAGGGCATTACGTTCGGTTGGGTCGATGGTAAGTTCCACCCGGAGGCGAACCTTTCGACTGCCTCGACGGTGGCATTCCTGTACAGGTACCAACGAGCGCTAACCCCTGCGTCTTCGCCGGAGTCGAGCAGTTTGCCGTCTTCGCCTGTACCGAAGAGCGATACGTCAGATAGCAGTAATGTACCGGAGGAGTCTCCCCCACGGGATTCACGTTCGCGGGTGCACTGGCCCGAGTATGAGCGTATGGATACTGCGTTCTGGAGGGAATCGCTGTGGGCTACCCAGCAGATTATCTGGGGATACGCAGAATACTATCGAGGCCACGGTGAGAATTTCAGCTCGGATACTGTTTCCTCTTGGCAGTTCTCACTGATGCTCTACCGCATGACGCACGGCGGCAGCCACCTCAAGTAGTTATTCCTGAAGTAGTTATTTGAGAGTCGCCTCCTGCGGCCACGCAGCCTGATGCTGTGTTGCTTTACAATCGGTGATGGCGGGCTGAAATTTCGGGCTGATTCGCCCGGCTTTTCAGCCCGCCAGCACTTTCGCTAAGACGCACTGTGCACCCCCTTTTCTACTCAACTTTTCGTTCATTTTCACCGCTCATCTCCCCCAATCACTCAACGTTTTCTTTTGCTCTCTTCAATCACCTTGCAGAAAGCCACTGTGCAGAAAACCACCGTGCAGGAAACAACCGCGTAAAAAGCACAGTGCAGAACATTAGATGGGATAACCGTGTCTTCCTTCTTCCGACCAACCACCGCTCAGGGTGCTAAGACGCCCGCCATAAAATCCCCTACCCAAAATGCCCGCACTCTAAAGACTCAGGGCAAGAAGGCGATTAGCCTCTCCTTGTTGCTGGGCATGACCCCGGCGCTGGCGGTCACCCCTGCTGTGCATGCAGATGCGGCGCAGGCGAAACCCGCACAGGTGGAGCCCCCTCAAGCGGATCCGGCGAGCACCGCCTCCCCTGCCGCATCGTTGCAGGCAACCCCCGTAGCTGCCACCCCCGATGCCGCAGCCGCTGGCGTGAGCGATGCTGACAAGATTGATTTGAAGGTCACCACCGGCACTCTCAATATTTCTCAGGGCGGCACGGTGTCCGTGACGACTTCCCCGTTGAGCCCCGAGTTCCGTAAGAAGTACAAGCTCTTCCAGTTCGGCCTCGTGAATCGTGGTACCGGTTACGAGTGGTCCCGTACCGGCGAGGCAACCCAATATCCTCTGCACCGCGGCAGGGTTGATCATCTTCGAGATGACGGTATTGTCCGCGACAACCCGGACGGGAGCCTCACCTTCACCTTTGAGGTCAAGAAGCAGACCATCCGGGCCACCCCTTCGCATGCCCTTGACGTGGTGCTGACCTACTACCCGGCGGGCGAGCGCGAGCCGAACGCCGAGGAGTATGAGGACCTCCGTCTTACTGCCCGCACTCCTCTGAGCCTGACTCAGGACCCTGAGCCGGATCGTACTACTTACGTGTACAGTATGCCGGCGATTGATAATCCCTGGGTTGATACGCAGCTGACGATTGAGGGCTACCATATTCTCTCTAAGCAGCTTGTTGAGCCGGGGAGTGCCCCGGCATATCTGATGCTGTATGAGGTTGACCCTGCAGCGGGAAAGATGGTGGGCAAGCCTGTTTTCACCCATAAAGTTCGTTATACGGATTGCGGTGAATACTATTGTTGGAGTTTCCTGAACAACTATTTCTCTGCGGATGTGACAATTCCTGCGGGTACTCTGCGACCGGGTAAGGCGTACATGATTGGCGTCTACAGCGGCCTCTTCCCGGATCCGGATGAGGAGAAGGTACCCGGTAGCCTTTTGACGGATGTTGCCCCGTTTATTCCGGTGCGCTCGCCCAACTCGAACGCTGAGGTGAAGGATGCCGCTCCGGTGCTGCGTGTTGAGTCGCCGCAAATGAGCCAATATCGTTCTGACTCACCGCAGGTGAGCCCCTATTGGGAGAAGAATGCGTTGCAGGTGAGTGCCGTGAATCTGCCGAAGCTCACTGAGGGCCATTACCGTTTCTCGATGCAGGCTACGGATAAATCTGGCAATCTGACCGGCCAGAAGGCATTGGTGCAGGACATTGCGGCTGACCGTATCCAGAGCGGTTACACGGAGGTTACGCTCACTATTCCCGGTGAGGCACTGAATTATCAGGGCGGTTACAAGCTGGTGGTGGAGAAGGTTCTTCCCGGTCGGGGTGGTGCCGCGGATTCTGTGCAGCAGGTTGTTTCTCCTGATCTCAATTTGGTGGTGAACGCGTTTGAGGAGCGTGAAGCCGCGAAGAGGTGGTACAAGACTCAGCAGCTTCCTAAGTCAGAGTCCTATTCTTCTGAGAATTTGACGCGCCGTGATGTGACGGCGGCTCTCTATAGGTTGGCGGGTTCCCCGAAGGTTGAGCTTCCGGCGACCAGTCCGTATCCGGATGTTCAGCCTGATGACCCGGACTATGCCGCGATTGTGTGGGCTCGTCAGCAGAGCATTACGTCCGGTTGGGTTGATGGTAGTTTCCACCCGGATGCACAGCTTTCTACTCGCTCTATCGTTGCGTTCCTGTACAGGTATCAGCGTTCGCGCGGTAAGGTGTCGCCCATCTTGCCGACTGCCGCACCTCAGCCTCGTAACGGCAGCTTGCCGGGGTCGAAGGATTCTGAGCTGAGCACTAAGTATTGGGCTACGGACTTAAGCGAGGGTAGCGCTTTTTGGCGTGAATCTCGGTGGGCTGTGCAGCAACACATTTGGGGCTACGCCGAGGATTGGCGACGCGAGGACTTTACCTGGCCGCAAACGACCACCTACGACTTGGCGGTCATGCTGTACCGCATGGAGCACGGCGGCAGCCGTCTCAGGTAGCGTCTCGCCGTGGTGATAGCTACTTTGGTTGGCTTTCGTCAAATAGGCGACTTTACGGCTCTGTTTATGTGCCACTTTTATTGTGGGTGACTTTTATGTTGCCTTGCCCACCGCATTGTGAATATTCTCAACCTGCAGAGGTTGCATAGGTGCGAATTTTTCGAATGCGGTGGGTTTTTTACGCTTTCTTTTTTGTACAGTGACCAGCGTTTGTGCTTATCAGCACAATATTTAGGCATATTTTCCACGTCATGCACATACTTTTTAAAGATATACTTCACCTTAAGACATGCGATAAAACACACAGACATTTTTCGCGCTGATGACCCTTCAGGTTCCAGCACGTCTTAACTATTTGCTACGGTGTTTATGCGCACCACACTCGATGCGTGACACCGATAAAAACTGATTGGATAACAATGTCCTCACTTCCCAACCACATGCGCTTTGCGCTACCCAAAAACATGGCTAAGAGCGGCTGCGCCCTCACTTTGGCGGGCGCCATGCTCTTGCCCCTCTCCCCCGCGTTTGCGGCTCCTGCTGCTACTCCGGTAGCAGCCCAGGCTGTTGCACAGGGCGAGCTTCAGGGTGCTCAGCGTCTGCAGGTTACCTCCGGCACTTTTGATATTCTCAAGGGCGGCAACGTGACCGTTAGCGGCTCCGGTTTCTCCAAGGACTTCGTTAAGGGCAAGTCGTTCCGCCTGTACGTTGTTCCGAAGGGTGAAAGCATTGCTTTCCCGCCGCACCGCCCGCGTGATTACCCCTTCTATGTTCAGGATGTTCCCACCTCCGCTTTTGCGGCTGACGGCACCGTGAACCTGACTGCTTCTATCGGCGCTAACTATCTGGAGGCCAATGGCTCGTCCTTCGATGTTGTGCTCGGTTACCGCGATGACGCTGAAGACGGCTGGATTCCCGCGGATGAGGTTCGTACTGAGCTGAAGGTTGCGGATGTTCCCACCGTTGATTCCCCGACTCTGTCGTACGGCGCTTCGTCGGTGAATGCTTCTGAGAACACTAAGGTCACCGTGAACGGCGCTGGTTTCCAGAACATTTCGTACAACGGTAGCGAGTCGCTGATTGTTGCGGTTCGTGCGGTTGATCCGGCGACCGGTAAGGCGACCGGCCCCGCGCTGGCTCAGTCGGAGGCTAAGTTCACCTCCTACTCTGCTTTCTTCGGTCAGTACATGGGTTACACCAACGGCCGTTTCTCGACTGTTCTGGACATCCCGGCGGGCACCCTGAAGTCTGGCAGCTCCTATGTTGTGCAGACTTTCGAGTTCAACGTTCCGGAAGATAACGATGAGGCGAACAGCCAGGCGCTGAGCACTCAGGCGTTTGTTCCGGTGAACGGCGAGAACGTTAAGAAGGCGTCTCCTTCGGTTTCTTTGAGCACTGACAAGGTGGATCTGAGCTCTTCGACCACTATCCGCGTGAAGGGTAAGGATTTCAACGTCCCGGCTGGCGCTACCGTGAACGTGCTGTTCTCGGCTGCTGAGGCTGACGGCAACCCGACCGGTGAGGCTCTGGAGAGCATCACTCTGAGTGCTGACCGTGTGGCGACCGGCGCGTTTGAGACGACCGTTAATGTTGACGGCACCAAGCTGGATGCTGATAGTCGCTACGCTATTTTCGTGACCGTGAACTACGCTGATGGTGACCGCGAGCGCATCGCGGCTGATTACCTGACTCTGACTGGTGAGTCTGCGAACCAGAAGGCTCGTGAGCGTTTCGCTGATGTTCCGGCTGCTCACGCGAACCACAAGGCTGTTCTGTGGGCTGCTGATCAGAAGCTGATTGATTCTCGTGAGAAGGACTGGTTCGGCGTTAATGATGATGCGACCCGCGGTGAGCTGACTGTTGCTCTGTACCGTCTGGCTGGTTCCCCGAAGGTTGATTTGCCGGCTACTAGCCCGTACGCGGATGTGAAGACTGACGACCCGAACTACGCTGCGTACATTTGGGCTCGTCAGAAGGGCATTACTTTCGGTTGGTCTGATGGTAAGTTCCACGCGAATGCGTCTGTCTCTAATGCTACTGTTGCGGCGTTCCTGTACCGTTTTGATGGTAAGAAGCCGGTTGCTGTGACTGAGGCGCCGTACACCGATGTGAAGGCCGGCTCTGCGTTCTACCGTGAGATTGCGTGGGCTAAGCAGCAGAAGCTGCAGGTGTTCCCTGGTTCTGAGTACCACCCGTCTGCGCTAGTGAGCCGCGGTGAGCTGGCTGGTTTCTTGATGAACTACAAGGTCCGTTAGGGCTCTACAGGGTTCGCTAGGGTTATCTCTAGGGTCTAAAGATCATGCCGGGCTGGCGGTGATGAAACGTTGGTTTTATCCCGCTGGCCCGGCTTTTCTGTGTCTTTTGCGGGGTACTATTCCGCGGTTTTTCAGGGTATTTTTGCCGATTAACACGCTAATGTGGGTTGTACCGCATGTGGGGCGCACCTCATGCGGTACCCGCTATTGGGCGTTTTTCTGGGTGTTCCGCTCCCCTTTTTAAAGATTGTTCCGTGGAGTGTAAATTAATATTTTTCAACCTGTGGTTTATGCTTAGGACTGTTGCGCCCCCTTGGTGCGCGCCCGTTTCCGGTTGGGCGTCTGTTGTGCGAGGGAGCCCATCACACACCGATACATCAACCACATTGAGGATTTATGTCCCAGGATTTTAAGCAGTCCTCTGATACTGCCCATAATTCTTCTGCACCTCTGCTGGCACCGGAGGGCACCCCCGAGGCTTCTTCTCAGGCTGATTCGAAGAAGCGTAAGCGCCGCCGCATTGAGCTGGCTGTTGGTGCTGTGGCACTGGCGGGTGTTTTGTATCTGCCTTTCTCCCCTCTTTTCTCTTTCTATGATTCGTCGGAGGCGCGTCTTTCGTCGGCGGATACTGCTGTGCCAGCGACCGCTTCGGCTACTTCTGCTTCTGCCCTGGTGTCGAGTTCTTCGACTCAGGGCCCGAAGATTCTGCGTCCGTCCGTGACTGCGCCGGATGCGAACACTATTTTTGCTGATGCTCCCGAGGATTCTGCGTACTATGCGGGTATCCGTTGGGCTGTTCGCACCCAGACGATGGAGCCGGTTTCTGAGGACCATTTTGGCGCTGAGGATCCGGTGACTCGTGGCGAGCTGATTACCATGTTCTATAAGCTGGCGGGTTCGCCTGCGGTGACCCGTCCGGAGCATTCACCGTATGCGGATGTTGATGAGTCTGACCCGAACTATGATGCGTACCTGTGGGCGCGTCAGGAGCGTATTACTTCCGGTTGGGTTGATGGTAAGTTCCATGCGGAGGCGCGCCTGTCGAATGCTTCTGCTGCGGCTCTTCTGTACCGTGCTGATGGTGCGCAGAAGATTCAGATGTCGGGTACTTCCCCGTTTAGCGATGTTTCGTCTGCAACTCCGTTCTACCGTCAGATTGTGTGGGCGTCTCGCCATGGCGTGTCGACGGTGTCTGAGGGTAATGCTTTTGAGCCGACGGCGCAGACGTCTCGTGGACGTGTTGCGATGATGATGTACCTGTATTTCCGCACTTCCTAATTTTCGTGCTTCGTTTCTGTGCTTCGTTTTAGCGCTTTGCTTTAGTGTGTTTGTCTGCCCCGCACTCCTGTTTGGGAGTGCGGGGTTCTGTTTTTGAGCTTCTGTTTTTCAGGTTTTAGCCTGCTGGGTTCATTTTTTTAGTGGCTGGTCAACCTGTGAAAACCCTCAGAACCTTCAAGTCTCTCTTGAGTGTTCCTGACATCCGTTCACCCCTTTGCTAGGGTGAGAGTGTCCCCTAAAGCAACGGGGATATTCGACCACTTCTCATTGGGTTGGCGCAGATTCGACGAAGATTCCTCACCACCTTTTAGAAACTGCATCGGCGCGATGGGTCCGACCGATAAGGAATGGTTATGTCCGCTCTTCCGAATTTCAAGGCTTCGTCCTTCTTCCGTGCAGCACGGGGTTGCGGTGCACTGGCGTTGGCTGGCGCGATGGTCCTGCCGATGGCTCCGGCGCTTGCCCAGAATGCTGCTGCGGATGCTCCTGTAGCTGCAGCGGCTGGTTCTCTGCCGGCTGACCCTGCTCCGAAGGCTGCTGTCGCCCAGAAGGCTGAGGCTTTCGCTCCTCACTGGCGCTACAACGCTTTGAAGGATACCGCTAACGATCAGGTTCTGAATTTCTCTGGTTGGGGTTTTAACGGTGATATTAACTCCCCGAAAGGTGTTCAGATTGTTGTGCGTGAGAAGACCCTGAGGGCACCGGTTCTGGCAACCAGCGACATCATCGAGTACAACGACCCCGAGTATTCGTCCCAGTACCAGCATGGGCTCCTCAACGGTAACGTTAAGATTCCCGCTAACACCCTGAATAAGGCAAAGCAGTACGTTGTCGAGGTATGGGGCAACAACGGCTACCAGGAGGGTAGCGAAGACCTGGTGACCCCCGTTGTTGGCAAGGCACCCGAGGGTCGCGGCACCCTGCTTGCTTCTCAGACGCTGAACTTCAATGGTTCTGATGGTTCGCAGGCTGCGGATGTTCCGGGTGCTAAGGCAACCCAGGAGGATACCCCGACGTTCGAGGTGCTATACGACGGCAAGGCTCAGCTGCTGTACACCGTCGAGGGCGGTACCGTCCACGTGAAGGGTTCGGGTTTCACTAAGGAGTGGCGTGAGAAGCACGGCAAGGTGGCGGTTTACCTGGCCGCTTCTCAAGGTGTTCCCGATGGTGACCTTCTGCCCGCTGATGGTACGCCGCTGCGTTTTGAGGAGGGTAAGGACTTCACCATTGCTGAGGACGGCACCTTGGATGCTCAGCTGACGGTCAAGCCGGACGTGCTTCAGCGCTACTATGAGCCTCGCTACTACTTCCCCGGTATCCTGCCTTACGAGGTGCGTTACGAGGTTGACCTGGTTGCTGAGCAGCAGGGTCAGCCCCAGCTGACTCTTGAGGATTTGTGGGCTGGTAAGAATGTGATTCAGCGTATTGCGGTGCAAACTCAGGCGTTCCGTCCCAGCCCGTTTGCTCCCAAGGTGGAATACAAGGCTCTGGGTGACACTGCCGCAGATCAGGACGTTTACTTCTCGGGTACCGGTTTCTACGGTGAGATTCACTCCGTCAAGGGTGTTCAGTATGTAATCCGTGAGAAGGGTTCGAACACCCCGGTTCTGGCAACCAGCGACATCATTGAGTACAACCACCACGACCGTGCCTTTGAGTATGTGAACGGTGTAGTGAACGGCACCGTGAAGGTTCCGGCTAACACCCTGGATACTTCGAAGAAGTACGTGGTGGAGGTCTGGGCTAATGACGGCTACAGCGAGAGTGGCGAGTTCCTCGCCCCCGTTGTAGGTAAGGCACCTGAGGGCCGCGGTGAACTGTTGGCTTCTCAGGATCTGAATTTCAAGGGCTCTGACGCTGTTGCGGATAAGAAGCCTAGCTTGACCGATGAGCAGCGCAAGGAACGCGCTACCCGCGGCGAGCTGGCGGTGGCTCTGTACCTTCAGGCTGGTGCCCCCGAGGTGAAGCTGCCGGAAGTCTCTCCCTGGCCGGATGTGAAGACTGACGACCCGAACTACGCCGCCTACATTTGGGTTCGTGAGAAGGGCATCAGCTACGGCTGGTCGGACGGCAAGTTCCACGCGGACGCTGGCATTTCGAACGCTACCGTTGCGGCGTTCACCTACCGTGCGGCTGGTTCTCCTGCGGTGAAGGGCGATTCTCCCTATGTGGATGTTAAGCCTGGTGCTCCGTTCTATCGTGAGATTCTGTGGGCTAGCCAGAATTTGCCTACTGTGTACGGTGGTTCCTATTTCCTTCCTAAGCAGCTGCTGACTCGCGGCCATCTGGAGACTGTTCTGGCTGCTTTCCAGTCTCGTTAAGCTGGCTCGCTAAGCTGGCTCTGCTTATCGTCTAGTCGTACGAATAGCCCCGTGTTCCCGAGCAGGTTTTCTGTTCGGGTGCACGGGGTTCTGTTTTTGGGTTCTGTTTTCGGGGTTTAACGTGCTGAGTTTAGCGTGCTGGGTTCAGTTCTTAGTGGCTGGTCAACCTGTGAAAACCCTCGGAACCTTCAAGTCTCTCTTGAGTGTTCTCTGACATCCGTTCAACCCTTTGATAGGGTGAAAATGTCCCCGAAACCGACGGGGATATTCAACCACTTCTCATTGGGTTGGCGCCGATTCGACGGAGATTTCTCACCCCAGGGCCCCTATGAACCTGCATCATCCCGGTGGGTACGACCCGTTAGGATGATGCATGTCCACGCTTCCGAATTCTAAGTCTTCTTTCCTCCGTGCGGCGCAGGGGTGCGGCGCGCTGGTGCTGGCTGGCGCTATGGTTCTGCCGATGACTCCGGCACTCGCCCAGGATGCGGCACCTGTTGCTGATGCACCGGCGGCAAATGCTGTGACCCCCAAGCCGGCTGCTCAGGACGCAGTGGCACAGCCGACGTACTCCGCTGATTATGACGGTATTCTTTACACCGGCGAGGGTGGCACCGTGACTCTGAAGGGTGCCGGTTTCACTAAGCAGTGGCGTGAGCAGCACGGCACCGTTGTCTTCTACATTGTTGCTACGAAGGATCGCCCCGGTAATGCTGAGCCTTCCACGTCGATGCTCCGTTTTGAAGAGGGTAAGGACTTCACCATTGCCGATGACGGCACTTTTGAGGCAAAGCTGACCATCAAGGCTAAGGCCCTGGAGAGTTTCTACACTCCCATCGATTATTTCCCGGGTATCACCCTGGACGAGGTACGTTACGAGATGGGTATTTTGACCGAGGCTAAGGGTCAGCCGCAGTCGAGCATTGAGGATATTTGGGCTCGTAAGAACGTTATCGCCCACCACCCGATGTACACCCGCGCTTACCATCCGCAGGTCCTGGCATCTAAGTGGAAGTATGATGCTCTGAAGGACACCACGAAGGATCAGGAGCTGCTGGTCCAAGGTGAGGGTTTCGTTGGTGAGGAGCTGCCTGGCCGTGAGGGTGTCATGTACGTGATTCGTGAGAAGGGCACCGGCACCCCCGTCCTGGCGATGAGCGATATGAAGTCCTACTATGAAGGTCCCGATGGCGTAACCCGTCTGGAGGGAGGTACTCTTTACCGCACCATCAAGATCCCCGCGAACACCCTGAATCCTTCTAAGCAGTACGTCGTTGAGGCGTGGAGCGACTACGACTACGACCTCACCAAGAAGGACAGGCCCCTCATCACCCCGATTGTGGGTTACGCGCCGGAGCACCGCGGTGTTCTTATGGCTCGTCAGGATCTGAAGTTTGAGGGCGTTCCGAACTTCACGGATGCTACTGCGCCCACGCGAGAATACAAGACCCTGACCTCGAAGCTCACCTCCCAGGAGCAGCAGCAGCGCGCTACTCGCGGCGAGTTGACTGCGGCGCTGTACGCTCAGGCTGGTAGCCCCAAGGTGAACCTTCCGGCGGTCTCCCCGTGGCCGGATGTGAAGACCACCGACCCGAACTTCCCCGCTTACGTGTGGGCTCGCCAGAAGGGCATTACTTTCGGCTGGTCTGACGGTAAGTTCCACGCGGATGCCGGCATTTCGAACGCTACCGTTGCGGCGTTTACTTACCGTGCGGCGGGTTCCCCGGCTGTTTCTGGTGTTTCTTCGTTCACGGATGTTGATCCGAGTTCCGCTTTCTACCGTGAGATTCTGTGGTCCACTCAGCAGTATGTCATTACTCCGGATTTCGGCGCTTTTAATGCGACGGATCTGGTGAATCGTGGTCAGTTGGAGCAGATGCTGTTCAATTTTCAGAACCGCGCTAAGTAAGGCTGACTAGTTCCAATCTGAATACCCCGTGCATCCTGAGAAGTCCTCCTCTCACCGGGTGCGCGGGGTTCAGCTTTTATCGGCTGATCAACCTGTGAAATACCTCAAAACCTTCAAGCCTCTCTTGAGTGTTCCCTGATATCTACCTGAGGGTTTGATAGGGTGAAAATATCCCCGAAACCGACGGGGCTTCCAACCACTTTTCTCATAGGGTGTGTGCAGATTCAACGGCGAATTCCCTACCCGCCATTGAGCCCGCAGATTCCTGCGAGAAACGACTTTAAGGATGTGCTATGTCCTCGCTTCCGAACTCTAAGTCTTCTTTCCTCCGCGCAGCTCAGAGTTGCGGCGCGCTGGCGTTGGCTGGTGCTATGGTTCTGCCGATGACCCCGGCGCTGGCTCAGAATGCAACTCCTACCGCTGATGTAGCCGTTGCCGCCGCTACCCCGCAGGTAGCCGACCAGGACGCTGCGGCTACCCCGACCCTTGAGGTTTCCATCCCTGACGGTTACAAGTACGACGGTGTGAACGCCTCCCTCGTCACGACTGAGGGCGGTACCGTCCACGTGAAGGGTGCGGGTTACACCAAGGAGTGGCGTGCTCAGCACGGCACCGTGGCGCTGTATATTGCCCCCGCGAACTACGCACCTTCCGGCTACGAGATTCCGACTTCGAAGATGCTGCGCTTCGTGGAGGGCCAGGACTTCACCATTGCCGATGACGGCACTTTTGAGGCTGATCTGAAGGTTGAGGCGTACAAGCTTGCTGCCTACTACTTCGTCGATGATGACAACTTCCACGACCCGACTGGCGGCACCAAGTACGATGTCCGCTACGAGATTCACGTGGTTGCTGAGCAGAAGGATCAGAAGCCGCTGACCGCTCAGGAGCTGTGGACCAGCAAGAACGTGGTGAGCACCCAGGTACTGAATACTATGGGCGAGAAGCCAGCGCCGTTCGCACCGCGCTTGGGCTACAACGGTGTGGCTGATACCGCAAAATCGCAGGATTTGAACGTTGGTGGCCAGGGGTTTAATGGCGATATTCACTCCGTTAGGGGCGTTCAGCTCGTGGTTCGTGAGAAGGGTTCGAACACCCCGGTTCTGGCAACCAGCGACATTATCGAGTTTGACCACCCCACCGAGTCTTCGGCGTACCGTGACGGCAACCTGTACGGTAGCGTGCATCTTCCGGCAAACACCCTGAACGCTTCGAAGAAGTATGTTCTTGAGGTCTGGGCTAATGACGGTTACGGCGAGAACGGTAAGCTGATTGCACCGGTCGTGGGCAAGTCTACTGAGGGCCGCGGTACCCTGCTCGCGTGGCAGGACCTGGACCTGAACGGTACGAACGGTTACCGGGACGCAAACCTGCCCAACGCTCAGGATCCTAAGAAGGACGACCAGAAGCCTGCTCCTTCCGACGAGAAGCTGAAGACTCCCGCGACCCGCGGTGAGCTCGCAGCTGCCCTGTACGTTCAGGCAGGCACCCCCGAGGTGAACCTCCCGGCGGTCTCCCCGTGGCCGGATGTGAAGACCACCGACCCGAACTTCCCCGCTTACGTGTGGGCTCGTCAGAAGGGTATTACCTTCGGCTGGTCGGACGGTAAGTTCCACGCGGATGCCGGTATTTCGAACGCTACCGTTGCGGCGTTCGCCTACCGTGCGGCTGGTTCGCCCGCGGTTAAGGGCAACTCCCCTTACAGCGATGTTGCTCCCGGTTCGGCGTTCTACCGTGAGATTCTGTGGGCTCAGCAGAACAAGGTGGTACTGAACGCTAGCGGCGCTTTTGATGCTCAGCACATGGTAACTCATGGTGAGCTGGAGACTCTGATTGAGGCGTTCCAGGCTCGCGCTAAGTAAGGTCGTTTAGCCCGCCCGCATCCCCCTCGGGTTTTACCTTGAGGGCGCGTACGGCGCGGTGCATCGGATAGCTCTCTGGTTCCCCGTGCTCCCGAATGGTTTTCTGTTCGGGAGCACGGGGTTCAGCTTTTAACAGCTACCGCTGTGTGAGATTTCTCGAAACCTTAAAGTATCCCTTGAGTGTTTCCTGACAATCGTTCAACGCTTTGATAGGGTGAGGATATCCCCGATACCGAGGGGGATTTTCAACCACTTTTCTCATCGGGCGTGCTCAGATTCTGCGGCCGATTCCCAACCTGCCGGTAAGCTCGCGTAGCCCTGGAGAAATGACCCTAAGGATGTCTTATGTCCTCACTTCCGAACTCTAAGTCTTCATTCCTCCGCGCGGCTCGGAACTGTAGCGCGCTCGCACTGGCGGGCGTGATGATCCTGCCGCTGACCCCGACGTTAGCCCGGGACGCAGCGCCCACCGCAAACGCGCCCGTTGCTAACGCACCGACTGCCAATACCCCCGCCCCTGCAACTCAGGATGTCGCGGATGATCCGTCTTTCACCGTTGTCTATGAGGATTACTACTACCAGGACGGCCGTGACGTCTTCAAGCAAGAGGGCGACGGCCTGTACACCGGTGAGGACAGTAAAATTACGGTTCTGGGCACCGGCTTCACCAAGGAGTGGCGCAAGCAGCACGGCAAGGTAGTCATCTACATCGCGCCCGAAAAGAACGTCCCCTACAACGCCCATCAGGTGACCGATACCCTCTTGCGGTTTGAAGAGGGCAAGGACTTCACCATTGACGATGACGGCACCTTTGTCGCCCCTCTGAATGTTGAGGCTAATACTTTGCCGAGTTACTACACCCTCACGGAGTATTTCCCGGATATGACTCTGGACAAGGTGCATTACGAGGTTGGCATCCTCGCCGAGCCCGAGGGCCAGCCGCAGTCAACCGTTCAGGATATCTGGGCTCGCAAGAACGTTGTGACGCATCACGGTCTGAGCACCAATGATTATCACTTCGATACCTTCGCACCTAAGTTGAAATACGACGCTTTGAAGGATCCCACGAAGGATCAGGAGCTGCTGATTCAGGGTCAGGGCTTCGTAGGGACTGACATCCCCGGCGCTGAGGGTATGATGTACGTCATTCGTGAGAAGGGCACGGGTTCCCCCGTCCTGGTCATGAGTGAGATGAAGCGTTACATCCATGGTGATGATGAATATGAGAGGAGCCTGGAGGGAGGTTTCGCTTTCGTCAATCTCAAGATTCCCGCGAACACGCTGGATCCGTCCAAGCAGTACGTCATTGAGGCGTGGAGCGACTACGGTTACCCCAGCAAGACGGATAAGACTCTCATCACCCCGATGGTGGGTTTTGCCCCGGAGCACCGCGGCGTTCTTTTGGCGCACCAGGATTTGAAGTTTGAGGGTGTCCAGCGGTTCACGAATGCTTACGTGCCTGTAGAGGAACGTATGTACTTTTCGACATCGTTGAACGACGAGGAACAGAAGCAGCCTGCCACCCGCGGTGAGCTGGTTTCCGCCCTTTATGAGATGAAGGGCAGCCCCAAGGTGGACCTTCCTGAAGTCTCTCCGTGGCCGGATGTGAAGACGGACGATCCGAACTACGCCGCCTACATTTGGGCTCGTGAAAAGGGCGTTACTTTCGGCGGGCCCGACGGAAAGTTCCACGCGGAGGACGGTATCACGAATGCAACCGTTGCCGCAATGATTTACCGTGCGTCTGGTTCGCCCGAAGTATCGGGTGTTTCGTCCTTCCCGGATGTTACGCCGGATTCCGCGTTCTACCGTGAGATTCTGTGGGCTACCCAGCAGAATGTTATTACTCCCGAGACCGGCATGTTTGAACCGAATCATGCTGTGACCCGCATTGAATTGGACTGGATGTTGTTTTATTACCGGCATCGTGTGCTGAACCCTATCACTACCGGCCTGTATCGCATTGCTAACTAAGTAGGCCAGGTAACTAAGTAGGCCGGGCCGGTTCTAGCCCGGGTACCTCGTCACAACAGACGGGGTGCCCGGGCTCTTACGCACTGAGGGAATCCGCGCGGATTCTTCTAGAGTTCTCGCCCCTAGAATTCTCGCCCTAGAGTTCCCACGCGGGGGCTGCGGCGGTGCTTGCCGAGCGCGCATCCTGACCGGTTGCCACGCCGGTGGAGACGGTGAAGTCCCACGGGTCGCTGTTGAGTGCAGACAGCTTCGTTTCGATGGTGAAACCGCGCTCAGCGAGCAGGGCACACAGACGGTTTGCCGCCGAACGCAACCACAGCGATTCGCTGGCGGCGTGGGAGCAATCAATCAGGGCGATGTTACTGCCGTCGACTCGTGCGGTTTCGCGGAATTCGCTGGCGGGGTGGTGGCGCAGGTCGGCGGTAATGTACACCTGCGCGTCGGTGGCGCGTACTGCGTCGAAGAGGGAATCACCGGCACCACCACAGAGGGCGACGCGGCGGATCGGCTGGTCGGCGCGTCCGGCGATGCGCAGGCCGCCGGCGGTTGCGGGCAGTGCCGCTGCGAGGCGTTCTGCCAGTTCCTTGAGGGTGATTTCTTCGGGCAGGGTGCCGAGGCGGCCGGTGCCTACCGCGTGTTCCTGTTCGTCGAGTACCTGGGTTTGCGCTTCGGTGAGCGGTTCGCGGTCGATCAGGCCGATAGCGTCACAGAGTGCTTCGTTCACGCCTTCAACGGCGGCATCTGCGTTGGTGTGCGCGCCAAGCAGGCCGCATCCGCCCTCGATGAGGGTGTGCAGAACGTTGCCTTTGTAGTCGCTGTCGGGGATGAACTTTGCGCCGCGGAGCAGCAGCGGGTGGTGGGTGATGAGCAGCTGCGCGCCTTCAGCTACGGCTTCTTCGGCGGTGGCGGTGAGGGCGTCTACTGCGAAGAGGACGGTGCTCACTTTAGCGGCGCCACGTCCGGCAACGAGGCCGGAGGCGTCCCATCCGGCGGCGAGTTGCGGCGGGAAGAGCGTGTGGAAGGCGTCGACGACTTCTGCGAGGGTGGGGGTTTCTAGTTTTTCAGTCATACCTCTATTGTGGCAGGTGGCGGGGTTGCAGACGGTTTATGCCGAAGCCTGCGGCTGCTCAGGAATATTGTGCGGCGCTGCGGTGTTCTTTAGGTAGTGTGGTTTTCTAAGTGTTAGTTCGAGACTCACTATTCGAGGAGGAATCATGACTGATGTTGTTCTTGCCGGCGGCTGTTTCTGGTGCCTGGATGCGGTGTACCGCCAGTTCCGCGGGATTGAGGCGAGCGTCTGCGGCTACACGGGCGGTGATACTCCCGACCCTGATTATCGTTCGGTGTGTTCGGGTACGACCGGGCATCAGGAGGCACTGAAGCTCAGCTTTGACCCGCAGGTGATTGACCTGGATACGGTGTTGGATATTTTCTTCACGAGCCACGATCCGACGAGCTGGGATCGTCAGGGTGCGGATACCGGTTCGCAGTACCGTTCGGTGCTTTTCTACGCGGATGAGCAGCAGCGTGAGGCGTTTGAGCGTGCGGTGGCGCGTGCTCAGCAGCTGTACCCCTCCCCCATTGTTACGGAGATTAAGCCCTTGGGCGTGTTCTATGAGGCGGAGGAGTATCACCAGAATTATTACGCGTTGAATCCGGCGCAGGGTTATTGTGCGTTTGTGGTGAGCCCGAAGGTGGCTCAGGCGCGCCGTAATTTTGCGCATCTGCTCCGTTAGCTGTTCTGTTAGCAGCTCTGTTAGCCGGTGCATCCGGTTCAGCCGAAGCGTATTACGTCGTCCACCCCGTAGCTGTCTTTTGTTGTGTGGCAGCTACGGGGTTTCTTCGTGTGCGCCGGGCTATTTGTTGTTCGCCTGCGCTTTAGGGTTGCTATAAGGTACGCCCGGTATGATGGGGGTGTCGACTCACTCCCCCCTCATCCGTTGACTTGTCCGTTGACCTCACCGAAAGACTGCTGATGACTAGCTCCTCTTTTAAGCCCGTCGCTTTGAGCCGCCGCGCCGTGTTGGGTGCGGGCGGTGTTGGTCTTGCCGCCGTGTTGTCTGCGTGTGCGCGTACGGTGCATCCGCCGGTTGATGTTGCCGCTTCTGATTCGGCGAGCTCGTCTGCTTCGCCGGCGTTGCCGTCTGCGAATAAGTCGTATAAGGGTAAGGTCACTTTCGATAACTTTGAGAAGAACGGCGAGTATGTTCCTGCCACGGCTGAGAAGAAGGCGCAGAATGTGCCCAAACCGATCATGCCGGAGAAGGTGCAGGAGCTGAGTATTGACGGTATTTATGCGCTGATTGGCTATTGGATTTCTAGCTTTAATTATTTGGCGTTGACGGGTGATATTGAGCCGTTGAAGAAGACGGATCCTAGTAGTGAGTACTATAAGGAGCTTGAGCCGATGGTCAAGCTCTATGAGACGGGGCGCGGCTGGATTTATGACACGAGTGAGCCGATGTCTGTGTATCTGACGACGGATACTCCCACGCAGATTGAGGGCGACCGTATTCTTTATTTCTGGCGTGCTCGTTCTCTGGTTGATCAGAATGCGAAGAGGCATCTGACGGAGGGTGATAACCGCGATAAGTCCCTGGTTGGGGCGGCGGATGCGCAGGGCCAGGCGATGAGGATTGTTGTGGAGTATAAGGAGGGTGCTTGGTTTATGAGCACTCAGCAGGATAAGGACGCTGATAAGAGCACGGAGTCTACGAGTCCCTCAGCGTCCTAGTGCACTCATTGCAGCTTTTGAAGTTTTTCTTCGCAAAAGGATATAAGTAGCGACATTTAATAGCCTTTCACGTGTTTAGGGTATGATGGGGGTGTCAACTCGCTCAATTCCCTTTGTTGACCTCCTTTGAAAGGCTGATCATGACAAGCCCTTCCCCCACTTCTGCTGGCGTGAGCCGCCGCGTGGCGCTGGGTGCGACCGGTGCCGGCGTACTGGTTGCATTGACTGCGTGCGCTAGCGATATTCGCCCGTTGGCTGATAGCTCCCCCTCCGGTGAGGCTTCTGCGAGTGCGTCCGAAAGCGCATCCGCGAGTGCTTCGGCTAGCGCTTCGCCTTCTGCTTCTTCCGGCAAGCATTATAAGGGCCTCGTGAAGTTTGATAACTTCGAGAAGAACGGCGAGTACGTTCCGGCGACCGCCACTCATAAGGCGCAGAACGTGCCCAAGCCTCTCGTTCCGGCGAACATGAACGAGCAGAACGTTGACGGTATTTACGCGTTCGTTGGTTATTGGTTGGCGAGTTCCAACTATCTGCTGATGACCGGCGATACTGAGCCGCTGCAGAAGGTTGAATCTGCGGATGCGCTGGAGAATTACCGGAATTTGACGGTTGCTTATGAAAATAATGCGGGCTGGCTCTACGGTGCGGATAGCCCTATGACTCTTGAGTTGCTTTCTGATTCACCACAGAAAATTTCGGGTAGCAGGACTCGCTATGACTGGTTGGGATACATGAGTTACAGCGCGGACATGAAGATTCACGCTGAAGGTCAGGGCCCTGATGAACCCTTTATGGAGGATAGCTCGCGGGAACTGACGAGGGTTGGTGTGGAGTACAAGGATGGTAAGTGGATTATGGTCACCAGTGAGGATGGCTCTTCTTCGGCGGCTTCCGATTCTTCTTCGAGTTCTTCTTCTGTCTAAGCACCTATCCTATAGGTAAGGTCTAACGGCTTAAGATAGACTTCTCCCCCGCCCGCGGTAATGTACCGTGGGCGGGGTTTCTTTCTGCCGAGACTCGGTGATGCTTTGCAGCGGTGTTAGGTTGCTTTGTCATCGGCGCCAAATGACGACCACTGATGGATGTCTGTCTGTTTGCCGGTATGATGGGGTTGTCAACTCACTCAATTTCCTTTGTTGACTTCCTATGAAAGGCTGATTATGACGAGCCCTTCCTCCACTTCTGCTGGCATGTCCCGCCGCGTGGCACTGGGTGCGACCGGTGCCGGCGTGCTGGCTGCATTGACTGCGTGCGCTAGCGATATTCGCCCGACGGCTGAAGGTTCGGCGTCTAGCTCTGCTTCCGCGGGTGCTTCCGAAAGCGCCTCGGCTGCTGCTTCTTCGGACAAGTCCTATAAGGGCTTCGTGAAGTTCGATAACTTCGAGAAGAACGGCGAATACGTTCCCGCCACTGCCGAGAAGAAGGCGCAGAATGTGCCGAAGCCCCTCGCCCCGGCGAACATGAACGAAGATAACGTTGATGGCATGTATGCGTTCATTGGCTACTGGCTGGCGAGCTTTAACTATGCGCTAATGACCGGCGATACTGAGCCGATGAAGAAGGCTGACCCTGCAGATGTGTATGCGAAGAGTCTGCAGGAACTTACGATCATGTACGAGAACGATCTGGGCTGGATGTACGGTACGGATACCCCGGTTACTCTTGAGCTGACTACTGGTTCACCGAAGAAGGCGTCCGGTAAGGGTACCCGTTACGACTGGCCGGCATACATGAACTACAGCGCCGATGCGAAGATTCACATTGAGGGCAAGTCTGACCAGCCCTTTAAGACCGCTTCTAGCCCGAATGGCAAGCTGGCGAAGGTTGCCGTGGAATACAAGGACGGTAAGTGGATTATGCTCACCGGCGATGAAGGCTCTTCTTCGTCGGCTTCCGCTTCTTCTAGCTCTTCTACTGCCTAGGTCTTCTGTCTAGACCCCACCATAACGGTTCAGGCATAATAGCTTGAGCTGAGCTTCTCCCCCGCCCGCGGTAATGCGCCGTGGGCGGGGTTTCTTTGTGCCAAAACCTTGCCAAGACTCTGCCCAAACGCTGCCAAAACTCTGCCAAAACTCTGCCGGAACTCTGCGGAATCTCAGGGAACACCCAGGGGAAAACCCGGCGGATGTTCGGGGGCGGCGGAGGACGCCTCGGGTACGCTTAACGTATATACATTGACGTACTACATGTGGTCTTTACCTGCAGGTTGTGAGCTTCGTGCTGACGGCTTTGGGGTGAAGGTTCCAACGAAGGACTTCCGATGACTACTTTCTTCACTCGACGTACTGCCCTGGGTGCTGCTGTTGCTGGCGCGCTTTCTGCGTTGACTGCGTGCGCTAGCGATATTCGTCCGCTGGCTGGCGGCACCGGTTCGGCTTCTCCGTCGGAGGCGGCGACCGCCTCCGAAACCGCCTCCGAAACTGCTTCCGCGTCGGCGTCTACGAGCGCTTCTCCTTCGGCGTCTGAAAGTGCTTCTGCTGCTTCGGGTCTTCGCTCTTCGGGCAGGAAGTATAAGGGCATCATCACTTTCGAGAATTATGTGGAGAACGGCAAATATGTTGCGGCGACCGCTACGAATCCGGCTGAGAATGTGCCGAAGCCTGCGCCTCCTGAGAACTTCAAGGAGCACAGTGTTGATGGTGCGTACGCTTTCTTGAGTTTCTGGCTGGCGAGCTTGAACCATCTGATGATCACGGGTGACCCGGAACCGATTGAGATGGTTTACTACAAGGGCTACGGCTGGGAGAAATATCCCAGCACGATTAAGCTGTATGCGTCGGGTGCTGGTTGGGTGTACGGTACGGAAACTCCGTATATTGTTGAGCTGCTGACTGATGCTCCTCGTGAGGTTCCCGGCAGCAATAATACTGCCTTCATTTGGGAGGGCCTCGCCCATATGGACCCGAAGATGAAGCGGCATTATAGGAGTCAGCCTGATAAAGAGACGAGCGCTGATGAGTCGAAGAAGAAGGTCGCGAGGTTCCGTCTGGAGTACAAGGACGACAAGTGGGAGCTGTCTAGCGCAGCATAGTTGCCGTCTGGCGGAGGGTTTCCTCTCGTGGTGATTTTTCATGGTATAAGACCCTGCACCTGGTAAAACGCTGGGTGTGGGGTCTTAATTTTCTGAACATGCGAGGTGGTCACAGGGCGATCTGGTGCCTCTCGGGTAACCTTAAATGTGTATACATTGACGTACTGATAGGCCTGTACGGGGTGCGTATGCCCACCACGGTGTGTGGCGTGATTTGCTTTGTATTGGCTCCAACGAAGGGCTTCCGATGACTACCTTCTTCACTCGACGTACTCTCCTGGGTGTGGGTGCGACCGGTATTCTTGCGGCGCTGACTGCGTGCGCTAGCGATATTCGCCCGCTGTCGCAGGACTCGCGGGCGCAGGGTTCCGGCGGTTCCTCCGGTTCGCCTTCTGCTGCTTCTGCTTCTTCTGGCGCGGCTTCTTCTGCGAGCGCCTCTGCGTCGCCTTCGCCCACTGATGATCACACTCCCGGCTCGTATGTTGGCCCGATTAAGTTCAATAACTACGAGCGGAACGGCACCTACATTGCGGCGAGTGCGAATGCGCCGGCGCAGAACGTGCCGAAGCCCCTCATCCCGGAGAAGATGAAGGAGAACAGCCCCGAGGGCGCCTACGCGCTGATGGGTTATTGGCTTGCTTCCCAGAATTATCTGATTCTGACCGGCGACGTTGAGCCGCTAATGAAGGCGGATCCGGCGAAGGCCTTTTTGAAGAACTCTAAGACCATGATTAGGCTCTATGAGTCGGGTCTGGGTTGGATTTACGGTTCGGATCAGCCGTACAAGATTGAGATTGCCGAGAATGAGCTTCAGCCGGTTGCTAATAAGCCGGACCGTTATGAGTGGCTTGTAACCGTCGCGTATGATCCTGCCGCTAAGTACCACATTGAGGGTGAGCCTGATGCGACTATCGTTGAGGAGGAAAAGACGATTCCTCGCACGACCAAGTTCATCATGGAATACAAAGAAGGCATGTGGCGCATGCTTTTGAACAACAATAGTTAGTTTCCCTCATCTTCTGATACGCACTACTTAAGGATTTCTGATGACGACTTTCCTTTCTCGACGTGCAGCCCTACTAGCTGCCGGTGCAGGTGCTATTACGATGCTGAGCGCCTGCGCCAGCGATGTCCGCCCGCTGGCTGATAGCTCCGCCTCCGGTGAGGCTTCGGCCAGTGCCAGCGCTTCTGAGTCTGCGAGCCCTTCTGCTAGCGTCTCTTCGGGTGGTTCTTCTGAGAAGTCTTATCTGGGGCCGGTAAAGTTCGACAACTATGAGAAGAAGGGCGAGTACATCCCTGCGGATGAGACGCACAAGGCGCTGAACATGCCTAGGCCTCGACCACCGGCAAATATGTACGAGAATACTGTTGATGGAGCTTACGCAGCCTATAGTTTTTATGAAGCAAGCCTCAACTACTTAGTACTTACCGGCGATGTTGAACCGTTGAAAGAAGCCGACCCTGTTGGCAAGGAGGTCAAAGCTTTTCAAGGTTATGTAACTGTATACGAAACCAATGAGGGGTGGTTTTACGGTTCGGAGAAACCGGTTCAAACTGAGATGCTAACCCCCAGGCCTGAAAAGGCATCAGGTAGCGACACCCTCTATATTTGGCCTATCAGATTTGTTAGGGATCCTAATGCAATGTCTCGCATTGAAGGGCGAGCAGATGAGCCTATGTTCCCTAGCAAGGCTTTGGCTCCTGACCATGCCAAGCTGAAGTTGTCCTATAAGGACGGTAGATGGTTTTATGCCGCCACTAAGGGCGGCGAGCAGAGCACTCCAAGCCCAAGCGCTAAAGCATCGAATGAGGCTACCCCTAATAACGCCTAGAGCATCTTTGCAGAGTTCACCTTAGGGATGAGAATTTACCTCACTTATAGGGTTGATAAGCTCCAGAGCTTCATCCCCTACCCTACTTATCATTTAAGGATTTCTGATGACGACTTTTCTTTCTCGACGTGCCGCACTAGCTGCTGCTACCGGTGCTGGCGCGGCTGCGGCGCTGAGTGCTTGCGCTAGCGATATTCGTCCGCTGGCTGATAGCTCCGCCTCCGGCGAGGCTTCGGCGAGTGCCAGCGCCTCTGAGTCTGCGAGCACATCTGCCTCGGCATCTGCTTCAGCGACTGAGGCTACTAAGAAGTCGTACAAGGGCACGGTGAAGCTCGACAAGTACGAGAAGAACGGCGAGTACGTTCCTGCCACGGCTGAGAAGAAGGCACAGAACGTGCCCAAGCCTGTTGTTCCGGAGAAGATGAACGAGGCGACCATCGAGGGCATGTACGAATTCCTCTGCTACTGGGTGGCAAGCTTCAACTACATGTTCATGACCGGTGATTACGAGCCGCTCAAGAAGGCTGACCCTGCCGGCGAGTTTGCGAACGATCACAACAATGTTGTTCTTGTGTACTCTACCGGCAAGGGCTGGGTGTACGACACGGATGCACCGGTTACCGTTCAACTTCTGACCGATGCCCCGAAGAAGGTCGCTGGTGGCCCCAACCGCTACGATTGGATCGGACGCTTCATCCAGGACCCCAAGGCGAAGCTCCACATGGAAGGTCAGGAACCCACTCCCCTGGTCGAGGAGGGATCTTCCAAGAGCGAAGCGACTAACTTTGCGATGGACTACAAGGACGGCTCCTGGTTCATGGTCAGCGAGGAGGACTCCTCGGATGTGGATTCTTCCAAGAAGAATGAGTCTAAGGCCTAGAACACCAACGCCTCTTACGGGCGGTCACTTTTAGATCTAAGGGAAGCTCCTGCATGTAGTTGAGATTGCGTGCGGGGGCTTCCCCTTTTTGTTTGCACGGCTTTTGTTGTGTGCATAGCTTTTGCTTGCATAGCCTGCGTGCTGCCGTGTTGAGCTGTTCCCCCAGACGAGCAGGTGCAGGCTTCGAGCGTGTCACCATACCTGCTCGGGTACGCTTAAAAGTACACGAACAAACTATTGAGGGGTTCTCATGCCTACCTTCATTACCCGACGCACCGCCTTCGGTATCACCGCTGCCGCCGCGCTCGCCTCCTTGACCGCCTGCGCGAGCGATATCCGCCCGCTGGAGGACCCGAGCGTAGTTGACCCGATGCGCCCCTACAAGGGTGAATTGAAGTTCAATAGCTACAAGTCCACTGGAGCGTACCGCCCCGCAAGCTCGACGAAGAAGGCGGAGAACCCGCCCATGCCCGTCCCTCCCCAGAATATGAAGTCAAAGACGACCTCGGGCATGTACGCCGCTATAGGCTACTGGGTCGCGTCCCTGAATTATCTGACCGTTACCGGCAATATTGAACCGCTCGAGGACGTGGACCTGGACGGTATCTACGTGCAGAAGATGAAGTCGTACGTAGAGTTGTATGCAAAAGGTGAGGGGTGGATGTACGGCACCGAGACGCCGCTCATGGCTGAACTGACCGAGGACACCCCGCAGAAGGTTGACGACGAGCAGTACCGTTGGAAGGGTATTGTCCGTGGCCATAAGGACGCTGTTCTCCATTACGTACCCGAGGACAGGGACATTCGTGTGGGTGAGTCGAGCGGTGATTCCAGTAACGATGAGGTCACTTTTGTGTTGAACTATCGAGACGATGCGTGGATGGTCACCGTTGAGACGAAGAATTCCTCGACGACTTCTCCCGGTTCCTCGGGCGGAAGCGGTTCTGGCCTCAACGTTTAGGATGCAGCGGCGCAGAAACATACCAGCGCAGGAAAGCGGCGGTGTAGGAAAGCTGCAGCACAGGAAGATGATGACACTTTCCCCTAGTAAACGGCACTTTTCATTAGCTAACGTAACTTTTGTAGCATTTTCCAAGGTTTGATAACGAGTAAATCATAAACATACCCAAATGCACTAAGGTACCCTGAAATAGATACACCGATAATCTATTGAAGGGTACCTTATGTCTACCTTCGTGACCCGACGCGCCGCCTTTGGCATCGCCGCCACCGCCGCGCTCACCTCCTTGACCGCCTGCGCCAGCGATATCCGCCCGCTCAGCAACCCGAGCACAGCCGATGCGCAGCGCTCCTACAAGGGTGAGCTGAAGTATAACAACTACGAATCGCGCGGCACCTACGTTCCCGCAACCAGCTCGATGAAGGCGGAGAATCCGCCCAAGCCTGTCCCTCCTGCAGAGATGAAAGCCAAAACGACGGAGGGCATGTACGCCGCCATAGGGTTCTGGCTGGCTTCTTTCAATTACCTTATGATTACCGGCGATATTGAGCCCCTTAAGGTTGTGGATACGAACCGAAATGATATCTACAAGGCCGAACCTTTCGTCGAATTTTACGAGAAGAACAGCGGCTGGGTGTACGGCACTGATGCACCGTTCTCAGCGGAGCTGACCGAGGATGCTCCGCAGAAGGTTGACGAGCAACAATACCGCTGGCTGGGTGTTGGCCGTTACAACAAGGAAGCAAAGATCCACTACACAGATGGTAGGGAGCTCACCATGGCCTCATTGAGTAGCGGCCCTGGTGATTATGAGTTCTTCTTTATCTTGGAGTATCAGGATGGTGCATGGACGGTTTGGAATGAACCAGCCAAACTTACGACGAGCTCGCCCAGCTCAAGCGCAAGTAGCTCCGGCGCCTCCGTTTAGAACCCCGGTCATATCGTAGTCGTGTGAGAGCCTTAGGTCCCGTGTTTTTCGTCATCTACCGCCGCTTTTACCGTGATGGAGGCGCACACAACATTGGGCTGACCGCTCCCCTGCGATATTCTGGAATTAGTTCATTTCCGGCACATACTTTATTCACCTCAGAAAGAGCCCCATGTCTACCATGTATACCCGCCGCACCGCCCTGACCGCACTGGGCCTGGGAACCGCAGCGCTTCTTGCCGCTTGCTCTTCCAAGTCTTCCTCCGAGTCTTCGGCGACCGCGAGCGCATCCGCTACCGAGTCTTCGACCGCGAGCGCTACCGCATCCGCATCCCCCACCGCGGAGGCAACCACCACCGTTGAGCCTGGCCCCAGCATGAAGGGTGAGGTTGTTCTTGCCGACTACTCCTCCACCGGCACTTTTGAGCCCGGCACCAAGGAGCACAAGGCTGTCAACGTCGCGATTCCGGTTGAGCCGGCGAAGCTGCGTGAGAACAGTGTTGAAGGTCTGCACGCGTTCATCGCGTACTGGCAGGCTACCCTGAACTACCTGCTGCTGACCGGTGACGGTACCCGCTTCACGAACATTGACCACACCGGCGACTACTCGACTGTGGCTGAGTTCTTCCAGAGCATGTACGCTTCGGAGAGCGGCTGGGTTATCGGTTCGGAGCGTCCGATGGTTCTGTCGCTGACTGCTGACCGCCCGACTAAGGACACCCGCACCGGCTACTACACGTGGGCATCCGAGATGGTGATTGATGGTGCTGAGGGTGCTGGCGTGTACAGCAAGACCAATGATCGTGTGCAGCCGCTGACCGAGGTGTTCAAGTACCCGGGTAAGCCGGTGGCTGGTCAGATTGTGGCGCACTACCAGGACGGTACGTGGCGTATGGTGCGTCGTGCTCCGGGTACTGCGTCTGCTTCGCCGGTTCCGTCGCTGAGCCCGAGCGCTTCTGCGGAGGCGACCGCTGCAGGTTCGGCGGAGGCTACTACTGCTTCTGCTGAGGCGTCGGCACAGTAGGTTCTGGATCCCCTATACCGGATCCCCTATACCGCTGAGAAGCCACATGTGTTTCGAGAAGCCACCATGATTGTGGCTTTTCGAAACACATGTGGCTTTTCGCTTTTATTCTTTTGCCGGATAAACAAATAAACCCTCAGCCAGAAGACTGAGGGTTTATTTCCTAGTGTGACCCCAACCGGATTTGAACCGGTGTTGCCGCCGTGAGAGGGCGGAGTACTAGGCCGCTATACGATGGGGCCGTGAGATTTACATCTCTTTTACCAGGTCTCCCTGGCAACACATATAACTATACAGAGGTTCCCGGAAACAACCAAATCGAAAAGCGGTGAATTGAGTCACATATTTTACACTGAGTGCAAGGCCACCGATTAGGCTCCTTTCCAGCTACACCAGGCACTCCCCCGGCAGCTTCCACCGCCACCACACCCCGCCTCCACCCAATAAACACCTCACAAAACACCACGGCATCAAGGCACAAAAATGCGCCCCGCACAGTGTACGGGGCGCATCCATTCAAACTAGAGCAAGAAACTATGCCTTACGGCGGCGAAGCACCATCACAGCAGCACCAGCGATCAGCGCAAATGCACCGACAGCCGCCAGGCTCAGAACACTCTGAGCACCAGTCTTAGCCAGCGAGCCCTTGCTCTGAGGCGCAGACTTGGTCGCAGAAGCGCTCACCTGAGAATCAACGCCGGAGCTCTTAGGCTGAGACTCAGACTTTGCCGAAGAAGAGTTCTTCAGCGGCGCGGTCTTCGTAGTAGTTCCCATCTGGTCGTTAGCTTCCTCGGTCTTCGAAGGTTCACCCTTCGACTGCTCAGCCGCAGGCTTCTCTGCTACTGCAGGTGCAGATGCGGAAGGCGATGCCGAGGCAGCGGCGGGGAATGCCGACTCATCAGCCTCATTGCGGTTATCTGCATTGCCGGCATCCTTCGCGTCATTAACAATCAGCGAAACAGCCGAATCGTAATTGCGGTTGGTAGCAACATCAGAACCAGCAGTGACGGTGCCGAGCAGGTAGCCCTGGCTGTACTGCATGGTGTTCGCAGGAACACGCAGAGTTGCCTCGAAGGAGTACTTGCCGGTACGTGAGTTGTAGACGAACGCGCTTGCCGGAACGATAGTGGAGACCTTCTGAATGTTTGCCAATTCGCTATCGGTCAGCTTGTCATAACCCATCGACCACTCACCCTCCTTGACGAGGAACAGGCGGAGACCTTCGGCAGGCGGCTTATCATAGTCGTAGCCGGACACGTGGAAGGTGTAGGGGCGAGTAATATCGACGGTACCCTCAGCGAAGTTCAGGGTGGGGTCGATCAGCACTGCGGTAGCCTGCTTCGGGTAACCCTGGAAGGGAACCTTTGCGGGATTAATAGTCGCGGTGGAGGTGAACTCACCCTCGGAAACCTCAGCGTGGAACTTCACGATGGAGTTCGGAACCAGCTTCTGCTGCGAGGAAGGAACAGCCTTGCCGTTACGGTCCACGGTCGCCTTGGAGGTGTAGGTGTCAGTCAGGGAGCCGTCGCCGGTCTTCGCGTTCAGTACGTAGGGCACAGCCGCGGTGGTGTTGGCGATGTCCTGCTTATCCACTGCGATGACGGAGCCGTCTTCGGTGATGGTCAGGTCGTTAGCCTTACCGCCGTTCATCTCAACCTCACCGATTACACGGTCGGTCTTAGCGTCGAAGATGGCGATCTTACCGGTGCCGAAGTCGGTCACGTACACCAGGTCACGCGCCTCATCGTTCTCCATGGACAGCGCCTGGGTGCCGAACTTGACGAACTTCTTGAACGCGCCGGTGGTCAGGTCGTACACGGAGATACCGGAGTTCACGCCGTTCACGCCCTGCGAGGAGACGTAAATTTCGTTCTCGGAGTGGTCAATGGTGACGTCAGAGGGGCGGACCTCAACGGAGGAGTTCTCGCCGCGGGTCTGGATAACCTGCTCAGTCTTGAACGTATGAGTGTTGATGACGAAGACCTTGCCGCCGGTGCGCTCAGGCACGTACAGCTTGTCGCCGTCAACGGTCATGTTCATGCCAACATAGCGGGTACCGCCATTGGGGGCACCCTCCAGCTGCAGCTTAGTAACTTCGAAGGTCTTCATGTCGATAGCGGACACATAATAGCGACCGGTCACGAACACCTTGCCGGAGTTGTGATCCACCAGCACAGAGCGGGGATGCTCAATCCAGTTCGGGTCGCTCTCGGCAATGCCGTGGTTAGTCCAAATCTGCTCCATGGTGTTCTGGTCGAACACAGACAGAGAGTTGTCGGTGGTATTAGTAACCCACACGGTGCCGGACACGTCATCAACAGTGATGCCGTACGCGGAAATGTAGCCAAATTCGCCGTTCTTATCCAGCTCGAAGGGAAGCGCTGCCACTTCTTCAATCTGAAGAGTGTCTGCGTTGACACGAGCAATAGTGGAGGCGAGGTTGCTATTACCGCCCACGCCGACCATCCAGATCTTGTGGTTCGCCTTGGAGTAGGCAACCTGGTACTGGCCGGGCAGACCCTGGGTAATCTGCGCGACGGATGCGGAGGTGTCAACAACGCGGCTCAGCGATGCGGTGGAAGGAGCCGATGCGCTGGGGGTCGCGGTCTGGTTTGCGGTGTTCGGTACTGCGAAGGAGGCAGGAATCATGGCTGCGCCGGAGATTGCGAGCGCGAGGGAGCCGACGGCGAGCCCCTTCAATGCCTTGCTCGAGGAGGGAGTGAGGTTCAATGTGTGTCCTTCAAATGTGTAACGGAAGTGCTCACATGCCGCATGCGAATGCTAACGAGACACCCGTGAATATGCGGTGACATATTCGACGGCACGAAAAGCAGAAATGTAGGTAACGCATAAATTTACCTACCTTCTAATCCTCAGTGTTTTCCCAGGAAAATACAAGCAGCGACGTGGGTGTGTTTTGTGTTTTTATGAGCGAGCCCCTAATTCGCCTTCAGTATCACGTGAAGGTTGAGCTGTTTCCAGGGTTTTTCCTTGCTCTTGCGAGCAAAAACCCTGGTCACTAGGGGTATTGTGATGCTTTTATATTTACACATTAATGTAAAAGTTTAGGTGAGGCGCGCCAGCAACATTCACCTTGGGCCACACATTTTTTCGACATTCAAAACCTATATTTTTACAGACTAGTGCACATATATGAATATGTTTTAAAACCCCTACCCAGCATTAGCCCAAGCAGGCACACAAAAGGCGGGTACCCTCTCCCCCAGATTCGAAGAATCCGAAAGAGAAAATACCCGCCTTCTCACGCGTTACATCGAGCATTTACGCCCGAAAACTAAACGCTACGCTTTATGCCTTGCGGCGGCGCATCACCAGAGCAGCACCAGCAATCAGCGCCACAGAAGCGAAAGCAACCAGCGGCATCACAGCATTAGCACCGGTGTTCGCCAGAGCGCCACGCGAAGAGCCAGCCTGCGAGGAACCTGCGTCGCTCTTAGCTACCGAGGAGCCACCGCCCAAATTATCGGAACCATCAGCAGAGGAACCGCCATTCTTCACAGCCGAACCGGACTTATCAGCCTTCACAGCATCCGGAGCAGACTTGGAGTCCTGTGCACCGGTCTTAGCGTCAGACTTCGAATCAGACTGAGATGCCTGGTCCTTGGAGGTCTGATCCTTAGCCTCTGCGGTGTTCTCAGACTTAGCGTCAGACTTCTTATCCTCAGGCTTCGGATCTGCAGGCTTCGGATCTGCAGGCTTCGGGTCAGCAGGCTTCGGGTCAGCAGGCTTCGGGTCAGCAGGCTTCGACTCATCAGCCTTCACACCGGTCACCGTCGGGTAACCCGCGAACTGCAACGAAGTCGGAGTGATGCCCACCGGAGCTGCGCTCGCGTCGGTGTCCTTCACACCAACCTTGAACTTCAGAATCGAGTTAGCCTTCAGCTGCTGAACCGATGCGGGAACGTCGTTACCCTGGCGGTCCTTGCCGGGCAGGGTGGTGTACTCGCTGGCAGTGGTGATCTCGCCGGTGGTGCCGTTGAGCACGTAGGGCAGGGTCACCTTCTCGTCGCGGTCCTTCTTGTCGAGAACCAGCACGGAGCCATCCTTGAGCAGGGTCACGTCGTTCGCGGCTGCCCCGTTCATCTCGACCTCGCCGATGACCTCGTCAGCGCGACCGTCAAAGACAGCCACCTTGCCGGTGCCAAAGTCGGTCACGTACACCAGGTCGCGATCCTCATCGTGCTCCAGTGCGAGCGCCTGGGTGCCGAACTTGACGAACTTCTTGAACGCGCCAGTGGTCAGGTCGTACACGGAGATACCGGAGTTGACGCCCTTCACACCCTGAGAAGAAACATAAATCTCATTCAGCGAGTGATCCACCGCCACGTCGGAGGGGCGAACCTCAACGGTGGAGTCCTCACCCTGAGTCTGGATGGTCTTCTCAACCTTGAAGGTCTTGGTGTCCACGACGAAGAGCTTGCCACCGGTGCGCTCGGGCACGTACAGCTTGCCGCCGTCCAGGAACAGGTTCATGCTCACGTAGCGAGTACCGCCGTCGGGTGCGCCTTCGAGCTGAATCTTCTCAACCTGCTTGGTCTTCAGGTCGATCGCGGATACGAAGAAGCGGCCGGTCACGAACGCCTTGCCGGACTCGTGGTCAACCAGAACGGAGCGGGGGTGCTCAATCCAGTTCGGGTCGCCTTCCTTCACGCCCTCGTTAGTCCAGATGAGCTTGAGGGTCTGCTGGTCGTACACTGCCACGGAGTTGTCGATAGTGTTGGTGACCCAGACGGTGCCGTCCACGTCATCAACAGTCACGCCGTATGCGGAGGTGTAACCGTACTGGCCCTTGTCGTTCTTCTTCACGGGCAGTTCGGCGAATGCCTCGGTCTGCAGGGTATCTGCATCCACGCGTGCCAGGGAGGAAGCGAGGCCGCCGCGCGCACCCACGGTGGGTACGAACAGCTTGTGGTTCTTCTTGGAGTAGCCAACCTGGAACTGGCCGGGCAGACCCTGAATGATGTTCGCAACGCTAGCGTTTGCATCCACGGTGCGGTGTGCCTCGGTGGAGGGGGCGGTAGAGTCGGCTGCCTTGGTCTTGGTGGCGGTTGCCGGGTAGCCCTGGAACTCGCGGGTTTCGGGGGTGACCTGCTTGACCTCAGAGTTGTCGCCTGCGATTGCGGTGACCTTGAACTTCAGGATGGAGTTCGCCTGAATGTCGGAGGTCTTGGCGGGAACCTCATTGCCCTGCTTGTCCTTAGAAGGCTTGCTGGTCACCTTGTTGGAGGTGCTGACGGTGCCGGTAGTGCCGTCGAGGACGTAGGGCACGGTTGCGGTTGCGCCAGCCTGCTTGTCCACAGCAACAACGGAGCCGTTGGGCAGCACGACCAGGTCGTTTGCCTTGCCGCCGTTCATGGCGACCTCGGCAATCAGCTTGTCTGCTGCGCCGCCGTCAATCACGCCCACCTTGCCGGTGCCGAAGTCGGTCACGTACACCAGGTCGTTGGCCTCATCGTTATCGAGCGAGAGCGCCTGGGTGCCGAAGGGGATGAACTTCTTGAACTCGTAGGTGGTCGCATCGTACACGGATACACCGGAGTTCTCGCCCTTCACGCCCTGCGAAGAGACGTAAATTTCGTTCTGCGAGTGGTCAATAGCCACGTCGGAGGGGCGAACCTCGCCGTCCTTATCGCCCTTCACAGAGATGGTCTTCTCGACCTTGAAGGTCTTGGTGTCAATTACGAAGAGTTTGCCGCCGGTGCGTTCGGGCACGTACAGCTTACCGCCGTCCACCAGAATGTTCATGCTGATGTAGCGGGTACCGCCATCGGGTGCGCCCTCAAGCTGAATCTTCTCGACCTTCTTGGTCTTCAGATCGATAGCCGAGACAAAGAAGCGACCGGTCACGAAAGCCTTACCCGACTCGTGATCGACACGCACCTCGCGGGGGTGCTCGATCCAGTTCGGGTCGTCCTTGCTCAGACCCGCATTGGTCCACAGCTGCTTCATGGTCGCCTGATCGTATACGGCAACGGAGTTATCGCGGGTGCTGGTCACCCACACGGTACCTTCCTCGTCATCGACGGTGATACCGTACGCACCCTCGTAGGAGTAGCCCGAGTCCCCCTTGATAATGGGCAGCTCGGCGACTGCCTCAATCTTCAGGGAGTTTGCGTCAATGCGAGCAATCGTAGAAACGTGCTCGTCGCGGTCTGCAGTGCCAGCAACCCAAATCTTGTTGGTCTTCTTGGAGTATGCGACCTGGAACTGACCGGGCAAGCCCTGGGTGATCTTTGCCATCGCCTTGTCGGTGATGGTGCGAGCTTCACTGCTCTGGCTTGCTGCCGGGGTGGATTCTGCCGCGAACGATGCGGGGATGGTGGCAACGCCGGAAATTGCCAGTGCCAGCGATCCAACGGCGAGGCCCTTGAATGCCTTGCTCGAAGCGAGGTTCATATGTATGTCCTTTTTCGTGGGTGGTGTGTGGAGGTGCTTCTCTCCCCCACCGATGGGTGGTGAGGCGCCGTGTTTTTCTGCCTTATGCGGCGGGTGTTTCGTGCACCCACAAGGAAGGAAACTAGTCTTCACACAGTATTAAGTAAGGCAACCATTAACTTACCTTCTAGGTAATACTTACTTAGCGCACAGGATTTTGCAAGATTTTAGGCATATATAACGCAGAAATTTCACATGCCAGGCACAGCCTGTCACTAAAACTCCCCGAGGTGCGGCAATACGGGACATAGCAAAACCCCCGCCTCCAGCAAAAGCCAGAAGACGGGGGTTTCACGCTACCCAGCGCGCAACGCCAGGGATAGCTAAAAATTAGGAGACATACGAGAAGTCAGTGAACAGCAGGTTCTGCAGCTTGTAGCGGCGAATGAAACGAGCCAGCTCCGCGCGAGTAGTCGGCGCGGTCGGGTTGAACACACCCGAAGAATCCAGAACGATATCGTTCGCGCCAGCCCACGCAACGTAACGGTGCAGAGTACCGGCACCGAGCACGTCACGGAAACGAGAACCAACAGCCTCGTTCATTTCAGTCAGCTGAACCTCCGCGTTGTACTGGAACAGTACAGCCGCCAGCTCCTCGTGAGAAACCGGTGCGGTCGGGTCAATCTTGTCGCCGCCAGTGAGCGGCTCGGTGATCTTGCGGTCACGAGCCCAGTGCAGCGCGTTCGCGGTCGGGCGGTCTGCCGCATCCGCAAAGGGTGCAACATTAGAGTTTTCACTCACACCAGCGTGACCAGCAGCGTGGTTCAGCAGAGCAATAAGCTCCTCACGGGTCACAGGGCGGTCCGGCTCAAACGCGCCAGTCTGCGGGTTCGGCATCAGCCACTTCTTCTGGTTCGCCATGCGGATATCCTCAGCGAACGGGTGGTTACCCGGAACATCCTCGAAAGAGGTCTTCAGGATCTTAGTCTCAGCCACGGGGATGCGCGCAGCAATCTGGTGGGTAATCTCCTGGCCCCACGGGTCGGAGCAAATATCCAGCTGCAGGGCGTGCTCGACACCCTCACCCTGCATCAGCTCGATGGGGAACTGGTCGCTACCGCTGAAGCTGTCAGCGTCACCGTCAAATTCGGGGGTGAGCGGCCAGGAGCGCAGAGTTTCGAAAGAGTCGTTACGAACGTAGCCGTGGCGTACGGTCAGGGTGGTGCCTTCGGTGAGGAATTTGCGCAGACCGTGTGCAGTGTAGTTGACGGTCATACCGGTTTCAGTGATGGTGGCACGCTGAATAACGAGGCGCGGGCCTTTAGTTTCCTCGGTTGCCGGGGCAAGGTTTGCGGGAGCTTCGTCAGCCTGAGCGGCCTGTGCCTGCAGGGTCAGTGCGCCTGCAGCAGCAGCAGCGGAAGCACCCTTTACAAAGAATCGTCGTGAGAGTCGATGGTTAATCAAGGGCATGATTGTCCTATTCAGTTCTTGTTTGAGTTGAGTGAGTTACGGGTGGCAGGACGCGCGGACAGCGGCGTAAACGGTGAGTGAGGCCGATACGTTGGGTTCCCTCCCCTGTGTGCGTGAGTGAGACGCAGTGTACGGGGTGCGGGTGTCTGTCGGGCGGATGCGCGGTGAATGAGACCGGCACGGTTCCTGACCCAGTCATCTAGCGTACCTTAAGGTCCCCTTTAAAGCGAAGACGAAACGGCGGTGATTTTACGCCTATTTTCGATGTTCAACGAAGTAGGGGCGATATCTGGCAAGGTTTGCCGGAAGTTGGCATGGGTTCTTGATGGGGTGATTTTGAATTACCCAATGCCGTGGTGTTCCGAGATGTGGAATATGTGGGTTTCTGAAGTTTTATGTGTGACACGCCGATTCAAACCCTTTTCAAAGAGTTATAGTTATTGGTACCCTATCACTGTTCCTATATCCTCAACAAAGGAGTTACCCATGGAGGCCAAGGAATTCTCATACGAGAAGGCTCTCCTCTTTTTCGCCAAGTCTAAGTACGCCGACCTTTTCGGCGTAGCACTGGTTATCGCCATCGCAATCGCCTCAGGATACCTGAGCACCAACCTCGCCAAATACGTTGACTGGGGCCCGATCACGAACTTTATTCCCCTCGGCGTGATTTCCGTGATTAACGTGGGTATTTCAATGATGTCTACCCGCCTGACCGGCCGCCTCTCAAACATCGGCAACGTGCTCGGCATTATTAACACGGCGCTGTCTGGCGCGATTGACTACATTCTGGGCAACAAGGCAGCAATCATCACCTACCCGGTCACTTTCATCGTGTACACCTTCGCGATTCGTAGGTGGCAGAACTCCGAACGCGGCAAGGCGTTGGAACCGCCGACCGGCGCGAAGGGTCAGCTGATTATTGGCGGCATTGTGGCCGGTTCGTTCGCGTTCTCCCTGATTGCGAACTACATTGGCTACGGCGGCAAGACCTCGTTCCTGTTCTGGATCACGACCGTAGTGTTTGGATTGTCCCTGTCAGCAAACATTCTGAACGCGCTCAAGCTCACGATGCAGTGGCAATTCTGGTTCCTGTACAACACCGTGCAGTGCATCAAGGCGCTGACCCAGGGCAACTTTGCGAACGTCGGCAAGTACATCTTCTACATCATCAACAGCGTGGCGGCGCTCCTGCTGTGGACCCGAAATGGCACCGCAGCCAAGGGTACCGTGGCGGTGGCGTAAGGGGCGGTTCCCTGGCGCACCAGCTACCGCATATCCACCCAGCGATATGTAGGCACTCATAATAGATAGAGGGAGGGGCCCTCCGGCAATACGACCGGAGGGCCCCTCCCCTGCATTGTGCGGGCATATTTGCCGGCTTCGATAAGCGGCTAGGTTAGCCCAGCGGAACCGCGCTACCCTTCAGAACCTGACGCTCAGGAGCCGAATCACTACCCACCTTCGCGATGGGGAAAGCAACAAACGCCTGAACGCCCTTCTCACGAAGAATCGCCTTCTCATCCGCCAGCTCGGACACGAAAATATCAGAGCTCAAAGAGCCGCGTTCCATCGCCTTACCGACCTCGTCAACCACCCTACGGTAGGGGTGGCTGCGCAGCACAGTTCGCAGCCGGGCGGGCGTAACCCTTCCGGAGGATACCGGAAGCACCATGAGCCGCGGGTGCAAAGCGTTGTACGGGTACGCACCGGGGGTCACGCCAATCCGGTGGATCTGGTGAATCACCGGGAAATTCGCAACACCCACCAGCGCGCAGAAGGCGAGCGCAGTGTCCGTCGGCTGCGGGACGGTGAAACCGGTTCCGGTTCGGGATTCCGGCTTATTATCCAGCGAGTCGTACAGGGTCTGCCCGGTAATGCCGCTGAGCATCGCGGAAGGTTCCCAGGTTACCAGGTCCGCGCACATTAGGCGCAGGCGGTCCTTGACGAACTCCTGGCCCTTGTTGCGGGTCTTCATCTCCCAGCGGGACGCACCGTGGTCGGGGCGAGGTGCCTTGGTTTCAAAACGCCAGTAGGCAGGTTCGCCCAGGCCGGAGATCCAGAGCAGAGACAGCAGGTCGTCACGTTCCATCAGCGCGTCCAGATGAGCCTGTCGGGTCTTCTGGTGAGATGCCCAGTCGTCCGGGTACTTCTCCACGTCGATTCCTCGAATACGCGGGGAGAACGGGGAGAAAACAGCAGCTTCCTTACCCGCACCGTAGGACTGGTCGACGTTCACCCAGCTACCATCAGCGGCCAGGGAAGAAACGTAGGAGTGCATGCACTCGGCAATTTCTTCTTCTGACACGCCTTCAGCATGCATCTGGGCGCGCGGCTGACCCTCCTGAGACCAACCTACAGTGACGGTTCCGGGGTGCTTCTGCTCAACCATCAGGGACAGCCCGTAGAGGGCAAAATGGGTCAATGCCGAGGTGTAATCACCGGCAATAGTCAGCGTTGCCATTAGTGTCCCTCCCGTGAAATCTGGGCGTCTGCTGCGCGTTCTACAGCTTCAAGGTAGGCGGTAGCGTACGGGCCATAGGTGCGGCTCGTCTGCTCCATGAGGTTATCCCAATAGCCGACGTCGAAGAGTCGGGTCGCCTGTTCCTTGAGCGCTTCGTAGTCCGTTCCCTCGGGCAGGTAGTCTTCCTTGAGCAGGAAGCCTGCGTCGTGGGCGAAGGAGAAGCGGCCGTGACCGTGACTGCAGCCAATGATGCGCAATACCAGGTCGCGGTGCTCCCCCACCTTTTCGGGCGAGGCCGCAACCATGAGCGCAGACAGCTGCTCGTGACGCCAGCCCCTCGGCAGGGCACTACGGCTACGGGCGCGGTACGCCTCTGCCACGGAACGGTGGCCGCTCTTTGCAAGAGCGTCCGCATCCGGGTCTGCACCTAGCATCTGCTGGAAACGCAGGTCGCGCTTGCCCTCGTCGTGGTACTTTGCCGCCAGTTCCAGGGCCTCAGAGAATTCCGGTGCCAGGCCGAGGTTCTCGGCAAGCTGGCGAGTACGTTCGGCAACATCGTGCTGGTGGTCGTCCAGAAGAACGGGGGCAGTCAAAGCCAGTTCCTGAGCGATATCGGAACCTTCAATAGACTTTTTGTCGTCGGTCACGTCGGCGTACCAGGCGATAACTTCCTGACCGTCCTCAGCCTCGGTAGAAAGCTCAGAAGCAATCCTCTTCTGGCCGTCCGAAGCTTGGCTGTCGAGCAGTTCCGCTACCTCTTCGGGTGAGAGACCCAGGTATTCCCTGAAGCGTGCCTCACGGTCCGCGCACTTCTCGTACACGTAGAGCTCGGCATCATCGAGGAAGGGCGCAGCCTTCAGCTCGTCCTTCTTAGAAGGCAACTCACGCTGAGTCACGGCAATGCCCTGGTTCGTGAACGGAACACTGCCCGTGTCAAGAAGCAGAACGTCACCGGGAGCCAACGACTGACGGCTCTCTTCCCCATGGTCAGCATCCTGCCACAGGGAAATTTCACCCTGACGGTAAAGGAACTTACGCGGCTTCACACCGTGCTCATCCTGGTAGTCCAGAATCTCCTGGAGAATCTTCAGATTCGCGGGGAAGGTTTCCTCGTCGCTCGGAGCGAAGTAGCTGGTCTTGAGAATCTCCATGGCGGCAGACGTGTTGCTCGGCAGGTTATCGCGCACGATAACACCGCCCATTGCGGTTTCTGCGTCCAGGGAGTCGTGCAACCACAGGTCAAGGTCCGGCTCATCATAGGGGTTCTCGTCGGTACGCGAGAATTCCAGCAAATCAGGCCATTCCGGGCGCTGGTAGAGCAGACGCTCCGGGGAGGACTGCACCGGCGGGTTCTTCACCATTGCGGCGGGGTTCACCGACGGGTTCTCAGCACCGTTGAGCGCTTCGAGCCAACCATACGCATTGCTCAGATCGACCGCCTTGTAAGGAGGCGCGTCCTTCTTGACCAAGTCACTGTTGGCAGGCCTAATAACGACAACCTTGGAATCCTTACGGTGGCCCAGACGGTTAACACGTCCGAAGCGCTGCGCCAAGGAGGAAGCCGGAGCCAGCTCGGTCACCAGGTCAGCAAAGTCAACGTCAATACCGACTTCGAGAGTCTGGGTGGCAACAACAACCTTCACGGACTTATCGCCTTCGGTAGTGAAGAGACCGGAGTGTTCCGCCTGCAGATTCTCCAGGTCGTACGGGCGCATGCGTCCTACGAGAAGCTGAACCTCTTTCGCCTTTTCAAGCACCTTGTTATTAACTAGCGCTTCCTTGATGGCGATAGCCGTCCGCACATGGTTGACAATACAACCAATAGTGTGGGCTTCCTCTGAGCCTTCGCTCGCCTCACGGTGAGCAAGGAACTTCTTGATGGCGTCCACAGCGGCATTCACAGTCGGAGCGTTACCGGGCTTACCATCCCACTTATCAATGGGGTGGAGCATCAGTTCCTTATGTGAGTAGACACGGCGGTGCAGCTCTTTATCATTCGGGCTATCGAGAGCCTCAATGTCAACACCCAGGGTGGTCGATTCGCTATCCCCAGTGGAGGGGGTAGCGGTCGTCTCAACCACCTGCAGGGTGGGAACACCCAGGTTGACCTCGCGCTTCTGCAACTCGGCAATACGCTGAGTCGTGTGCAGCAGCTGACGGTTCATGTGTGCCTCGTCGAGCACCATGACGGTATCCATGGCCAGCAGGGCGGTCTCACGCGGGCGGGCAGCCTTGGTGCTGCCGTAGCCGCGGAAGAGCGCTCGCGAACCGTACATATCCGGGGTTGCGGCGATGATCGCGCAGGCCGAAATATCGGTGACCGGCAGGTTGCGGTTCGAGAGTTCGCCACGGATGTGGCCAACTTCGAAGGGGGCGCTCCTTTGGTCATCGTTACGGGTCTGGAAGCTCTGGAGAGCTTCAGCAACCCTACGCAGAATACCGGGCTCGCCGGATTCATCAGCGAGCGCATCCTTCAGATCGCCGAGAATCTTGTCGGCACGGGTTGCCTGGCTATCGACCAGCGCACGACGTCCCACGGTCACGCAAAGGCGACGGGGAACGCGCGGCGCGGCGCCAACCGCTGCGAGCGCATTCGCAAAGAGGTGGATATCAACCACGGAGGACTTACCGGAGCCGGTCGGTGCGTTAATACGTTCCGGCCATACGCCGTGCTCGCAAATGTGGTCGAGCACTTCTTCCTGCCAGCTAAAGGGGTCGTGCCCTTCGTTGAGTGCGGCAAAGAAGACACCGAACTCATCACGAGTGATGGAGGGCAGTGCGGTAGTGGGGCTAGTCATGCTCTTCCTCCTTCTTGCGGCGGTCGTATTCTTCGGTGGGCACGTCGAACGGAACCAGCAGGCCACCGCCCATGTGGCGGGACTGGCCAATGGCTACAAGGGTCGTGTCCGTTGCCAGATTGCCGAGGTCTACGACGCCACGCCACGGCTCTGCGGGCAGAGTACGGGGCAGCTTGTAGGCGTAGGCGGCGGGGTTCTGGGTTACACGGTGTGCTTCCAGGACCTTGGCCTCAGCCTTTTGAGCAACCTGATCCCTCAAGCTACGAATTCGTTCGCGTGCGGTTTCAGCCTCGGGCGCTTCGAAGCTGTCACGCCACACGTAAGCCATGGAAAGCAGAGCGGCGTCAGCGAAAGTCCAGGCCTTCGTCTCAGCCTTCTTCGGGCGGTTGAAAACACGCGATTCGGGAACGGCCGCGCTGAGGGTACGCCACAGACGCTTGTACCCGGTCTTGGGAGCATCCCAGAAACCCTGCGCGGGCAGGCGCTTCTGGCGAAGCTTCACGGTCAGTCGGGGGAAGTCCTGAGCGTAGAGAGTTTCTACGCTCCTGAGAGCGATACCGAGTTCTACTGCTTCATCGGTCGGGGCGCTTGCCGGGACCAAGACGAGCAGGACTCCCTGAGACTTCACCTCACGACGCAGATAGTCGGGCAGGTAGCGGGCAGGCAGGTACTGTAACGCCAGGCTGTTGGCGGGCTTGTGCCCCTTGGGGTACCTGCCGGTGATGAGGCTGGGCGCGCCGAATCCTGCGGCAGCTACGAGAGCCTTGTGTAGCAGGGAGCTTGCCTTGACGTACTGTTCGGGCTTCAGCTCTTCACCGTCTACTTCGAGGAGCCACAGGTATTCCCAAGGGCTGGTGGAGGTTTCAGCCTCCACAGGCTGGTACTTGATGGATCCCAGGCCTGCGGTGGGTACCGATGAGGGGCGCATCGTGTCACTCGCTGCGGTCTTGTCGCCTGCCTTGGTGGGTACCTTGGCGGGGTATGCTTCTGCGTGAGCACGCATGAGCGCATTGATTCGACCGGGTACGGGTACGCGGACCGGCATGCCGCCTGCTTCGAAGGGGCCCGACTTAGTGTCGATGGTGTGGGTGGGTTCCACGTCTCCGGTGTAGAGGGCGGTGAAGCTGCTGGCTTCTCCGAGGGAGGGTACTTCTCCGCAGAGCTGGGTGATGGTTTCCGCGATGTCTGCGGGTACCTTATCGTACTGCCAGCCGATGGTGTCGGATACAGCCCAGCCGTCGGATACGGCGCGACGTTCGGTCTGCCGCCCATTCTTCTCAGAATATGCCACTTCGCGGTACATGAATCGGCTCATCTTGTTGGGTGAGCGGTACACGGGGCACATGTCGGGAAGCTGTAGCCCGGTCGGGGGGTTCTCCTCAAGCCATTTGAGGGCCTTGAGAGATTCTTCAGAGGGGGCGAGCTGCCCGTTTTCGATAATTGCGTGAGGTCCCTGCGCGGCCGCGCTGAGGAGCGCGGCCTGCAAGCGGGCAGGGTCGGGGAAGGCGTCGGGGCTTCCGTCTGCCTTGTGGCCCTGGTATACGCCGAGCGGGAACCTCGCGAGAATTCCGAGGTTCGTCATATTATTCAGCGTCCTCCGCGGTGGCGTTCTTGATGATGATGGGGTTGCCGTCGACGTTGAAAGTCTGGCCGTTCCAGTCAGCCACGCCAGCATTCTTGGCGTTCTCGATAGCTTCGAGCAGCAGCTGGTCGGTGTGTTCAACGGTCAGGGGCGCGAAGGTCTTCTTCTCACCGAAACGCTGGTCGAGGGTGACAACGGGTGCGGCGGATTCGATCAGGTCGCAGTTGGCACGGATGTAGAGTTCACGCTCCGCACGGGCAATAGCATTGAGGCCAAGTGCGGCAAGAAGTGCACGCGCGGCAACATTCTTGGTCTCGTCCTGACCGAAGCGCAGCTGACGCAGGGTGGCGAGGCTCAGAACCCAAGAGCGAATAATGCGGCGGCAAGCTACAGCACCGGTTTCTTCGAGCGAGGGCGGGATGCTACCCAGGCCGAGAGTGGATGCGGAGATGCGGGCATCAGTCTTGGCGGTCTTTACTTCCTTGCGGCGTGCAGCAACATTCTTGGCACTCAGTTCAGCTTCCTGGTCATCGACGAGAGAGTTAAGTTCCTTGGCGCCAAGCTTTACGCTGGCGGCTACGGCGTCGACGCGGGCGCCGCCACGGCGTGCCTGTCGGTGTTCAGCGCCAGGATCCTGGTCTGCGAGGACGCCGATAATTTCACCAACGAGGGCGCTGCGCAGGCGGACCTGGTTGCTCTTGCGGGTGGAGTCCCATGCGCCGAAGAGGAGCGCAGCAGGGGCGGTCTTGAGCAGTTCGCTCATGTCTGCGGGGGTGCAGTTGCGCAGTGCGCGGTACTGGTCGTTTTCGGTGATGGGCTTGCCGTCGACACGACCGGCACGGAAGTGGCCGTCGAAGATGCGGTGGGACAGTTCCATGTCGCTGTATTCTACGGGGCCGTTTTCGGTCTCGTAGGTGACGACGGCGCGGGGAATCTTGACGACTGCTTCGTTGCTGTACTGGCGGCCCTGTTCGATGGCGGCTTCTGCGCGGTTGAGTTCGGACTGCTTACTGTCGATGAGGACGACCTTCTGAGGCTTGCCCTTGACGGCCTTTTCGGCGTCCTTGGAATCTTCTTCCTTCTTGGGTTCGTCCTGGCTTTCAGGCTTCTCTACGATGTAGCGGGTTTCGTAGGCGAAGACGGACTTGGAACCGTCGACGAACTTGGCGGGTGCCACGGATGCGTGGGGGCCTGCGGCGGGTTCGAGTTCGGTGATGGAGGTGATGACGGAGCCGCCGCCGAGCTCGAGGTTATCGAGGAGATCGGCGAGGGTGATAGTGTTCTGGGACTCGTTCTGGGACATGATTGTCTCCTTATATGTTGGGTGCACGTTTGCTTCGATGCGTTGGACGTGCACGTTTACTTGTACAGCTTTAAGCTACATCGGTTTTCCGAATGGTGCGCGTGTTTTCGTCACGCTGCTGATTCGACATGCCGTTTCCTTCTCCCCTGTGCTGTCACGCCCAGTGTTTTGGGTAGTGACAGCACAGGGTGCAGAAGGTATGGCTCAGCCACACAAGCGGTCAGTATCGGACTGGAATTAGGATTCTTTTCCAGAGCCCCGGTATACTGAATCGGTCATGTTTTGTTGCAGCAAAACGTGACCGCCGCTTGATGCGGTTTCACGAATTTGAATAAAAGCCGCCCGTTACGCCTCGCGTAGCGGGCGGCTTTTATTTCTTGTGAGTAGCCGGAACATATCCTTCACCTCCAAGGTCGGGGCTAGAGTCGCTTCAGCAGGGTGCTGCAGAGAGTTCTGAGCCGGTTGACACCTCAACCTTAGCATTAAGTTTTCAAAAAACACAACAGCACAAAACCTCGAGCACCAACAAATATAAGTTTCATATATAAAAAAATTGCTTCCCCCAACAACAGAAGTTATCAAGGGAAGCAAATATCTGAGAAAGCCCCCGCGGTCTAACGCAGGAGAAAATAGTGCCAGGCACCCACCACGATAAGTTTCATTCCTCAATGAAAGTTCGTGCCACAGCATGGAACGAAAAACAAGCAGGAAACAGACGTTTCAGGTGCATATCCAGGCTACTACATTATCTCTGCCTCTCCCCTGCGATGCAATTACTACTGTTATCTCCCTACAACTTCACTATAACGTCGCCGCAGATTATGCGCATCCGATTTGGTCATTTCAGACTCAGATAGCTGGCAAGAGGAATCTGCAGCGGGTGCAGTACCTCCATCTTTATGTTTTAAAGAGAAGAGCCCCGTTCTAGAACCCAGAGTGGATTCCAGAACGGGGCTACGTAACCCGCGTGAGACTTCCCGATTCGCGTTCAGAACCGCAACGAAGATCCTCACCCGAAGGCAGGGAAATTGTGCGACTGGAAACCCTGGCCTCGCTGCTTCACCCAGCCTCAATGAAAGTCCCCACCCAGAGGTGGAGAAATAGCTAGCTAAAAACTAGCATGTGATGGCGTAGCAGAGACTGCTATGGCATGAGATTCTCGCAGATTACGTATCCAAAGTGTACATCACGCAGTATCTGTGTCTACCGCAGCATCGTCACCCGAAGGCGGGGAAAGCGTCGTTCTGAACCTTGCCGGTACTCGCGACCTTGTTGCCTCAATGAAGGTCCCCGCCCGAAGGCGGGGAAATGCGCGCGCCGGTAGGCATCTGAGCCGCCAACTCGTCGGCCTCAATGAAAGTCCCCGCCCGAAAGCGGGGGAAATGCTGGAGGCGATGGACGGCATAGCCGACCTGCTGGAGCCTCAATGAAAGTCCCCGCTTGAAAGCAGGGAAATGCGTGAAAATCATGTTAACCACGCAGAAGAAAGGGTCTCAATGAAAGTCCCCACCCAAAGGCGGGGAAATTGCAGATTGCGCAGGAGCTTCTGGCTATGCCTACGCGGCCTCAATGAAAGTCCCCGCCCGAAGGCAGGGAAATCCCGCCGACGATAGACTCATCTCAGCTCGGTTGCCTTCGCCTCAATGAAAGTCCCCGCCCGAAGGCAGGGAAATAGGGGACCTTCGCTTTTCCCGCTCCAGCTTACGGAGGCCTCAATGAAAGTCCCCGCCCGAAGGCAGGGAAATTCGGGCGATGCCTTCGCCTAGGTCGATTCCCAAGTCGCCTCAATGAAAGTCCCCGCCCGAAGGCAGGGAAATGCGAACATAGGGATTCTCACGCCAAAGGTCTTCACACTGCACCTCAATGAAAGTCCCCGCCCGAAGGCAGGGAAATGCTTCCCCATAGGCGTGGTGGTGTCCAGGTTCGGGCCTCAATGAAAGTCCCCGCCCGAAGGCAGGGAAATCTGCTCACTGGCACTTTGTCTATTATCCTGCTGGAAAGCCTCAATGAAAGTCCCCGCCCGAAGGCAGGGAAATTCGACCCGCGTTGTTCCTACTGATGGCGTGACCACGCCTCAATGAAAGTCCCCGCCCGAAGGCAGGGAAATCCTTCTCCCATTCCCTCAGTGCGCCCAAACGTCAGGCCTCAATGAAAGTCCCCGCCCGAAGGCAGGGAAATCCTAGATTTCAAGCTGGGAGACTGTATTTTTGGGTGCCTCAATGAAAGTCCCCGCCCGAAGGCAGGGAAATCCTTCTCGGACTCGAAGAGCTGCCCGTCCTCTCGAACGCCTCAATGAAAGTCCCCGCCCGAAGGCAGGGAAATGACGCTCTACACCCCACATGCCCGCTTTACCGCCGCCTCAATGAAAGTCCCCGCCCGAAGGCAGGGAAATAAGCCGAGAACGCGGCGGTGCCCTCCACGTGGGGTGCCTCAATGAAAGTCCCCGCCCGAAGGCAGGGAAATTCTCGACCGCTCAGGCATACCTCGTTCCGCCGGATGAATGCCTCAATGAAAGTCCCCGCCCGAAGGCAGGGAAATTGTTGCCGGACCAGATGGTTCATGAGGCACGTCAGCGGGGCCTCAATGAAAGTCCCCGCCCGAAGGCAGGGAAATTGAGGTGCCGGTGCGTGCTGATGCCACGATCAGGTGCCTCAATGAAAGTCCCCGCCCGAAGGCAGGGAAATGGTCAGCTCGAAGAGCTGATCAGGAGTGTTATCTTCCTGCCTCAATGAAAGTCCCCGCCCGAAGGCAGGGAAATGTTCGGCTGCGCGTTTGCGGTAGCTGCGGTCACTGCCTCAATGAAAGTCCCCGCCCGAAGGCAGGGAAATGGTCTTTGAGGGCTTCGAGGATGGTGCGTGCGGTGTCGCCTCAATGAAAGTCCCCGCCCGAAGGCAGGGAAATTTGGCGAAACACCAGCTGAACCGCCGCGCTGTATTGAAGCCTCAATGAAAGTCCCCGCCCGAAGGCAGGGAAATTGGAAGGTTGCGGGCTCTTCTCGGCTTCCTCCAGGGCGCCTCAATGAAAGTCCCCGCCCGAAGGCAGGGAAATGCGCTAGACTCTTTGGGTTGTGCGCCTTTGTCGCGCCTCAATGAAAGTCCCCGCCCGAAGGCAGGGAAATATAAAAGCGACCCCCTACCCGTGCAGGAACGCAGGGAGGCCTCAATGAAAGTCCCCGCCCGAAGGCAGGGAAATTTATCCCAGAACCGGCGGGATTCTTTTTTACTCTGGGCCTCAATGAAAGTCCCCGCCCGAAGGCAGGGAAATGTATCCAGCAGAGTCACGGAGGCGGCACCGCGCGAGAGCGCCTCAATGAAAGTCCCCGCCCGAAGGCAGGGAAATATGAGTGTCAGGGGTTGCGTACCGCGCCCATACGTCGCCTCAATGAAAGTCCCCGCCCGAAGGCAGGGAAATACGAGCGGCGAGCATAATACAGAACCCACACGAATACGCCTCAATGAAAGTCCCCGCCCGAAGGCAGGGAAATCGCACCCGACCACCCCATCATGTGCGCCACCATCGAGCCTCAATGAAAGTCCCCGCCCGAAGGCAGGGAAATTAACACCAATAGCTCCACCATTAACCATTGAGTTTGCCTCAATGAAAGTCCCCGCCCGAAGGCAGGGAAATTCTTACGCTCAGGGTTAGTGGTTACCATCCACGCCTGCCTCAATGAAAGTCCCCGCCCGAAGGCAGGGAAATCCGTTGACTAGATGTCCTTTAACCTCGCATGCGGTGCCTCAATGAAAGTCCCCGCCCGAAGGCAGGGAAATTCTCGTGGGGCGTGATGAGCGGCTGGTGCGGAAAATGCCTCAATGAAAGTCCCCGCCCGAAGGCAGGGAAATACAGCGGGTCTTCGCCTGATGACCAGTGCCATAAGCCTCAATGAAAGTCCCCGCCCGAAGGCAGGGAAATCATTATTTCTTCTCCTTAGTGAATGTGATGAATGGGGCCTCAATGAAAGTCCCCGCCCGAAGGCAGGGAAATCAGGTACCCCGTACTACATAACGGAATCCTGAGCCTGAGCCTCAATGAAAGTCCCCGCCCGAAGGCAGGGAAATTATGAAAAGGCGGTTATTCTGCCGGTGGCGCTACCTGCCTCAATGAAAGTCCCCGCCCGAAGGCAGGGAAATGGTAAACATCTCATAGCGCCCGCGTTCCACGCGGTGCCTCAATGAAAGTCCCCGCCCGAAGGCAGGGAAATCATCTGCTCGGTGATGTCGGTCTCGGGCTTCATGGGCCTCAATGAAAGTCCCCGCCCGAAGGCAGGGAAATAGTGCGCGAACCCGCTTCGATAGCGGAGGAGACAAGGCCTCAATGAAAGTCCCCGCCCGAAGGCAGGGAAATTTCGAGGTCGTCAGCCGCCAGGTTCCAAGTGTTCATGGCCTCAATGAAAGTCCCCGCCCGAAGGCAGGGAAATGTGACCGAAGAGGTGGAGCGCACCCCTTTGTGGAAGCGCCTCAATGAAAGTCCCCGCCCGAAGGCAGGGAAATGTCCCACTATCGCGGCTAAACGTCCCACTATCGCGGGCCTCAATGAAAGTCCCCGCCCGAAGGCAGGGAAATCAGCAATAAGGTTCTTAGCCGGGGCAATCGCCACAGCCTCAATGAAAGTCCCCGCCCGAAGGCAGGGAAATTTTCGACGGCGCGGCGTAGTGCCTGCGTGCGCTTGATGCCTCAATGAAAGTCCCCGCCCGAAGGCAGGGAAATAGCCACCCGAAACTGGCCCGCAATTATGCGGCAGAAACGGGGGCTTTGCGAGAACCTCGCGGCAGGCCTACACAAAAAGTATACCCAAGCAGCCAATCAGGCCTTTAAACACTATTGACAAGCCAAAACATCACGCGAGCGACACGCCAGGATTACGTCACGTGCCAGGTTCTCGCGGAGACAGACAAAGCCTCCAAAGGCCATTATCCCCACCTCTGTTACCTGTCCGCAATCGAACTCGTCATTCCTCCGCTCCCCTGCCGCGCGTCGCTAGCTAATGAGCAGCACGCGGCTAGAGAATGAGCGCATCCGATTCGGTCACCTCGCGCGCCCGACCAATGTAGCTGAAGGTCGGCTCGTCAAGCCGAGCCAGCAGCCCCAGGTCGCAGAAGAGCACTGAGTCCTCGTCCGGATCGATGAGTTCCTGAACCTCGTCTTTGATGCGTCGCACCTTGGCGGGGGCCGCATCCACAATAAAGACGCTGTACTGAATACGGTCCCCATAACTGAGAATGAGCTTGGCCAGCTTGGCGCGCCGCCGGTCGCTGGGCACGTCGTAAGCGATGAGTGTTCGTCGGGCGTCATCACGCATTATCGTACGGTCACCCCCGTGTACTCGCGGGTGGTTCCGTTAATTACGCCCAGGAGCATGCGGGCTTGCACCTCAATAGCGCGGCGCCACGTCACCGAATACCCGTAGGTGGGGTGGGTAATCTCCGTGGCCATTCGCTTCTCGAACGCGGCGATGACAGTCTTCCGTCCTTCGGGTGTGAGTCGGTAGCTGCCACCAACCGCGGTGAAGTGTGCCGCTTTGACCTGCTTCCTATTGATAAGAGAAACCACCACGGAGTCCGCGATTACTGCACGGAACTCTTCCATGAGGTCAAGCGCGAGCGCCGGCTTATTGCGAGAGCTGCTGTGCAGGAACCCGGCGTGAGGGTCGAGCCCGCACGTGAGAATCCCACGAATGCATTCTGAGCTGAGCATACCGTAGGCGTAGTTCAGCAGAATGTTGATGGGGTCGTTGGCACCTCTCCCCTGCCGCCCAGTCCAGGTCCAGCCGAGTTCGGTGAGCACGTCTTCTTTGAGCATGGTCGCGAAACTACCGAAGTAGAGCGAGGCGGCTTCACCTTCGATGCCGAGCAGTTCCGGGATTGAGGTAGCCTGCGGCGTGTGCTTCTGGATGTCTCGCATGGTGCGGCATACATCTGCGGCGTGGCCGTTGCGGCGTAGCAGGGTCGCTTGGTTTGCGATTTTGCTGGCAATCATGGCGGCCGCTATGGGCAAGTGCCCCTGCGCTGAGAGGACATGCTGTTGCACGCGGGCCAGTCCATTCGGTCCGGTGCCGGGTTGCGACCAGCCGTAGACTCGGCCGGTGCTGGAGCACCAGATGATGGTGCAGTTGCGCCACATGAGTTCTCGTAGAAGCGCAGAGGAAACGTCGATGTTTCCGTGGACAACGAGGCTGTGCACACGTTCGAGGGGTACGCTGCTGATTGTTTCACCAAGGTGTTGCACGATAAGGCGTCCTTGCTGGACGGTCGCTCTTGATCCTTGCGTGGTGAGGTGCGCTACTTGGCTGTCAGGGTTGCTGGCGACGACGCGTGTAATGTTTTCTTTTCCGTGGGATTCGTCGGGTAGGCACACGGAGATGTGGGAGCACCAGCTACAGCGAGGTGAGTCTTCGAGGGGTTGCGGTGCTGTCGGGTTGTCGATGAGTGCGCGGGTGGTGCGCACGTATTCTTCTGCGGTGCGGATGTCTTCATCTGAGATATCGACGGGCACAGTTTTGTTGTGGCTGGTGAAGTGCACCGCGCATTCACTGACGGTTTCGCCAGCTTCTTCGAGGCAGATTTTTTGGAGGGCGAGCTGCACCCTGTGGGCGGGCGTGACGGATGCGTTGCGGCGTACGGGCGTTGCTTTGTATTCGATGATGCGGGTAGAACCGTCTTCTTGGGGTTCGATAGCATCGCATCGTCCGGTGAGCCCGAGACGTGTTGATGAGATGGTGACTGCGCGCTGTTGTGTGCCGCGGGATGTTTTGGGGTCGTCGACTCGTTTGTGGGCGGATTGCCCTTCTTGCATTTGTGAGGTGTCGGTCTTTTCGCCATTGGATTCAATCCATGCGCGGCGGGGACAGTACACGGTGTGCATGACGAGTGAGATAGGAAGTTCGTCGCCTGCACTGTAGGGGGTAGACATCGGTGTCTCCTTGGTGTGAGCGAATATGGTGGGCAGTCAGCTTTGGCTGCTTGGTTTTGAGGGTAGCACCACGGCGGAGTGTTTTGGCTTATCAGCGAGTTTATGACGCTATTCCGGCGTGTTGAGTTTTCCGCTTGAACGTGTGGAGGAGGCAAGTAGCAGCTGGTGGGTGGGGTTTGCGGTTGGTGTTTTAGCCTGGTTGCTTCCTGCGCGGTGAAAAAGGAAAAGCTCCGTTCCTGGACTGTGGTGGATCCAGGAACGGAGCGGAGATAAGTTAGAGAAAGTCCCTACAAAGGCTGTAGGGAAATCGCTGAGTTGAGAATCTTTCATTATTCGCCTTGGCCTCAATGCCTTAATGAATGTCCCTACGAAAAGGTAGGGAAATAGCCAGCGGCGTCAGCCTGTCGCGCTTCCATACTCCAGCCTCAATGAAAGTCCCTCCAAATAGGAAGGGAAATCTCATTCTCAGTCAACCAAGCCGCGCTCTTCGCACTAAAGCCTCAACGAAATCCCTTCCTAAAAGGAAGGGAAATGTGGTACCGCTATCAACGATGGTCGACTGGTCGGTGCCTCAATGAAAGCCCTTCCCAAAAGGAAGGGAAATTGCTCGTTCCTCGCACGCTGTGGAGCTGAAACGCTCAGCCTCAATGAAAGCCCTTCCCAAAAGGAAGGGAAATTCACGCATTGTGAAGGTGCAGGAAGTGTCAAGCGGGCCTCAATGAAAACCCTTCCAAAAAAGGAAGGGAAATCAGCACGGGCAATCAGCGCATCGAGCATCGCGTCACTGCCTCAATGAAAGCCCCTCCAAAAAGGAAGGGAAATCGGCGCCCTCTCACACTCTTCTTTCTCTTATACAACACGCCTCAATGAAAGCCCCTCCGATCAGGAAGGGAAATGGCAAACGCCGCCCACGGTGGATTTTCAGAGCCGCAGCCTCAATGAAAGCCCCTCCAAAAAGGAAGGGAAATACTGCGCGGCCTCCAAATCCTGCGCCGCGTCCAGATTGCCTCAATGAAAGCCCTTCAAAAAGAAAGGGAAATCCGGTCCAGTGGAAGAATCGGCCGCGGTCGATGTTGCCTCAATGAAAGCCCTTCCCGAAAGGAAGGGAAATACGCATCGCCAGCAACTCATCCATCTTCGCCAGAGCGCCTCAATAAAAGTCTACATCTCCAGGTACTGAACAAACCGGTCCCCTGGTCATCCTGGGGGATATTGATCTGGGTTATTGATAGTCCCCACGAATCAGTGAGGAAAATGCGGCTATTCCAGCAGCCCAGGACCGTGGCAATACCTGTCAATGAAAGGCCTTGCGAAAAGGTAGGGAAATTGTTCGTGCTCGTCTTTCACACACGCCCGGCGGGCCTCAATGAAAACCTCTCCAAAAAGGAAGGAAAATCGCCTCGCTAGGTTGCAAGCTGGAGAATCTTTAGTAAAGCCTCAATGAAAGCCCTTCCCAAAAGGAAGGGAAATTCACACTTGAGTACGGCAGTGCCGGCGGCCTCAATGCCTCAATGAAAGTCCCTCCGAAAAGGAAGGGAAATATTCCTTTTGAGGATGCAGTGCTGCCGCTGACTAGGCCTCAATGAAAGTCCCTCCAAAAAGGAAGGGAAATCGAGGCTGAGGATTTGAAAGAACCTGCTGGACTATGCCTCAATGAAAGCCCCTCCAAAAAGGAAGGGAAATGGCATCTGCAAAGGCGACCGACGTTCTGGAGTCCATGCCTCAATGAAAGCCCTTCCAAAAAGGAAGGGAAATTCCTTACGGCCTCGGTTCACATGCACGAGGTAGCCGCCTCAATGAAAGCCCTCCCCAAAAGGAAGGGAAATCCAGCGCCTCAGCGACCTTCCGCGCGTCCTTCGTCGTCACGCCTCAATGAAAGCCCTCCCCAAAAGGAAGGGAAATTGAGATCCCCAGGTCCTTCAAGCCAATCTTCTGGTCGCCTCAATGAAAGCCCTCCCCAAAAGGAAGGGAAATTCGACTGACACTAGGCACCGCACCCACCGACCCGACATGGCCTCAATGAAAGCCCTCCCCAAAAGGAAGGGAAATGGTGGTGTACGGGGTGGGGTATGCCGGTGCTTGCTGGCCTCAATGAAAGCCCTCCCCAAAAGGAAGGGAAATCGGCATCAGGCTGCACCCCAAGAACGCCGTGACCCAGCCTCAATGAAAGCCCTCCCCAAAAGGAAGGGAAATAAAGAACACCGGGAATTTGTGATGCCCAGTGGCAAGCCTCAATGAAAGCCCTCCCCAAAAGGAAGGGAAATCTGAGAGATGTCAAAGACATACGCAGGAACGAAGAAGGCCTCAATGAAAGCCCTCCCCAAAAGGAAGGGAAATTTCGTCTCCACCCGTGGTTGGGGGCGAAGTTCGCAGCCTCAATGAAAGCCCTCCCCAAAAGGAAGGGAAATGTGCGGGCGGGCAAGTGCAGCTCATCAATTTTCGAGGCGCCTCAATGAAAGCCCTCCCCAAAAGGAAGGGAAATTTCCGCACGGGTGAAATTCACGTGCGAGCAAATAACAGCCTCAATGAAAGCCCTCCCCAAAAGGAAGGGAAATATCCCAATGCTCGTTGCGACGGTGCCATCCGGGTTAGCCTCAATGAAAGCCCTCCCCAAAAGGAAGGGAAATCCGCCGATTTTGGTACTCATATCCTCCAAGCGCGCGGCCTCAATGAAAGCCCTCCCCAAAAGGAAGGGAAATCTCGCGCACCGTCACGTCCCCAAACTCGTCCGTATCCGCCTCAATGAAAGCCCTCCCCAAAAGGAAGGGAAATAACCACCCGAAACTAGCCCGCAACCATGCGGCAGAAACGGGTACCACGCGAGAACCTCGCGGCAGGCCCACACAAAAAGTATACCCAAACCAGCCTACACACGCTCAAACATCCGTGACAAGCCAAAACACCACGCGAGCGACACGCCATGTTCCCGTCACGTACCAGGTTCTCGCTCACACAAAGACCCCCGCCGGGTGCTTCCTAAGCGACCCGGCGAGGGTCTTCACGTATGAGAGGGGTTGGCGCGGTTCAGGTAAACCAGACTAACCAAGCTAACCATGCAAACCGCGCGAGCTTCGAGTCTCACGGGACTAGAAAGAACAGCGCATCAAAACCCGAGCCGGCCAAAGCTCGGCCCCGGCGAACAGCGGAACTAGCGCTCCGCCTCCTCACCCAGCATGCCCTCACGAGCCAACGCAGTCAAACGAGACACCGCACGGAAATACTTCTTCTGATAACCACCAGCCAGCATCTCCTCAGTAAACACCTTGTCAAACGGCACACCCGAAGAAACAATCGGCAAGTCCTTGTCATACAGACGGTCAGCCAACACCACAAAACGCAACGCCACCGACTGCTCAGTAATCGGGTGAACATCACGCCACGCAATACCATCCAGGCCATCAATCAGCTGACGGTAACGCGACGGGTGTACCTTCGCCAGATGCTCCACCAGGTCAGCGAAGTTATCAACGCCAGCAGTCTGGCCGCCGAACACTTCCTCAACCTTCGCATCAAACGCATCATCAGCAACAGGCTCCGGTGCGGCAGGCAGGCCACGGTGACGGAAATCCTCACCATCCACACGGTGCACCTCAAACTGCGAAGCAAGCACCTGAATCTCACGCTTAAAATCCTCAGCCGCGAAACGGCCCTCACCCAGCGCACCAGGCAGCGTGTTCGAGGTCGCCACAAGCTTCACGCCAGCATCCGCCAGCTCACGCATCAGACGAGACATGAGCACAGTATCACCCGGATCATCCAGCTCAAACTCGTCAATACACACCAGCTTGTAGCTGCTCAACGCCTCAACCGTCTTACGGAACGTCAACGCACCCACCAGGTTCGTGTACTCCACAAAAGTACCGAACGCCTTCGGGCCGTCCACATAATGCCACAGCGACGCCAACAAGTGAGTCTTACCCACACCAAAACCGCCGTCAAGGTACAGGCCGGCCTTCGTCGAATCCTTCTTCTTGCCACCAAACAGGCGACCAAAGAAACCGGCACCAGCGCCGCCACCATTAATCTTGTCGCCAAAATCCTTCAGCTTCTGCACAGCCTCAGCCTGCGACGGCTGATTCGGATCAGGAATGTAGCTATCAAAAGACACTTCACCAAAACGCTCAGAGGGGCGGAAACCCGCCAGCAACTCATCAGCAGAAACGCGGGGGATGCGGTCGGTCAAATGTACGGTCGTGGTGGGCACAAAAACTCTTTTCTTCAGTGACGGCGATGTGACTTCCGCTTTAAGTGTAGTACTGTCTAACACCCCGCGTGAGCCGCATGAGTTGCCCGCCACATTACGGGCATGGGGAGGGAGTGGGGTGGGATATGCGGGAGGGGTTGCTGGGCTGGGACGCAGAGGACGGGAATGCGAGGGCAAGGGCGTTCGGGTGCGGAGGCTGCTCTGTTTTGTTTGGGCGGGCGCTCTTGGGTGGGCGCAGCGTTCGATAGGTTAGTGTCTTCGCCGTGGGTTTTAAACCCATGGAGGAGGCAATAGCCTATCGAATATTCTCTTAACCTATCGGCTATTACTCTGCCCCGCTATCTACTCCCCTAGCTTGCTGTTTATTCTTTTGGTCCGCGGCCCTCTCCCCTGGTCTGCGGCGGGAATTCTTTTGCCGGGGGAACACTCGCCACTATGTGTAAATTCTTTGCGTGCAGGTACTTATTTGATATATAAAGCATTGAGGTGTTCGTATGGTGATGTTTCGTCACTGTAGCACCCAAAAGAATGCAAACGACGGCAAACATGCGGTAGGGTGGTAACTGTAGTGTTCCA
>ERZ772912.8-NODE-8-length-133689-cov-10.611282_pt1 | contig 133689 bp, 108 predicted proteins | sample MGYA00512119_ERZ772912 | MGnify/ENA primary metagenome ERZ772912 (study PRJEB29015, sample SAMEA2738048) | human oral metagenome | biome: human oral; feature: human-associated habitat; material: saliva | place: China | collected 2230 ...
TTATAGCAAGAGGGAAACGCCTGGTTCCATTCCGAACCCAGAAGCTAAGACTCTTTGCGCCGATGGTACTGCACTTTTGTGGGTGTGGGAGAGTAGGTCACCGCGGGTTTTTTATTCAAGAGGGGAAGACCTTATAGGTCTTCCCCTCTTTTTGCGTACCCAAAAACTCTCAGAACGAAAGATACCTAACTCATCAGAGATGCAGAGGCTCAGAGATTCAGCAGAGAGACAGAGGAACGAACAGGGGATGCAGCCTAGCCAGACAGCGTGACAGCCGGAGGCAGAGGCACGAGACGGGGAGTTCATAGATCCGTCTGAATGACGAATTAGAGGGCGCGGTAGAGAAACTCTTGATACCTTAACAACAAGAGCAGTCCACATCTCTACTCAACGAGTGGAGAGCAAGCAAAGGAGCATCATCATGGCTGATGAGAAGAGCATCTACGAACGCTGGAGCGAAGAACGCCTCGACCCGCCCTTCCCCAAAGAATGGGGACTGGACGAAGAAGACGAAGCCGAGCTGCTCTGGCCCATCTGGCCCCTGCTGTTCATGGGTGAATCTGATACCGAACAGTACGTAGAAACCATCACCGATTATGTGATGGACGTACTCGGGCTGGAATACGACGGCGAAAACGAAGACAGCAAGCTCTGGGAAAAGCGAGTAGAAGACTACGTAGAAGAGCTCATCAAGCGTCGTCGTGCCTTTGCAGCAGAACTGGGCATTACCCCCGAAATGCAGAAGAACTCCAACCTCAACCGCGCCTTCGCAGCGCTGGAAGAAGAAAGCGTCATCGCACGACAGAACTTCACCTGCTGCGGTACCTGCGCCTCCGCAGAGATCTGGGACGAAATGGATGACAGTCGTGAGTGGAAGGGATACATCTACTTCCATCAGCAGGACACTGAAAGCCTGGCAGAGAGCGGCGGCACCTACGTTGGTTTCGGTTCCTTCCTCGCCTACCCCAGGGATGAAGAAGAATGGAATGCCCTGAGCGATGCGCAGAAGGAAGAGATTAGGGCCCTTCACGAGAAGCTCTCCGCGCAGTTGCTGCGAGAGACGGTTATTCCCGTACTGGAGAAGCACGGTCTGAGCGTGAAGTGGAATGGCAACTACAATACCCGCCCCTTCATCGGGGGAGTGGAAGTCTACAACATTCCCTAACGGCTGGTGAGCTGAACCTGAGCTGAACCGGGTGGGTGCCTCGGCGTAGCTTGTGGCAGGGGGAAGAACCTTCCAACACTACGAAAGTTTACGAAGAAAATAAGCTGAGAGCGTGAGAACAGACATCACAGTATCTCAGTCAGAGTATTAACTAGCCGATACGGCACCCATTCGGTAGGCTAGACGGGTAGCGCGGTACGTCCACACTAGAGATAAGGCAGAACCTATCCGCGTGATAGGAACTGATCGACATAGCTTCCAGCTGCCATATACGGCAGGAAGCTAGAGCTCTAGAACACCCTGCAGGGGATAAGAACAACCCCGTGCCGGAAGAGTCAGGTCATCCGAAGCTTTACTCGGATGACGCTCACTCCAACCGGAGTAGGCTAGAAGAAGTGGACGCACCGCCACCCATATTCCCGACCAAAGGAGCAGGCATGTCGACCGACGCCCGCGAAAAAGCCCGCCAGATTGCGGCCCAGCAGGCCAAGAAGAGCCCCAGCCAGGCAAGCCGCCGCTGGCTCCAGCTCGGCGTACTCGCCGTGGTCCTCGTCATCGTAGGTATCATCGGCTTCGTCGTAATCAACGGCAACAAGAACACCAAGGTAGCAGAAAGCGGCCCGGTGCCCTCCAGCGCCAACGAATACGGTGGTATTGTGCTGACCAAGGACGGCATCGTCCAGAACTCCTCCACCCAGGAGAACCGCGACTTCAAGCAGCTCGCAACCTCGACCTCCTCCGTGACCCCCATGGTCAACGGAACCGCAGCAGCAGTCAACACCCTGCCCCCGGGCGTGCAGACCGCTGAAGAGGCATCCAAGAACGGCCAGCCCGTACGCGTGACCATCTTCCAGGACTACAACTGCGTGCACTGTGCAGAGTTCGAGAAGAAGTACGGTGAAGAAATCCAGAAGCTCGTCGAGGACGGCACCATCACCCTGGAAATCCGCAACCTGACCTTCCTGGACCGCTCCTCGCCCACCGCTTACTCCGCACGTAACGCGGCGGCGGCATATTCCGTGGCCAACCAGGTCAGCACCAGCGAATTCCTGAACTACCAGCGTGAGATCTTTACTCACCAGGGCCGCGGCGACATGAACAACCAGCAGATCGCCGACATCGCTTCTAAGCACGGTGCGTCCATCGGCTCCGATATGAACGATGGCAAGTGGCGTCCCTTCGTGGATGTGGTCAACGCTGAATCCGCAAAGAACGGTATTAAGGGTACCCCCACCGTCTTCGTTGATGGTGACCAGTACACCAGCAACGACTTCAGCGCCTTCCTGAAGCAGAAGATCGAAGCAAAGAAGAAGTAACCGCTTCGATACGAAAACCCGGTAACCTCCGTGTGAGGCTACCGGGTTTTTCTATACGCAGTGATGAGTACGAGGGGCGGGTTAGCAGCAAGCAGAAGTGGCGCTCCTAGTGGGTAAACGAAGGAAACGAACGCATCAAACAGGCATAATCTAGAAGCATTCTCAACCAAACCCTAAAAGAACAACTGAGCAGACTCAACCAAGAGAATAGGGTACACTGGACAAGTTGCCTCCTTAGCTCAGTTGGCCAGAGCATCTGTCTTGTAAACAGAGGGTCACCGGTTCGAATCCGGTAGGGGGCTCAGAAAAATCCTGGTTCGCACCAGCCTCATAGCAGAGGTGCGAATCAGGATTTTATTGTACGGGTGCCCTGTAGCGTCTACAGGACCCGCACTAGCACATCGACGATCCATCCTGAGGAACCGAGAATGTCTGAAACCCCCGGAACCCCGCAGGCCCGCGCCTCGCAGGGAACCTACACCACTGCACCGCGCAGCATCAAAGCACGCGAAGCCAGCGACTACCCCCTCGAAGAGTTCATTGAATCGAGAGGGTTCCGCCCTGAAATTCAGGGTCTGCGCGCCTTCGCCGTGCTCCTCGTGGTGCTCTACCACGTCTGGTTCGGCAAAGTCTCCGGCGGTGTGGATGTCTTCCTCTTCATCTCCGCCTTCCTGCTCTCGCTCTCCTTCATGCGCAAGATCAACGAAGGCAAACCCCTCAATCTCTTCAGCTACTGGATGCACGTCTTCCAGCGACTGCTACCCGTAGCCACCGTGGTTATCGCGGGTACCACCATTGCGTCCTTCTTCGTGCTCGCGCCCAGCCGCTGGTCGCAAACCGTAACCGACGCAAAGAGCTCCCTGTTCTACTTCCAGAACTGGAACCTCGCGTTCAGCTCCGTAGACTACTACGCCCAAAACGCCTCCGTGAAGTCGCCCTTCCAGCACTTCTGGTCGCTCTCCATCCAGGGGCAGATCTTCATTATCTGGCCCCTGCTCTTTGCCGCAGTAGCCTACGTCGTGCACCGATTCCGCGGGAACCTCTTCACCACCGCGGTATTCATCTTCAACACGGTGTTTGTCGCATCCCTGACCTTCTCCATCGTCGAAACCGACACTAACCAGGGATTTGCCTACTTCGACACCCGCACCCGCCTCTGGGAATTCGCCATCGGCACCCTGCTGGCAATGCTCACCCTCAAATGGAAAGCACCCGAAAAGGCGCGAGTCATCATGGGCTGGGTCGGCATTATTGGCCTGGTCACCTGCGGTGCAATCCTGCCCGTCGAACGAGCATTCCCCGGCTACCTGGCTCTCTGGCCCGTCATCTCCGGCGCGCTCGTCATCATGGCAGGCCGCACCAACAGCCGCTGGGGCATCGACCGATTGCTGGTCTCCGCACCCCTGCAGAACCTCGGTAACATCTCCTACGCCCTGTACCTGGTGCACTGGCCCATCCTCATTCTCTACAGCAGCGCCGTCGGAACCTCCCGCGTGAACGTCATCGAAGGCACCATCATCATCCTTGCCTCCATCGGTCTGGCATGGCTGCTCATCCGCTTCGTCGAAAAGCCGCTGCGCTACCGCAAGGACCCCTTCGTACCCTGGCTCATGATGAAGATGCGCTTCAAGACCATCTTCTCCGTCAAGACCTGGGCAGACCAGCTCGCCTTCATCCTTGCAATCTTCCTGGTCGCCGGCGTGCCCCTGGCCGCCGCACAGACCTGGATTGGCTACCGCAACACCCAGTCCGAGCAGAACGCCGAACTGAAGGTACAGACCGCCAGCGAAAACTACCCCGGCGCCCGCGCTATCGGCGGCGCCCAGCAGGGACTCATTGACAACCCCATCCCCTCCGGTGGTGATGTCAAGGCCCAGTACGAGGGACTGAGTGACCCCTGCACTGGCGTCTTCGCTCCCTCCGACCCGGCACTCGCCAAGTACTGTAACGTGCAGAAGTACGGCCCCGAGGACGCACCGCTGACCATGGTCATCGGTAACTCCCACGCGGAGCAGGCGCTGAGCATCTTCAAACCCATTGCAGAGCAGACCAAGACCAACCTGCAGACCTACCTGCTCGGTGGCTGCCAGTACCCGGTCCGCTCCGTCAACGCCGGTAACGAATGCTCGGAATTCAACACCAAGATGACCGAGGAAATCATCAAGCGTAAGCCGCAGACCGTGGTCCTCATCGCGACCATCGCGCAGGCACGCTCGAACGACGAGCGAGTCGACCCGAGCCTCGACGAGACCGTCCGCCGCCTCACCAACGCAGGAATCCAGGTCATCGGCCTGCGTGATAACCCGCGCTTCGAGTACAACATCTACGAATGTGCCCAGAAGGCCGGTGCCGACAAGAGCTCCTGCGAACGACCCGCAAGCGACAAGTACGCCGCAGAAAACCCCGCGAAGGAAATCTTCGACAAGTACCGCAATCAGGGCGCCGTCATGGTGGACCTGAAAGACGTGTACTGCCCGGACGGCATGTGCAGCCCCGTGGTCGGAAACATCTACGTCTACTTCGACGACAACCATGTCTCCAAGACCTACGGCCGCACCATGGCTCAGGAAGTCTTCCAGCGTGCAGCGGAAGGCGGCTGGCTCGTCAGCGGAAAAGTGACCTTCTAAAGTTCGCCAATACAGCGGATCCCCCGCGCTGTTCTCCAGAAATGTGAACAGAGCGGGGGATCCGCTATTTTCTTACCCAAAATTAGGATAGGCTAAGTTATGAGGCTCCGGGAGAAGCCGTAGGAGAAGAAAGGACGCCATGAAAGAAATCACCGAACGCACCCTTAAAGTCGAGAACGTCAGCCTCGGCTACGGCGAAACCACCATCGTCAAAGACCTCTCCCTCGAATTCCCCAAGGGCAAAATCACCGCCATTATCGGCCCTAACGGCTGCGGCAAGTCCACCCTGCTACGCGGCGTCTCCCGACTGCTCAAGCCCCTCAACGGCGACTTCACCCTCGACGGCAAGTCAACCCACGAATACTCCATGAAGGGCTTCGCCCGCATGGTCGGGCTCATGCCCCAGCACCCCATCGCCCCCGAAGGCATTACCGTAGCCGACCTGGTCTCCCGAGGACGCTACCCCTACCAAGGCCTCTTCAAACGCAATAGCGCCGAAGATGACGAGGCGGTTGCTTGGGCTCTCGAAGCCACCGACACCATGTCCCTTGCAGAACGCCAGGTCACCGAACTCTCCGGCGGCCAACGCCAGCGCGTCTGGATCGCCATGGCGCTCGCCCAGGAAACCGATATCCTACTGCTGGACGAACCGACCACCTACCTCGACCTGGCACATCAGGTGGAGCTACTCGACCTGCTCTCGGAACTCAACGAACAGCGCGGCACCACCATGATCATGGTGCTACACGAACTGAATCTCGCCGCCCGAGTCGCCGACTATCTCGTCGCGATGAAGGACGGCTCCATCGTTGCCCAAGGCGAAGCACACGAAGTGCTCACTCGCGAGAACCTGCACACTATCTTTGGGCTGAAAGCAGAGGTCGCCGACCCGTTCAACGACGGCAGCGTGGTGGTGGTACCCCACCCGCGTAGCGCGCCCGCAGCTGCCGGTTCAGCTATTGCATCCTAAGAAACCCCTGCTCATATCTGATAAAGAGCCCATAACAGTGGGATACTGGAGAGCAGGACGCACCGAAAGCTAAGCGAAGAAGCCGGCACACCCGCGTGGTGTGCCGGCTTCTTCCACAGAAGGGGCAATCTCTACAGAGGCCCGGAAAGAAGAACACAATGACGACCCCGCTCCTAGACCCCAATGGCAAGCTCAACGGTGAATCAGTACGCTACGTGGCAATCGGCGACTCCTTCACCGAAGGTGTGGGCGACGTTGACCGCCGCCGCCCCAACAGTCTGCGCGGCTGGGCAGACCGCGTTGCCGAAGGCCTCGGTGCAGTAGACCCGCAGGCGCAGTACGCAAACCTCGCCATCCGCGGCCGCCTGCTCATCCCCATTCTCGAAGAGCAGCTGCCCCACGCCCTGGAACTGAAGCCCAACCTCGTCACCTTCTACGGCGGCGGCAACGACATCATGCGACCCAACGTGGATATCGACCAGCTCATGACCCACGTAGACCAAGCCTTCGCCACCCTGCGCGGCGAAGGAATCGAAGTGCTTACCGTAACCGGCCTGGACGTGCAGGGCCAGGGCCCCTTCGCCCGCACCCGCGGCCGTACCGCCACCTACAACGAGCTACTGCGCGGTATCGCCGAAGACCACGGCGTGCACATTATCGACTACTGGCGCTGGAACGACTTCCTCGACTGGCGCCTGTGGGCTGACGATCGCCTGCACATGAACGACCTCGGTCACGAACGCTTCGCATCCCGCGTGCTGGCACAGCTCGGCCTGCCCGGTGTGGTCACCGAACCGGTACTGCCCCCGGAGGTGCAGCTGACCGTTCGCGAGAAGGTCGAGCAGGAGGCGCACTGGGTTCGCGAGTTTGCCCTGCCGTGGATCGGTCGCCGCCTGAAGGGTACGAGCTCCGGCGACGGTGTGAGCCCCAAGTACCCGCAGTGGGTCCCCGCGGCAAGCCTTAAGAACTAGGCTCACGGTACGGCGTAGAACTGTATGCCGGGGGAGTGCCCTGTGTTGTATCCGCGCCGTATTTGTGCCCGCATCTACGCCGTAACGGGAACGGCAAATCCGCCGTTACTCGTACCGTTGCAAATCCTTAAACTGCCCTTTAAAACCGGGGCGGAAGCGTTAAAACGAGAGTTAAATGCTCTTTAAACGTGTGTTTAAACCTGTTTAACAGCCCTGCACACACCGCAAGAATCGGTGGCGCGGGGCTGTTTACGGCTTAAATCCGGCTTAAGCTGTTAATCTCACAACATGAATTTCACCGGTGTAATTTATCCCCGGTCACATAGAGAACAACCGTTCTTAAAATGGCGTATTAACGCCTGACTAGGGGCGTTAAAGAATTCCTTAAAAACACCTGGACTTGCAAAAACACCCATTTTTGGTAGAATGGGTAGGTATGTTTGCCGTTCGAGGGCAGGCGTGCATCCGCGAATCGAGCACTTCGCTTAAACGAGGCGCAATCGGCTCAGAACACCGAGATTCCGCGGATTTTTAAGGCAAAATCCGGCGTGCAGGCTTGCACGAACCCCCGTATTTACCTAGAATTTAACGCTGTTCGTAGTGGTGGAAACGCCTCTCGACACTAATAAGCTTCACCGTTTTTCCCGCGGCGGGGATCGATGCGTGGCCTCTCACCCACGTGACGATCTCAAACACTCTAGCCCGGCGAATAACCCGGTGCTTCTACATTGGTGGCGGGACGCTCACGAGTAACATCGACTGCGTACCGTCATAAAAGTCAATCAATAAAGGAGTGAAACATGGCAGCAGTCTGCCAGGTGACCGGAGCTGTTCCCGGCTTTGGACACAGCATTTCGCACTCGCATCGCCGTAACAAGCGTCGATTCGATCCGAACGTTCAGAAGAAGACCTACTGGGTTCCTTCGCTGCGTCGTAAGGTAACCCTGAACGTGTCCGCTAAGGGCATCAAGGTTATCGATGCTCGTGGCATCGATGCCGTTGTTGCAGAAATCATCGCACGCGGGGAGAAGATCTAGTAAATGGCATCCAAGGCTAAGGACCTCCGTCCTATCATCAAGCTCAAGTCCACTGCTGGCACCGGTTACACCTACGTGACCCGTAAGAACCGCCGCAACAACCCCGACCGCATGGTGCTGAAGAAGTACGACCCCGTCGTCCGCAAGCACGTTGACTTCCGAGAGGAGCGCTAAGAATGGCTAAGAAGTCCAAGATCGCTCGCAATGAGCAGCGCAAGGTCATCGTCGCTCGCTACAACGAGAAGCGTATTGCGCTGAAGAAGACCCTGATCGACGAGAACGCTACCCCCGAGGAGCGCGAAGCAGCACGCGTGGCACTGCAGAAGCTGCCCCGCAACGCTTCCCCCGTTCGCGTACGTAACCGCGACCAGATCGACGGCCGTCCCCGCGGTACCTTCCAGAAGTTCGGTATCTCCCGCGTGCGCTTCCGCGAGATGGCACACCGTGGCGAGCTGCCCGGTATCACCAAGTCCAGCTGGTAAATCTGGTATTTTAGTTCCTAAACGGTTTTCCGTCGCAAGACGGTCACTCGCTTTAGACTCAAACCTTAAGTCTCTGGAAGGGGCACCCTAATGGCTAAGAACCGTACCGAACTCGTTGCAGAGGTTGCAGAGAAGTCTGGCAAGAGCCAGGCAACCGTGAATGCAGTCCTCGACGCAGTGTTCCAGGTTTTCGAGTCTTCCGTCTCCAAGGGCGAGAAGATCACCATCCCCGGTTGGATGGCAATCGAGCGCACCGACCGTGCAGCTCGTACCGGCCGTAACCCGCAGACCGGCGAAACTATCCAGATTCCCGCCGGTCACGGCGTGAAGCTGACCGCAGGCTCCAAGCTGAAGGCAGCAGTCGCTAAGAAGAAGTAATTCTTGAGACTTTGAATCTGATAAAAGACCCTCACCTTTACGGTGGGGGTCTTTTATTATGCCTGTATAAGGGAAAACAGCGGGGAAATCCCGGCTGAGGAGGACCTAAGTAGCGGAAGTGCACATGGCCAGGTGAGGTGGATCCCGAGAATCACTGATTAGTTGGGTCCTTACAACCTTAATTGTGTGGTTGAGCTAAAAACATAGAAACTACCCCTACTTCACAGAAGAGGTTGGGGTGGACTACAGAAAAAATAAAGAAAATTTATACATTTGAATAGAAAGCTATGCATGAGCTGAGCGAAAAACCGCGAATATGAAACCCTGCTGAGAAAAATACTTATACATCGCCGTCCAGGCACAGCTTAAACACAGCAAACTAAAGCTCAATCTTAGACTCACACCCTAAGCTGGAATCACCGGCGAAGGAAAAGCCACACACCATACAAACGGCTCCACCCTCCCAACCGGGAAAACAACCATACAAACCCCGGACGACCGACCCTCCGGGACTCACAAGGAGAAGCCCTCATGGCACGCCATGCTCAGCGTACTTCCGCACCGTCCACCAACCACCGCCTCCGCACCGGCGCAGCCGCACTGTCCATCGCGGCAATCGCAGCACTGGGCCTGAGCGCCTGCGGTGCACAGAACACCTCCAACCCGGCACCCACCGCAACCGCAACCGCCAAGGCATCCTCCACCGCTGACGCAGCAGTCAACGCAGGCAACGGTAAGGTCACCGTCAAGGCAAGCGACGCAGCCTCCCCGAGCGCCACCGCAAGCAGCTCCCAGGGCACCGTCACCGTCACCGAAGACGGCGTGACCGTCAACGGCGCCAACGGTACCGGCGTCACCGCAGACGCTAGCGGCAACGCAACCGTCAACGGCGGCTCGGCAGCTAACGGCTCGGCATCCAACACCTCCGGCTCCTCCGCACAGGTCGACGAGAAGGCAGGGGAGAGTGCCGGCTCCAAGAACAACTCGAACGGCACCTCCGGTAGCGTCACCGTCAGCGCCGCCAACGGCTACACCATGATCCAGCTCGACGCTGACGGCGGCTGGTCCTACCACACCCCCAACGGTGACATCGTTGATGTGGAAGCTGACGGCTCTTGGGAACGCGTCGGTCCCAGCGGCAATGTAGAGGTGAATGCAGACGGCTCCTGGGAGCTCGTCGGAACCTCCGGTGTTGTCGAAGTGAAGGCTGACGGCTCCTGGGAGCGGACCGGTCATGGTGACTTCCAGGTACCTGCCGTACCCGTCAAGCCCGCCGGTGCTGGCGCTGACCCCGTCAAGCCCGTCACCCCTCGCCGCTAAGAAACTGGCTGACGAGCCGGGCGAAAACATGGGCTATCCCACTCGCTAGAATGCGGATAAACGCCCACGCGCCCGGATAATCACACCCAAACTCGATAGAATTAACGCGGTTGGTTACACCGATAATCGTTATGGAATCCCACAAGGATCCTGCGCACGACGCGAATACGTCGCCAACTAGCCGCACCATACTAACAACCACAAGGAGAAACAATGGCAATCGCCCCCGCAATGAAGAAGACCACCGCTGTTCTGTCTATCGCTTTCGCAGGCGCACTGGGCCTGAGCGCATGCGGCTCCCAGTCCTCTTCCACCACCACTACCGCGACTGCATCCGCATCCGCTTCGGCAACTGCGTCCGCAAGCGCATCGGCTAAGGCATCCTCTGCGGCAACCACCTCTGCAGCTTCCGCTTCCGCTACTGCAGACGTGAAGGTTGACAAGGACGGCAACGTCACCGTCAAGGCTAACGACGGCGAAGGCAACTCCGCAGACGTGAAGGTCGGCGCAGACGGCAAGGCATCCGTAGACGCTAAGGACTCCGAGGGTAACTCCTCCAAGGTAGAGTCCGACGAAAAGGGCACCAAGGCTGAGCCCAAGGACTCCGAGGGCAACGCAGCATCCTCCTCCACCGTTGAGGGCGACGTTGTTGTCTCCGAGGACGGCGGCTGGTCCATTCAGGGCGACGAGGGCCAGGTAGCTGTACAGGCTGACGGCTCCTGGAGCCGCCAGGACGCAAACGGCCAGGTCGCAGTCAAGGCTGACGGCTCCTGGAGCATCCAGGCTAACAGCGGCCTGCAGGCAACCGTGGACGCATCCGGTGAAGTAACCTCCATCGTTGGCGGCGAGAAGGCAGATCTGAAGGCTCCGAAGGTTCCCGCAAAGCCCGCACAGGCTAAGGTCACCCCCGTCAAGCCCGTTCAGCCCAAGAAGTAATAAGCTGACCAGTGCATAACAAACGCCCCGTGCGCATCCGAACGTGATGCGTGCGGGGCGCTTTTGCGTCTTCAAGCTGCACTGAGAAGATCAGTAGAGCTGAGAAGACCCATGAAAGTAGCGGGGGATGAGAAACGGCATACCATCTCAGGGAGCTTCCAGGTCGCGGTGCTAGCATGAAGGCGTACACCGGGCATACCGGAGTACAGGTCAACCACACTACGCACTGCGCCGTTGCAGAGCGGCGCATACAGAAAAGAGAAACTACAGTGAAGAAGTCTATTGCTGTTCTGTCCCTGACCATTGCTGGCGCCCTCGGCCTCGCAGCCTGCGGCGGCAACTCCGGCGGATCCACCTCCAGCCCCTCCGCATCGGCAAGCGCGTCTGCTTCTGCAACCGCTTCCGCAACTGCCTCGGCACCCGCAAGTACCTCCGCAGCAGCAACCAGCAAGAGCACCACCTCCGCAGCAGCTGAAACCACCAAGGCAGAAACCAAGACCACCCAGGGCACCATCAGCGCCCCCAGCGGTCTGCCCAGCGAAGCAACCGAAGCACTCAAGAAGGGCCAGGAATCCGCCAATCAGGCAGCCTCCGCAGGCTACACCGCCAGCAAGAAAGCCCTGGAGCAGCTCAAGAGCGAGTCCGGTGTGAAGAAGGTGCAGACCAGCGACGGCACCGTCTACTACACCGATAAACTCGCTGTCTTCGAATCAAAAGATGGCGCTATCGTCAGCATCCAGAATAACGGTGTGTGGACCAGCATGGACTCCAACGGTACATCCATCGTCGTGAAAGAGGACGGCTCCTGGATCAAGACCAACCCCAAGGACAACCTCTACACCGTCGTCAATGCAGACGGCACCGCATCCGTGCTGAACACCAAGACCTTCGAAAAGGCGACCGACGTCTCCACCATCGAGACCCCGAAGGCACCCGGCCGTATCGACGGCTTCAGCGGCACCGCTAAGACCCCGGTCAAGCCCACCAAGATTGGTGACCTCTCCGAGGTTGCAGGCGCCAAGTAAAAACTAGCACCTGCCCCCGGGCCGAACAGGCCGCCAGAACAGGGACACCAGCGCCCCGTGCGCATCTATTCGTGATGCGTGCGGGGCGCTTTTGCGTCTTCAAGCCGCACTGAACTCCTACAGAAAATAGGAAGCTTCGCATGATTGTTGTTAGGATTAGGGAGGCGCTCAGATTCTAACTCTTACTCAACTCTCACTCAACGAACAACCACACTATAGGTCTCCCCGGCATAGCACGGGGATCTACCAGAAAAGAGAACACAGTGAAGAAGTCTATTGCTGTTCTGTCCCTGAGCCTCGCCGCAACCTTCGGTCTTGCCGCCTGCAGCTCCAACGCCAAGGCACCCGCCGAAAGCCAGAGCACCTCCTCCAGCGCGTCTGCTTCTGCAACCGCAGGTAGCTCGAGCGCCTCCTCCAGCGCGTCTGCCTCGGCGAGCGCATCGGCTACCGCTTCCGCGAGCGCAGGTAGCTCGAGCGCCTCCGCTAAGGAATCCGAGAACCAGAAGAGTGGACTGTCGGGTGCATCCGCTATGCCTACGGACCCCACCGATAGCAACTACGGTCCGCAGCTATACGCGCATTACAAGGAAGCCGTCGAAGAGGCTAAGAAAGACCGCTCCGCCAAGAAGACTACGAACGCTGAAGGTAACGTGTACACTGCCTCTGACGGAAGCATCGCTGTTGTCGAAGCCAAGAACGGTAACTACATCAGCATTGAGAAAGACGGTAGCTGGGTACGTGTGACCCCTGAAGGTGAGGTTGCCGCCGTGACTGATAAGGGCGGCTGGGTCGCCGTCAAGCCTAACGGTGAAGTAATTAGCGTTGATGAGAACGGTGCGGCTTCCATGATGAACATTAAGACCTCGGAGATTTCGGGCGACTACCAGTCCCTGGAGCTGCCCAAGCCCCCGGCTCCGGTGGGAGACCTGCCTGCCCCGAAGAATCCCGTTAAGCCGACCAGCATGGCTACGAGCTAAACGTATCCACCACTTAGCTGGCGACTAGCTAGCCCCGTTCGCCCCGTGTGCATCCGAACGTGATGCATACGGGGCGCTTTTGCATGCGGGAAACTACACGCCCGATATATAGAAAATAGCAAGCGTCAGGTATCTATTGCTAGGATAGGGAAGCGCTCAGAACCTAGCGCTTACTCAACACACGCCTCATGCGGTGCAGGTATGCACACAGAGCGTGTCTGAAAAAGGAAAATTAGTGAAGAAATCCATTGCTGTCTTGTCTTTGAGTCTTGCCGTAACGCTCAGCCTGGCTGCCTGTGATGAGGCTACGCAGACCACCACCATCTCCCATGAGAGTGCATCTGCAAGCGCTACTCCTAACGCTTCCTCCACCTCGCTGACTGCAAGCGCCGCATCCCCTGAGTCGCAGGTGACCTCGAGTGATGCCCAGGCTAAGGCTGAGGAAGAGACAGCCGGCGCAGACTCAACGCAGGATGCTTCGGATGAAAAGCAGGTCGCTGAGGGCGAAGAATCTAAGCCCACAGATTCCAACTCTGGTGCTGGCAACCAGAAATCCTTTAAAGAAACCATTGAAGAGGCCAAGAAGAGCCCCGCTTCAAAGAAATCTACGAATGCTGACGGCACCGTGTATACCTCATCCCTCGGCGATGAAATCGCCATTGTTGAGGCGAACAACGGCGATGACATCATTATCAAGAAGGACGGTAGTTGGGGCCGAGTCACTCCTGCTGGATCAATCATCACCGTAGAAGCTGATGGCTCGTGGCATGCAATTATGGCTGGTGGGCGTCTTATCAATGTCGAGTCAGACGGTATGACCCAGATTATCGACTTTAAGAATGAGGTTAACGAGGAATCCTACACGTCCCTGGAAGTCCCGCAAACCCCCGCCCCTGTTGAGGCTCTCAACGTAACGCCGAAGGAACCTGTAAAGCCGACGAAGCGGGCCCGTATCTGGGACCCCGAACGGGCTTCTAATGCGGGTTAGGAATCGATGAATTCCAGCGTATTCGGCTGTATTCCGCGCACATTTGAACTGAGCTGATTAGCTTAGACCGCCTGAATACCTCAGCGCCCTGCACGTATCCGAACGTGATGCGTGCGGGGCGCTTTTTATATACCCACACACCACTCGGAATGTGACTTAATATGACAGGTCGTTAAGCCCCCAAGTCACAAAGCTCAACTCCCAGCGAACCACCCACCCCACGCTGGCATAATGGGGACAGCAAACCAACGCGCCCACACACGGCGCACCCAACAGGAGAGAAAACCATGAGCGAGAACACCACCCGTAGCGTGCGCGTGCGCGCCAGCGAACTCGAAGGCCGAGCCTGGCTCAACACCGGCGATAAAAACCTCACCCTGCAGGACCTGCGCGGCAAAATCGTTATTCTCGACTTCTGGACCCTCTGCTGCATCAACTGCCTGCACGTCCTCGACGAACTACGCCCCCTCGAAGAAGAATTCTCCGACGTACTGGTCACCGTCGGCGTGCACAGCCCCAAATTCGAACACGAAGCAGACCCCGTAGCGCTCGCCGCAGCCGTCGACCGCTACCACATCACCCACCCCGTACTCGACGACCCCGAACTGACCACCTGGCAGGCATACACCGCCCGCGCATGGCCCACCCTCGTCGTCGTCGACCCCGAAGGCTACATCGTCGCCCACCTCTCCGGCGAAGGCCACGTACAGGGCCTCACCTCCCTCGTGCGCGAACTCGTCGCAGAACACGAAGCGAAAGGCACCCTGCACCGCGGCGACGGCCCCTACGTGCCCCGCCCCAAGGCAGCCGGCACTTACGCCTTCCCCGGCAAAGCCATCGAACTGCCCGCCGAATTCGGCCCCGCAAACCTCTTCGGCAACCGCGAACGCACCTACCTCGTCGCAGACAGCGCACGCCACCGCATCCTGCAGGTAGCAGCCGACCTCAACACCGTCATCAACACCTACGGCGGCGGCGACGACCCCATCAACCACCCCGTCAAGGGCCACGTCGACGGCACCGGCACCGAAGCACGCTTCAACGAACCCGCCGGCCTCGCCCTCGTACCCGAAAACCTGCGCGAACAGCTCGGCTACGACGTGCTGGTAGCTGACACCGTCAACCACCGCCTGCGCTCTCTCAACCTGAGCACCGGCGAAGTACGCACCCTCGCAGGTAACGGCGTGCAGCGCGTCATCGACGGCGACAACGCCATCACCGGCGACCCCAACCACATCCCCGCCGGCGTACCCGCCACCGAAATCGCGCTCTCCTCGCCCTGGGACGCCGTCTACTCCCGCGAAGCCGGCCAGTTCATCATCGCCATGGCAGGCACCCACCAGCTCTTCGGCTACGACCCCATCAACGGCATCGTCAGCATCTTCGCAGGCTCCGGCGTCGAAGGACTCGCCGACGGACCTGCCGCCGACGCATGGTTCGCTCAGCCCTCCGGCATCATCGAAGCCCGCGACGGCAGCCTCTGGGTCGCATGCTCCGAAACCAGCGGCCTGCGCCACGTCACCTTCACCGAAGACGGCGTACAGGTCACCTCCGCCGTCGGCAAGGGCCTGTTCGACTTCGGCTTCGTCGACGGCGACTCCGACACCGCCCGCATGCAGCACCCCCTCGGCCTGACCGAACTGCCCGACGGATCCATCGCAGTCGCCGACACCTACAACGGCGCCATCCGCCGCTGGGACCCCGCAACCGGCACCCTCGGCACCCTCGAACGCGGCCTCGACGAACCCTCCGACCTGCTCGTCGAAGAAGTACCCGGCGAAGAACCGCGCCTCATCATCGTCGAAACCAACGCCCACCAGCTCGTACGCGCCTCCATCCCCGCCAAGGCACAGCACGTCGACGAAGGCGCCATCACCACCGCACGCCCCTCCACCAAGCTCACCGGCGGCACCCTCGAATTCACCTCACGATTCACCGTGCCCACCGGCCAGAAGCTCGACACCCGCTGGGGCGACCCCACCCAGCTGAAGATCTCATCCACCCCCGAGAACTTCATCCTGGAAGGCGCCGGCACCTCCACCGGACTGACCCGCACCCTCGTGCTCAACCCCGATGTGACTGAGGCAGTCCTGCACATTACTGCTCGTGCCGCCGCCTGCGACGGCACCCCCGGCGGTGACATCCCCGAGCACGCAGCATGCCACCTCTACCAGCAGGACTGGGGTATTCCCGTCGTCGTGACCGGTGATGAGGCAGACGAAAGCGAACTTGTCCTGGACCTGCGCGGTATCAACTAGGGATCTATAAAAGAATCAAGGGTCAGTATTATCCTCGCTCCTACAGGGGCACCCGTCCTCGCTTCGCTCGGACACCCTGATGTCGCTACGGATAATACTGGCCCTATTTCTGTTGTGCCGCCCTGATGTCGCGTTCAGAGCATACTGGCTCTCGTCGTTCGTTCCTAGAAGGAGACTCGGACCGCCTTCGCATCCGCCTCAACCGACGCCTTCAACGTAAACGGAATCTCCTTCTGCACCTGCGAACGCGCACCCGTATACAAATCCAACTGAGTAAACGACACCTTCGCCGTACCCGACATCGGCTTCAACGACCACACACCCGCCGAACTCACACTCACCTGCGAATCCGCCACCTTCTCCACAGACCACTTCACCTCAGAATCCACACGGCCCGTAAACGCATACTCAAAAGGGCACCCACCAGGATAAAGAGTGCTCTGCTGCGTGCACTTCTTCAAATGATCCTGCACCTGCTCCTTCACCGACGCCAACGCATTATCACTCGGCTTCAACTCCATACGCACCGAATGATTCGCATCCTGCGCAGTCACCACCTCATTCACCTTCTGCGCCGTATAAACCGTAGAATCATACGACACCGCATACACACCCGGATAAAACACCGGGAACGATGCCGCCCCATCATCCACCGCAACCTTACGGTTATTAATCGTTGCAGCCTCCACACCCTGGATATCGACCTTCACCGACGGCAAAGACGCCTCATCAATAGCCCACTTATCAAAAAAGCCCCAATGCGTACCCGAACGATGCAAACGAAAATCCGTATGCTGCCGCGAACCCTCCAACGTATAGGACGCACGCACCGTCGCACGCTCACCATCGGCGCTAGTCTCCACCACCTCATACGACACCTCACCCAACGAAGACACCGAACGCCTCAAAGCATCCCCATCCAGCAAAGATGCGTCACCATCAGGAATCTGCGCACCCAACAAACCACGCGCATACGAACCATTACCCGTACGCAACGCATGAAAATACTCCCGCACCTGACCCGTCGGACCATACACCAACTTATTCGTCATAACCAGCGCCGCAGCAGCCACAGAAACCGCCACCACAACACCGACCATCCACATCGCCAGGACCCGCTCCACGGGAGAAAAATTACGCATAGAACCAGAGTAACGCAGGTAGTCCGCTAGGTTTCACGCACCGCACACACTAAAGTTGTGTATATGGCAGAACGCGCTCACGAAGTCCCCGCCAAATACGGCGAAGTCAAAGAACTATTCCACCCCCGCATGCGCTCCTACGGCAGGCGCATCGAAGCGGCACTCCCCGGCACCATCGTGCTCCTCGCCGCGCTCGCCTTCATCTTCTACAAGCGACCCGCCCTGCCGTACACCATCCTCGTACTGCTCATCGGCACCATCGCAGGCGTAAACCTCTACTCAGTCCTCAAACCCACCATCATCGTCATCACCAAAACCCACGTGCTCCGCGCACGCACCTTCGGCTGGTTCGCCGTACCCCTCGAGAACATCGACCACACCATCTTCGTCGAAAAGCTCTACCCCAAAAAAGCCTACGGCCAGAAACTCAAAACCGTCGCCGGCCGCCTACGCTACCGCAGCTTCCCCGCCATGTGGGCCGTCGACAAAGACGGCAAACAGCTCATGCGCATCGACGGCCGCGTCTGGGACGGCAAAACCATGCGAGAAGTCTCCTCCAAACTCTCCGCCCAGACCACCATCTACAAACAGATCAACGTGGTCAACATGGACAAAGAACACAAGGGACTCATCACCTTCAACGAACTGCACCCCGGCTGGCGCTCCAGCCTCATGACCGCGCTCGCCGTCATCATCGTGGTGATTCTCTTCGCGGCCTCCTTCATGCCCGAAGAACTCGCCCGCACTATCTACCTCATCCACTAGAACACCCACTCTTCACCGGTGCTTCATGTGGATGCGTATCTTCCGAACGCGCAAAGGCCCGGCACCTACCCCACACGGGGCAGGCACCGGGCCTTTTGCATGCCTAACTCAAGGCACATTACGCGCTAGCTTGAGAAGCGAACCTAGCTCGCCGGGCGCGACAGAACCGCCACCAAATACTCCGAAGAGCCCTCCACAAACGGGTGCATCTGCCACGAAGAGTACGTGTTATCAACATTCAGGCCAACCTCGCGGGCATCAGCGAGGAACTGCTCAAACGCATAATCACGGCCCGGACCCGAACCATAACCAACCACCGCACGGCCACCAGGAGCCAACACGCGACGGAAATTCTCAACCACCGGCTTACGAGTCGAACGAGCCAAGAAACCCATCACATTACCCGCACACACCAGCAGCTCAAAACCATTCTCCGCCGTAGCGTCACCCTCAATGCCCAGCACCTCCGGCAAATCCACCAAATCGGCAGTAATCCACGTAGCATCCGGGCAGACGCGGCGCGCCTCCTCAATCAGCTCAGGATCAATATCCACACCCGTCACACGGTGACCCAGCGCGTGCAGCTGCTTACCCACACGACCGGGACCGGAACCCGCATCAAGAATCTTCGCGCCACGAGAAGCCATAGCATCCAACAGACGAGACTCACCCGCAATGTCGTTACCCTCAGCCTCCATCGCCTTGAAACGGTCAATGTACCACTGCGAATGATTCGGGTTGCTCTCCTTCTTGATCAGCCACAGGGACTTATCACGCTCATCAGGAGCGCTGAAACTCATCATTGCCATAAAAACTCCTTAGACAGGGTTGAGGATGCACCAACAGCCACCAGGCAAGGTGACCGCGGCATATAAGCGGTGTGTGCGCTACGTTCTAGCATAGCCCCACCCGGCACCTGCCGGTAAGGGCAGTCAGCGCCGGATGGGGCTATCGGGGCAACGCGAAAGGCCGAAGTGCTATAGAGAAGCTACAGGGGAGCGGTTAGAGGTGGTCACCGCCAGTATTCGACGTACCCTCAGCAATCGCCTTACGCATCTGCTCCTGACGCTCCTCCTCAGCCAAACGAGCCGCCTCCGCGAACTGCTCCTCAATATCGGTCAGCAGCGCCTCAACCGCCTCATTACCAGCCACCGGGCCGCCAGCAAGCAGACCATCAGCACCCAAAACCACAGCCAACGGCACACCATTACCAAAATTCGCGCGCGCACCAGCCTCACGGTCAATCAGCGGAGTCAAACCCTCCGGCAACGTACCCGCCTTACGCGAAGTCTGCAACGACTCAAGACTCGAATACACCGGATGCAACGCCACCTGCGGCAGACGCTCCTGCCACGAAGCCATCGTCTTCAAAAACTTCACACAACCAACACACGTCGCCGACACAAACACCAGCACACGCGCCTGATTCTTAGCCAACGCACGCAGATTCGTGTGACGACCATTCTCCAGATACAGCGCCGCATGCGGAATCGGCATACGAACATACTGCTCCTCGCCGTTCTCGTCATACACCGGTTCCGGCAAAATCACCTGAGCCTGCGGCTCCGGCTGCGCCAAAGCGTCACTGCGGCGAACAGCCTCCAACGTCACAGCAATCAGCGCCGCCCCAAAAACCCAAGTCCAGCCGCTATTACCCAGACCCAGCAGAGTCGACACAACACCCGTGCCACCCTTCAACGCGCTCGCATGCGCACCAGCCGCCGCCAACAACAACGCAACATTACGGACCAGCGTGTAACGGCTCACCGGCGCATTCGACTCAGAGCCAAAACAATTACAACCCGCAGTACGACCCGTCGCCAACGCGCGCGCAATCACCACCGTATAGAACAGCATCAGAATCAACGCCAAACCCGAAGCAATCACCGCAGGCAAACGCACCGGCGACAACAACAGCACCGCCGCCACAACAATCTCAAACCACGGCAGGACCAGCGACACCGCACGGGTCGGCGCGATCTTCTCCAAACCAAGATTCTGAATACCAGTCACGGTACTCTGCGGGTCCTTCGCTTTAGCAATACCGCTAATCAACAAAGTCAACGCAACAAGTGCCGTACACAAAACAAACGGCACAGTAGAGACGGTGAGCATAAAACTCCTAGAGTGAGTGTGCGAAAACAGGAGGCGGCAGCAGCAGTTTTTAGGCAGAACAAACCGCGCGACGTGCCGCCGTGTTATACACGATTTTACGCCCTGCACATGGGGAATTATCTCTACGAGTTAAGCGGAAAGCGGTATGCGCCCTCGTTCCTGCAGGGGACCCGCCCTTGCTTCGCTTCGGGCACCCTGATGTCACTACGGACGATACCGCCTTCCTCATATCGAGGCTCTTAGCGCCTGGGTGCGCTAGATAGCCGTCAGGCGCACCCCGTACTCGCCCGCCAGCTCCGCGTACGCCTGCACAAAGCGCTGCGCTCGCGCACCCGAGGCGCAGAAAACGCCCACGCGCTGATCACGCACCGACTCAAACAGGCTCAGCAACTCCGCGGGCACGTCGGATGCCGGCAACAGGGACCCCTCAGCGTCGCTCAGCCGCGACAGCGGCACATGTAGTGAACCCTCATGCTTCACCGACTCCTCACGCTCGGGCGCCTCACGCACATCCAGCAGAACCTGCGGGACCTCATGCGCCGACAAATCCACCGGCACCACACGCGCCGGATCCGGCACCGCCCCAAACGACGTACACGTACCCGACAAGGCATCATACGTCAGCAGAGAGCCAGCCGCCGTCGGCAAACCACTCACATGCTTAAGCACCTCCGTCGCCATCAGCGAACCAACCACAGCCGTCGTCGCACCCAACACCCCGGCAAGCGCACACGACTCCACCGTCTGCGGAATCGTCGGAAAAATATCACGCAAATGCGCTCCATCCGGCTCAAAAAGACTCACCGAACCGCCAAAACGCAAAACCGTGCCCCACACCAGCGGCAGACCCGCAATCTGCGCAGCATCCGCAATCAGATACTTCGACGCAAACGTATCCGTACAATCCACCACACAATCCGGTGCCGACGCGGCGAAAAGATCCAAAATCCAGGACGCATCCACATGCCGTACCGACGTCTCAACCGTCAACGACGGGCACAACTCCAAAGCACGGCGCGCCGCAACCTCCGCCTTCGGCTCACCCACATCAGACACCCCAAAAAGCGGCTGACGCTGAATATTCGACAGCTCCACCGAATCAGAATCCACAATATGCAGATACCCCACGCCAGCCGCCGCCAACGCCTGCACCACCGGACAACCCAAACCACCAGCACCAATCACCAACACGCGTGCCGCCGCCACCGCATCCTGATCAAAGCCCGGCAGACGACGCTGACGGTCCGTGCGCTCGCGATCCAAACGCGCATGCTCCGGATTCACCGGGGTAGGGGTGAGGTTTACATCCACGAGACGAAACCCTCCGACGGCGACGACGCCTTCGCGTGCTCACGCACCGGAATACGGCCCGCCTCACGCGCCAACGCGCCCGCCTGCACCGCAAACTTCATCGCCTGAGCCATCGCCACCGGATCCTCAGCACGATTCACCGCCGACGCCAACAACACCGCATCACAACCCAGTTCCATCGCTAAAGCTGCATCCGAAGCGGTACCCACACCGGCATCCAGAACCACCGGAACCTGCGCGCGGGAAGCAATCAGCTCAATATTGTGCGGGTTCAAAATGCCCAGACCGGTGCCAATCGGCGCGCCCAAGGGCATAACCGCGGCAACGCCCGCATCCTCCAGACGAGCGGCAGCCACCGGGTCATCAGAAGTGTACGCGAGCACCGTGAAATCCTCAGCGACCAGCTGCTCGCAAGCGCTCAACAGCTCCACGGTGTCCGGCAGTAGGGTGTCTTCGTCGTGGATAATCTCGACCTTCACCCAGGACGTGCCCAGCGCCTCACGGGCAAGCATCGCGGTCATGACCGCATCGGCTGCGGTGCGGCACCCGGCGGTATTGGGCAGCGGCGCAATATTGAGCTTCTGCAGAAGCGGAAAAATGGGGGTGCCTGCGGCGTGACGGCGCATAGCAACGGTCGTCATTTCGGTGCCGGAGGCGATGAGCGCCTGCTCGAGCAGGTCCATGCTGGTTGCGCCTCCGGAACCCATGATGAGGCGGGATGTGAAGGTGCGGTCGCCGATGGTGAGCGGTGTGAGGCTCATGGTGTTCTCCTCTGTGGGAACGTCTAGATAACGGGGTTTGCTGGTTGGTGCGGGGCGCTACGGTGCGCCCGGTTTAGGGAACAAAAACCGAGAATATCTGTTCTTTTTGCCGGTGGGTATGAGCCGGCGGGAATCTCGCAGGTTCAGGCTGGAGAATTAGCCGCCCTGAACGGCGGTGAGGGCATCCACCCTGTCGCCCTCGTGCAGCGGCACATCCAGCCACGTGGAACGCGGCACAATACTGCGGTTCAGGGCTACCGCCACGCCCGCCTCGGTACCAAACTGGTCCATGACAAGGTCAAATACGGTGCGGGCGTTGGTGGTTAGCGGCTCGCCGTTGTAGGTGATGATCATACGAAAATCCTTTCGTGAGGGCGCCGGGTGTATCCGGCGGGGAATGTGTTTAGTGGGTGAATCGTGCCGGGTTGCACGCCTGCATGATGGGCGGAATCTCAGCCCCGCAGGCGACCTCCGCGCCGACCTTGCCGGCGAGCGCGGCAAGCAGAATGCCGTGGCGGAAGTATCCCGTGGACACGAGCTGGCGGGTGCCGTCGGTACGGGTGCGGTGCCCGAAGATGGGCAGGTCGTCCGGGGTTCCGGGGCGGGCGCCGACGTTCGCCTCCAGAAGCTCGCACTCTTCAACGGCGGGCACCAGGCGGATTGCGTCACGTAGCAGCTGGTGTACGCCGTCAATGGCGGGCAGTGTGCGGTGGTCTTCGCGGCTGGTGGCGCCGATGCACAGCTCCCCGTCGGGTCGGGGGATGAGGTAGACGGGGCGGGAGTTCAGGTAGCCGCGCACCACATGCTTGAGGACGGGGCGCGGGGCGCGCAGACGCAGAATGTCCCCGTAGACGGGGCGTAGCGGGTAATCCCCGTGCAGTGTTGCCCCTAGTCCGGTGCAGATAATGTCGCCCGCGTCCGGGTCGGTGACCCGTTCGGTGCTGAAGGTGACGCCGCGGCGGGTGAGGGCGTCTTTGAGGGCGCCCCTCATGAGCCGCGGGTGCAGCTGATGGTCGCTGGGGATGCTTACGGCACCGGCAATACGCGGTGCCAGGAGCGGTTCGAGGGCGCGCGCCTGCGTGGGGGTGACGGCGTCTGCGGGGCGGTTCATGTCCCGGTAGTAGGCGCGAGTGCGTTGCAGGTGCTCGGCGTCGGCGCGGTCGGCTGCGACGATGAGCGTGCCGGTGGTGTCGTAGCCGGTGGGCAAATCGGTGGCGCGGCTGAGCCTTTCCATGAGGGAGGGGTAGGCGTCGGCGCTGGCGGTCATGAGCGGGAAGAGCGCGTCCTGCTGGAATTGCACTTCTGCGATGGGCGCGAGCATACCGCCGGCGTAGTGGCTGGCAGCGGGATAGAGTGCCGTGCCGTCGTCGGCGGTGCCGTAGTCGCTGGTTTCGGCATCGATGAGGTGCACGTTCTCGCCGCGTTCGGTGAGCTCAAACGCGGTAGTGAGGCCAATGATTCCGCCGCCAATAATCGTGATGGTCATGGCTATGCCTGCAACGCGGGGTTGTCGACGAAGGCGCGGACCATGGCGATTCCGGCAACTCCGGTGGTGCGGATGGCGGGGCAGTCTTCGGGGGTGATGTCGCCGATAGCTACGGTGGGCACGGCGGACAGTTCGGCAAGTTCGCGGAGCCCATCAATGCCGAGGGGCGGGCGGTTGGACTTCTTGGTGGGGCTGGGACGGAACGGCCCGGTGCCAATGTAGTCGATAAGGTGCGCAATCTTGTTGGACTCTTCGACGAGCTGGCGGGTGCCGGTGGTCAGGCCGATGATCGCGTCGGCGCCGAGGAGGGCGCGGGCGTCAGCTACGGGCAGGTCATCTTGACCGATGTGCACGCCGTCAACGCGCACGCCGCGGGCACGCAGCGCGAGGGCGACGTCTACACGGTCGTCGATGAGGAGGGTCTGGTGCGGCTGGATGATGCCGGCGATAGCTTCGGTGAGCTGGTAGAGCTCGCGCGCGCTGATGGGTTTGGACCTGACTTGGATGCAGGTGGCGTGCTTGGCTGCCCGGACGGTTTCGAGGGGGTTGTCACCTGTGACGAGGTAGAGGTTCAGGTCGAGGGGGCGTGCGGGGGTGGTGTAGGGGTGCGTTTCGCGGGTCATGCGGGTCTACGATTCCTCGTCGAGTAGATGTTTTTTAGAAATTCTCTCATTGAATTTCTGTGGTTAGGTTAGCACAACTGTGTGGTGAGTTGAACATCCTTCAAGCGTTTTGAGGTGGGTTCGCGAATGGTTGTGCTGAAACCTTCTTGCCCCGAGCCCTCGGGAAGGCGCCCTGACCTCCCATACGGAGTCACCGCAATGCCCTGAACCCAATATTCATTCTTGGCGAGCTGTTTGCGGTACCTCACCCGAGTATTCCTTCCCCGCCTCCGCGCACACTCTTCCCAAGCCGAGTAGCCCGCGGCTCTCACCCTTGCCGCGCAGCCGCACCCACTACTCCACCTGCCCGGAGAAGGGGAGAGAGTTAGTAGGGGAGAGGTCGGTATGTTCCGTCGCGACATCAGGGTGTCCGAAGCGAAGCGAGGACGGGTTCCCTGCAGGAGCAAGGAACATACCGCCTCGACCCGTCCAACCCAAGCGGCATCCTAAACTCTTGGCCCAACCACCGCATCCAACCTAAAAAATAAAGCCCCAAACCATAAGGTCCGGGGCTTGTGGAGCGGCTGACGGGAATCGAACCCGCGTATCAGGCTTGGGAAGCGTGCGCTCTACCATTGAGCTACAGCCGCATCTTTTTCAGTGTATCGCGCTTGCTTGCTGGGGGTGAAATGTGTTGCGGTTGTTTGTGTGCGGGGTGGCGGGGTTGAAATGTGATGTAGGCCTGTGTGCTGGGGCTGGTGGATGCCTGCACGTGGGTGGTGTTTGCCAGGTATCCTTTAAGCGTGCTTATTTCAGATCGCGATATTCGTCAAGAGATTGCTGATGGGCGCATCGTTCTTGATCCGTTCGATGAGTCGATGATTCAGCCTGCAAGTGTGGACGTGAGGATTGATCGTTTCTTCCGTCTGTTCGATAACCATAAGTACCCGCATATTGATCCTGCTCAGCCGCAGGAGGATTTGACGCGCCTGGTTGAGGTGGCTCCTGATGAGCCGTTTATTCTGCATCCGGGTGAGTTTGTGTTGGGTTCTACGTATGAGAAGGTGACTCTGCCTGATGATGTGGCTGCCCGTTTGGAGGGTAAGTCGTCGTTGGGTCGTCTGGGTCTTCTGACTCACTCTACGGCTGGTTTTATTGATCCTGGTTTTTCGGGGCATGTGACGCTTGAGTTGTCGAATATGGCGACTTTGCCGATTATGTTGTGGCCGGGTTCTAAGGTTGGTCAGTTGTGTTTCTTCCGTTTGAGTAGCCCGACTGAGCATCCGTATGGTTCTGGTGCGTATGGTAACCGTTACCAGGGTCAGCGTGGCCCGACTGCTTCGCGTAGTTATTTGAATTTTCATCAGACGATGATTCCTGCGGATGGTTCTGTGGAGTCTTAGTCTTTCCCGCTTTGGGGTGCGGGCGTGCAGGCTGTGTGTTTGTGCGCCCGCGTTGGGCGGTTTTTCGCCTGTTGTGCTCGTGCGTTCACTCGCGTGCGGGTTTTTATCTCTCACTCTCTAAGGATTTTTTGATGAATCTGAAGCCTGTTGTTCTGCGTGTTGCTGGCGCGGAAGTTTCTTTGTATCTGATTGATATGTCGGACTCTTTTGTGGAGCGTTTTAAGAAGGCGTGGGAGCCTCTTGCTCCGGAGTTTTTTGATACTCCTGATGAGGCGTATGCTTCGTTGTCTCGTTTTGATCAGGTGATGCTGGTTCATGCGCCGACTGATGAGTCGGTGATGGATTTGGCGAATCCGTTGATGGGTTCGTTTGATAAGGTTTCGACGCTGCGTGTGGCTGATGATGATTCGGGTATGCAGGATCTGACGAGCCGTATTACGTTGGCGATGATTGAGCAGCTGGTTGGTCGCGGTGTGATGCTGCATGCGGCTGTTATTGGTGACCCTGAATCGAAGCGTGCTGTTGCGCTGGTGGGTGTTTCTGGTAGCGGTAAGACGACTGCGTCGCGTTTCTTGGGTTCGAAGTTTGCGTACCTGACTGATGAGACTGCGATTATTTCGGATGAGGGTGTTGTATCGCCGTATCCGAAGCCGTTGTCTGTGATTGTTGACCCGAATGCGCCGAAGGATCAGCAGAACCCGGTGGATTTGGGCCTGAACGTGGTTGATCGTGATGACCGCAGCTATGAGCTGTCGCGTATTGTGTTCATTTCTCGTGATGAGTCGGCTTCGGAGCCGTATTTTGAGCGTGTTCCGCTGCACGAGGCTCTGGTGTTCTTGAGTGAGCAGAGCTCGGGTCTGGCGCGTCACCCTGAGGGTGTTGTGTCGCTGGCTAAGCTGGTGGAGCGTTGCGGTGGCGTGTGGCGCCTGGTGTACTCGGAGGTTGAGGATACTTTGCCGCTGGTTCAGGATTTGCTGAATGGTGGTGAGCTGCCGAATGCTGATGAGGTTGAGAACCTGGAGAAGTACACGGTTGAGGATCACCTGCCGGGTGTGTTCTTGAACGGTACGATTGCGGTGTCTCGTATGCCGGGTACTTCGGGTGTGCGTGTGGGCGAGGACGGCCCGTTCTTGCTGCTGTGTGACACTGAGCTGAATGAGCTGTCTGATTTTGCGGCTGAGTGCTGGCTGCAGGCTGAGGGCGACATTTCGTACGATGACCTGTTTGCGCGTCTGGCTGAGATCTTTGAGGGTCTGCCTGCGGAGGCGTATGACGAGAACCTGAGCGCTATGGCGGCTGGTTCGATGCTGTGGGTCCGTGTGATTGATGATCCGCTGATTGATGACGCGACCTGGGCTCAGATGACCAGCGATGAGGTTTTGGATGAGGAGGAGCAGCAGATTGCGCTGGATTCCTCTGAGGACGCTGTCTCTGATGATGAGGATGACGTGGTGGAGGACTAGCCACCGCGGCTTACTGGCACGGCTCTCTGGCGCGGCTTACTGAGCTCCGCTTGATAGGCACTGCTTAAGCACGAGGGAGGGGCGGGTAGAAGATAATCTTCTACCCGCCCCTCCCTGTGTGTTTGCAAAGTTGCGTTTACGAGGTTGCGTTTGCAGGCTTGTATTTGCGGGGTTTGCAAGGACGCTTAGCCCCGCGACGCCTTACCAATCAGCACTACTGGGCTGCCTTGTCGCGGCGCTTCTGTTCACGCTTCTGCTCGCGGCGAGCCGCACGCATACGCAGCGGACCGGGCGCCTTCACCGGCAGCAGCAGGAGCAGACCCGCCACCACAACGATCAGAATACCGAGCACACCCCAAATCTGCGCGCCCATGATGCTCACGCACAGACCGAACAGCATCGGTGCCAGGAAGCTGGTGGCACGACCGGTGGTCGAGTACAGGCCGAACAGCTCACCCTCAGTACCGGGATCAGCCAGGCGAGCCAGGAAGGTGCGGGACGCCGACTGTGCCGGGCCCACGAACAGGCACAGCAGCAGAGCGCATACCCAGAACACGCCCGGTTCGGGGAAGAACAGCAACGGGGTAGCCGCCAAGATAATGCCGACCAGTGAGATAAGAATAATCGCCTTCGGGCCCAGGTAGTCATCCAGGTAGCCGCCCAGGATCGCGCCAGCCGCCGCGACAGCGCTACCGGCAATACCGAACAGGATTACCTCGGAAGTACTGAAACCGAACGTGCCCGCCGCGAGAATACCGCCGAACGTAAAAATACCGGACAGACCATCACGGAACACCGCCGAAGCAATCAGGAACCACAGGGTCTGCGGGGATGTCATCTTCAGCCGCTTAATGGTGCGCCACAGCGCCTTGTAGGAGGCGAGCAGGCCGCCCTGACGAGCCGGGGAGAGACGCTCCATACCGAGCTCCAGGAAACGCAGCTCGCGGGTGGGTAGCACCTCCGGCAGGAAGCGCTCGCGGGTGCGCATACGCACCAGCAGTGGCACGCAGAAGAAGAGGCACCAGGCGGCAGCGAACAGCGCGACCGCACGGATATTCAGGGCGTTCTCGGTGGTCAGGCCGAGCACTTCGGGGGTAAGCACAAAACCCCACAGCACCACAGCCAGCGCCAGGATGCCGCCAATGTAGCCGGCAGCCCATCCAGCGCCCGAAATCTTACCGATATTCTCCGGGTGAGAGATGCGCGGCAGCACGGCGTTATAGTTCACGTACGCGAACTCGCTGAACACACTCGCCGCAGAAATCAGGGTGACACCCAGCCACAGGTACTGCGGGGTGGGGGCCACGAAGAAGCACGCCGCCATCGAACCGACTAGCAGTAGCGTGTTCACGCCGAGCCAGAAGATACCGCGGCCGGACTTATCGTTACGCTGACCGGTGACCGGCGCCAGGATAGCAATCAGGAAACCAGCGATAGTCAGACCCAAAGACAGCGCCGAGGAGGTCTCTTCGGGAGTGCCGAAGTAGCTGCTGGTCAGGTACACGGTGAAGATGAAGGTCGTCATAATCGAGTCGAAGCTCGACGAACCAACATCCCACATGACCCAGGACGCGATCGAACGGCGGCTATTCGCGTGGTCAACGACCCTACGCTGAGCCTTCGTCTTAGGGCGGGGAGAAGAAATAGTCATAGTTGTGCTTTCGGATGCCGAGGTGGCGCTTCAGCCCAGCGGCGGCATGAAACCGGCTGAAGTAAGCGGGCGTGCTGAAGAGGGAACACCAGGCGGTACGTACCGAGTGGAGATACGTACCGCCTAGTTCATGAACTTTCGCGCGGAAGGCGCAAAGTCTTAGTTGAAGAAACGACGCTGCAGGCGAGCAATACCGAAGCTCACCACAGCACCCACGACGGAGGTCAGAACGGTCCAGAGGATGACCTGACGCAGGGTGTCTTCAGACTCCTGGGAAATGGTGGGAGGCTGGTTACCGGTAGCCTTGGTCCAGGCTGCGCCCAGGCCCTTACCAACCAGGGCAACTGCGCCCATGTTGATACCCGCAATAGCAAGCTTAGCGACGGGGTTCATGTGTATCTCCTTAGCTGTATACGATGCGGCGTCTTGCCCGTGAACCCCTTCGGGGTTGGGTGAGAAAAGAGCGCCACTCCCTAGCGTATAGGGTTTAAGGCGTTCGTGCCGCCTTGGAACCTCTCCGTCCCAAAATTGTACACCGTGCAATTCTGTGATGTGGGCAGAAGAGCGAAACAAAAAGCGGTAAATTGGCACGAACAGCCAGACACGCCTACAATCGAACCTGGGTTTCCACCAGCACCACAACGGTACGGACAAGGAACCCCACACGACAGGGGAGCGCCACCGAGGCGCTGAGAGTGCTAAGCAGACCCTCGAACCTGATCCGGTTAGTACCGGCGTAGGGAGTCGAATTTCTTCTCAATGCCCTCGTCCATTAAGAGGGCGAGGACATTCCCCTTCCAACGACGGAAGGACCACCAATGTCACAGAACGCAACCCCCGCCTCCCAGGCATCTACCCAGGCAGAGAAGAAGCCGAACCTGCGCTGGCGAGTCAATGAAATCGTCATCGCCGCAGTGATCGCTGTAGCCTGCGCCGTCATCTTCTGGATCTGGGACATCGCAGTCGGCCCCGCCGCCAAAACTGCACTCGTAGCAGCACCCGAATTCCGCCCCATCGTCGCCGGCGCATGGCTGCTCGGCGGCACCCTCGGCGGCCTGCTCATCCGCAAGCCCGGTGCGGCACTCTTCGGCGAAATCGTCGCAGCATTCATCTCCGTACTCTTCACCGGCGGCGCATGGAGCGGCGAAATCCTGATCGCAGGCTTCTTCCAGGGCGTCGGCGCTGAAATCGCCTTCGCAATCTTCCGCTACCGCCGCTGGAACGCAACCGTCGCCCTCTTCGCCGGTGCGCTCAGCGGCCTGTTCATGGGCGTTAATGAAATCTTCATCTACTACCCCGACATGGAACCGGTCAAGGCAATCATCTACGTAGCATGCGCCGTCATCTCCGGTGCAGTCATCGCAGGCTTCCTGGCGTGGATTCTCGTGCAGAACCTCGCTAAGACCGGTGTGCTCTCCTCGCTGGCATCCGGCAAGACCCGCCGCTAACCACCAGCAACTAGTCACTCACCACGAGTCACCACTCGGCACACTACAGCAGCCACACAAAAGGCTAAGGAACCATCATGGAAGCAACACCGCGCGGGGCGCGCATCGAGCTCAACAACTTCAGCTGGCACCACCCCGGACGCCCAGAACCCGTCATCAGCGGACTCAACCTCACCATCAACCCCGGTGAGAAAGTTCTGCTACTGGGCACCTCCGGCGCCGGCAAATCGACGCTCCTGCACGCCATCGCCGGTGTGCTCCACGATGACGACGGCGAATCCGCCGGCGGCACCATCACCATCAACGGGCAAGCACCCGCCGAAGCACGCGGCACCGCAGGCATGATGCAGCAGGACCCCGAATCCTCCATCGTCATGGCAACCGTCGGCAACGACGTCGCCTTCGGCCCCGAAAACCTGCGCGTACCCCGCGAAGAAATCTGGGGCCGCGTCACCGAAGCCCTCACCGCAGTAGGGCTCAACCACCTGCCCCTCGACCACCCCAGCAGCGCACTGTCCGGCGGACAGAAGCAGCGCCTCGGCCTGGCGGGCATCCTCTCGATGCACCCCGGCGCCATGATCCTTGACGAACCCACCGCCAACCTCGACCCCTCCGGTGTGCAGGAAGTACGCGACAGCATCCTCACCGCTGCGGAGGCGACCGGCGCGACCCTGCTCGTCGTAGAACACCGCGTGAGCATCTGGGCGCCGCACATGGACCGCATTATCGTACTCGGCGAAGGTGGCACCATCACCCACGACGGCGCACCCGACACCGTACTCAGTCAAGCCCGCCAAGAACTTATCGACGCGGGCGTGTGGGTACCCAACTACGTGCCGCGCGCACCGCAGACCGGCGAGACTGCGGGCGGCGACGTTGCGGGCAACAATAACGAGCACGGCGAGGCGCTACTGCGCGCCGAAAACCTCAGCATCACCCGCGCACAACCCACCCCCAAACAACGACGCGCACGCCGACGCACCATCAAACGCCTCGGCGACACCCCCGCACCCGCACCCACCGACCTGCCCGTCCTGCGCAGCGGCATCAACCTCACCCTGCACGCCGGCGAACACCTCAGCGTGCTCGGCCCCAACGGCGCCGGCAAATCAACCCTAGCCCTCACCCTCGCAGGGCTCCTCACCGCCCCCAACGGCACCCTCACCGCCACCGACGCGCTACGTATCCACGACAGCAACCACGACAGCAACCACGGCGGCGAGCCCGCCCACTGGGACGTGCCCACCTGGACCCCCGCCCAAATGCTCAGCCGCATCGGCTACGTCTTCCAAGAACCCGAATACCAATTCATCCGCGGAACCGTACGCGAAGAACTCGAACTCGGCCCCCGCCGACTCGCCGCACTCACCCGCAACCCCCTCGACGAAGACAACCTCGCAGCCCGCACCAACGAACTCGCAACCCGCCTACGCCTCACCCACCTACTCGACGCCAACCCCTTCACCCTCTCCGGCGGCGAAAAACGACGACTCTCCGTCGCCTCCGCACTCGCCACCGCACCCAAAATCCTCATCCTCGACGAACCCACCTTCGGTCAAGACGCACGAACCTGGGCAGAACTCGTCGACCTCATCCGCGAACTACTCGCCAACGGCACCGCCATCATCTCCATCACCCACGACGAAGACTACACCGCCGCACTCGGCGGCAACCACATCACCCTACCCGCCCTCACCACCCCCGGAAAGGAGAACGCATGAACACCGACTTCTTCGGCACCATCGACCGAACCAGCTACTTCAGCAACCTCAACGCCGGCGTAAAACTCATCGTCTCCTTCACCCTCATCATCGCCGCACTCATCGTGCGCGACCCCCTCACCTCCGGAATCCTCTTCGCCCTCGAACTGCTCGGATTCATCCTCGTCGGATTCCGACCCGTCAACGTCCTCGCCCGCTTCTGGCCCATCCTCATCGCCGTCATCACCACCGGCTGGTCCGTCGCCATGCTCAGCGCCAAAAGCGGCACCACCATCCTCGACCTCGGCTTCAACAGCATCACCACCGACTCCGCCGCCGTCGGCGCAGCCATGATGATCCGCTCCCTCGCCATGGTCCTACCCACCCTCGCGTTCGTGCTCACCACCGACCCGACCGACCTGGGCGACTCCCTCGCACAAACCTTCAAACTGCCCTCCCGGTTCGTGCTCGCAACCGTCGCCGCCCTACGCTTGGTCGGTATTCTCTTCGCCGAATGGAACGCCCTTGGCCAGGCACGACGCGCCCGTGGACTCGGTGCAGGCCAGTCCCTCATTGGACGCGCCCAGACCTTCGGCGGTCAGAGCTTCGCCCTGCTCGTGCAGGCTATCCGCCGCGGCTCCCGCCTGGCTATCACCATGGAGGCGCGCGGCTTCGGTGCGGGTGAACGCACCTGGGCTCGTGTGCCCTCTTATTCGCCGCGTGACGTGCACGTGTGCATTGCTGCCGCCGTCATTATTGCTGTTGCATACGGTGCATCTATTGCGGCGGGTACGATCCAGTTCCTTTGGGGCTAGTCCGCTCTTGCTGTAGTTCGTTCCGTTTCTGGCTCCGCTTGGGAGACGATATTCGCCCTCGTTCCTACAGGGAACCCGCCCTCGCTTCGCTTCGGGCACCCTGATGTCACTACGGGCGATACCGTCCTCCCGCGCTTGGATACGTCGCGGGTGCCGCATGTTTCCTCCGCGCCTAGCCCCACTTGGGACATGAGTAGGGAGGTGCCCGCACTCTTCCTTCGCTCCTACAGGGGCACCCGCCCTCGCTTCGCTTCGGGCACCCTGATGTCGCTTCAGGAAGGTACAGACACCTCCTGTCCTTGACCTCAGACAGCACAAAGGGACGGCATTATCCTCGCTCGGATGATACCGTCCCTTTTTGTATGCGTTTAGCTCTGCTGTGCCAGGTAGTTCAGCAACGTTGCGGTCAGCTCCGGGTCATGCGCCAGCGCCGTACCGTTCAGGTGAGTCACCGGCGCAATTAGACGCACCGACGACGCCAACCACACGCCGTCCGACTCGAACAAATCCTGCGGGTAGAGCGGGCCGAAGCCCAGCTCCCAACCGGCCTGGCGTGCCGCCTCGAACACCGCGCCCTGCGTGGTACCGGGGAGGATACCGTGGCTCGGCTCGGGTGTGTACAGCACCTTCTTGCCGTCCTCAATCTTGGCGACCAGCACCGAAGAGGTGGCGCCCTCCAGCACGCGACGCTCATCGGTGATGAAGATAGCGTCATCCGCGCCGCGCTCCTGCACATACCGCAGAACCGCCATATTCACCGCGTAGGAGAGGGTCTTCGCACCCGCCAGTAGCCACGGGTAGGCGCTGTTGTCCATCGGCTCGTGGCCGCGCGGCAGCAGCATCGCCTTCACACCCTCGGTGCGGCGCTTCACAATGGAGGCGGGCACCGGCGACGCCATAATCAGCGTGTACGGGCCCGGCTGCATAGAAGTCACCGCCTGGGTGGGGCCGCGCGAAATAATAATCTTCACGATGTGCTCTTCACCCAGCGCAGTCTCGGCACCGGCGGTCGCCTCACGCATGAGGCGCTCCACCGCCGAACGCAGAATCTCCGGTTCCGGGTCGGGCAAATCCAGCATGCGTGCCGAGGATTCGAGGCGGGACAGGTGCATGCCGAGCTTACGCACGCGACGGTTGACGGACAGCATGGTCTCGAAGACGCCGTCGCCGCGGGTGAAGCCCTGATCATCAACGCTGATGAGGGGCACGGACGGGTCAACGAAAATGCCCTGCGGGTTCTGTTCGTTCAGAAGAATAACGGTACTAGACATAGTCTTATTGTACGTTCGCATCCAGAACCAGCGCGGGATGACGGTACTCGCCCTCGTTCCTACAGGGGCAGATACGCGAGGCACGCAGAAGGGGCGGTGCTATCCACGCTCCTACAGGGGCACCCGTCCTCGCTTCGCTTCGGACACCCTGATGTCGCTTACGGATAACACCGCCCCTTCTGGGCATGCGTACAGATATGTATTTATGAACGGCTAGTGGCCCGCCGCCGGGGCGCCGTGACCCTTACCAGCGCCGTGGCTCAGACCGTCCGCCGAGTAGTCCGAATCCTTACGCGGCGTCGTCCACAGCACCAGCGCCGTCAGGACCGCGAAACCCAGAATGGAGAAGCCCATCGGCAGGTACTCATGCTCACCAGCAATCGACACCAGCGGCGCCGCCAACGCACCCAGCATCGCCTGAACCGTGCCCATCACCGCCGACGCGCTACCCGCCATGTGGCGCGCCTCGTTCAACGCCAACGCCGAAGCATTACCAAAAATCAGACCGCACGAGCTGGTCAGCAGGAACAGCAGAACCAGCGTCGGCACCAGCGAAATACCGACAAGGAAGCTAACCATCAGCAGCGAAGACACCACCAGCAGGCTAACCACGCCGACATTCACAATACGGCGCTGCGCCACACGACCCACCAGCTTCGTCGCAATCGCACTGAACAGCACAATGCCGATCGAGTTCACACCGAATACAATCGTGAACTCAGTCTCGGACAAGCCCAGAATCTTCTGCAACACAAACGTCGAACCGGAAATGTACGAGAACAGCGCACCAAACGCGAAGCACATCGTCAGCATGAAACCCAGGTAGCGGCGAATCTTGAAGACCTTCGGCAGCTCCGAGTACACGCTCAGGGCGGTGCCCTGGTAGCGTTCCTCCACCGGCAGGGTCTCCTTGATCACGAAGATCACGCCGAGCATCATGACCGCGGTGATGACGCTGAGCACATGGAAAATATCGCGCCAATTACCCCACGACAGCACCCAACCACCAAAGAGCGGCGCAAGCACCGGCGCGAAGCCGTTAATCATCATCATGACGCCCATGAGCTTAGCCGTCGCCAGGCCCTGAGTCGTATCAGCCACGATGGAACGCGCCAGCACCGCACCAATCGAACCGGCGAAACCCATCATGAAACGCGCAAAAATCAGCAGCTCAATATTCGGCGCGAAACCACACGCCACCGTCGCAATAAAGCAGATGACCACACCGAACAGCAGCGGCTTGCGGCGGCCCGTCTTATCCGACAGCGGACCCACGACCAGCTGGCCGAGCGCCATACCAACCATGAATGCGCTCAACGTCAGCGACGCGTTCGTGCTGGTGGTGTTCAGGTTCTCAGCGACCGCAGGCAGCGCCGCCAGGTACATGTCCGTAGCCAGCGGTGCGATAGCAGTCAGCAACGCCAAAACAACAATGAAAAGGGGCGATAGCCCAAAAGAGGTCTTAACCGACTTCGAAGACATTAGCCTTAGTTTTTCTTTCTGCGTGATACGCGTGCAACGGCGCCTGCGGCTCTACACAACGTGGATGCGGTGGCACCGCTCCGGGGGTGAGTTTGCGCAGGCTGGAAGCACAACTTTCTCACGGTAGCAGAATTGGGTGTGGCTTCGTAAGTTAAACGTTTGATATTTTTTTGAGCTGGGAGAGACAGGATTGCAGAGGGTACGCAGAAGGGGCGGTGTTATCCACGCTCCTACAGGGGCACCCGTCCTCGCTTCGCTTCGGACACCCTGATGTCGCTTACGGATAACACCGCCCCTTGAGCGGTTTGTGCCTGCCGCTCAGCGCCCCCAGCACTGAAGAGATATTTGAGAAATATTCTTGAGAAGCATTGCTCGCTCCAACTGCATAACTTACGCTGGTCATACCACGCGGTACGACCGGAGGGAGCACCTCAGATGCGCAAACACTATTACAAATATTTGCTATGCGTCCTGCTGCTCATAGCTTGCGTCTTGCTCGTAATCCTTGCTGTGCTTTCTAACAACAACCCGGGTAACGGCAAAGACGGCACAGCCTCCACTCACGCGCCGGACAACAGCTCAACCTACTGGGATAAAGACCGCATGGAATCCGCCAGCCCGGCTCCCATGCCTAAGTAAAACAGCGCCTAAATAAAACAGTGCCTGAATAAAACAGCCTCTGAATAGCCGTAGGGCCCAATGCTTCGAGATGCACGAAGCATTGGGCCCTACTGTCTTGTAAGCGGCTGCTACTGCGCCGCGCTGTCGTAAATGAAGTCCACGGTCGCGTAGTCCTCCGGGATTTCGGCGAGCAGCGCCTCCTCCTGCGCCGCCCAACGCTCCCAGTGCGGGCGGAACGTGTCACCATCACGAGCCATGGCGCGTTCGTAACGCACCTCGTCCGGGGCGGTGGCGAGAATACGCACCTCGCAGGCGCCCGCAATCGCGCCGACACCCTCACAGATGATGACCTGCGTAGCCGCCGGGTCGACGGTGCGCACCTCGCCGGGGGCGCCCGCCTCCCAATCCCACGGGGTGTAGGTCCCGGCAATGCCCTCGGTCAGCTGCACGGAGAGCGCGTCCCACGCCTCCACGCCGTCGAAGAGGCCGTCCCAGCCGGGGTAGAAGTCGTCCAGGTGCAGCACGTGCACGCTGTGGCCGGCGGCGGTGAGCTCCTGCTCAAGCTGCGCGGCGAGGCTGGTTTTGCCGGTGCCGCTACGGCCGTCAATGCCGATGATCAGCGGGATCTGCGCGAAGTCGGCGAGGAACTGCGCACGGAATTCGGTGAATTCGGCGGTGTCCATGTCGAAGTCGTTGCCGATGCCGTGCTCCAGGCGCAGCATATCTTTGCAGAGTTCCAGGATTTCGGTGGTGCCGGTGACGCGGCGGTTTTGGTTCAGGGGAATACGCTGACTCACTATGCGTCGCCTTCCTGGTTGAGGTGGTTGATGAGGCCACGTGCGGCAGCGTCAATGAGGCCGGTGGTGTACACGAAGTCGCGTTCGCTACCGTACCAGGGGTCGTAGATGCCGAGCTGGTCCAGGTGGGTGGTGGTGACCTTCGGGTCGAAGCTGCGCATCATGCGGATTTTGGCTTTGTCCTCGTCGTTGCGGGCGAGGGCTTTGAGGCGCAGGTAGTGGGGTGCGTCCATGGCGAGGATGAGGTCGTTGCGGTCGAAGTCCTCGACGGTGAAGACGCTGGCGCGGTGCGCGGACGGGTCGATACCGCGGGTGGCGAGCTGCGCGGCGGCGCGCGGGTCGATGCGGTTGCCTTCTTCTTCGTTGCTGATGCCGCTGGAGGTGACGGTGACGGGCACGCCGGCTTCTTGGGCGTGCTGGCGGATGAGGTATTCGCCGACGGGGGAGCGGCAGATGTTGCCGGTGCAGACAGTCATGATTCGGTACATGGTTCTAGTGTATCGGTGGGGTGGTGGGTAGTTGCGCGGCTGGGGCTTGGGGCGGTGCTTTGGGCAGCTATGTGACCGGCGGATGCGCTCGCGGGGGGGGGGGGGGGGGGGGTACTCGCGGAGGCGCACTTGCTGCGGGTGCGAAAAGGCCCCGCCGGGGTGGGGCCGGCGGGGCCTTTTCATTAGGGAAATAGCATATTCATTTTCTGAATGGTTCCTGTTTCCTGATCGGAAACTGAAATTACTGGTTTTAAGAAATTAGAAATACTGATTCGGAAGGATCATCTGGATTAAAAATAGCGCAACCTTTAGGGACTTCAAACTTCCTGCCGTCTGGCGCGGTAATTTTCTCAGTGTAGATTGGAACACTTTCGGAATGAAGGTCGAAATTATACTTAGAAGGATCTGGCTTATAGGAAAATTTTGTTGTTTCTCCTGACTCACTTACAAAATTTATAATTCCTTCGGAGTGTGCTCCTTGTATCGTAAATCCATTATTGAATGTCGCACCAGAAAATGAAGCCACATTATGGTTTTTACTTTGAGGGGTGAGGCGCCTTTCAGTAGAAAGCGCCATATGTCCTGTCCCCGCTACATTTTCCAGTATTGGCTCGGAGTGGTAATGAATATTTTCTGAGTATAACGTGATTTGAATAAAATGGCTTTTATCAAGTCGAATTTCGTCGTTGAATACTGCATTTTCACAATTTAAGGGAATTGTGAAAAGGGACGATGAAAAATCTGCAACTCCAGAAATTTCAGCTTTCTCGAAGGATGCACAATTATTTGCATGTGTTGATATAAATTTTGTAGAATTAAAGATTGCAGATTCTTTGAATCTTGCATTTTTAAAATTTGCACTTTCTGTAAATGTAGATTCTGTGAAATTTATCTCTTTTTCAAAGAATCCATTAGAAAAATCAACTGGATAGAAGAATTCTGTATTTGAGAAATCAAATGAAAATTCTGACCACGGACCAGGTTTGTATTTTTCTGTTTCGGAAGAAGAATTTTTGCTACTCAAACGGACATGTATCTCATGTAGTATTGCTTGACGAATTCTCCGTTCTTCTTGGCCGGGTACATGGCTTGTGGTAGTTTTAATTTCAGATTCAAATGGAGATTTTATGTAAGCACAGAGGTTATTGACAATAATCTGTCCCTCCTTCTTTGGTTTATCGGAAATCTTATCGTTGTCGGCGAGAGACTTGTTATCGTCTAGCCATTCGTCAACGAGACCGATGAGTGTATAAGCACCTCCAAGACGAACAGCTGCATTCTCATTAGTAAGTTGCTCAATAGCTTGCGCATAACGGTTGCGACGTTCAGTATGTACTTGCCGAATATGGTCGTTCTCATTTTTTAATTTTTCCTGGTCGTTTTTGCGACGAGTTTCACCGAGGGTTATTACGCCAAGTAGGCCACCTGTAGAATAAATAAGCATTTGGCGTAATGCTGTTCCTTCCCCATCTTTGCTGAAATTATCAGCAATTGCAAGGGGAAGAAGGAAAGATATGCTGCCGCCAATAATTGTGATTCCAAAAATCCAAAGATTAAATGGAGAGACATTTTTGGGAATAAACCATTTATTTTGTAGCCATATTATGGTGACTGTGGAAATCGTTAATAGAACAGAAAGTGGGAGCCAGTGAACAGCTCGCTCAGAGTTCCATTCATAATAAAAATTGAAATACATGAACCATGAGGCTGTCGATAAAACTAACAGTATAGTTGCGGGTACAGCTCGCATGATTTTATGAGGTTTATCTTCAGCCGTTTGAGATAAATCTCCAGAAACGTTGGGAAATTTCCTCTGGTTCTCCTGTTGGAGCATCTGATTCTCCTGTCTTCTCTGAAAGGAACGGGTCATACTCAGCATAGTGCAAAAATGGTCCGCAGTGAGTCACCCTTGAACAGACGCGGAGGCCCCGCCGAGGTGGTTCGGCGGGGCCTATAACAGGAATCTACCTCTGAGGAGTAATGCTAAGCGTTACTTTGCGGGTTCGCTTACGCGGGTGTATTCCTTCTTTTCTTCATCCCAGGAACAAGGGTCAAAAAGTACGGTTCCCATAGGGAGGTTGTATTTTATGTTATCCAGCTCGGTTTCACCCAGACGAATGGGGCGGCTATCTTCATGTACTGTGAAGTTATGGGCTGGTTGTTTTTCGGACAGAGCAGCGAACCGCGCTCTGTATGCCTTACCTGACTTGCCGTGGGCAGTAGCAACAAAATGTGGTGAATGTTTTTTAAAGGTGGTGCCGCTGAAGTTTGCGTTTTGGATGAAGGTTCCTCCCCTGAAGTCTCCGGTTTGGAAGAAATTCGCCCAGCTGAAGTCAGCGGTTTGGAAGAACCTCGCCCTGTCGAAGTACGCGGTTTGGGTGAATTTCGCCCAGCTGAAGTCTGCTTTTTGGGTGAAAGTCACCCTACTGAAGTACGCGGTTTCGATGAAGGTCGCCCAGCTGAAGTCTGCTTTTTGGCTGAATTTTGCCCCGCTGAAGTCTGCTTTTTGGGTGAAATTCACCCTACTGAAGTCTGCGGTTTGGGCGAAGGTCGTCCCGCTGAAGTCTACTTTTTGGGTGAATTTCGCCCAGCTGAAGTCTACTTTTTGGGTGAATTTCGTCCAGCTGAAGTCCGCAGTTTGGGTGAAGGTCGTCCCGCTGAAGTCCGCGTTACTGTAGAACTTGGCAGAAGAAAAATTACCTTTCTCAATTGTGATGGTGTTGAGAGGGTAGAAAATGGGGGCTCGACTGAGATCAAACTCAAAGTCACTCCACATCCCTGGGAAAGTATCGATTACCTTGCCAATCCCATCCCTAGTGAAGGTACTACTGCGCTTGCTCATCTCAACGAAGATAGTGCGGCGTACGTCCTGTTCTTCGTGGAACTTTGCATAGTCCGCGGTGATATCTTCAGGCTTTTCGTATTCATCAGAATCTTTGAAACGTTTAAGTAGAATCTGGATCCGTGAAGACACTTCTTCATCGAGCTTCTCGGATTCTAATTTCTGGAGATTTTCTAGTGCTTTGCGGGCTTCGTACTCTTCAATTTTTTCTGCAAGAGGGAAGGGCGAACGAATGTAGGAGCAAAGGTTATTGATAATAACCTGTCCTTCTTTTTGCTGTTCTTCTGCTTCGAGAGTGTCATCGGCGAGCCACTCATCAACTAGTCCAACAAGAGTGTAGATTCCACCCAGACGGACAGTCGCTTTCTCATCGGCAAGCTGCTCTACAGCCTTGGTGTAGCGACTACGGCGTTCAGCGTGTACCTGGCGGATATGATCGCGTTCGTTCTTCTCCGCGTCCTGCTCATTCTTCTTGATGTCGGCATCAATTTTGAGGCGGTCACCCTGATTCTTCCAGTTCGTCTGCAGAAGAGTCAGAACCGCAATAATGCCGCCAGTAACGTACAACAGATGCAGACGCAGCTGATCTGAACTGCCAGAGCTCATACCGCAGAAAAACCACAGCATCCAAGGCAGAAGAATCGCAATCGCGCCGCCACCCAGACCAAAACCAATAAGGAGCTTAGTAAAGTGCTGGATATACCAAGGATTCTCCTGAGCTTTCGGGATTACTGGGCTCTCTGGAGCGGATGATGCGTTATTGCTGGGCACTAGGTTCCCCTGTCCTTTCTGATAGGAACGTTCACCTTCCAGCATAGGGTAAAGCTGCTTGCCATGAGTCGCGCCCGGTCATCAACGAGGGCTTCGTCTGCATGAGATGCACAGGCGGCGCTTCTGCTATCCGCGGCAGACAAGATGCGGTACGTAAGTTCTCAAAGGACAGATAGCGTTTCTCGTGGTGGATGCAATAGGGGCGTAATTAGCATTGTCATGTTGTTATGCCTTAAGAAATGCGCTACATTATTAGGTATACGGTCATGAATATAGGGAATGTCCTTATGTACAATGACAGTAAAATAAAAGTGGAGCCACCAGCGATGCTGCAACATCACTAGTAGCCCCACTCTCAAAAGCCTAGAAGAGGCACGAAGCGATAAACTCACACACCTCGATCAGGCTGGCGAACAGGGTAACCACATAGTTACCCCGTTCAATGAATAACCAGAAATGGTTTTCACCCATAGGAGTTCCCCTCCTCTCTATGCAATTAGAGGCAACGCGGAATTACGTTGTCACTGCTGATTTTAGCAGATGATACACATTCCGCGGATTTTTGCTACCCAATTTATATTTGTTTATCTCAGACATGGCACAATGCCATTGGAAAGCGATAAACGAATCCGGGTAGATAAGATTCGAAAAACCCCGCTAGAGCCTACTGGCTCAAGCGGGTTTTTTCGCGCCGTTTTATTTTTCGATGCAGCTGCTCGGTATCGTCCACCACGTGCGCGAAGGCCCCGCCACACAAGACATGCGGCGGGGCCTCTGGATATTATTGTGCAGGCTCACTCAGGCGTGTGTACTCCTGCTTCTCTTCGTCCCAGGAATCCGGGTCGTACAGCACAGCGCCGATAGGGAGAACGAACGTTCTATTAAGAAGTTCCGCCGTGCCGCAATTGAAACCGTGCGGGCTCTCCGGGCGTGCCTCGAACAGGTAATCCTGCGGATCCGCCTGCGCCGAGAACCGGGCCGTCTGCAGTCGCTCCTCCAAATCCTCAAAGGACGGTTTAACATACCTGAAGCTAGTCTGCCTGAAATCTGCCCGCTGACCGAACGTCGCACCCGGGAAGTAGGCTCCCTCAAAGCTCGCCCCGTTGAAGCTCGCCGCCCCCGCGAACGTCACCTTACGGAAGCCGACAAACGCTGTGAATGTCGCCTTACTAAAGTCGGCATCTTGCGCGAAGGCCGCGTTATCGAAGTTCGCGTGCTGCGGGAAGTCCATCTCATAGCGCGTCCTCGGAAGCGCAATAAAAGACGCCCGGCTGAACGTGGCGTCGCCGTCGAACCGCGCCCCACCAAAATCCTCGTACTGCGTGAAGGACGCCCCGCTAAAGTCCGCCGCGCCCGCAAAGCGCACGTTGCTGAACATTGCGGACTGCTTGGTGGCTATACCGGCAAAGCGCGCGACCCCGCCGAAAAGCGACTTGGAGAACACCGCGGGGCGGTTGAAAATTGACGTGGCGAAGTGCGCCTCATCGTGGAACGTGGAGGCGGTGAATACTGCCTTTCCGCCGAAGGTGACCGCCGCGAAGCTGGCTATGCCTGCGGTGTTCAAGCGTGAGAAGTCGGCGTCGGCCTCGAAGGAAGCTACCCCAAAGTCGGCCGCAGCTGAAAAGACCACGTCTGAGAAGTCAACCTCGCCGGTGAAGGTCACGGTTGCGAAGCTTGCCGCGTCCGCAAAACGTCCCTCGCCGAATTCTGCCGCGCCTGCGAAGTGTGCGGCGCTGAAACCCACCCAGTCGTTGAAGTTCGCGCCATGAAAGGATGCGTCGGCCGTGAACTGCGCCGCCGAGAAGCTGGTGTCACCGCGGAAGGTTGCGGAGGTGAAATCTGCCGGGCCGTAGAAGGTCGCGGATGCGAAATCGGCGTTTTGAAAGTGCAGCTGCCGTAGTGGGTAGAAGATGGGTGCGCCGCCAAAGTCGAAGCGCAGATCAGCCCACATGGGCGATATTAGCGGCACCGTGTGCTGGCTCTTCTTATGGCCTGCCTTGCTGCTTTCGGAGACTGAGGCGAGGCGGCGGCTGAATTCCATGAAGACGGTGCGGCGCACTAGCTGCTCTTCGCGTAGTGCCTCCTGATCGCGCGTAAAGTCGCCTTCGTACCCTTCGGGGGCTTCGTCTGCTTCGAGAATCTGCCGGTTCTGTGCGAGGGGGTAGGGCGTGCGGATGCACCCGGTCAGCGCGTCGATAATAGTCTGGGCTTCTTCGCGGCGCACCTGCTCGGGGAGGGATGCGTCGGTGAGCCATTCGTCTGCGAGGTTCGCGAGCATGTACACTCCGCCGAGGCGTACGGCGGGCTGGTGCCCGTCGAGGAATTGTTCGAGTGCGTGCGTGTAGCGTTCGTGCCGCTCAGCCGGCTGGTTGTGTGCCGGGGTGCTTTTGTGTTGCCGTAGCGCAGTTAAGAGTTTGTTGAGGTTCATGGCGGTGTGCCCTTCCTGCTCCGGTGCTGGCTTATAACCAGCATAGGGGAGGACCCCGCGCTGGCGCGCTCATGCTGGTTAAAAGAAGAAGCCCCGCCTGTACGAGAGGTGCAGGCGGGGCTTCTCCTATTGAGCCTTAATTGGAGGGGGTTTCTCCCTGATTATTCAGACTCTTCTATTGGCCTTGATGGTTCGCTTTATTTCTAGTTACCAAATGGATTTTTTAGTGCATCAGGGTCGAAGAGCTTGCATCCTTCAGGAACGTAAAAATCTTCACCGCCATAAGGAATTTTATCTTGTTTAATTATGTATAATTTATTTCCATTTTTATCCTCTTTCTGGGATTTGAAATCATAGTCGTCTGGTTTGTTCTTATTGGAGAAGCAGGCTGGTATGTTTATTGAACCAAATTTCTCTAAAAAAACTATTTTTTTATAAATGCAAGACTTCCAAAAAGATACTCTCTGGTAAAACTTAGCAGAAGTAAAAATTGATTCTCCAGTAAATTCCGCAAGCGTAAAACTTGCGAGCCCATGGAATTTTGCACCGGAGAAGTTTGCAACTCCAGTGTAAAGCTCTGGAGCTGTATGCGTCATAGAATTTTCAATAAGGGCTCGTTCGTAGGGAGTTAAGTCTTCATCCGGTTTATTTAAGATTTCGTGGGTTTTGTCTTCGTGGAACTTGGAGAGCCCAAATAAAGCATCACCTTCAAACTCCACATTAAAAAAGTGCGCGCCTTTTATGAAATGAGCGTCAGAAAAGTCGGCTTCTTGAACGAATTTTGTATTTTCCAGTCCAAGCTGGTTGGGGTAAAAGTTTGCCCGCCCGTTAAATATCGCTCCTTTAAAATTTGTTTTTCCTTCAAAAAGTGCAGATTGGAAATTAGCTGATTCTTTGAATTCTGTTTTTCGGCAGCCTAGATCTTTAATGGTGAAACTTGAGCCTTTTTTAAAAATTACATATTTAAAACAAGTATTTTGACAGAACAGTACTGAATTAAATGATGCAGCTCTTTTGAAAAGCGCCCCATAAAAGACTGCCTCTCTGTTGAATGTTGCATCGTTAAATACTGCTTTTCCTCCGAAAACGGTTTTGGGGTTATCTTGGATAGATAAATCAGTAGATTCATTGAATGTTACTTCGTGGAACGTTACTTCGGTGAAATTTGCTTCTTGGGCGAACTGGACGCCGTTGAAGGTGGCGTCTCCTCCGAAGGTGGTTTTTGCCTCGCCTTGGGTGGAGAACTCAGCTTTTCCATTGAAGGTTACTTCATTAAAGTTTGCTCCTTGACTAAAGAGCGCGCCAATGAAGGTGGCTTTTTCTCCGAAGAATGTTTTTGTATCACCTTGGGCGGAGAAGTCGGCTTTTCCGTTGAAGGTTACTTTGTTGAAGTCTGTTTCTTGGGGGAATTGGACGCCGTTGAAAGCTGCATCCCCGATAAAGGATGATCCACTGAAATCCGCTTTGCCATAGAAACTGACGGAAGAGAAATTGCATTCTTCAAATATGAGATCATTGAGGGGGTAGAAAATTGGGGCCTGACTGAAATCGAAATCGAGCTCACTCCATATACCAGGAGCAGTGAATGTTTCACTGTTTTCAATGGTGATTTCACTGGACCGGTCGCTTATTTCAGAGAAAATAAGACGACGAACCTCGGATTCACTTTTAAGTTTATCCTGGTGTGTGGTGTCCAGGGCTCCTATGTCTTTAAGGTCTTCTTCTGTATATTCACCAGGCATGGTGCGTATATATTTGCAAAGAATGTTTATGATTGTTTGAGCTTCTTTCTCAGCCTTATTTTTCAGCTTCTCCAATTCTTCTCTATCATTACTGAGGTCTTCGTAATCCAACCAAGAATCGGCAAGCTTAGCTAATTTAGGTACAGCCGCATAAGCAGCCTTCGTGTCATTGCCATGAAGCTCTACCAGGGCTTTATCAAAACGATCACTGTAGGAATTATGGAGCTGGCGTATATGGTCTCGATCGTCTTTCTTTTTCTGGGTATCAAGTTGCTCGCGTTCAAGCTCGCTTTTTTGATGCGTTTTCAGAAGTGTAAAGACTGCCAAAATTCCGCCGGTGACAGTTAAAAGTGAAGCAGTTATATCTTTGGTTTCACCAATATATTTAAATGAATACAAATATTGAGGTATAGAGAATGCAAGGAATCCGCCTAATGCAATAACTGCGACAAAGACTCGCTGGGGATACTTATTTAGAAGTTTCATTATAGGTTTTGAGAAGCAAGAGGTAAGAGCAATTAGGGATAGAAATAGAAGAAAGCCATGGGTTGAAAAGCTATTTCGAAGGCTGTCGATTTCCTTGATTGTTTCATTGGTTGTGTCTCTGCCTTCTTTTATTTCTTGTAGCAACTGTTGAGTCTTGTTTAGATGTTCATGAGATATATTTAGGGCATTTAGAGAAAAGTAAATTGTGGCACCTGCGAGTAGTAAAACTGCAAAAAATAGTGCACGACTGATACACTTTTTATTGGCAAAAAAATTGTCGATATTTGTCTCTTCGTCGCTGGTATCTGAAGGAGCCGAATTTGGCTTGGGTGGAATGGATGGTTGTGTCACGGGTATTTCCTATCTACTTTGAGAGGATATGGTCGTAACCAGGATACGGCAGGCAGGTAGTCTCAAGCCACAGGTGAAGGTGAGAGAATCGCGCGTCGGACAAGCAGATATACCTCTATAGAGTGAGCGATGGAGCTTACGAACAGGTCCTCTATATATAAGAGGAGCGAATCTCTAGGATCTTGGGCGGGCGCCTGTAGTTAAGGTGCCTGCACAAAGCACATCTCTAGCAACGCTGCCAGAGGTCTCATTTCCAGACCCAAAAATCACTCCGCGCGCCCTATATAAGGTGCGCTCAGACCACCTTTCGGCACCTCTGGCACCCCAATTTTTGGGTTTTTCGCACGTTTTTAAAAATTTTTAAAAATTTTTTCGCCCAGTTAGCCCGCCCAGGTCCGCCGTGCGCTGAATCGCCGCGCCGCACCCTCGCCCAGTCCAAAAACCCCGGAATTCCGCGGTAAAACCGCCCATGCGCGCCTCGCCGCCGCCTCAAAATCATCCGCAAAACGCCCCTCCAGAGCCCCGAAAAACCCGCCCCTCACGCCCCTCTGCATAAAAAAGTTGAGTAAAGTTCACTCAAGTCTATTGACAGACCTTCCGAGAGGGTGCATACTTGAGTACATGAGGCTCAAGGAAGCCGCGCAGACCACCCCACACGGGGCGGCACGCGCAGCACCCTCGCCTCCAAAACTTTCAAACTATCCCGCCTCGCATTAGAAGAAGCGGGGCACTGATTACAAGGAGTGAATAAACATATGGCACGTGCAGTAGGTATTGACCTCGGTACCACCAACTCGGTCGTAGCAGCACTGGAAGGTGGCGACCCGGTCGTCATCGCTAACGCAGAGGGCACCCGCACCACCCCCTCTGTCGTCGCATTCTCCAAGGACGGCGAGGTTCTGGTCGGTAGCGTCGCAAAGCGTCAGGCAGTAACCAACGTCGACCGCACCATCTCCTCCGTCAAGCGCCACATGGGCACTGACTGGACCACCGAGATCGACGGCAAGAAGTACACCCCGCAGGAAATCTCCGCTCGTATCCTCATGAAGCTGAAGGGCGACGCAGAGGCATTCCTGAACGACACCGTCACCGACGCTGTCATCACCGTCCCGGCATACTTCAACGACGCTGAGCGTCAGGCAACCAAGGAAGCCGGCGAGATTGCAGGCCTGAACGTCCTGCGTATCGTCAACGAGCCCACCGCCGCAGCACTGGCATACGGCCTGGACAAGGGTAAGGAAGACGAGCTCATCCTGGTCTTCGACCTCGGTGGCGGCACCTTCGACGTCTCCCTGCTGGAAGTCGGCAAGGACGACGACGGTTTCTCCACCATCCAGGTTCGCGCAACCAGCGGTGACAACCGCCTCGGTGGTGACGACTGGGACCAGCGCATCGTCGAGTGGCTGCTCGCACAGGTGAAGGCAAACACCGGCGCTGACCTGTCCAAGGACAAGATTGCTCTGCAGCGTCTGCAGGAAGCAGCTGAGCAGGCTAAGAAGGAGCTGTCCAGCGCTTCTAGCACCAACATCTCCCTGCAGTACCTGTCCGTGACCCCCGAGGGCCCCATCCACCTGGATGAGAAGCTGACCCGCGCAAAGTTCGAGGAACTGACCCGCGACCTGCTCGAGCGCACCAAGAAGCCCGTGCTCGACGTAATCAAGGAAGCTGGCGTGTCCATCTCCGAGATTTCTGAGGTCATCCTGGTTGGTGGCTCCACCCGTATGCCCGCTGTTGCTGAGCTCGTCAAGGAGCTCACCGGCCGCGAGCCCAACAAGGGCGTGAACCCCGACGAGGTCGTGGCAATGGGTGCAGCACTGCAGGCAGGCGTGCTGAAGGGCGACCGTAAGGACGTTCTGCTGATCGACGTCACCCCCCTCTCCCTCGGTATCGAGACCAAGGGCGGCGTGATGACCAAGCTGATCGAGCGCAACACCGCAATCCCGACCAAGCGTTCCGAGACCTTCACCACCGCAGAGGACAACCAGCCCTCCGTGACCATTCAGGTCTTCCAGGGTGAGCGTGAGTTCACTCGCGACAACAAGAACCTGGGTACCTTCGAGCTGACCGGCATCGCCCCCGCACCCCGTGGCGTGCCCCAGATCGAGGTCACCTTCGACATCGACGCAAACGGCATCGTCCACGTCTCCGCAAAGGACAAGGGCACCGGCGCTGAGCAGTCCATGACCATCACCGGCGGCACCTCCCTCTCCAAGGACGACATCGACCGCATGGTCAAGGATGCAGAGGCACACGCAGAGCAGGACAAGGCACGCCGCGAGGCTGCTGACACCCGCAACGAAGCCGAGTCCGTCGCATACACCACTGAGAAGCTCCTGAAGGAGAACGGCGACAAGCTGCCCGAGGACGTCAAGACCGAGGTCCAGGGCGATGTCGACGAGCTGAAGAAGGCACTCGAGGGCGACGACGACGCAGCAGTGAAGTCCGCATTTGAGAAGCTGCAGGCATCCCGATCCAAGCTGGGCGAGGCACTCTACGCAGCAGCACAGGCTGAGGCATCCGAGTCCAAGCCCGCCGCTGATGAGGACGTTGTCGACGCCGAGGTTATCGACGAAGACGAGAAGAAGTAATCATGGCTGAGCAGGAAAACATCACCCCCGACCCGCTGGAGGAGGCATTCAACGCCCCCGCAGCGGAAGGCCACCCCGAAGCTGAATCGGTCGAAACCTCCGAAGACGCTGCGGAAGCCGTCGAGGCTGAGCTCCAGGACGTCGTGGAAGCAGAATCTGCGGATGCGGCACTCGCCGCGGAGCGCCTGGACTCCCTGCTTCGCCTGCAGGCAGAGTTCACTAACTTCAAGAACCGCACCGCTCGCGAAAAGGAGCAGTTGCGAGGCTTCGTAACCAGTGAACTGGTGACCGCGCTGCTGCCGGTGCTCGATGATATCGACGCCGCACGCAAGCACGGTGACCTGCAGGAAGGCCCCTTCGCCTCCATCGCTACCAAGCTCGAAGAGCTGCTCGGCAAGCAGGGTGTGGAGCGTTTCGGTGAAGTAGGCGACGCCTTCGACCCGAACATCCACGAAGCTGTTCTGCAGCAGCCCACCGACGAGGTGGCTGAGGATCATGTCTCCATGGTTCTGCGTTACGGCTACCGCGTGAACGACCGTGTGGTTCGTACCGCTCAGGTGGCTGTGGCTGTCGCACCGTAAGGTGACCGGCTAGGCATCGGCTGAATAACTAACGACGGGCGGGTGCTCTCCCTGGTGGGGGAGTGCCCGCCCTGTTGTTTGCCTGGGGCGCTGGCTTGGCACGCCTGTTGTGCCCGGACTGCTATGCCCGGTGTTGGCGCGGGTTTCGGCGAGCTGCGGCGGCGGTTTAAAAAGGCTTGTAGGGGTGCTATTTTTTGGGCTCAGCCCTTTCAAAATTGAGTCAAGTAGACTAAACTTTTATATAGAGTATTAAGACAAGCACGCGGTGCCCCTGCAAGCCGTCCCGTAACCGAGGAGGGCGGCGCATCACCGCAGAAGGAGAAACACAACATGGCAAGTGAAAACTGGCTAACCGACGACTTTTACAAGGCACTGGGCGTTAGCGAAGACGCAAGCGAAAGCGACATCAAGAAGGCGTACCGCAAGCTCTCCCGCAAGTACCACCCGGACCTGAACCCCGGCGACGCCGCAGCAGAGAAGAAGTTCAAGGAAATCTCGGAAGCATACGATGTGCTCTCCGATAAGAAGCAGCGCGAAGAGTACGACCAGATTCGCCGCTACGGTGCCGCAGGCATGGGCGGATTCGGAGGCGGCGGCTTCGGCGGTGGCAGCTACACCGGCTACCCCGGCGCGGACGCATTCGGCGGCTTCAGCAACGGCGGCGCAGGCATCAACATTGACGACCTGCTCGGCGGCCTCTTCGGCGGTAGCGCAGGCGGCTCCCGACGCTCCGCAGGCTTCACCAGCGCCGACTTCGGCGGCATGGGTGGCGGCGGTTTCGGCGGCGCACAGCACACGGCACCCGAAGAAAGCACCACCAGCACCCGCATCAGCCTCGCCCAGGCATACACCGGCGCGACCGTGACCGTGTTCCTGCCGGACGGCTCCCACACCGAGGCGCGCATCCCCGCAGGTATCAAGGACGGTCAGAAGGTCCGCCTGCGCGGTAAGGGCCTGCGTGGCGGCGACCTGAAGGTCACCGTGCGCGTCTCCGATGACTCCGTGTACTCCCGCGAGGGCAACAACCTGGTTATGCGCGCACCCGTTACCCTCGCCGAGGCTGTTGACGGCGCAGTGATTGAGGTGCCCCTGCCCGACGCATCCACCGTGAAGCTGCGCCTGGCACCCGGCCAGGTCGGCCGCCGACTGCGCGCTAAGGGCCGCGGCTTCAAGGCTAAGGGCGGCGACGGCGACCTGCTGGTCATCCCCGAAATCGTACTGCCCACCAAGCTGAGCGCAGAGGCAAAGGAAGCATTCGATAAGTTCGTAAAACTGGCTCCGCAGGAGAACCCGCGTAAGGATCTGTTGAAGAAAGCGAAGTAAACCATGGCATCTCGAGAATCATCATCTAAGTCCCGTCGTAGCGAGCCGCTGCACAGCGTGGACCGCCCGGTTTTCGTGATTTCTGTGGCGGCTGAGCTGGCGGGCATGCACCCGCAGACCCTGCGCCAGTACGACCGCATCGGCCTGGTCCAGCCTTCGCGTGCGCCCGGTAAGGCGCGCCGCTATTCGCAGCGTGACGTGAACCGTCTGCAGCAGATTCAGCAGCTCTCGCAGGAGGGCGTCTCCCTGGAGGGCATTCGCCGCATTATTGAGCTGCAGTCCCTCGTAGAGGAGCAGCAGGAGCAGATCGCGGAGTTGCAACGTCAGGTTGAGGACGCAAAGGTGAAGATGGGCATGTCGGAGCGCGTGTTCGCCGCCGGTACCAGCGGCGATGTGGTGCATATTGCCCGCGGTACCCGCCCGGCGCCTCGTCAGCGTTCTTCGGCGGTGGTGCTCTACCGCAAGTCGCGCTAACCTGTTAGGCTAGGATAAACGGCTCGGCTCATCAGCTCATCTGCGCTAGTCAGCCACTGATATAGGCTTGTGCGTCTTTGTGTCATACGCCGCGAGGGAGGGTAGACCCCCGCCCCGCATGCACCTGGATTCACATACAAAAAGGTGAGGCTCCCCGAATGGCCGGGGAGCCTCACCTGCTTTTGTGGCTAGTCCTTGGTTCTAGGAAAGAGCACTCTGAGGAGCACAGGGTAGAGTAATAAGCGAATAGCGCATAGATGGCCTATAGTTCAGATGCCATATCCAAGCTAAACTAACGATAGAAACTGCCTGCAAGAAAGAGGAGCAAGTATGTCCTATGAAGACCAGAAATCTTACGGAAATCCCCCTGGTAAAGAGGAATCACTGGGGTTAAATCGGGAAGAACGTTGGCAACTTATCCAGTATTTTAATGATTTGATTAAACACGGTGATTCAAAAATTCAGATGTTGTTGACTGTTCAAGGTGTTATTGTTGCCGCATATGGAGGTTTTGTTTCAACGTTCCTCAGCAAACCGAATATTTGGAATCCTATAACTATATTTTTAAGCGCATTATTTGCTGTATCCGTCGTTGTATCTTTGCTGGTCGGCATAGTTGCCCTGCAACCGTACGTCAAGGAGCACAATGGAGAATCCGCTACGCGTGAAGGACAGGGAAAAGGGAATATCTACTACTACGGGTCATATTCAGACAGTAGGATTCTTGATGGGCTGAACTGCGCTACTGCAGAGGAAAAAATGAATTATCTGGGAGCGCAGATTTCAGTCTTAGGCGGTATCGCAACTAGAAAATTTAGAAAAGTATTTTTTCTTGAGTGGCTCGTGTTCTCTAACGTTATTATTCTCATTGCGTCCTTTATCTTTTTCGCTTCTGCTGGGCAGTGAAGCTAAGAGGCGTAAGTGAGAACTAAACAGAGTTTACGGTGGATAGACTTGTCGAAACGTTTATCAATCATCCTATCTAGACATATATAAGCAGGTGAGGCTCCCCGAATGGCCGGGGAGCCTCACCTGCTTTAACCTATATGCACTTTGCGCGTTGGCGGGAAATTACCTGGCGGTAACTGACTCTGCTCCGCTTACTTGCGGCTTACTTGCGGCGGTAAGTCAGATCGTGCGCGCGGCGGCCCGCCTCCTGAGCCTTACGCTCAAAGCTGGTAAGGGTACGACCCTCCCAACGCGGAGCCCAACCACCCAGCGGATCCTCCTCAGTCGCACCGGCGCCGGGGTTCACGTTCTCAAAGTCCGGGTGCGCCTCCAGAACCTCACGCATGACCAGGGCGTACTCCTCCCAGTCAGTCGCCAGACGCCAAATACCGCCGGGCTTGAGCACACGCGCAACCTTATCAGCGAACGCCGGGGACACCAGGCGGCGCTTGTGATGGCGGGACTTATGCCAGGGATCCGGGAAGAACACCCACAGCTCGTCCACGGAGTTCTCCTCAAGCATGTTGTCGAGCAGCTCGGGTGCGTTCGCCTGAGCCACACGCACGTTCTCCACGCCGGCGTTGCCCATCTTCAGCAGCAGATCCGCGATGCCGGGGGTGTACACCTCAACGGCGAGGAAGTTCGCCTCGGGCATCTCAGCCGCGCGGTGCACAATCGCCTCGCCCAGACCCGAACCAATCTCGACGACCTGGTACGCCTCACGGCCGTAAATCTTGACCGGGTCAAAGGTCGCCTCAGGTGCGACGGAGGTGTCGGTGCGCAGGCGCGGAATGTCCAGCACATGGGTGGGGGAGTAGGTATCCCAGGCCTTCTGGCGGCGCGCGGTGAGGCGGTCGCCGCGGCGGACGAAGGAGTAGGGCTGGCGGAAGAATTCCTCGGGAACCGGCTTCTTGGCCTTTTCTTCGGTGGATTCGGGTGCCTGGCTAGGCTGCGTGTTCTCAGTAGACATACCTAAAAGAATAGCGTAGCGCCGCTACACCGTGCGGTTTCGCGGCGTGCGGGGCTGGCGTGACACTGAACTAGCCGGGCGACTAACCGGGCGCGGGGTAGGTGCGGTGTGTGTCCGGTGGGCGTAGAAATCCGGTGGGTATAGAAAACCGGCGGGCATACAAATTCAGCGCGCATACAATAGTGCGGCGGGAACGATGACTGTTCCCGCCGCACTTTCGTGAGGTTGTTTGAGTGAGTTAGTTTGTGGGGCTTACTTCTTGGAGCCCAGCAGTGCCAGACCCGCGCCGAGCAGCACAATGTTGTTTGCGAGCTGCTGGCCGTCCTGGGTGGTGCGGAGCGCGCTTTGAGCGAAACATCATGACATTCCATAGGTGCGCCCCGTCTCAAAAATCTGCCCCTGTTGGATTCATTGCGCTCATGTGGGTATTAAGGGGTAAAATTTGAAATTATGCATTCTCTGCATAATTCTTTATCGGTGATGCAAGAAGTCGGAAGCCCCGCGAAATCGGAGTCCACAAGCTCAAGCGCACCGCGCAAGCTGGGGAAACGCGAGGCTCCCCTCCTTCTTGCCACCAAGAAATATGCACGAATACCAACCACTCGGAACCGCCCAAACCATACTCAGGTGAACCGCCGCAGGAAAGAGAAATACGTGACACAGCAGCTACCGCAGCAGAACTCCGTCACCGGCCTAGACTCCGAAGCAGAGCACTCCAAGCTCCAGCGCGGACTAAGCTTCCGGCATATCCAGCTCATCGCTATTGGCGGCGCTATCGGCACCGGCCTCTTCCTCGGCTCGGCAAAGACTATTGCGCTGACCGGCCCCTCCATCGTCTTCGTCTACGCAATTATCGGTAGCGTCATCTACTTCGTGCTGCGCGCCATGGGCGAGATTCTGCTTTCCAACCCCAAGTACAAGTCCTTCACCGACTTCATTACCGACATTCTTGGTCTTCGCGCCGGGTTCTTTGTCGGTTGGTCGTACTGGTTCTTCTGGGTTGTCACCGGTATTGCGGACGTCATCGCCATTACCGGCTACGTCAAATACTGGTGGCCGGACATCCCCGCCTTCGCCCCGGCGTTGACTGTGATTGTGGCCCTGCTGCTGCTGAACCTGCCCTCGGTGAAGAACTTCGGCGAAATCGAGTTCTGGTTCGCTGTCATTAAAATCGTCGCCATTGTGCTGCTCATTGTGGTGGGTGCGCTCATGGTTGCCTTCAGCTTCACCTCGCCCGACGGTACCGTCGCCTCCGTAACGAACCTCTGGGAGCACCCCGGCCCCTCCGGTAGCGGCATCTTCACTCAGGGGCTGACCGGCTTCCTGGGCGCCTTCCAGATTGCGCTTTTCGCTTTCGTGGGCGCCGAGCTCGTCGGTGCCGCCGTTGCGGAAACCGAGCACCCCGAACGCACCCTGCCCAAGGCAATTAACGCGGTGCCCTTCCGTATTGGCCTCTTCTACGCTATGCCGCTGCTGACCATCCTCGCCGTCACCCCCTGGGACAAGCTGGATAAGTCCATGAGCCCCTTCGTGGGCATGTTCTCCCTGGCTGGCATTGGTATTGCTGCGTCGCTGGTGAACTTCGTGGTGCTGACCTCCGCGGCGTCCTCGGCGAACTCCGGTATTTTCTCGACCTCCCGCATGGTGTACGGCCTGGCGCACGACGGCGCCGCACCCTCCGCACTGGGCAAGCTCACCAAGAACGGTGTGCCCGCGAACGCCCTGTACCTGACCACCGTGATGCTGCTGTTTAGCCTGGTCATGCTCTATGCGGGCAGCGGCATTATGGAGGCGTTCACCGTGGTGACCTCGGTGGCGTCGATGATGGGTATCTTCACCTGGAGCATGATCCTGATTGCGTACCTGGTGTACCGCAAGAAGTTCCCGGAGCGCCACGAGGCATCCCAGTACAAGATGCCCTGGGGTATCGGCATGAGCTGGTTTGGCCTGCTCTTCTTTGCCGTGATGGTTTACGCCCTGAGCCTGTACCCGGATACCGCGGTTGGTCTGGCTCTGACCCCCGTCTGGTTCATTGCCCTGGCTATTGGCTATGAGATTCTGACTCGCCGTCACACCGCCAAGCGTGCTCGCGCGCTGGCTGCCGAGAAGCCTGCTGAAGAGGCTTCTCAGAAGTAATTCTGCTCTTTCTTTGGTGCGTGTTGGTGTAGCGTTCAAGCCCCGTTTCTGCATTCTTTTGGATGCGGAAGCGGGGCTTTCTTGTGCTCCTTGGTCGGGTGCTAGGCGGCATTTTTGCACCGCTTGATGTGATTTCAATAATAGAGATAAGTCACTTTTTTCGTGTCAAAACCTGTTTTTGCACCCTGAACACCTGTAGAATAACTATCCAAGTAGCTGCGAGAGCTCCCAGAAAAACTTCGCGTTAGTCGATAGCGTGACACTTCCGAGTACCGCGCGGTAACTGGCATGGAGCCCCAGCCGCGCCCCGAAATCCGGGGACACCCCGCAAAGCAACGGCCGCATATTCATGCACTAGCTATACCCCCTGAATTTTAATGATTCTCATTATAAGCAAGGGGTACATGCGGTACGGGGTACAACCGCTGAAAAGAGGACGTCGTGACTGAACAGAACAACGTCAGCCTGAATCCTAAAGCTCCCGAGCAGGGAGAGCGACTGCACCGCGGTCTAAGCAACCGCCATATCCAGCTCATTGCCATTGGCGGTGCCATCGGTACGGGCCTGTTCATGGGCTCCGGCCGCGCCATCTCCCTGGCAGGGCCCTCCGTTATCTTCGTGTACATGCTCATCGGCGCCTTCATCTTTCTGGTGCTGCGAGCTATGGGTGAGATCCTGCTCTCCAACCTGAGGTACAAGTCCTTCTCCGACTTCACCACCGACCTGGTCGGCCCCATGGCTGGGTTCTTCCTCGGCTGGTCCTACTGGTTCATGTGGGTGGTTACCGCCGTCGCGGACATCATCGCAATCGTCGGCTACCTGCGTCTGTGGTGGCCCGACCTGCAGGCATGGATTCCGGCGCTCGCCGTCATCGGCGTTCTGTTGACCCTGAACCTGGTGTCCGTGAAGAACTTCGGCGAAATCGAATTCTGGTTCTCCATGATTAAGATTGTCGCCATCGTCGCCCTGATTATTGTTGGTGGTGCCATGGTCGCTATCGGCTTCACCTCACCCAGCGGCGCGCAGGCATCCGTCGCAAACCTCTGGAATGACGGCGGCATGTTCCCGAACCACTTCATCGGCTTCCTCGGCGCGTTCCAGATTGCCGTCTTCGCGTTCATGGGCTCCGAGCTGGTCGGTACCACCGCGGCAGAAACCAAGGACCCCGAAAAGACCCTGCCCAGGGCAATCAACGCCGTGCCGGTACGTATTATGGTCTTCTATGTGGGTGCGCTCGTCACTATCCTGATGGTTACCCCCTGGCGCCTCGTCAGCCCCGATAAGAGCCCCTTCGTCGCCATGTTCACTCTGGCGGGCCTGGGTATCGCCGCGCACATCATCAACTTCGTGGTGATTACCAGTGCAACCTCCTCGGCGAACTCCGGTATCTTCTCCACCTCGCGTATGGCATTCGGCCTGGCGCGCGAGCGCAGCGCCCCGCAGTTCCTGGGCAAGATCTCTAAGAACGGTGTGCCGCGTAACGCGCTGTTCCTCTCGGCCGTGATGATGCTGTCCTCCATCGTGCTGCTCTACGCGGGTGACTCGATTTCTAGCGCGTTCAACCTGGTCACCACCGTGGCTGCGGTACTCGTGATTTTCGCGTGGGCAATGATCATGGTCAGCTACCTGATGTACCGCAAGAAGTTCCCGTCACGTCACGAGAAGTCGAAGTTCCGTCTGCCCGGCGGCCGTTTCTCCGCGTGGCTGTCGCTGGTGTTCTTCGCCTTCACCATCGGTGTGCTGACCATGGATGAAGAAACCCTCAGGGGTCTGCTGGCGATGCCCGTCTGGTTCGCGATTCTGGGCATTGGTTGGTTCTTCAAGCGCCGCGCGGATGCACGCCGCCACGAGGCGATTTCGACCCGCACCGCGCAGATCGCGATTGTGGAGGCGTCCGAAATCTTCTCGGCACGCTAAGCCGCATCTACTATCTGCGCTGGCTATCGGTACCGGCTGCCACAGCTGGTTTCCCGCGCATGCGTAAAGCCCGCGTCACCTACTCCTTATCGGGAGTGGGAGACGCGGGCTTTCGCTCTCTCACGATGAACCCGAGAGGCTCGCGGGCATGCGCGCTTAGACGGAAGCCATCTCAGACTCTTCGGCAAGCGGGTCGTTGTCATCATCGGTGCGGTAGAAATCCCAGCGTTCACAACCGCAACCCGAACGCATCGCCTCGATGACGGCGGCAGCTGCCTCCAGCGGGTCGAGCGCGTGCAGGTTCCACAGCGCATGCACCGGTACCGGGTGCCTCCAGCCGTGCTCCTGCAGGAACTCCGGGTCGAAGACGGGCAGCGCCTCGGCGGTAGGCTCGAGCTCGCAGAGGAAGCCGGTGGGGGAGCGGAAGACCGTCACCACGGGGGTCGGGTCCGCGTCCTCCAGGCAGGCGCCGTCGAAGAAGTAGTAGGTGCTCAGGCGGCGGTTCCAGGCAAGCTGCGCGAGGCGTTCGCCGAAGACATCCACCGTCTGCTCCCACTGGGAGCGGTGGTACGCCGCCAGGTCGGTGTGGGCGGTCTGCACCACGCCGATGCCCTGCTCGGTGAGTTCGCGGGCGCTCAGACGCGCGGGCTCTGTAGGTTCTACCGGCTCTGCGGGTGCGTCCGCGGGGGAATTGTCGGGGGTATCCAGCTCTGCTAGTTCTGCCTCGGTGAGCTCTGCGTTAGACAGCCCAGCGTTAGTCAGCTCAGCGTCGAGGAGCTCAAGCTCCTCAGCGGCACCCGACTCCACGGCAGCTGCGTTGGCTTCGTTCCTCGTCCACAGGCGCAGCTCGCGGGCAATCTGCGTGCGTCCGCGATGCAGGGTCGTCTGCCAGGAGCCGAACTTGGCGCGTACCGCACCCAGCGGCGGCACCTGCTCAATGAGCGTGGGAATGGTAGACCAGTAGCCGTAGTTCAGCGCCGTCGGCTCGCGGTCGTAGCGGGCGCAATAGCTCAAAAAGAGGCTCAGAGTCTTCGGCGCAAAATCCTCGGGTACCGCCGCGGCGTCGATATACCACTCGTTCTCGAGCGCCTCCGCCGGGTAGATGCCGGTGCGGAGCATGCCCAGGGACCAGTCGCCGTCGCCGAGGTAATCGTTCGCGGTCTGAACCGGTGCCGGCCACGCCGATTCGCCCTCCATGCTTGAGGCAAGCAGGGTGTAGAGGCTACCGCCCTCGGTGCCGATTTCTTTCACGCCGCGCTGCCGGATGTCCTCGAGGGTCTGCGCGTACGCCTCTTCGTCCAGCTGGGAGTAAGGGTGCGCGGCAAGGTACTTGAGCGTTGCACCAATCTTCGCCAGAATGTGGGCGATGTCTTCGCTATTGAAGTGGCGCGCCTCCAACGCGGGCGGCAGGTCGTGGATAATATCGCAATCAAGAATCAGCGCCGTGTACTCGGGCTCCGGGGGCAGATCGTAGGCTTCCGCGAAAACATACCAGAGGCCGCAGGCGAGCACCGTGTAGCTCGGGGCCTCTGCCGTGACCGGACCAAACTGCCAGATACCGGAGTTCAGGGCATAGTTCAGATGCTTCTTGTTGATGTGCGGGTACAGAAAGTTGAGGCGGCGGAGAACCTGGCTAGGGGTGAACCCCAGCGCGGCGAGTTCGGCGATAAGTTCCGCGTACTCGTCGTGAAAATCTAAGTAGCCCTCCGGAGCGTTTGATAGCGCGGCTTGTTCGCGCATGGGTCCCTCTTTCATCTGCGGGATGTGGCAGCACCTTGTCGTACCGTGCCGCCGAAACCCTGAATGCGTGCACGCAGATAAGGGCGTTTACGTGGTGTGATGCCACCCCTTATCTGCACGAATAAGAGATATTTTTTCAAAAAAATATGCTCTTTTATCTAAATTTATCGCTGAAACTTACCACTATTCAAATAGGTGAACCCTCAACACGGTTTCTTACGTAAAGATGACAACGTTTAGCGAACCCACAGGGCAAAATGTGCACAAAGAGCCGTATTCTGCACTAGAAGATGCGGTGGAAAAATACGCTCACCCGCACCCGCACAGACGAGCACAATACGCCCCGCGCTGACTCTATCCTCAGCCTCACCGGCCAACCCGTGAGTCGCGGCGAAATATGCGAAACTGGAAGGATGAGCGAACACCCCCTCCCGAGCAGTATCCGCCCGCGCGCGAATCGAGCTGCAGACCCCGCGCCCAGCAGCGCCGCACACCGCGAAAAACACGAAACCGGCGGCGCAGCTGAGCCGCCCGCCGAGCACCTCATCAACGCGCTCGCCGTAGAAACCGGCATTGCGCCGCACCGCATCCGCGCAGCCGTAGCGCTACTCGACGCCGACAACTCCGTGCCCTTCATCGCCCGCTACCGCAAAGAAGCAACGGGCGCACTCACCGACACCCAGCTGCGCACCATCCAGTCGCGCCTGGGTCAGCTCCGCGCCCTCGAAGAGCGCCGCAACCGCGTGCTCGAAGCGCTCACCGAACGCGCCGACGAAGGCCTCATCGACCCGCTCACCCTGCTGCAGCTGCGTTCCTCGCTCATGAACGCCGCCACTATCGCAGACGTGAACGCCATCTACGCCCCGTACCGCAGCGAGCGCGTGACCCGCGCCCAGACGGCGCGTGCCGCCGGGCTTGATTCCCTCGTCGAAGACCTGCTGGAGGTGCCCCTCGCCGAGGCGCACGCCATTGCCGCCGCGTACATTACCGACGGCACCGAAGACGACGAAGACGACGAGGATGAGGGCATTGAGGCTGCAGAGGCGGACGAAGCCCTGCAGATTCACAGCGCCGAAGAGGCCCTCGACGGTGCCCGCGCGATCCTGATTGACCGCGCCCTCACCGACCCGGTGCTGAGCGAAAAGCTCCTCAAGCGCCTGCGTGAGAGCGGCGTGATTGAGTCTCGCGTGATTGCCGGTCAGGAAAGCATTGGCGCGAAGTTCTCCGACTATTTCGCCTTCTCGGACCGTATTCGTTCCATTCCGCCGCACCGCGTGCTGGCGCTGCACCGCGCCAAGGACGCCGGCGTGGTGCGCCTCAAGGTGGATGTGGCACCCGCCCCCGTGGCGCTCAGCCGCCTGCGTGGTGCCGCCCGCGCCGAGGCTGAGGCAGTCGCCGAAAATTACGAGAACGTCCGTTCTGCATACGAGCGTGAAGTTGCCGCCGCGCTACGCATTCCCGTGCAGGTGCTCAACACCGTCGACGACGAAGACCGCGTACTAGGCTGGCTCGCCGCCACCGTCCGCACCGCATGGCGCAGCCACCTGCGCCCGCGCCTTGCCGAACGCATCCGCCACCAGCTACTCGACGCCGCCGCACAGCACGCCACCGAGGTGTTCGCCTCCAACCTGCGCGATATTCTGCTCGCCGCACCCGCCGGACACAAGACCACCCTCGGCCTGGACCCGGGCCTGCGCCACGGCGTGAAATACGCCGTAGTTGACGGCACCGGTGAGCCGCTGTGCGTGGGCACCGTCTACCCGCACGCCCCGCGCAACCAGTGGGTAGAAGCGCTGCGCGAGCTCGCCGTCGCCTGCCGCGAGCACGGCGTGGAACTCATCGCCATTGGCAACGGCACCGCAAGCCGCGAAACCGACAAACTCGCCAGCGAACTGATCCGCACCCTGCGTGAGGAAGGCGTAGACGCACCCCAGAAGGTGACCGTCTCCGAGGCGGGCGCCTCCGTCTACTCCGCCTCCGCCCTCGCCGCCGCCGAGCTGCCCGACTACGACGTGACCGTACGCGGCGCCGTCTCCATCGCCCGCCGCCTGCAGGATCCGCTCGCCGAGCTCGTCAAAATCGACCCGCAGTCCATCGGCGTGGGCCAGTACCAGCACGACGTGCCGCCCGCCGCCCTGCGCCGCGCCCTCAATGACACCGTCGAAGACTGCGTGAACGCCGTGGGCGTGAACCTCAACAGCGCCTCCGTGCAGTTGCTCGCGCATGTGGCGGGAGTGGGCACCGCAACTGCCGAACGTATCGTCGCCTACCGCACCGAGCATGGCCCCTTCGCGAACCGTCAGCAGCTGCTGAACGTGCCGCGACTGGGCGCGAAAACCTTCCGCCAGGCGGCAGGATTTATTCGCATCCGCGGTGGTGAGGAGCCGCTGGACGCCTCCGCCGTGCACCCTGAGGCGTACCCGCTCGCGCGCCGCATTATTGCCGACGCGCAGGCACGCAACGGCGCCCACTGGGTTGCCGGCGCCCTGGGTACCTCGGATGGAACCGACCCGCTCGCCGGGCTGAACCCCGCCGACTACGTGCAGGGCAGCCATGAGCAGGATAAGCACGAGCAGAGCGGGCACGGTCAGGAGGGCGCGGAAGAAGTCGCCGCCGGCGTGTACACGGTCGAGGACATCTTCGCCGAGCTGCGCCGCCCCGGCCTGGACCCGCGCGGTAGCTTCCGCACCGCCCGTTTCTCCGAGTCCGTCTCGCACTTCGAGGACGTGTGCCCCGGCATGGTGCTCGAGGGTACCGTCTCGAACGTGGCGGCATTCGGCGCGTTCGTGGATATTGGCGTGCACCAGGACGGCCTTGTACACATCTCGCAGATGAGCCGCGGCTACGTGGCGAACCCGCACGATATTGTGCGCAGCGGCGACATCGTGCAGGTGCGCGTGGTGGAAGTTGACCCGGTGCGCCGCCGCATCTCCCTCTCCCTGCTGGTAGAGGACGATAACTAGCGTCGAAAGATAAGCTGCGGAGCGCTCGCTAAGGATAGCTGCAGAAAAGCTATCCAGTCTGAGAACTCCAATTTGAGAACTCGAATCTGCGAACGAGCGTTCGCTAAAAACTCGGCCCTGAGAACGTCAGACCTGAGGACACAATAAAGCCCCGACAAGCACTATCTGTGCCTGTCGGGGCTTTACTCTGTCTTTTACTCTGCCTAGCTTCGAGTCTCTAAACATGGGACTCTATGCTCCAGCTTTCTGTGCTCCAGCTTAGAAGTCGATGTTCGCCGGGTCAGCGCCAATACGACCCTCGGGGCTGGACAGCGCATCCACAGCCGCGATGCCCTCGTCGGTCAGCTTCACGTTCACCGACGCCAGGTTCTCCTCAATACGGGAGGGGGTCACGGACTTCGGGATAGCCACGGTGCCCTTAGCCAGGTGCCACGCCAACACGACCTGCGCGGGGGTTGCGCCGTGATGCTCCGCGATCTCAGCCAGCACGGGGTTCTGCAGCAGGTCGCTGCCGTTGCCCAGCGGGCTCCACGCCTGAGTCGCGATGCCGTACTCGGCGTGAACGGCGCGCAGCGCCTCCTGCGAGAAGTAGGGGTGCAGCTCAATCTGGTGGATGACCGGAACCACGCCGGTCTCCTCGATGATCTCGCGTAGCTGCTCCTCGGGGAAGTTCGAAACACCAATGGAACGGACCTTACCCTGCTTCTGCAGCTCAATCAGCGCACGCCAGGAATCCAGGTACAGGCCCTGCTGAGGCTTGGCCCAGTGAATCAGGTACAGGTCAACGTAGTCGGTGCCCAGCTTCTCCAAGGAAGCCTCGAACGCCTCGAACGCGCTCTCGTAGCCCTGGTCGGAGTTCCACAGCTTGGTGGTGAGGAAGATGTCTTCGCGAGCCACGTCGGAGTTAGCGATAGCGCGGCCTACGCCCGCCTCGTTGCCGTAAATAGCGGCGGTGTCGATGTGGCGGTAGCCGGTCTCCAGGGCGGTGCCCACAACCTTCTCGGCGACCTCGTCCTCAACCTGCCACACGCCGTAGCCCAGCTGCGGAATGAATCGGCCGTCGTGGAACTTTACGTTGGGTACGTTGTAGCTCATGATGCTCCTTTGGAATCTATGGGGAGGCGGCGCCTCCGTAAGCAGTCCTTCAAGGCTACGCCTCAGAGCTCCCGTTGAGAAGAGCCACAGCGGAATCGGGCGTGAATCTAGCCCGAGGCGTAACCACGTGACGAAAGATGACGGGTGCCAGACATATCGCTCAGGCTGGAGGGCGGCTATCGCTCGACAGCCGGCGCAAACAGCTCACGCACATCCTCAGCCGTCACCGCCGCGGAGGCGAACTCGCCCTCACCGACCACCGCATCGAAGAGCGCGGCCTTCGACTCCTTGAGCTGCATGACCTTCTCCTCAATCGTGCCCTCGGCGACCAGACGGTAGACGTGCACCTCCTTGTCCTGGCCGATGCGGTGAATACGGTCCACCGCCTGCTGCTCAGCGGCGGGGTTCCACCACGGATCCATGATGAACACGTGGTCCGCCTCGGTCAGGTTCAGACCGAAACCGCCAGCCTTGAGCGAAATGAGGAACACCGGCTCCTGACCGCTCGTGAACGCCTCGATGACCTCGGCGCGGTTGCGGGTCGAACCGTCCAGGTACAGGTGACCGATGCCATCCTCCGCCAGGCGCGCCGAAATGCTCTTGAGGTAGCCGGTGAACTGGCTGAACACCAGCACACGGTGGCCCTTCTCGAGCAGGTCGGGCAGCTGCTGAACCAGGTAGTCGCGCTTGACCGAGGACACCCCGGCGTAGGCCTCCGGGTCAATCAGCGCGGCATCAAGCGCCAGACGGCGCAGCAGGGTCAGCGACTGGAAGATCGTGAACCGGTTCTTGTCCATGTCCTCCAGCAGCCCCAGCACCTTCTGGCGTTCACGCTGCAGATGCGTGTCATAGATGCGGCGGTGACCGGGCGCCAGCGGCAGGTTCACGCGCGTATCGTTCTTCGCCGGAAGCTCCGCCGCCACCAGCTCCTTGGTGCGGCGCAGCATGAGCGGGCGGATGCGCCGGCGCAGACGAGCCGCCGTCGCCGCGGCGTGCGCCGGGTCCTCACCGGACTCCGCCGGGCGAGCGTACAGGTCACGGAACGCGCGGGCGGAAGGGAACAGACCGTCCGCCACAATTGCTAGCAGTGCCCACAGCTCCATGAGGTTGTTCTCAATGGGCGTGCCGGTCATCGCGATCTTGGTGCGGGCGGGCATCGCGCGGGCGATAGACCAGGCGCGGGTGCCCGTGTTTTTGACGAATTGCGCCTCGTCCAGCAGGAGCGCACCCCAGCCTTCGGGGGCGGAGAGTTCACCCGTGGATTCGTCAACGGTGCGGCCCAGCGTGCGGGCGTAGCCGGTGTATGCGTCCTCGTCCATGCGTAGCAGCGTGTAGCTGGTCAGCACCAGGTGAGCCCCCGCGATGCGCTCAGCCAGAGGGGTCTTACCGGCGGTGGTTTCGGTGATGGTCACGACCTTCGCCTCGGGCAGGAAACGTGCCGCCTCCGCCGCCCAGTTGGTGATGACGGAGGTTGGGGCAACCACGAGGAAGGGCGCGAACGGCTCGACGCTCTCACCGCGCCCGGCAGCATGTTCGGAGGCGGTACGTTCGGAGGCGGCACGATGCTCCTCGATCGCGTGGGCGAGCAGGGCGAGAGCCTGCACGGTCTTACCCAGACCCATATCGTCGGCGAGAATACCGCCCAGACGCTGCTCGTACAGGAACGACAGCCACTGGAAACCCTCCACCTGGTAGGGGCGTAGGGTCGCCTGCAGGCCGGCGGGTACCGGGCGCTGAGCAATCATCCGACGGGAAGCCTTCTGCGGCGCGGGGGAACCATGAGCACCCTTGTCAGATGCTTTTTCAGTACCCTTTTCGGTGCTCTCTTCGGCGTCCTCCAGGGTCTCAACTAGCTCCAGCAGCGAACGTACCTGAGCATCCCACCGCGCGGTCGTATGCACGCTCGCCGCCAGCGACTCCAGCTCAGAGAACAGACCCGCCTGATGACGGTTAATGCGCAGCTCACCACCCGCATCGTCGAGTTCGCGAGCCTCCGCAATGAGGGTGCGCAGGGTCTTAAACTCGGGCCGACGCAGCGAGAAGTAGGTGCCGTTACCGAGCAGAATACGGTCCGCCCCGCGATCTAGCGCCTCAAAAATCTGCGCGAACGGCACGGTCCAATTATTGACCTTCACAGCAATACCCAGGCCGAACCAATCGCGAGAATTGCCCTCGCTCACGGTGATTTCAATGAGCGCGTCGGTTGCCTCCACGAACTGCGGCGGAGTGCCGTTAAAACGCACCTGAACAGCGGAAACACGGCGAAGCTTCGGCAGAATCGCGCTGAGCAGCTCGCGGGTTTCCCAGCCTTCGATGCGGCGCTCCTCCAGTCCGGAAAGCGCCGGGTGAGCGGCAAGAATAGCGCGCACCGAACGCAGTACGCGCGCCTCAAAACGCTCATCGCGAACCTCGCCGCCCTCTTCACCGGGGTAACCGAAAACGGGCAGGGAGTACACATCGGAGCTGGTCACAGGATTCTGCGCGCTCGCCTCCTTAGCGCTCGCCTTATCAGCACTGTCCTCCGCGAAGGGGTTCAGCGGGTACTCCCAATGCCAGCTCAGCTGCGCGTCGTGGCGTACCTGCTCGTCAAAGCTGATGTCAAGCACCAGATGCGGCGGCTTCACGCGCGGCAGCGCCAGCGCCGGATCGGGGGTCAGCGAAGGAATGGAGCGGCTGAGCGCGGGCAGGTATTCCTTCTGGAACGTGGCGCGTTCCGCGGCGGGAATGTGCACGGTACCGGCGCTAATGAGCGATTCGGAGGCGGCATCGAGCGGCTCAACCAGGGGGATGAGCGCCAGCTCCACGCCCTCGGACAGCTCGGGTACGGCGGGGGAGTAACGCACCCGTTCACCCTGCGCCGGGTTGATGGTCGGGGCAGAGGGCTCAGCAGGTACCTCCCGTGCGTCCTTTTGGGCAGTCTTGTGCACGAAAGATTCGCGGCCCACTTCATCCAACGCGCCGGGGCGCACGGTTTTCCAGTGCACCGCCTTTGCCGCCTGTTCGTACTCCTGCTGAGCGAGCCCGCCCAGGGCAAAGAAGCCGGTGCGCGGGGTGCCGATGGGGTGGCAGTGCACGGCGGGCAGCCAGAGCTGGCGCAGCAATTCGCCTTCGCGTCCTTCCCAGCTGAGCGCGGCTTGAAGCTGCAGGCCGGCGCCTTCTCCGGGTGTATCTTCTGCGGCGGCGGCGTGCAGGCGCACCTGTGCGGGGCTCAGCACGGCGTAGTTCACCTCGCGGCCGTTGATGAGCAGAGGCAGGCCAATATCCTCCGCGCGGGCGAGTACATCCCAGAGCAGAGTGGAGGCAGAAGCGCTAATCGAAATCCAGTCGCGGTGCGAGGAATACATGTTCTGCCAGGGGCGGGCAATCGAGTAGAGTTCGGCGAAAAATCGTTCGTGTTCGGGGTAGATTTCGTGCCGCCCGACGGGTCCGCCCACGCTGGAAGCGAAAGTTTCCCAGCTGAGTCCGCCCTTGATCCAGCGCCCGGTTTTGGATGCCATGAGCGGGCGGGCGAGCAGGTTAATGCTGGGGGTTGCTCCGGGCATATTGCGGCCGCGCGCGTAGGATCCGGAGACGCTTAGCGAGAAATCCAGGGCGCCGCTCACGCGCATCGAATCAATGCCCGCAAGGTCCTGACGTGCGGAAAGAACGGAGGAGAGGTCGCGCCGCCAGGCAGAAATTTTGGAGGCGGCACCATCGAGCGCTGTGGGGTCGAGCGCAGTGGGGGAGGAGCCTAGCTCGTTGAGCGCAAAGCGTCCCTGCGGGTTTTCGGGCTCGGCAGTCTCTGCATTGGGTGCGGGTAGGTTCGCCGCGGTGGTGAGTGCACCGGAGGCGCGCAGCGCCGCGAGCGGGTCGGCGGCCTTCTTTGCCTCGGCAACATCCGCGCTCTTTGAATCTGCGGATCCCTGTGCCTGTGCCGCACCCTTCGCTGCGGCAGAGGGGGCAGAGGGTACGCCGACAGGTCCGGGGTGTTCGCTGAGTGCCTTTCTCGCTACGGAGGCGCGGTCGAGCGCAGTGAGCATGAGCGCTACGGCGTGCTTGCAATCGGTGAGCACGGGGCAGGTGCAGCGGGCGGTGAAGGTTGCGGAGCCGCTGACGGCGGGGAAGAAGCGAATGGTCACTTCGTAGGGGATGATGGTGCTTCCGTTGACAAGCCCGGTGAGGGTGCTGTTGTCTTCGTCGTAGCTGTAGCGGATGACTTCGCGGTTGCGCTGGTAGGCGACACCGCGCTGGTAGGTGCGGTGCCCGACCTGGCGAATGATCTGCGGTACGGTGACGGGAATTTCGGGGAAGGGGTTGTTGGCGCTCACCAGCTCATTATCGCGTATCGTGCGGGTTTGCGCCTTGTCGCCGGTCATGTGCTGGAGGCTGCCGGGCTGACTGCTGAGCTGGTTGCCGAGGCGACTATTGGGCGGTGGTTTGGGGTGCATTTCGTATTTTTGTCGGGAGGGTTTTCACCGCATAAAAACACCGGTACTAACATAAGATATTCCGCGCAGTATCAAAAATTCTCGCCATTTAAAACGTTCCCACAAGCTAAAACGCCAATAATCTAAATCTCTTTCAGAAAACGCTTTACTTAACTTGAGAAAATGCTGTAAGCTAAACCCAGCTTCAAGAGTTTCGACTGATAAGCTCCGACTATGGTCGAACGCCAACCCCATGTTCACGGGTGGCTCGGATGACGAAGCGGTTTGTATTCACCACCGGAATAACCGGTGGTAATTGGTACAGACAAGAGCAACGCGAAAGGATCGCGCCACTCACGGCGCAGGTTGTCACATGTACAACGGCTCTGCAACCGAAGCAGCAATCTCTCTGAACCCCTCCCGCTCCTACCAGGAAAGCCTGCGTGCCGCAGCTGTCCCCGCGCGAGGCGGATACACCGCAGTCAGCATTGACGATTACTCCCGCATTTCTTCTAAGCGCGACGAGTTCCTGAACTTCCTTCTTCTGCCCAACCCCGAGGGCATCCCCGCTATTGAGTACGCCGGTCTGCGCGTAGCGTAGCATTAGGGGTATGAATTTCTCCGGTATGCTCCTGGACTCCGACGTTCTTGCGGAGATCCGTAAGGCGGATCCAGACCCCGCCGTGGTCGCTTTTCTGCGCCGCCGCTCGTTCCGACACATGTACATTTCTGTGCTGAGTATTGGTGAGCTGAAGGGCCTGTACCCCTACCCGGAAACTGATCGTTGGATTACCGAACTTCTTGAGCGCTTTGGCGACCACGTCATTAATGTGGATGCGCGCGTGAGCCTCGAGTGGGCTGGCCGTCAGGCGCCGCGCGGCGTGCATGCCGTGGGTCGTGATGATGCCGGTCCGCTGCCTACCGCCGCCCTGGAGGGTCTGATGGCGGCGAGCGCGAGTGCCTATGATTTGGAGCTGATTTCTTCTAAGGCGCAGGTGTACCGCGCCTGGGGTGTTCAGGCTTCCAACCCGTGGACTGAGGATTAAAACTTTGCCGGATGCGCGTCCACGCGTGCGCGTCTGTGTGCATCCCTGTGTGAATAGTTGTGAGAACCCGCTTTCGAGTGTTAATCGGAGGCGGGTTTCGTCGTTAATTCGTGGCATGATTGAAGGACGATGAAAAGCACCTCACCTATCTCTCGTTATTCCATGCCCATGCCTCTGTGGCTTCAGGGTGTTGTTGAGCTAATTGTTACTGCCCTGTTCTCTGCTGTTGCAGTGTTTGCGGCGATGTCTGCCGTGTGGGCGACCAAGGGTTTTGGCGACATGGAGTTCTCCTCCGTGGCCGCCATGTCGGCGCACCTGTGGCTTCTGATTCACGGTGTTCCCCTGGATCTTGCGGCTGCTTTTGGTGCTTCTGCCGGCACGATGACGCTGGTGCCGCTGGGTTTGAGTATTCTGCCTCTGCTGCTCTGTTATCGTTCGGGTCGTCGCCTGGCGCGCGCCTCGTATGAGGGTGAGTTTTTGATTCCGGTGCTGTCCGGTTCGGTGACTTATGCGCTGATTAGTTCGGCGATGTACGGTTGGGCGAGCCCGCATCCGCAGCCTCTTCAGGCGTTGAATGCGGCCCTGGTGCCTTTGGGTATTGTGGTGGCTGGTCTGATGTGGGGCGGCTACCGTGAGGCGCGTTCGCTCTCGCGCATGGTGGGTGTTGATACTGCGGAGCAGATTTCGCAGATGAGTCAGTATTCGCGTTGGGCGGGTTCGTACGCCTGGGCGGTGGTGCGTGCTGCGGTGGTTGCTTTTGTGGCGCTGATTGGTCTGGGTGCGGTGCTTTTGGGTATCGGTATTTTGGCGGGTTGGTCGCAGATTGTTGCCACCTATCAGGAGCTGCACGCGGGGGCTGTGGGTGATACTGCGGTGACTCTGTTGCAGCTGGGTTTCTTGCCGAACCTGGTGATTTATGCGATTGCGTGGTCGACCGGCGCCGGTTTCTCCTTTGGCGCGGGTACCTCGGTTGGTTTGACCAGTAGCGATGTTGGTACTTTGCCGATGCTTCCGATTCTGGGTGCTGTGCCCGAGTCGATGGGCACGGCCGGTCTGTTGGGTCTGCTGGTGCCGCTGGGTGCCGGTGCGATTGCTGGCTGGTGGTTCTTGCGTGAGGGCGAGGATCACCTGGATGAGTGGGTTGCTCTGAAGGTTCCGTTCCGCCCGCTGTCTGCGCTGATTTCTGCCGTGGTGCTGGGCGTGATGACCGGTATTCTGACGTCGTTTGGCGCCCTGTGGCTGGGCTGGATTTCGTACGGCTCCCTGGGTATTGGTCGTTTTACGGAGGTTGGCGCTGAGCCGCTGACTTTTGCGGCGCATACCGCGTTGACGGTGGGTGCCGGCGTGACTTTCGGTATGTTGCTGAGCCGCGCCCTGGTGCCGGATAGCAGCCGTGAGCTGCCTCGTTTTGCGGATGAGCGCCCGAACCTGGGTGAGCGTCTGATGAGTTTTACTGCCTCGACCCGTGAGCGTTTTGCGCAGGGCCGCGAGCGTTTTGCGGAGCGTCGTGAGCAGCGTGCCCAGGAGCGTGCGGAGCGTATGGAGCGTGAGGCTGAGGAAGCTGCGGCACGTGAGGCGGCTGAGCGTGAAGCTGCCGAGCGTGAGGCTGCTGAGCGTGAAGCTGAGGAAGCGGCACGCGCGCAGGATTCCGAGAACGTTGTTGAGGCCGACCAGTCCGTGGCGTCTGAGCAGTCTGTTGTGTCTGAGGTGGCGACCGGTCATGTCCCGGTGCATCCGCAGGAGCCTGTGGTTGCCGTCCCGGTGGAGGTGACCGAGCAGCTGGCGCAGCGTGCGGCGGCGGACGCTTTCGCTGAGATTGTTGCAGAGCGCGAAGTGTCGGTTGAAGAGCCTGTAGTAGCGGAACCCGCTGTGGACGCTGCTCAGGAGCCGGCTTCCGAAGAGGCTGTTGCTGAAGAGAGCCCTGTTGAAGAGAGCTCTGCTGAGGAGTACGAGCCGATTGAGGCCGTTCAGCAGGTCGATTACCTGCACTCCACCTCTGCGCAGGTTGAGGATGTTGCCGAGCCTGCCTCCAACGAGTACACTGCTGACGAACACGGCACCTATAACCCCGCCGTGTACGCTCATGACCCCTCCGACGAGGAGACCCGCGAGCTGATTCAGGAGCCCGTCTACGAGGCTGCTGAACCTGTGGAGCGTGAGCGCGCTGTCGATGAGTCCGCAGAACAGGCACCGCGCTCGAAGGGCCGCGCGAGCCGCATTATGGCGTACTTCGGCTTTGGCCTTGAACAGCCTGCCGCAGTGCAGGGTGACTCAGCGCAGGATGACGCAGCTGATGCCGCATCCGCCGCGCAGGATTCCGCGCAGAGCCGTGCCAGCGACCGCGCGCATGAGCGTGAGCAGAAGCGCGAGGCGAAGAAGGCGGCTAAGGCGGCACGCAAGAAGCAGAAGAAGGATTCAGAGCGCGACTTTGTGGACCGCGAGCTGGATGTTCTCTCCGCTGATCAGGCGATGAAGCGTATCTTTGAGGTTCGTAGCCAGACCGGCGTGCTTCCGCTGGTGACCGATGAGGCCTCTACCGTGGAGCTACCCCCGCTGGATGTCAGCTCCTCGAAGTCTCATGGTTCTAGCGCCCAGGGTTCTACCACGCGCACGAAGAACTAGCGCGCGGAAGAAGAGCTAGAGCTGGACGCGCCGGTGAGCTTGTCCATCGTGCCCTGGAACTTCTGGTCGCAGGTGTACATGTCGGTCTGAGTCAGCGCGGCGGCGCGGCACTCACGGTACTCCTGCGCGCCGGGCATGAAGGCAAGACCGATGCCGCCGAGCAGGGTCATGGCGCCGTAGATGATGCTGACGCCCGCGGCAATGTAGAAGAACCAGGGGCCGCGGTAGACTGCGGTGCGCACGATCGCAATAATGCTCAGGGTGATGCCGGCGAGTGCGAAGAGGAAGAGCGCTAGGAACAGCGGCATCGTGGAGAGCACGAAGGAAGACGCCGCAAAAATCACCAGCGCGGCAACGATTAGCATGAGCGAGGTGCGAATATTCGCTTTCTGCTGTTCGATGGGGTCGATGGGCTTGCGCGGCTTCTTGCCCTGAGGTCCCCGAGGCTGCGGCATCATGTTCTGGGGTGCCTGCTGCGGGGTATTGTTCGGGGTGTTCTGCGGGGGAGTAGACATACCTATAAGGGTACCGCCCCGCCTGCCCGCGACCTATTGAGTATGCAACCTATTGAGCTCGCGACCTGTTGAGTTTGCGCCCGGCGAACCCCGGCTAACCCTGGCGAGGATTTCTCCCGCCGGGGTTTCTGTGCGCTCGCCTTTGGGCTTGAGGTGTGTTGTGAGCCTCTGACCCCTTTGGATAAGGGTGTGAGACGGGTTATACTAGTCGGGTGCGAATTGTGGTTATGGTATCCGGCTCCGGAACGAATCTTCAGTCCATTCTCGACGCTGTAGCAGCGGGCGAGCTTCCCCTCGACATTGCGGCAGTGGGCGCCGACAAGCCCTGTCTGGGTATTGAACGTGCCCAGGCGGCTGGTGTACCCACCTTCCTGGTGCAGCCCGGCGACTACGCCGACCGCCCCTCCTGGAACCGCGCGCTGGAAGAAAAGATTGCTTCCTACGACCCCGATTACATTGTGTTCGCCGGCTTCATGCGCATTGTTGATGCGCAGCTGGTCGAGCGTTTCAGCAACCGCATTATTAACACCCACCCCGCCTTGCTTCCCTCTTTCCCGGGCGCGCACGGCGTGCGTGACGCCCTGGCGCACGGTGTGAAGATTACCGGCCTGACCGTCCACTTTGTGGATGCGGGCGTTGACACCGGCCCCATCCTCGCCCAGGCGGCAGTGCCCGTTCTGGACGACGACACCGAAGAAACCCTGCACGAACGCATTAAGGTGCAGGAGCGCCGCCTGCTCGTGCAGACCATCGCATCCCTCGCTGAATCCCACAGCGCCGCATCTGGCAACTAATTCCGCCCACTAGATTCTCGCGGCGGAATGAGCCGAGCTCAACCCCGCCGCCCACACACGTTCCGTTGTGGCACCCGAGTACCCCTGAGGGGAAGGTGCACAGCGGCGGGGAATACCCCCACACATATCCTGTCGATCCTGGCAGGCTACGTCCATCCACCAGCTGTGCCGCCGAGAGCCGGCGTACACGTCTAAAGCATCGGAGTATTTGTGTCTCTCATTGAGCTCGATCGCGTGCCCCTGCGCCGCGCCCTCATTTCCGTCTACGACAAGACCGGTCTGGAGGAGTTCGCCCGCGGCCTGCACGAGGCTGGCGTCGCGCTGGTCTCCACCGGCTCCACCGCATCCACCATCGCGGCAGCAGGCGTACCCGTCACCGAGGTGACCGAAGTGACCGGTTTCCCTGAGTGCCTCGAAGGCCGCGTGAAGACCCTGCACCCGCACATCCACGCCGGTATTCTGGCTGACCGCCGCAAGCAGGAGCACATCGACACCCTCGGCGAGCTGGATGTCGAGCCCTTCGACCTGGTGGTTGTGAACCTGTACCCCTTCGTTGAGACCGTTGCATCCGGTGCCGATCAGGACGCCATTATCGAGAAGATCGACATTGGTGGCCCCTCCATGGTTCGCGCTGCCGCGAAGAACCACGACGCCGTCGCTATTGTTGTAGACCCTGCCGACTATGCGCGCACCGTTGAGGCCGCTAAGAACGGTGGCTTCTCCCTGGACGAGCGCCGCCGCCTTGCCGCTGGCGCATTCGCCCACACCGCCGCATACGACACCGCTGTGGCTACCTGGACCGCAGCCCAGTTCCTGCAGGATGAGGATGCCAACTTCTGGCCCCCGTACGCTGGCCTGGGCTTTGAGCGCAGCGAGACCCTGCGTTACGGCGAGAACCCGCACCAGCGTGCCGCCCTGTACTCTGACCCCGCCGCTGCCCCCGGCATTGCTCAGGCGGAGCAGCTGCACGGTAAGGCGATGAGCTACAACAACTACGTTGACGCTGACGCCGCTCTGCGTGCCGCTTACGACTTCGACGAGCCGGCTGTTGCCGTTATCAAGCACAACAACCCCTGCGGTATTGCTGTGGCAACCCCCGGCGCGGCTGACCCGATTGCGGACGCTCACGCGAAGGCACACGCTTGCGACCCGCTGTCCGCATACGGTGGCGTGATTGCCGCTAACCGCCCGGTGACCGCCGCTATGGCTCAGACCGTCAAGGGCATCTTCACCGAGGTTGTTGTGGCTCCCGGCTTCGAGCCCGAGGCGCTGGAGATCCTGCGCGAGAAGAAGAACCTGCGCCTGCTGGTTCTGCCCGAGAACTTTGCCCGCGAGGCTATCGAGTACCGCCCCATTTCCGGTGGCGCACTCTTCCAGGAGGCTGACCGCCTGCAGGCTGAGGGTGACGACCCGAAGAACTGGACCCTGGTTGCCGGTGAGGCAGCTGACGAGGCAACCCTGCGTGACCTCGAATTCGCGTGGCGTGCGCTGCGTTCGCCCAAGTCCAACGCTATTCTGCTTGCCGATAACGGTGCCGCCGTGGGCATCGGCATGGGCCAGGTGAACCGCGTGGATTCCTGCAAGCTCTCGGTGGAGCGCGCGAACACTCTCGGCGGTGAAGGTAACGAGCGTGCCCGCGGTGCGGTTGCCGCATCCGATGCGTTCTTCCCCTTCGCTGACGGCCTGCAGGTGCTGCTGGACGCCGGCGTGCGTGCCGTCGTGCACCCGGGCGGTTCGATCCGCGACGAGGAAGTTATCGAGGCGGCTAAGGCTGCTGGCGTGACCATGTACCTGACCGGTACCCGCCACTTCTTCCACTAGAACGTGTAGCGGGCTCAGCCTGCGCTGAGCTACCCGCTGTGAGCGGGGCATTCTGGGGTGAACCTTTGGGTGAGCCTGGGATGCCCCGCTTTTTCGTGCTCTCTACCTGAAACATCCGTGCTGGGATACCCGCGGTAGGGCATCCGTAGTGTGGGCAGTCGTATTTATAGAATTTTTGCTCTATTTTGCGCCGATTTTGCGCACGAGGGCGCGTTAACGGCGACCGGGATGCGCACGGATGGGCTAAAAGTTCGCTAGGATTAGGGTGTGCCTAAAGTCAGCGAAGAATACAAAAAGAACAGGCGTTCTCAGATTGTAGAGACCGCCCGCGAATGCTTCATCAAGCACGGTTATCAGAAGGCTTCGATGAGCGACATTATTGCGGCCACCGGCCTGTCTGCCGGAGCGATTTATAACCACTTCTCTTCCAAGGATGAGATTATCCTGGCGGCAGCCCGCATGGACATGGCGCCTTTCGACCGCATCCGCGCCGAACAGCCCTGGGACTACGTGTTCGGGTGCCTGAAGGTGCTGGACACCCCCAAGATTCGCCGTCACCTGCTCGTCACCTGGGGCGAGGCTGTGGCAATGCCGCAGCTGGCGACCGTGGTGTCTGAACAGCTGAGCTACCTGCGCGATCAGTCCCTGGAGCGCTACCGTTCCTGGGGGGCCGTCGAGCTGGACTTCACCGAAGAGGAGCTCGAAGAGTGGCTGACCGTTATCGGTGCCGCGGTGCTGTCGGTGCTGACCGGTTACGTGGTGCAGACCCAGCTGGTGGCTGGCGGTAAGAAGGAGAGCGCTCGCGAGGCGTACCTGGAGTATGCTTCCGCTATCCTGCGTCAGGCGTAGGGTTTGTAGACCCCGCGTAGCTACCGCCGATAAGCCTAATGGGCGGTTTATATGCCCTGCTGCGGCGGTGTAAAACTTCATCGTGATGCTTTGTAAAGCCCGTTTTCCTTCTCGAAGGAAAGCGGGCTTTGCGGTATTATGAGGTGTAGCTCATATTTTTTCATTCGGGGTTTTCAATCGGAGGTGCCCGCCGCCTCCCGAAGACCGCCCGGCGCACGCCGCGGCAGCCCCGATGATGAGCGACCGAAGATAACGCAAAAACACTCCCAGGAGCGTAATGTCCGAGCAGAAGATCCTCGAGATGCCCCTCGCCGACCTCGACCCCGAGGTTGCAGAAGCCATTGAGCTGGAGCGCAAGCGCCAGCAGAACACCCTCGAGATGATTGCATCCGAGAACTTCGTCCCCCGTGCCGTCCTCGAAAGCCAGGGCTCGGTACTGACCAACAAGTACGCTGAGGGTTACCCCGGCCGCCGCTACTACGGCGGCTGCGAATTCGTCGACATCGTTGAGTCCCTCGCTATCTCCCGTGTGAAGGAGCTCTTCGGCGCTGAGCACGCGAACGTTCAGCCCCACTCCGGTGCGCAGGCGAACAACGCCGTCATGCACGCGCTGCTGACCCCCGGCGACACCATCATGGGTCTGTCCCTGGCACACGGTGGCCACCTGACTCACGGCATGAAGCTGAACGTCTCCGGCAAGCTGTACAACGTCGTGGCGTACGGCGTGGACGAGTCCGGCCGCGTTGACATGGAGCAGGTGCGTGAACTGGCGCTGGCTGAGCGTCCCAAGCTGATTATTGCCGGCTGGTCCGCGTACCCCCGTCAGCTGGACTTCGCTGCGTTCCGCGCGATTGCTGACGAAATCGGCGCATACCTGTGGGTAGACATGGCTCACTTTGCTGGTCTGGTGGCTGCGGGTCTGCACCCGAACCCCGTCCCGCACGCACACGTGGTCTCCTCCACCGTGCACAAGACCCTGGGCGGCCCCCGCTCCGGCTTCATCCTCTGCACTGAGGAACTGAAGAAGAAGATTGACTCCGCAGTGTTCCCCGGCCAGCAGGGCGGCCCGCTCATGCACGTGATTGCTGCGAAGGCTACCGCGTTCAAGGTTGCCGCATCTGACGCGTTCAAGGACCGTCAGAAGCGCACTGTTGAGGGTGCACAGATCCTGGCGAACCGCCTGCTGCAGCAGGACGTGAAGGACGCCGGCGTTTCCATCGCATCCGGCGGTACTGACGTTCACCTGGTGCTTGTTGACCTGCGCAACCACGCCCTCAACGGCAAGGAAGCAGAAGACCTGCTGCACGATGCCGGTATTACTGTCAACCGTAACGCTGTGCCGAACGACCCCCGCCCGCCGATGGTGACCTCCGGTCTGCGTATCGGTACCCCTGCGCTGGCTACCCGCGGCTTCGACGCCGAGGGCTTCACCGAGGTTGCAGACATCATCGCTTCCGTGTTGCTGCCGAACCCGGACATTGCCGCTCTGCGTGCCCGCGTTGATGCGCTCTGCGCCAAGTACCCCCTCTACCAGGGCAGCGAGAACTGGTAGACCCATGAATGACCCCGTTCGCTCAACATTCCCTGTGGGTGCTGAGCGGGCGGGGTTATTTCGCCCTCTTACTTTTTGCCGCTCTACCCGCTACATCCGTCGAGGGACGTAGCGGGGGAGTGGCGCCTCTAGGCACACACCCTAGAACTCAACACACAGACCGTCCGTTTCGGCGAACCCGCCGCAATCTATGGAAGGAAAAACAATGCCCCAGATTCTAGACGGTAACGCAACCGCCGCAGCCATCAAGGAAGAGCTGAAGGAGCGCGTCGAGGCGCTCAAGGCTAAGGGTATTACCCCCGGCCTGGGTACCGTGCTGGTCGGTGACGACCCCGCATCCCGCTCGTACGTGGGCGCAAAGCACCGCGACTGCGCAGAGATCGGTATTAACTCCATCCGTGTGGACCTGCCCGGTGACATCACTCAGGAAGAGCTCGACGCAGAGATCGACAAGCTGAACAACGACCCGGCGTGCACCAGCTACATTGTGCAGCTGCCCCTGCCCAAGCACCTGGACACCAACCGCGTGCTGGAGCGCATCGCCCCCGAGAAGGACGCTGACGGCCTGCACCCGACTAACCTCGGCAAGCTCGTGCTGAACGTTTCTGAGCCGCTGGACTCCCCGCTGCCTTGCACCCCCAACGGTGTCATTGAGCTGGTGAAGCGCCACGGCATCGACTGGAACGGTAAGAACGTTGTGGTGCTCGGCCGCGGCATTACCGTGGGCCGCCCGCTGGGCCTTCTGCTGACCCGCCGCGAGGTGAACGCGACCGCAACCCTGGCGCACACCGGTACCGAGAACCTGGACGAGGTGCTGCGCGAAGCTGACGTCATTGTTGCCGCTGTGGGTGTTCCGCACGTGCTGAAGGCTCACCAGGTCAAGGACGGCGCAATCCTGCTGGACGTTGGTGTTTCCCGTGCTGAGGACCCGGAGACCGGCAAGAAGAAGCTCTTCGGCGACGTCTCCCCGGAGGCCGCGCAGAAGGCGTCCTGGGTTTCCCCGAACCCCGGCGGTGTGGGCCCGATGACCCGCGCGGAGCTGCTGGTGAACGTGGTTGAGACTGCGGAGCGTCAGGCGGCGTAAGGCTCGCAACATTTCAGGGCTGATAACTCAAAAGGGCGGTGCCCCGGTAGAACAATCTACCGGGGCACCGCCTTTCACACTGTCATCACAAGAAAAGGCAGATGCTAGAGAATCATCTCGTAGAAGTAGGCATCAGCGAGGTACAGGGTCTCTGCGTACTCGACGGGGCTACCTTCTTCGGTGTAGCCGGTCGCGCAGACCTTGAACGCCGCCTCGCCCACGGGAACCTGCTGGTTGAACGCCTCGGCGTCGGCGTCGGTGAAGAGCGCCGCACTGGTGCGTACGCGGGCGTGCTTAATGGCGTTGGGGGTGTCGGCAAGCTGGTCTAGCGAGCTCATCACACCGGACATTTCCGCCATCATGGCGTCCAGGATGCTGCTTGCGGCGGCCTTGACAAAGTAGGAACGCTCAAAGCCGATGACTTCGTGGTTGGCAAGACGCAGGCGGCGCACGAACAGCACCTGCTCGCCCACCGGCACGGATAGGTGGGTGGAGATCTCTTCGGTGGCGTCCACCCAGCGGGTCGCAATCATGCGGGTGGAGCCCTCAAAACCGCGGCGGCGCATATCGTCAACGAAGGTGTCCACGCGCGGAATGTAGGTGGCGTCGGTGCGCTCGGCAACGTAGGTGCCGGAGCCCTGCACGTTGTAGAGCAGGCCGCGTTCAATCAGAACCTTCAGGGCGCTACGAACCGTCTGGCGGCTCACCCCAAAGTTCTGCTGAATCATGCGTTCGGTGGGCAGCTTATCGCCGGGCTTGCCGGGAATAATGTAGCGCTGCTCAATGTAGTGGATGACCTGCTCGTACTTCGGGCCGGGAATCGGGGGTAGCTCGTAGCGGCTCTCAGCGTTGTGAGCGGTACTTTCGGAGGCGGAGGTGCCCGCAGAATGTGAGGGGGCACCGTGGTCGGTGGTCTGTGAGGAGTGTGAATTCATCACCCAATAGTTTACCGTTCAGCCAGAGAAAAAACGCGCACGAGTGAAAATTTCTCTTCCCTCAAACTGGCATAATTAAGACTATGCATTTTTCTAACACCCCTGCACCGCGCCCGAGCGGTCTGCTTCGCGTGGCGAGCGTGAATGTGAACGGTATCCGAGCCGCCTATAAGAAGGATATGGCGGCGTGGTTGGCGAGCCGTGACATCGACATTCTCTGCCTGCAGGAGGTGCGCGCCCCCGACGCTATCGTGCGTGAGCTGCTGGACGAATCCCAGTGGCATATTCTGCACGCGGAGGCTGCCGCGAAGGGCCGTGCGGGCGTGCTGGTGGCGACTCGCCGCACCCCGAACTCAGCCGGTGAAGTTCTGGAGAACCAGCCGGTAGCGACCCGCTCGAATATTGGCGAAGAGTACTTTGACGATTCGGGCCGCTGGGTTGAGGCGGACTACGTTCTGCCCAACGGTAAGACCCTGACCGTGGTCAGCGCCTATGTTCACTCCGGAGAGGTCGGCACCCAGAAGCAGGACGATAAGTACCGCTTCCTGGAGCGCATGCTGGTGCGCATGCCTGAACTGGCGAAGCACTCAGACCACGTGCTCATCGTGGGCGATTTGAACGTGGGCCACACCGAGCTGGACATTAAGAACTGGAAGGCTAACCAGAAGCGTGCCGGCTTCCTGCCGGAGGAACGCGCCTACTTTGACCGCTTCTTCGGCGATATCGGCTACCGCGATGTGGCTCGTGAGCTGGCGGGTCAGGTGCCCGGCCCCTACACCTGGTGGTCTTACCGCGGTAAGGCGTTCGATAATGACGCAGGCTGGCGTATCGACTACCATATGGCGACGCCGGCGCTCGCCGAAAGCGCCGTGGAGGCGGTCATGGACCGCGCGGCAAGCTACGATGAGCGTTTCAGCGATCACGCACCGCTCGTGGTTGACTACCGCATCGGTGAGTAAGACGCGGACCCACCTACAGATAAGTTTTTGAAGATGTGCTGCACCGTCCGCAGCACCGCACAGGAAGAACTGCACAGGAAATAACTATGGCAGACGAAAAGAAGCAGGATAAGTCCCTCATCCCTAACGCCTCTCAGCAGAAGGCACGTATCTACTCGGGTGCACAGCCGTCGGCTGATTCGATGCACCTGGGTAACTACATTGGTGCTGTGAACAACTGGGTGGCGTTGCAGGACGACCCGAATAACGAATGTCTGTTCTTTATCCCGGATATGCACGCCATCACCGTTCCTCAGAACCCCGAGGAGCTGCGTGAGCGTACCCGCCTGACCGCAGCGCAGTACATCGCCTCCGGTATCGATCCGACCCGCACCCCGCTGTTCGTGCAGTCGCACGTGCCCGAGCACGCCCAGCTGGCGTGGGTTCTGAACTGCTTCACCGGCTTCGGTGAGGCATCCCGTATGACCCAGTTCAAGGACAAGTCCCAGAAGCAGGGCGCCGAGAACGCCTCCGTGGGCCTGTTCACCTACCCGATTCTGATGGCTGCCGACATCCTGCTCTACCAGGTGGACGGCGTGCCCGTGGGCGAGGATCAGCGTCAGCATCTGGAGCTGACCCGTAACCTGGCGCAGCGTTTCAACTCCCGTTTCGGTGAGACCTTCGTGGTGCCCGAGCCGGTGATTCTGAAGGAAACCGCCAAGATTTACGACCTGCAGGACCCGACGTCGAAGATGTCCAAGTCTGCAGCCACCGACAAGGGCCTGATCAAGCTTCTGGATACCCCCAAGACAACCCAGAAGAAGATTAAGTCCGCCGTGACCGATGACGGCTCTGTCATCGCCTACGACCGCGAGGCTAAGCCCGGCGTCTCCAACCTGCTCTCCATCTACTCGGCAATGACCGGCGAGAGCATTGATGAGATTGTGGCACGCTACGAGGGCAAGATGTACGGCCACCTGAAGGTTGACCTTGCCGATATCGTGGTGGAGCGCCTCACCCCGGTGCGTGAGCGTACCCTCGAGCTGATGGACGACCCCGCCGAGCTGGACCGCCTGCTGGCTGTGGGCGTATCCGCTGCCCGCGAGATCGCTACGGTCACCATTGAGAACGTGTACAAGAAGGTTGGCTTCCTGCCTGCCGCCGCAATCTAGCGCGCTGTTCAGCCAGTTCGGCTGAGGCGCCGCATGACCTGCACGATTGAGATGACAGCACAAGAGAACTCTTCGAGCCCCACGACGGCTCCTGTATCCCCGACCCTGAAACCTGGCCGCCGCTACCTGAGCGTTATTGCGCACGTGAGCGGTGAGAATGTTCAGCGCCTAGAAGAGTGGAAGCGCGCGGTAGCCGGTGGTGCGGTGGCGCCTATCAGCACCCACGTGACCGTGTACCTGACGGAGCTGACCGAGTCTCTCCTGGCTGCGGTGCAGTCCCCCCAGTTCCGCGAGGCGCTGGACACGCCGCGTTTTGAGGCACGCTGGGGTTCGGTACACTCCTTCCGCCCGGTCACCGAGGTGGAGTACCTGAACCTGGAGGTGGGCAAGACCGAGTTCGAGCAGATTCACCAGAAGCTGGTTGAGCTATTCGGCACCGGTGCGGCGTCCTTCCCCTATGTGCCGCACGTGACCTTGGGCCAGGGGCTCACGCAGGAGCAGGTTGATCACGCCCGTGAGGTGTTTGACGCTCTGCCCGCCGAGCAGCGTACCTTCACCGTGGATCACCTGCACTGCTACTCCTACGACGGGCAGGACTGGGAAGAAATTCGGGTTCTGCCGCTGCGGTAGTAGCCGGCGTACAAACCTGGAATATAGCAAGAGAGATGCGACCGATAAGTTATCGGTCGCATCTCTCTTTGTGTTTTCGCTAGGTTTATCCCAGAGAGAGTTATCTCAGCGTGAGAGTTCTAGTGGGAGTGGCCCTCGTGAGCCTCGCCGGACTCGTGCGCGTCAGCCGAAGCCGAGGAGGAAGCAGAGCCGTGTGCCTCAGAACCGTGCGCCTCAGCCTCAACCGGCGCAGCGTTCGAGGAAGAGACACCCAGAATCTCGTTCGGGGTCTTCGGAAGCTCCACGCTCATCAGCTCCTTCGGCGCTGCCGGGTTCGACAGGGACACCGCAATGAGCTTCTTGGTCGCCGGGTCGGTCACGTAGGCGGTCTTACCGTCCACCCACAGCGCCGGACGCTCGTCCTGCCACGTCTCAGACTCGGTCCACGCCTCCATGAGCTGTACGGAGCCCAGCTCGGCGCCGGTTGCCGGATCGAAGACGCGCAGCTTGCCGTCGGTGGTCAGCAGCAGGGCCTCACCCTGGGGGCCGCGAGCCAGCGAACGGAAGGTGTAGCTCACGCCAGAAGGCAGGGAGTAGACGGTGCGGGTTCCCGCAACGGTGTCGATAATGGAGAACTTCTCGGGGCGCTCCAGCTTGGCGTCCTTGTCGGTCTTGTAGTCCGCCAGAACGTACTGGGAGTCAGCCTTGCCGGCTTGGTTACCGGAACGCGAGTACGGGTCCTCGGGGTTGGTGATCTTGGTGAACTTGCCGTCCTTGTAAATCAGCGCGCCGTCGGTGCAACCGATCGAGAATGCGCCGTCCTTGGCGATAGCTTCACCGTGAACGCCGGGGCAGGCGGGGCTCTCGGTGACGGTCTTGCCTTGCGCGTCCACAACAGCGGCACCGGTGCGGGTCTTCGAATCGCCGACCGCTACCAGGTACTGGTCGTTGGGCAGCGGGATTGCGAAGCCGTGGTGCGGCTTGGGCAGGGTGACGGTGGTGGTCTCCAGGGAGGAAGCGGTGCGCTTATCGTGGGTCAGCTTCGCCGGGTCATACACGGCGAAGGAGCCGGTACCGTCAGCAAATGCCGCAACCTTGCCGTTGTCCTTGATGACGTGACCGGTGTGGTCAGCGGCAAGAGACAGCGAGGATAGGGACGGTGCGGTGGTGTAGTAGTGCGAGTGGTCGCCGTGCGCTACGGACCATACGCCGGTGTCCAGGAAGGTGTAGCTATTGCCGTCTGCAACGACGAGGTGGCGGTTATCGCCAGCGTCGGAGAGGCGCAGGAAGCCTTCCTTGGGGATGTCTGCGAGCAGCTTCATATCCTTGGCGTCGTAGACGAGCACGCCGCCGTCGTAGGTGATGGCGACGCGGCTTGCCGCGCCCTTACCTTCGGTGATGGGTGCGGGGGTTGCGCTCGCGGAGGTGGAGGCCCTGGGGCTGGTCTGGGTATTCTGGCTGGTCTGGGCGTTCTGGGAGCCGCATGCGGTCAGGGCGAGGGCGGCTACTGCGCCGAGTGCGCCGGCGCGGGTGAGGAAAAACTTACGGGTCATGTGCATCTACTAAGGCTAACATGAGAATGGTTCTCTATAAGGGGTGGTTCTCGGTTTGTATCAGACTCTGGAAGTGTACTCTGCGCGGGGTGAGTAAGGCGTGCCATCCCCTGCTTGGCCACAGGAAACAACCTTCCACGCTCCCACTAGGCAAAAGTCTTGAATCCACCCGCGAAATGACCCAATGACCCATCGGAGCATAATTATCGGGGCATAAGAAAACCGGCTCCCTTCTGGAAAGAAGAGAGCCGGTTTTCGCAGAGGTATCTTGTGCTCGAGCAGAATTCAAGCACCCGCGCGGGGCTAACTGCGTAGGGTTATCTACTCAGAGCCAAAAATTTAGAGGAGGTTGTTCAGGCCTCGTGCCTTGATCTCGCCCACGGCATCCTTGACAGCCTGTGCCTTGGAGCGCGGAGCGACCAGCAGAGCATCGGGGGTATCCACCACAACGATGTCGTCGAGGCCAATGATAGAGATCTTGCGGTCAGTGTTCGCGACAATAATGCCGGAGCAACCGTGGTTGATGACGTTATCCTTCTCGCCGAGAATGGTCAGCTCTTCGCCGCTCTTCTCGGTGTTCAGGCGTGCCACAGCGTCGAAGTCTCCAACGTCGTCCCAGCTGAAGGAGCCGGGAACCATTGCGACGTCGCCTGCTGCCGCTGCGGGCTCGGCCACAGCGTAGTCGATAGCGGTCTTCGGCAGGGTCTCCCAGACGCGGTCCATAACAGCCTCACGCTCGGGGGTGTCCCAAGCGTTAGCAATCTCCATGATGCCCGCGTACAGCTCGGGCTCGTTCGCCTCGAGGTGCTTGAGCATCAGGGCCGCAGGTGCCACGAACATACCAGCGTTCCAGGTGTACTCACCGGAATCCAGGTACTTCTGTGCGGTAGCGGTATCGGGCTTCTCCACGAAGGTGTCCACAGCCTGAGCGTTGGGAGCACCCTCGATGCCCAGGGGCTCGCTGGCGTGAATGTAGCCAAACGCGCTGGAGGGCTCGGTGGGAGTAATGCCGATGGTGACAATCTTGCCGGTTGCCGCGGTGACGACAGCTTCGGTCACCACGCGGTGGAATTCATCCACGGGGCTAATCACATGGTCAGCTGCGAAGGAGCCAATGATGGCGTCCGGTTCGCGGCGGTGGATGATAGCGCAAGCCAGGCCGATAGCTGCAGCCGAATCCTTGGGGGAGGGCTCCAGCACCAGGTCAGCGGCACGCAGTTCAGGAATCTGCTGGGTAACCGCATTGGCGTGCGAAGTGCCGGTAACCACCATGACGGAACCGTTGCTGAGGTCGATGAGACGGTCGTAGGTGTCACGCAGCAGGGAATTGCCCGACGAGGTGAGGTCGAGCAGGAATTTCGGGGCGTGCGCGCGGGACAGGGGCCACAAACGCGAGCCAACACCGCCGGCGGGAATGAGCGGGCGGAATCGAGTGAGTGCAGTATTCATCGCTTCAAGAATAGCGGGTGAATTTGTCATATATCGAATTCTTTTAGGTTTTAACAAAAAAGTGTCAGGCGGCTCTCATTTAGGCGTTGTTTGAGGTTAGGTTAAGGTAAGTTCCGCATGAACACAGGGGAGTAGGCTATATCGCAATAAAAACATGCTCTAATTCCCTTTTAGAACCTGTAAAAAAACCCTAAACAGGGTGTCAGTAAGCTGTGAATTTACCTGATATCTTGGAAGTAACAGACGAACAAAAAGCAGTCGGTGAGCACACAGCTGTGCCTGGAAGATGGGACCTAAAAATGCGGTACCAGAACCCAGACGCTCGCCGTCGCAGCAGGAGGTTATTCAGTGTTGAATGGTTCTAAAGGAACCCTTTACCGCGGCCGCTGGGGCATGTGGTCCTGGGTTGCTCATCGCATTACCGGTATCGCGATTTTCTTCTTCCTTCTTGTACACATCCTGGATACTGCCGTCGTGCGTATCTCCCCGGAGGCCTACAACGGCGTACTGAGCCTGTACAAGAACCCCATCATGGGTCTGGGTGAGACCGCGCTTGTCGCCGCCATCGTCTACCACGCGTTCAACGGTATTCGCATTATCCTCATCGACTTCTGGGGTAAGGCAACCAACTCGCACGTGGAGCACATCCAGGCGAAGAACAAGGACGGCAACGTCGAAATTAGCCAGAAGGCAACCTACACGCACATCAAGATTCTTTGGGTTGTGCTTTTCCTCTGGGCAATTACCGTTGCTGGCTTCGCCGCACGTCACCTGCCGATCGTTTTCTCGCACATGGGAGGTCACTAAACAATGGCTACTCCGCTCAAGCCCCGCACCTATGTACCCCGTCTGCGCGATAACCGCATCGACGGCGTAAAGTACAACCGCTCCTCCTCCAAGCGCAACAACTTTGAGATGTTCGCTTGGCTCGGTATGCGCCTGTCCGGCGTCGTACTCGTCGTGCTGATTTTCGGCCACCTCTTCTCCAACCTCATGGTCGGCGACGGCATCCACGCTATCGACTTCGGCTTCGTGGGCGGCAAGTGGGCGAACCCCTTCTGGCAGGTCTGGGATCTGCTGCTGCTCTGGCTGGCTATGCTGCACGGTGCTAACGGTATCCGCGTCATCATTGACGACTACGCTGAGAAGGACCGCCTGCGCGTTTGGCTGAAGGTTATCCTCTTCGCAGCATGCGCATTCGTCCTGCTGATTGGTACCCTCACCATCTTCGCATTCGACCCCTGCCCCTCCGGCGCAGCGGCTGAACTGCTTCCCAGCTTCTGCTCGGCACGCTAACGGCGACGTATCCGAGACAAACGAAAACATCTAAAACACAGAAAGAACATCATGCAGGTACATAAGTACGATGTAGTGATCGTCGGTGCCGGCGGCGCAGGTATGCGTGCCGCTATTGAGGCCGGCCAGCGAGTTCGCACCGCGGTACTGACCAAGCTATACCCCACCCGCTCCCACACCGGCGCAGCACAGGGTGGCATGTGCGCCGCTCTGGCTAATGTTGAAGAGGATAACTGGGAGTGGCACACCTTTGACACCGTCAAGGGTGGCGACTACCTGGTCGACCAGGACGCAGCAGAAATCATGGCTAAGGAAGCTATTGACGCTGTGCTCGACCTGGAAAAGATGGGTCTTCCCTTCAACCGAACCCCCGAAGGCCGCATTGACCAGCGCCGCTTCGGCGGTCACACCCGTGACCACGGTAAGGCTGCTGTGCGCCGCGCATGCTACGCAGCTGACCGTACCGGCCACATGATTCTGCAGACCCTCTACCAGAACTGCGTTCGCCACAATGTGGAGTTCTACAACGAGTTCTACGTTCTCGACCTGATCCTGGTCAAGGACGAAGAGGGCAAGCCCCGCCCCGCCGGCGTCGTCTCCTACGACCTGGCAACCGGCGAGGTCCACGTCTTCCAGGCTAAGTCCGTAATCTTCGCATCCGGCGGCTGTGGCAAGATCTTCAAGACCACCTCCAACGCACACACCCTCACCGGTGACGGCATGGCTATCGCACTGCGTGCAGGCCTGCCCCTGGAGGACATGGAATTCGTCCAGTTCCACCCGACCGGCCTGGCTGGCCTGGGCATTCTCGTCACCGAGGGTGCTCGTGGTGAAGGCGGTATTCTCCGTAACGCTGACGGTGAGCGCTTCATGGAGCGCTACGCACCCACCATTAAGGACCTCGCACCCCGCGATATCGTGGCACGTGCAATGGCAAACGAGGTGCGCGAAGGCCGCGGCTGCGGTCCCCACAAGGACTACGTGCTGCTGGACCTGACCCACCTGGAGCCCTCGCACATCGACGAGAAGCTGCCGGACATCACCGAGTTCGCTCGTACCTACCTGGCAGTGGAACCGCACCACCAGCCCATCCCGGTGTTCCCCACCGCCCACTACGCAATGGGCGGTATCCCCACCAACAACGAGACCGAGGTCTACCGCAACAGCAAGGAGACCATCCCCGGCCTCTACGCAGCCGGTGAGGTTGCTTGCGTGTCCGTCCACGGTGCAAACCGTCTGGGCACCAACTCCCTGCTGGACATCAACGTGTTCGGTAAGCGTGCAGGCCGCAAGGCAGCAGAGTACGCAGCAACCGCTGAGTTCGTACCGGTTCCGGACGACGCAGCAGATCGCGTTCTCAACATGCTCAACGGCATCCTCGAGGGCAAGGGCACCGAGAAGGTCGGCGCTATCCGCGCAGACCTGCAGAAGGCTATGGAAGCTGACATGCAGGTGTTCCGTACCGACGAAACCATCCGTGCAGCACTGGCAACCATCGCTGAGCTGGAAGAGCGTTACAAGAACATCTCCATCCAGGACAAGGGCAAGCGCTTCAACCTCGACCTGCTTGAGGCTGTTGAGCTCGGCTTCCTGATTGAGCTGGCAAAGGTCATGTCCGTTGGTGCACTGCACCGTAAGGAATCCCGTGGTGGTCACTACCGCGAGGACTTCCCCAAGCGTGACGATGTCAACTTCATGGAGCACTCGATGGTCTACCTCGACCCCGAATCTGAGTTTGAGGGTGTGAAGGGCCTGCGATTCGAAACCAAGCCCGTTGTCTACACCCGCTACGAGCCGAAGGAGCGTAAGTACTAAAATGGCTGAAAACGAACTCCCCGAACCGGAATCCGTCAAGCTGTTTGAGGGTATGACCGGCGGCGACTCCGACTCCATCCCCACCTACGATGTGGTCATCAAGATTCGTCGCTACAACCCGGAAGTTTCCTCCGAGGCATACTGGGATGAATTCCCGCTGACCATGTACCGCACCGACCGCGTGCTGGATGCTCTGCACAAGATCAAGTGGGAAGTAGACGGTTCCGTTTCCTTCCGCCGCTCCTGTGCACACGGCATCTGTGGTTCGGACGCAATGCGCATCAACGGCCGTAACCGCCTGGCTTGCAAGACCCTGCTGAAGGACCTTGACCTGTCCAAGCCGATTACCGTTGAGCCCATCAAGGGTCTGCCCTGCGAAAAGGACCTCATCGTTGACATGGAGCCCTTCTTCCAGGCATACCGCGAAATCATGCCGTTCTTCATCAACGACTCGAACGAGCCTGAGCGTGAGCGCCTGCAGACCATTGAGGACCGTGCACGTTTCGATGACACCACCAAGTGCATCCTCTGTGCAGCATGTACCTCGTCCTGCCCGGTCTTCTGGACCGACGGTCAGTACTTCGGCCCCTCCGCTATCGTGAACGCACACCGCTTCATCTTCGACTCGCGCGATGATGCAGGCGACCTGCGTCTGGAGATCCTCAACGACAAGGAAGGCGTATGGCGTTGCCGTACCACCTTCAACTGCACCGAGGCTTGCCCCCGTGGCATCCAGATCACCAAGGCTATTGCCGAGGTGAAGCAGGCAATCCTGAGCCGCTCGCTCTAATCGGAGCACGCGGTATCAGCTGATACAGCATTGACGATTCAAGCCGTCACCCACACCGGGTGGCGGCTTGAATCGCTTTAACAGGAAAAGGACCGGCTTCAAATCATGGGGCAGCGCATTGAACGGGGCTTCTGCGGCGGGAGTACTCTTCACAATCTGTCATAAAGTCATAGATATTCTCGAGGGCCGTCAGAAAGGGGGAGTAGGTAGGTAAACCTCGGTGTGCGGCGTTATTCTACTGTGTATGGTTTTCGCTAATTCTCGCTACGATTTGTCCACCCCCGTCTTCGACGACTGGGTGGAGCGCATGATGGGTACCCTCGTGCAGTTCCGCCGCGAAGTGCACGCCAACCCGGAACTTTCCTTCCGCGAGATCGCAACCACTGAGCGTCTCATGAACCGACTGCGAGAAGCCGGCATGAACCCCGTCGCCTGCGAAGGCACCGGCTGCTACGTCGATATTGGAAGCGGCCCCTTCGCCGTGGCTCTGCGTGCCGATATTGATGCTCTGCCCATTGTTGAGCAGACCGGTCTGCCCTACGCCTCCACCGTGCCCGGCGTGATGCACGCCTGCGGCCACGACATTCACCAGACCGTCATGCTCGGTGTGGCGCTGGCGCTGCACGAACTGAACGAGAAAACCCCGCTGGGTCGTAGCGTCCGTATTCTCTTCCAGCCCGCTGAGGAGCAGCTTCCCGGCGGCGCCGTACAGATGATTGCTCAGGGTCTGCTCAAGGACATTCCGCGTGCTTTTGCTCTGCACTGCGATCCGAAGGTGGATCTGGGTCAGATTGGTACCCGCATCGGTGCGATTACTAGTGCATCCGACACCATCAAGATTCACCTGAGCGGCCACGGCGGCCACACTTCCCGCCCGCACCTGACCGAGGACCTCATCTACGCCATGAGCCAGATTGCTGTGCAGGTTCCCGCCGTGCTGACCCGCCGTACCGACGTGCGTTCGGGCGTGCTGGTCGCCTGGGGCCAGGTCAGCGCCGGCGTTGCACCCAACGCTATTCCCGCCGAGGGCTACCTGGCGGGCACCATGCGTTGCCTGGACGTTGAGGTTTGGCGTCAGGCAGGCAACCTGCTGGATGAAGTCATCGAGCAGGTCGCTGTGCCCTTCGGCGTGAAGGCGCGTGTGGAACACATCCGCGGTGTGCCCCCGGTCGTCAACACCGACCTGGAAACCACCATGTTGGAGAACGCGGCTCGCGCCGAGTTGGGCGAAGACTCGATCGTGCTGGTTGAGCAGTCCATGGGCGGTGAAGACTTCGCCTGGATGCTGCAGGAAGTTCCCGGCTCCATGTTCCGTCTGGGTACCCGCGCCCCCGGCGATCCTACCTACGATCTGCATCAGGGCGATTACGCCCCGAGCGAGCAGGCGATTGGTATTGGTATTCGCGTCATGGCGGCAACCGCCCTGCGCGCTGTCCGTTTTGAGTTGGCAAAGGCCGCGAAGGCGGCGAACCCCATCCGCGATGAGGCACGCTAAAGAGCTTCTCGAAAGCTTATTCTGCAGTCTTGAAAGCGCAACGCTATAGCCGCGTTAAGCCTTGAAAACTGTACAAGTTTCACCCCGTTACCTCTCACCGAGTAGCGGGGTGAAACTCTATGCACGCGATAGAATTAAAAGGATTATGAGGACATTTGCGTCATGTTCTGGACCCCGTGCCCACACACCTGCGGGGGATGAAGGAGATGGCGCATCATCACACGGCGCACGCCGGAGGAGGACACCCAATGAGCTTCTTTGGAATCGGCAAGAAGAAGTTGGATGAACAGTCGCGCGAAGAACAGAGCGCCGAAACTGCTAAGGTCCAGAAGGACCAGGCAGGCAAAGACGCCCCCAAGAGCGCACGACTGAGCGAAAAGATTATGGAACAGCAGCAGTGGGAGGATTCCCTGCGCCGCTTCGTGAAGTCTGAAAGCGCACGCCAGCAGAACAACGACGAAGAGCAGAACGAAGAGCACCGCGCTGTTGAGGACCTCAAGCGTGCCCTCCTGAACGGCGATGAGAAGGTTGAAGAATCTTCCGCCGCTGATGAGCTGACTGAGGAACAGGCCGAGGAGCAGGAGCGTCGTAGCCTGCTGGCTGCGCTTGGTGCTTTCCCCCAGGGATCTGAGGAGCCTGTTGAGGCCGAGCAGGTAGCTGAGGACCAGGACGTCGAAGAAGACGCCGCCCCGGTCGCTGAGGCTGCTAAGCCCGCTACCCCCGCGTTCCTGCGCGATGACGAAGAGACTGAAGCTGAGGACGCATCTGTCGAGGCGCAGGAAGCCCCGGCTGATGTTGAGGAGCCGAAGGACGCTGCAGAGGATGCACGTTCCCACTTTGAGCAGCACCTGCGTGCTCTGCGTGCCCAGAATACCGAAGATACTGCCGCTGAGGATGCTGAGGTCGCTGAGGCTGTTGAGGAGACTGCAGACGAGGCAGAGGGTGGCGAAGAGCATGAGGCTGTCGACGCTGTTGTAGAAGCTACCGAGAACAACTCCGAGAACGCTCATTCTGAATCTGAGGATGCATCCGCAGGTGCTGAGGACTCCCTAACTGTGGAAGACATGAAGGCTGCCGGTACCGGCGCCGCTGTCACCGAGGCGCAGAACGCCGGTTTGGATGATTTGGCTGCCGCCTACGCTGCTCGACTGGGCATCACCCTCGACAGCGAAGAGGAGACTTTCGGCGAGGTCGCTTCCGATGAGGTAATCGCTGAAGAAGCTACTGCTGATGAGGTAGCTGCTGAGGTAGCAGACTCCGCTGAAGCTACCGAAGATGCCGAGGCTACTGAGCCTACCGAGGTTTCCGATACCGAAGCACCCGAAATTTTTGAGGCCGCTGAAGCTGAAGAAACCGTTGACCTCACCGCTGTTGTAGCAGAAGCCGCTGAGCCTGCTGCCGCTGTTGAGGAAGAGCCGATTGAGGCTGTCGTTGAGGCGCCCGAGCTGCTGGCATCTGAACTTACTGAGGAAGAAAGCGCGGTCTCTGATGAGACCGAGCTGCTCTCCGCTGTATCCGTTGAGGAGAATCACGAAGTGTCCGTCTCTGAGTCGCTCGAGGCTGAGGACTTCGACGCTGAAGAGGAGAACACCGCCGAGCTGATCTTCGATGACTCTGCCGCGGAAGAGCCTGCTACGGAAGAAAATGCTGTCGAAGAAAGCGCTGAGGTCGAAGCCGAAGAGGAGACCCCCGCACCGGTAGCAACCGCTACCGGGGTTGAGGACTCTGAAGTTGAGAACCTCGTGGCTGAAGGCACTGCTTCTGAGGAAGACGAGCCCGCCAAGAGCGCCTCTGTAGCCCCTGCGCTTGCCGCTGCTGCCGCCCCCGTAGCTGCTGCAGCTGCCGTTGCCTCCGCCGCAAAGGCTGAAAAGGCTGAGGAGAAGACCGAAAAGGGCACCTCGCAGGGCATCGCGCTGACCGCAGAGGGCATCGATAAGAAGGAAGCAGAGAAGCACGAATCTGCTACTCGTGAAGAATCTGCTGAGGCACCCGTTGCTGAGCTAAAGGACACTGAGCAGAAGCTCAGCGAAGACGAGGCTGAACTGGTCGCCGAATCCATCATCCTGAGTGAACCCGTTGAGGGTGCGGCAACCCTGCCCGTTCTCCCCGAGAAGCGTGCTCTCCACGGCCTCGCGGAGCTCATGCGCACCCGCGGCTCGGGCACCATGAGCCTGGAACTGCGCCAGGTTGATGAGGATATGCACTACCGTCTGCTGCACCGCGGCCGTGAGGTTGAAACCGGCATTGTCGTGCCCGGTGTTGACTGGTTCGCGCCCGTTGCGGCACTGTACACTGAGGCTCAGCAGGCCGGTGCGACCTGGAACCGTGCGGCTGTCTCCCTGAAGCCGCGCCTGGGTGACGGCCTGGAGGTTCACGCATCCTACCTGGGAGCTGTGGACGGTCAGACTACCGGTGAGAGCTTCCTGCTGGGAGGCTCCGCTGTTGAGGCTAAGCCCGTGGCGACCGCTGAGGCCGCTGAGGCTACCTTGCAGGATGAGCCTCAGGAAGCCGCTGTTCAGAGCGTTGACTCGGCTGAGGCTGAACGTGAAGCTATTGAGCGTGAGCTTGAGGCGGAACTCGCCGAGAAGCAGGCTGCGAACGAGGCTGCGGCTACTGCCGAAGCCGCTGAAGAGCCTGTAGTTGAGAGCGCTGAAGAGGGTACCTCTTCGGGTCTGCTGGCCGCTACGGGTCTTGCCGCTGCCGGTACCGCTGTGGCTGGTTCTGCTGCTGCCGCGCAGGAGAAGGAAGACGTCGAAGAGGCTGTTGAAGCTTCTGACGAGCCTGCTCAGAATGAGTTCGCGCCGGTTGAAGCTGAGTTCGAGCACGACTACGAGAATGACCCTGTCTTCGGTGTAGCTACCGTAGAGCCCGAAACTGAGCAGGCTGAAGAGCTCACCGCTGAAGCATCTGAGGCTTCCGAGACCCCTGCCCAGGCCTCTGATGAATCTGGCGAAGATATGGAAGCCGCCCTGGCTGCCATCGTTGCCAACGCTCAGAAGAAGCTGGACACTGAGGAAGCAGACGTTGAGGAAGCACCCGCTGAGGACGTTCCGGCCGTCGAGGACCAGAAGGCAACCGCCCCCGTGGTTGCAGAGTCCTTCACCCTGGATCGTACCCAGCCCGTTGAAGATGCTGCAGAAGAACCGGCCGCAGAGCAGGCTGAAGAGCCCACCCTGCCCGCGTTCCTGGACGACTCTGAACTGCTGCCGGAGCACGAGGCCTCTGCTGCATCCGCTGAAGCGCACGCTGAGGAACCTGCCCTCGAAGACGTTGAGCCTGCCGCTGAGAGCGCATCTGTGGCTCCCGGCCTGGCTGGTGCTCTTGCCGCAGCTGTCGCAGTGGGCGCCGCCGGCGCCGCCGCGAAGGCTACCGAGGCAAAGGTATCTGAGGTAAAGGCGTCCGAGGCGAAGGCTATCGGTGCTCAGGAAGAGCCCGCTGAGAAGGTCGCCGAGCTCAAGACCGTTGAGGTGACCCCCGCAACCAAGATTGCTGAGGCTCCCGCAGTAGAGACGGCACCCGCTGCTTTGCCGGAGACCGCACCCGCGGGCCTTTCCTCCAGCATCTCGGCATCCGCGCTGAGCGAGCTCAACCAGCTGCCCACCATCGTGGCTGAGCCGGACACCCCCTCGGCCGCGGTGCAGAGCCCGCTGGTTCCCTCGGAGACTCAGCTGGCATCCGGCAACCTGGTGCTGACTGAGGCTCAGGTCGCCCAGCGCCTGGCACCGGTCGTCGAGCACCTCTTCGGCGAGAACGGCACCGCAAAGGACGCAACCACCGTGCTGATCCGTGTACGCGCCCTCGGCTCCTACTACGACGCCCTGACCCACGTGCGCCGCAACGGCTTCTGGGAACAGGTCCGCACCTTCGAGCTGATCCCCGAAACCCTGCTGGACATCCCGGCTCTGAAGACCGACTCGTACAGTGAGGGCGAGGGCTCGCCGCTGGCTATGAGCCTGACCTTCACCCCGGGCGTGCCGGTCCAGGCAGCATTTGATTATGCGAATGAGCAGGCGTTTGTCACCTACCCGCGTCCGCTGGATGCTGAGCGTTACGTTGAGGAGCTGCGCATGTTCCCGCGTCTGGGTTCTAAGATTCCGGCTCATATGACGAGCGCGCTTTCGCACTGGAACCTCTAAACCCTTGTAAGGTGCGCCGCGCCGGCTCCCCGTGTGGGGGTCGGCGCGGCGCGCTATGTTTGTCATTTTTTCGATGAGGAAGATTGTTATGACTGATACCCCTAATACTCCTGAAGCTTCTGCGGCGCAGAACGTTCGGGACACTGCCGCCCGTGCGGCTGAGGCCTTTGGCGCACTGGTGGAAACCATGGCGTTGCTGCGCGCACCGGGCGGTTGCCCGTGGGATGCTGAGCAGACTCACGCCTCCCTGATCCGCTACCTCGTGGAGGAAGCCTACGAGGTTGTTGAGGCGGTAGAAACCGGTGGCGAGCCGAATATGCCGTTGCTGCGCGAGGAGCTGGGCGACGTGCTGCTGCAGGTGGTGTTCCACTCCGATATTGCTGCGGCAAACCCGCAGGGCTTCGACATTGTTCAGGTGGTTGAGGGCCTGGTTCAGAAGCTTCGTTCGCGCCACCCCGATGTGTTCGCGGCTGAGTCTGAGGGCTCTTCGGAGGTGCCCCGCACCGCAGCTGAGCAGCAGGCGGCGTGGGATGCGTTGAAGAAGAAAGAGAAGAGCGACCGCGGCGCGCTGGACGGTATTCCGCCGCATCTGCCGGCGCTCGCTATGGCTGAGAAGACTGCTGTGAAGGCGCGTAAGGCGGGTATTATCCTTCCGCCGGAGCCGACGAGCATGGAGGACGACCTGCGCTATATGCACACTGAGGAGGAGTTCGGAGAGCTGCTCTTTGCGTTGGTGAGCCGTGCACAGCGTAACGGCCTGGATGCTGAGCGCGCCCTGCGTTCGTACACTCGCCGCTATATTGCTCAGCACACGCATGATGAGCCGAGCTATTAGACACGCTGGTTGAGTTCTTCTGTGAGGCGCTTTGAAACCTAGTCTCTGAGGGAATAAGAGGTTTCAAAGCGCCTTCCGTTTGTTTGGGGTCGTGTTGGATGGCCGCGAGGATGCCCGTGGTGCATACCCCGGCGCTTGGGCTCATGTTGTGCTTTGGCTGAGTACCCACACCCTCACAATGTGGGGGAGTGTGGTTCTTGTTCCGCTTTGTAGCGGGCGACTAAGGGTTATTACGACTTTCAATAAGGCGATAAAAAAGCGGTGGCAACTAGTGTGTTTGTGTGGGAGTTTTGCTAGAATTTAGGGGACGCGACTTGTCCACTACCGGGTGAGCCGTTCACATCCTTGACATCTCATAAGGAGAACAATTCATGGCTGTTATTACCGCAGTTCACGCACGCCAGATCCTGGATTCCCGTGGCAACCCGACCGTTGAGGTTGAGGTTCTGCTCGAAGACGGTGCTTTCGCACGCGCAGCTGTGCCCTCGGGCGCATCCACCGGTGAGTGGGAAGCTGTTGAGCGTCGCGATGGCGACAAGTCCGTATACCTGGGCAAGGGCGTTCTGGGTGCAGTGAAGTCTGTTATCGAAGAAATCGCTGAAGAGGTCATCGGCATTGAGGCTTCCGACCAGCGCGCTGTTGACGCAGCCATGATTGCTCTGGACGGCACCAACAACAAGGGCAAGCTGGGCGCAAACGCAATCCTGGGTGTCTCCCTGGCTGTTGCTAAGGCTGCTGCTGAGTCCGCTGACCTGCCCCTGTACAAGTACCTCGGCGGCCCGAACGCTCACGTTCTGCCCGTCCCCATGATGAACATCCTCAACGGTGGTTCTCACGCAGACTCCAACGTTGACATTCAGGAGTTCATGATTGCTCCCATCGGCTTCGACAACTACTCTGACGCTCTGCGCGCAGGTGTTGAGGTTTACCACTCCCTGAAGTCCGTGCTGCACGACCGCGGCCTGGCAACCGGCCTGGGCGACGAGGGTGGCTTCGCACCCAACCTGGAGTCCAACGCAGCTGCACTGGACCTGATTGTTGAGGCAATCGAGAAGGCTGGCTACAAGCCGGGCGAGCAGGTTGCACTGGCACTGGACGTTGCATCCTCCGAGTTCTACAACGACGGCGCATACGAGTTCGAGGGCCAGAAGAAGTCCGCAGCTGAGATGAGCGCATACTACGCTGACCTTGTTGCAAAGTACCCCCTGGTTTCCATCGAGGATCCGCTGGACGAGAACGACTGGGAGGGCTACAAGACCCTGACCGAGCAGATCGGTGACAAGGTCCAGATCGTTGGCGACGACCTGTTCGTGACCAACCCCGAGCGCCTGGCTCGCGGTATCGAAGAGGGCGCAGCTAACGCTCTGCTCGTGAAGGTGAACCAGATTGGTTCGCTGACCGAGACCCTCGACGCAATGGAGCTGGCACAGCGCCACGAGTACCGTTGCATGGTTTCTCACCGCTCCGGTGAGACTGAGGACGTCACCATCGCTGACCTGGCTGTTGCAACCAACGCTGGCCAGATTAAGACCGGTGCTCCCGCACGTTCCGAGCGCGTTGCTAAGTACAACCAGCTGCTGCGCATTGAGGAAGAGCTGGGCGATGCAGCTGTTTACGCTGGCAAGTCCGCATTCCCCCGCTTCAAGGCATAAGTTACTGAAGCATCCGACCGCGTGAGCGGTTAGACGTCAAGGAGGCGGTGCTACCCCGTAGGGGAGTGGCACCGCCTCCTGCTCTGTTGTGAGGCTAGTCACGGTGTTGAGGCTAGTTGCGGCGGCAGCGCACGAGGTGGTGGAGTCCATACGATGCCGCATGTAGCGGCCACAACATAGCGCCGGATAACCCCAACAAACCCGGTAGAATATGAAGGAAGCGCTTAGCGGTACAGAATGGAACGAGGGATAGAGCAATGAGCCAGCGAGCAAACCAGCAGACCCGGTCGCACTCTAAGAGTTCCACCGAACCCGTTCAGGGCGCTACCTCCTCCAATGCGTCGCGTGGCGCCGCGAAGGAAGCTAGCACCTCCCTGTTAAAGAAGGCAAGCGCTCTTTTCTTTGGCGTGGGTTTGAGCGAGCGTCACCCTGAGCGTGAACGTCAGGCGCAGGCTCGCCGTGAGGAGCGTGCTCGCCGCCGCGCCGCAGCCCAGCAGGGCCGTGAAGAGGGCGGATACGACGCCCCCGTGGCGGCTCACATGTTCTCCGGTCGTAGCTTCCTGACCGCTGTTGTGGTGGGTGTGATTGCGCTCGGTACCGCATACCCGGTGGTCACCTACTTTGACCAGGACCGGGAAATCAAGCGAATCAACACGCACATTTCCCAGCTGCAGCAGGAGAACGCCCAGCTGAAGGCGGAGCAGACCTGGTGGAACGACGACAACTACGTTCGCCAGCAGGCACGTAGCCGCCTCTACTATGTGAACCCCGGCGACACCCCCTACGTGGTCACCGGCATTACCGAGGACTCCACGAAGGCTGACGGTACTTCTGCGAACGCGAAGAACGCCCCCGAGGACGCCTGGACCACGAAAATCTGGGATTCTCTCGAAAAGAACTAGCCCCAGCCATCGGCAGGAACCCTGCCCTGGCAAGTACCCGGCAAGCACCCGGCATAAGCGGACGAGGCGACCCCTCGCTCCAGAAACTTAGGATTATGAGCACCGAAAACACCATTGAAGAGCTGAAGGCACGCACCCCCGGCGGCTTCGGCGTAACTGTTGAAACCCTGACCCCCACCGAGCAGGACATCCGTGTTCTCTCCGCGCAGCTGGGCCGTAAGGTCCGCGACGTGATTGAGATCCCGGCACGCTGCGTGTGCGGTAACCCGCTCGTGGCTGCTACCGCGCCGCGTCTGAGCAACGGCACCCCTTTCCCGACCGTGTTCTACCTGGCGCATCCGGTGATTACCGCTGCTGCTTCCCGTCTGGAGGCGGGCGGCCTGATGTACGAGATGACCGACTCGCTCGCTGAGGACGCCGACCTGGCGGCACAGTACGCTGCCGCACACGAGAACTACTTGGCTGAGCGTGAGCGCATCCGCCTGATCAGCGGCACCGAAGAGGTCCCGGAGATTGACGGTATTTCTGCTGGCGGTATGCCGACCCGCGTGAAGTGCCTGCACGCCGTTATCGGCCACACCCTGTCGGTGGGTCGTGGCGTGAACCCGATGGGTGACCGCGGCCTGGATGCTATCGCCGAGTGGTGGACCCCCGAGGTCTGCTCCTGTGACCCCGCGTGGCGTGAAGAAGCCTAAATATTGATTCTGGTGCGCCCGCATCGTCTTGAGGGACGGTGCGGGCGCATAATAGATAGAAGAAAGAGCGCCGAAAAGCGAAAATTTTTCGCCTGCGGCGCTCGCGGTGCCTTTGGCGCTGAATGTTTATTGAAGACCTGAAAGGAACCCACCGTGCGCGTTGGTGCGATTGACTGCGGTACGAACTCTATTCGCCTGCTGATTGCTGATTCCACTACTGATGTGGTGGACGGGGTTGAGAAGACCGTCCTGAAGGATGTTGTGCGTGAGATGCGCATTGTGCGTCTGGGTCAGGGCGTGGACGCGACCGGTTGGCTGGCGCAGGAGGCGCTGGACCGTACTTTCGCTGCGGCGCGTGAGTACGCGCAGTTGCTGAAGGAGCACGGCGCTGATTCGGTGCGTTTCGTGGCGACCAGTGCGACTCGCGATGCGGGTAACCGCCAGGTGTTCGTGGACGGTATCCGCGAGATTCTGGGTATTGAGCCTGAGGTCATTAGCGGTGATGAGGAAGCTGCACTGTCCTTCGCCGGTGCGGTGCGCGCTGTCGGTTACGGCGATGGCGACACCCTGGTGTTCGACCTGGGTGGCGGTTCGACTGAGTTCGTGCTCGGTGACGAGTCGGGTGTGAAGGCTTCCCGTAGCGTCAATATTGGTTGTGTGCGCTTGACTGAGCGTCACATGCTCAGCGCCCCGGCGACCGAGTCGCAGATTGCTCGCGTTGAGGCCGATACTGACGAGGCTCTCGAGGTGGCGCGTAAGACGGTGCCCCTGCAGGATGCGCGCCGCGTGGTTGCTGTGGCTGGTACCGCGACCACTGTGGCTGCCGCTGCGCTGGGTCTGGACCGCTACGATTCTGAGGCTATTAACGCTCAGAGCTTCTCGGTGGAGACCGTTCAGAAGACCGCCCGCTGGTTGGCTTCGCTGAGCCGCACCGAGCGTGAGGAGCTCGGTTACATGCATCCCGGCCGGGTGGATGTGATTGGTGCCGGCGCGACGATTTACGCCCGCATCCTGACCCGTCTGAATGAGATGACTGATGGTGCCGTGGATTCGGTGACCGTCAGCGAGCACGACATTCTGGACGGTATCGCTCTGTCCCAGCTGTAGGCGTGAGCGCTCGCGCCGTGAACCGATGGTGGTTCACGGTGCGGCTCAGCTTGAGGAGTTTTAATGTTCCATTCTGAGCGTCGGCGAGGTATGCCCCTGACCGGCTGGTCTTTTGTGCCGTCTTTCGCCTGTGCGTCTCGTGTATGTGATGTGCGCGCCTCGGTTGGTTCTGACCGAGGTGCTACTCGCCGCATCCGTAGGGCTGCTGCTTTGGGCGCCAGCGCCGCGTTGACTCTTCTGCCGTTGTGGACCCCGCTGGCGCCTGCCGCTTGGGCGACGGACCCGGCCCCTTCTGCTTCTGCGTCGCCGAGCCCTAAGAGGGAGGTGACGGCGACTCCTTCGCCGTCGGGCACTGCGGTGCCGAAGACTTCTGCAACTCCGAGTCAGGGCGCGTCAACCACGAATGGCGATGATGTTCGTCAGCGTGAGTATTGGCTGAAGGAGTACGGTATTACGTCCCTGTGGTCGCAGGCTACGGGTAAGGGCGTGACGGTTGCTGTGATTGATACGGGCGTGGACGGCACCCACCCGGATCTTGAGGGCAACGTTCTGCGCGGTTATGACGCCTCGGGCGTGGGTAGCGAGGACGGCTGGAAGGGTCTGGGTGCTGAGCCGATGCACGGCACGGAGGTTGCTTCTCTGATTGCTGGTCACGGCCACGATACGCAGGGTTATTCTGCGATTGCGGGTCAGCCGGGTAAGCCGACCGGTGTGATTGGTGTGGCTCCCGAGGCGAAGATTCTGCCGATTTCGCTGAATATGGGTACGACCGGCGGTAAGAGCATTGATGAGCAGATTCCGGCGGCGGTGCGTTATGCGGTCGATAACGGGGCTCAGATTATTAACATGTCGATTGGCTCGAATAAGACGAGTTGGCCGCAGAGCTGGGATGAGGCGTTTGCCTACGCTGAGCAGAAGGGCGTGCTGATTGTTGCGGCTGCGGGTAACCGCGGTAGCGGCTTGACGCAGGTTGGTGCTCCGGCGACGATTCCTGGGGTGTTGACGGTTGGTGGTATTAACCGGAATAAGCAGGTTTCTGAGGGGTCGTCTACTCAGGGTATTTCGATTGCTGTGGTTGCTCCGAGTACGGATATGATTGCGGCTGCTCCGGGTAACGGGTACATGCTGTGGTCGGGTTCTTCGGCTGCTGCTCCGTTGGTGACGGGTGTTGCGGCGTTGTTGAAGCAGAAGTATCCGAAGGAGTCGGCGGCTCAGTTGGCTCAGCGTTTGATTGCTTCGGCTGATGATGCTGGTGCGACGGGCCGTGACCCTTTGTATGGCTACGGTGTGTTCAACCCGCAGGATGCGATGGCTTTGGCCTCGCCTGCGGTGACGGCTAATCCCTTGGGTTCGATTTCTGAGTGGATTGCGGTGCACCGTAAGCAGCAGGTGAGTGAGCCGACTCCGAGTGATGCTGCGCCGGTTCATGAGGAGGGTGAGAGCATCGTGAAGGCGGCTGCGCCGGATGCGCGTCGCCCTCCGGAGGATCGTGGCTGGTTGCCGCCAGTGATTTTGGCGGCACTGACGTTGTGGCTGACGATTATTACGGCTGGTTCGGTGCATCGTTTGCACAGACTGCATGTGAGTGCGGGTGAGGCTGCGCGGATGGCTCGTGCGGCGGCGCATCATCCGGGTTCTCAGCGGGGTGCTCGCCGGACCTCTCGTTAACGCTGTTTGATGACGTTTTTCTGTTCGCCCGGGGCTGACTTTTGAGTTAGTCCCGGGCTTTGTGATGCGAGGGCTGGCTTTCGACGGGGGAACGTTCCAATAAACGAAAATATCGAACATACCGCGCAAAAAACGGAAAGAGTGATTTAGACTGTAACCCGCATCACGAGATGAACCCCGTTCATATCTTCAAAACTTTTAACTTAGGGTCAGCTCAAAGGGGCCATAAGTGCGAAATCACCTAAACAAAGGCGTAAAATAAAAGACAACAGGTATGTGATAGACAGGCTCGAGCTGCTAGCCACTTCGCGTTGCGCAAGGACTTCCAGAGCGAGCCGCTTTGTTCGTCAGGGGAGCTTTCGGAACGAGCCGAAAGTTGCACATATCAACCTACCGGGGCTACCGAACCTCGGTACCTAAAGACTAGGAAGTAACAAAATGGCATTCACTAAGGTGGCACAGGACCGTCCTCGCGTCCTGATCGTCGGTGGCGGCTACGTCGGCTTCACCGTTGCTAAGAAGATTCAGAAGGCTATCAAGGAGACCGGTGGCGTCGTCACCATCGTTGAGCCGAACCCCTACATGACTTACCAGCCCTTCCTCCCCGAGGTTGCAGCAGGTTCCATGGAAGGCCGTAACGCAACTGTGCCGCTGCGCCAGCACCTGCGCGACACCGAGCTGATTCCCGGCCGTGTTGTCTCCATCGACCACGCAAACCGCACCGCTGTTGTTGAGCCCACCGACAACGGTGAGCCCTTCGAGCTGAAGTACGACGAGATTGTTCTCGGTGCAGGCGCTGTGACCCGCGCATTCCCGATTCCGGGCCTGGCAGAGGTTGCTATCGGTCTGAAGACCATTGAAGAGGCAGTCTCCGTTCGTAACTGGGTTCTGGACCGCATCGAGGTTGCATCCTTGCTGTCCGACGCTGAAGCACGTCGTCGTGCCCTGACCTTCGTCGTCGTTGGTGGTGGCTTCGCTGGCGTTGAGACCATCTCCGAGCTCGAAGACATGGCACGCGTTGCTGTGGAGCGCAACGAGCGTCTCTCCGTTTCTGACCTGCACTTCGTCATGGTTGAGGCTGCACCGCGCATCATGCCCGAGGTTCCCGCAGACCGTGCCGAGAAGGTTGTTGCAGAGCTGCGTGCACGCGGCATCGAGATCCTGCTGAACACCTCCCTCTCCGACGCAACCGACGGCAACCTGCAGCTGATTAACATGGCTGACAAGTCCCCCGCGGGCGAGATCAAGACCGACACCCTGATCTGGACCGCAGGTGTGGCAGCATCCCCGATGCTGAAGAACACCGACTTCCCGATCGACGAGCGTGGCCGCGTTCGCGTGGGCGCAGACCTGCGCGTCACCGGTGACGACGGCGTGGTCGAGGGTGCTTGGGCTGCAGGCGACAACGCTGCTGTTCCGGACCTCTCCGGTGGCGGCGTGGGTGGCTTCTGCGTTCCCAACGCTCAGCACGCTTCCCGCCAGGCTGTTGTTCTGGCTAAGAACCTGCTGGCTGCTCGCCGCGGCGAGCCCCTGACCGACTACTACCACGAGACCATTGGTGTTGTGGCAGGTCTGGGCCTGTGGAAGGGCGTTGCAAACTTCAAGGGCAAGACCATTGGCGGCCCGCTGGCATGGATCATGCACCGCGGCTACCACGGCTCTGCAATCCCCACCACCGAGCGTACCGTTCGCGTTATGACCACCTGGGCTCTGAACCAGATCTTCGGTCGCGATACCTCCTCGATTCGCCACCAGCGCTCCCCGCGCCTGGCATTCCAGGAAGCAACCGGTACTGCACCGGCACGCCAGAAGGCAAAGCTCTAAAATAGCCTGACTTAGGGGTATGTCCCTGAGATAGCGCACTTGAGATAAAGCAATGGGCGGTGTGGAAGACTTTGGTCTTCTACACCGCCCATTTTGCGCCTGGGTATTTGTGTCTGGGCGTTTGCGAGCTGTCTATCTTAGCCGCCCACCGGTGCTTCGCGTGATGCTTGCTGCGGCGGGGCGCCGGGAACTGTTTGAAATGTGTTTCTGCTTAGATTCGAGTGCGTTTTCGTGGAATAATAAATATTTGTGTCCCGGGCTGTTCGGGATACGCCCTCATAGTCCAATTGGCAGAGACAGAGGACTTAAAATCCTTGTGTTCTGGGTTCGAGTCCCAGTGGGGGCACTGCATCGATACGTATAGATGCGCGGTATAGATAGGCGGCGGCTCTTCCTGTGGGGGAGGGGCCGCCGCTCGCGTGTCTGAGGGTTTACATGTCTGGGGTGTGGTGCTTCTTTTAAAAGGCGATGCCCCCGAGCAGTTCGGTTGCCATGAGGATGCCCATCTGCTCGAAGGATGCGATGGTACCCGCGGCACTCCACGCTCAAAAACGCCCGTATACCGTCTTGCTGAGTTCAAAAACGTGAGACCCTATAGAGAGACACAGCCGCAGACGCACCCCGCCTGAATGGGGTAGCACTGAACGGGGTAGCAGAGTCAGAAAGGCACAGCATGCAGACTAAACCCTCCATCATTGCCGTCGATATGGATGGCACCTTCCTCACCGACTCCAAAACTTTCGACACCGAACGTTTCTCGCGCATCCTATCGCGCCTGCAGGCGCAGGGAATTCACTTTGTTGTGGCGAGCGGAAACACCTATGCCAAGCTACAGGACTATATGCGCGGCTTTGAGGGGCGAGGTCTTACCTATATTGCTGAAAACGGTGCATACCTTGCTGATGAGAGCGGTCAGCTTGCCGTGCATCCCTTTGAGGAAGAGGACGTGCCGCGCATCATTGAAGTAGTCCAGGGGCTGGACCACATCGGTCTGCTGGTCTGCACCACCGAAGGTATCTACCTGCCCAAGGACCGCTGCGACCAGATTGTGCACATGATTCGCGGCTATTTTGAAGACACCGGCCAGGAGCTTCCTGAAACCCTCACCCTGGAGGATTTTGCGGCGTTCTTCTTCCCCGGCTCAGTCATGGTTGACTCTATTGAAGATTTTGAGGGCGCACCCATCAAGTTCCCGCTGCTGACCCCGCCGAAGCAGACGCAGCAGCTGAGCGTCTACCTGCGTGAGGCTCTTCCGCAGACCGTCACCCCAATGGTGAGTGGCTTCGGTGCCATCGATCTGGTACGTACCGGCGTTAACAAGGCGACCGGCCTGAAGGACCTATGCGAGCGTCTGGATGCCGATCCGGCGGGCATTCTTGCCTTCGGTGACGGTGAGAACGACATGGAGATGCTCCGCTACGCGGGCTGGGGTGTTGCTATGTCTAACGCCCCGGAGGTTGTGCGAAATGCTGCTGACGAGGTAATCGGCTCGAACGAGGAGCAGGCAGTTCTGGAGTATCTGGAGCAGCTCCTGGATCGTTTGGAAGCTTCGCAATAGAGGCTTCACAAAGGGGCGCGCAGAAGCGTTTACGTGCGGGGCGGTGCGGGCCTGGGTGAACCTCAGGTAAACACCGCCCTGAAATATTCTGGCAAGGTTGCTAGAAGCGCTTGCTGGTAACGAACAGCGCCCGTGAGCGCAGAATCTATCCGATAGAATTAACAGAATTAGTTTTGTACTCGTTTAAGGAGAGCATGATGGCGGGAAACCCGCTTCTGAATTCAATGGCGAAGAATGTCACTCAGGGTGACTCTCGTTTCGGTCGCTTTGGTGCACAGCCTCAGCAGACCAACCAGCAGGCACAGTACGGCCAGCAGCAGACCTACGGTCAGTACGGTCAGCAGCAATATGACCAGCAGGGCTACGGTCAGAACACCTACGGCCAGCCCCAGTATGGTCAGCAGGCACAGTACGGCCAGCAGCAGCCCTATGGCCAGCCCCAGTACGGTCAGCAGGCACAGTACGGCCAGCCGTACGGTGAGGCTGACTACGGCGTAGCAGCCCCCACCTACTCGGAGCCCATCCCCGCCGGTGAGCGTCTGACCATGAACGATGTCATGGTTAAGACCGGCATCAATCTGGGCCTGGTCGCTGTCGGTGCCGCTGTTGCATGGTACATGCCGGTGCTGCTGCTCCTGGGCATGGTGGGCGGTCTGGTCCTGGGTCTGGTGAACTCCTTCAAGAAGAAGGTTTCCCCGGTCCTGGTCATGACCTACGCGCTCATGGAAGGTCTGCTGCTCGGTGGCCTGTCCGCTGTTGTGAACATGCGCTACCCCGGCGTGGCAATTCAGGCTGTTCTGGCAACCCTCGTGGTGGCAGGTACCACCCTGGCTCTGTTCGCGAACGGTAAGCTGCGTGCAACCCCCAAGCTCAACAAGATCTTCATGATTGGCGCTATTGGTTACCTGGCGTACGGTCTCATCTCGATCCTGGGTGCGGGTATCTTCGGTTCCTCGCTGAACAGCTTCTCGATCGGTGGTATCCCGCTGGGCCTGGTTGTTGGCCTGTTCGCAGTTGCGCTGGCAACCTACTCGCTGCTGCTGGACTTCACCACCACCTCCGAAGCTGTGGAGGCTGGCCTGCCCGAGCGTGAGTCCTGGCGCCTTGCATTCGGCCTGACCGCTTCTCTGGTCTGGCTGTACGTTGAGATCCTGCGTGTTCTCATGTACCTGGCAAGCATCTTTAGCAACGACTAAAGCTCATGATGAGGCGGCGGTACCGTGATGGTGCCGCCGCCTTTGCCGCTTTACTTCCCTGCTGTATCGAGGCGCAGGGGAGGAGCGCAACAACATCACCACATACCGCCTTCCGCTGGGGCAGCCGAAGCTGCCCCGCGCGGGCGCGACACCGATAACGATTTGGAGACACCGTGAAAATTACACCTGTTGCAGAAGAACATGTAGCCGAGGAGGATCGCGGCTACCGAGTGCCTTTTGCTATGGAAGTTGCCGGTGCTTGGGCGTGGCGCATCATTATGATTGCCGGTGCCGGTTGGATCCTTTGGAAGGGTCTGGGGCACGTCTCCCTGCTGGTTATTTCTCTTCTGGTGGCTTTGCTACTGGCGGCTCTATTGAGCCCCGCCGTGATGCTTCTGCGTAAGAAGGGCGTTCGTGCCGGTGGCGCGGCGGCTATTGCCGAAATCGGTATGATTCTGGTGCTCGCCGGTATTATTTCGTTGACCGGTCAGCAGATTGTGCGTGGTTTTGTGTCCATGGCGGATAAGGCGATGCAGGGCTACCAGCAGCTGATTGGTTGGCTGAAGGACCTCGGCTACGAATTCGGTGCCGACCAGCTGAACCAGCTGCTGGATCAGATGGAGAGTGCTGTCACCAATAACCCCAGCTCCGTGTTGCATGGTGTGTCTCAGGTGGGTTCGACTGCGGCTGAGGTTGCGACCGGTACCCTGCTGACCCTGTTTACCCTGGTCTTCTTCCTGATGGAGGGCGAGCGTATCTGGCTGTTTGTCACCCGCCTCTTCCCGAAGGATGCTCGTGCCGCCGTCAACGGTGCGGGTCGCGCGGGCTGGAAGTCCCTGGGTGCGTACGTGCGCGTTCAGATTCTGGTGGCGGCTATTGATGCTGTCGGCATCGGTGTTGGTGCCGCAATCCTGGGTGTTCCGCTGGCTATTCCGCTGGGTGTGCTGGTCTTCCTCGGTTCCTTCGTTCCGGTGATTGGTGCCCTCATTTCCGGTGCGGTGGCTGTGCTGTTGGCGCTGGTTGCTCTGGGCCCGGTGCAGGCGCTGATTATGCTCGGTATTGTTCTGCTGGTTCAGCAGCTCGAGTCCCACATTCTGCAGCCGCTCATTATGGGTAAGGCTGTCTCCTTGCACCCGCTGGCGGTTATTTTCTCGGTGGCTGGTGGCTCCATGATTTTTGGTGCGGTGGGTGCGCTGTTCGCTGTGCCGACTCTGGCTGTGGTCAACGCGGTGGTGCGTTACTTGGCGAATCGCGGCTGGGAGAAGGAGGCGCCTCGTGAGGAGGAGTTCCTCTTCCCGCATGAGCTGGAGCGCCGTAAGAAGGCTGAAGAGTCTGAAAAGGCGAAGGAAGCTAAGACTTCCGAAAGCTCTGAAGAATCTCAGGAATCTGAGAAGGCGTAGGACTCAATTCACTGTGACTGACCGCGGGCTAGACGCTCGCACATAACCTAGGGCGGGGGCCGTTCTTGCACTATCTGCTGAGAGTGCGGGGACGGCCCCTGCTTTATGCCGGTGCATCCTCTAAAATGGAGTGTGCACTGTGCCACCGCGCGCCTTTTAGCGTGTGGGGCTAGGTGCCGCCAGAATACGTACCATCAGAATGGAAACCTCGTGAGCGTAGATCTCGACTCCCTGCCCGTGACCCTCACCGACATTGAACGTGCCGCAGAGCTGCTCGAAGGCGTTATTGAACGCACCCCCGTCGCTCATTCGCGTGCGCTGAGCCAGCGCCTCGGTTCCGAGGTTTTCTTTAAGTGTGAGAACCTGCAGCGTGCCGGTTCCTTCAAGGTGCGCGGCGCGTACGTGCGTATGGCGAAGCTTTCTGAGGAGGAGAAGAAGCGCGGCGTCGTGGCGGCGAGCGCGGGTAACCACGCTCAGGGTGTGGCGCTGGCGGCTGACCGTCTGGGCATTAAGGCTCGTATTTACATGCCGCTGGGTGCGGCGCTGCCGAAGATTACTGCGACCCGTGATCACGGCGCTGAGGTTGAGCTGCACGGCGTGACCGTGGACGAGGCTCTGGCGGAGGCGAAGCGCTACGCCGAAGAGACCGGCGCTGTGTTTGTGCACCCCTTCGACAATGAAGACATTATTGCCGGTCAGGGCACTATCGGCTTGGAGATTCTGGAGCAGGTTCCGGACGTTGACACCGTGATTGTGGGTGTTGGCGGCGGCGGTCTGCTGGCGGGTCTGTCCGCTGCTATCCGTGCGAAGGAGCAGAAGCTCGGCAAGAAGATCAAGATTATCGGTGTTCAGGCGGAGCACGCGGCGGCGTACCCGCTGTCCCTTGCCGCGGATGCTCTGGTGCCGCTGAAGAAGGTTTCTACCATCGCTGACGGTATTGCGGTGGGCCGCCCCGGCCAGATGCCTTTCTCCATCATCAAGGAGCTGGTGGACGATGTGGCGACCGTGAGCGAAGACGATATCGCTCGCGCCCTGATCTTCCTGATGGAACGTAACAAGCTTGTGGTGGAGCCTGCCGGTTCGGTGCCCGTGGCGGCGCTGATGAACGGCAAGCTGAAGGAAGAGTACGGCGACCTGGGTACGGTCGTGTGCGTGCTCTCCGGCGGCAATATTGACCCGATGCTGATGCTGAAGGTGATTCAGCGCGGTCTGTCTGCGGCTGGCCGCTACATGACCGTGAAGATGATGCTTTCTGACCGTCCGGGTGAGCTGGCGACCATCTCCCGCATCATCTCTGAGAATGACGCGAACGTGACCGGTGTGGACCACACCCGCGTGGGTGGTTCGCTCTCTATGGGTGACGTGTCGATTACGATTGACATGGAGACCAAGGGTGTGGAGCATTGCCGCCAGGTGATTGCCGCCCTGGAGGATGCGGGTTTCAAGCCCATCATCGTCTACTAAGCCGATATATTTATGAGCCGACGAGCTGTAATAGTTGCGCTTGAGCTTTATCGGCAGAACGTAATTCAATAGACAAAAACAGTGCGGGGTGCTGACCTTTTCGGTTCAGCACCCCGCACTGTTGCTATACGCTTGAGTCTCTCTTAGCCCTGGTAGGGGGTTACGGAGACAATCTTGGCGCTCAGTTCCTTACCGTTCGGAGCGGTGTAGGTGACTTCGTCACCCTGCTTAGCGCCCATGATTGCGGCACCCAGCGGAGACTTCTCGGAGAAGACCTTCAGGTCGCTACCTGCCGGGAGGGTGTCCTCAATTTCGCGGGAGCCGAGCAGGAACTTCAGGGTGCGGCCTGCAACCTCAGCCTCGATGACCATGCCGTGTTCTACCACGCCGTCATCAGCGGGGGTATCGCCGATGTGCGCGGTTTCCAGCAGGTGCTTGAGCTGCTTGATGCGCGCCTCGTTCTTAGCCTGCTCGTCACGTGCAGCGTGGTAGCCGCCGTTCTCGCGGAGGTCACCCTCATCGCGTGCCTGCGCGATGCGGTCAACAATTTCCTGACGGTACGGGCCGGAGAGGTACTCCAGCTCCTGGGTGAGGCGGTCGAAGGCGTCCTGAGTGAGCCATGCACCGGTGTTTTCAGCCATGCGTGTCCTTTGCTTATGCGCCGGCTTAGCCGGTGCGAAACGAATAAACCCGCTACCGTGTGCCGCGTTCAATGCGCGACGGGGAGGCGGTAACGGAATGAATCAACAGACCTATTCTAGAGCACCGGAGGATTTTCGGCTGTTATACCGGTCGTATCTTCCCCTCTGAACGCATCTTTGCTGGTGCACACAATCCGTGGCTGAACACTTCGCCAGCATCAGTCTGTTTCCTGCCCGTGAATCTGCTGATATGACGGCATGTTTCACGATGTCACACGGCGTCATCTGCGCTAGTGCACCGGCGCTATCCTTGGGTATCATACGAGAAGCTACAACCGTAAAATTTCTGCCGTGTAGCGCTCGCATTCGCGAGTCACAGACACATCATCGACCCCCTGGCGCATCACCTAAAGGAGACCACCGTGAGCGAAGCCATTGAACAGCTGAAGGCAAACCTGCCGACTCACCCTCCCGTGGACTCCCTCAAACCGCTGGAGGAGGACTACACCGGTCTGCGCATCCTCGCGGTGCACGCGCACCCGGACGACGAGTCCTCCAAGGGCGCCGGTACCGCTTCGGCGTATATTGCCCGTGGTGCCCGCTTCATGGTGGCGACGATGACCGGCGGCGAGCGCGGTGACATCCTGAACGAGGAGGTCGATAAGAGCCCGCGTGCGCACCGTGACCTGCCGGGTCTGCGCCGCGCTGAGATGGCGGCTGCTCGCGAGATCATGGGTATTGAGCACCGCTGGATTGGCTTCTTCGACTCCGGTCTGCCCGAGGGCGACCCCATGCCGCCGCTGCCCTTCGGTAGCTTTGGCACCATGCCCCTGGACCGTGCCGCCGCGCCGCTCGTGCGTCTGGTGCGTGAGTACCGCCCGCACATCATCATCACCTATGACGAGATTGGCGGTTACCCGCACCCCGACCACATCATGACCCACAAGGTTGCCGTGGAGGCATTCGAGAAGGCGGGCGACCCCGAGGCGTACGTGGGTGAGGGCGAGCCCTGGACCCCGCTGAAGCTCTACTACGACCGCGCGTTCAACCCCGAACGCACCCTCGCCCTGCACGAGCATCTGCTCGATACGCACGGTGAGAGCCTGCTGAGCGGCTGGATCGAGAATATTGCGCACCGCGCAACGTCGGGGGAGGCGCCTCGCCACGAGACTACGACCCGCATCCTGGTTCACGAGCACTTTGAGCAGCGCGATCAGGCTTTGCGCGCGCACGCCTCGCAGGTGGACCCGAACGGCGTGTTCTTCGCCGTTCCCAGCGAGAAGCTGAAGGATATTTGGCCCTGGGAGGACTACACGCTGGCCGCCTCGCACGCTGAGGTTCAGCTGCCCGAATCTAGCCTGGACGAGGGCCTGAGCGACTACTACGTTATCTAGCCTCTACATTATCTAGAGTGGGGCGCCGCATCGCCCCGCGTTACAACGATGCCCTTCACCCACGATATGAGTCGTGGGTGAAGGGCATCATCCATTCTTAGGCACACGATGTGTGCAGCCCCCGTATACAACCCCGCATGCCGCTACCAGCCGCCACAAATTTTGAGCCGATTCTCAGCCCATCCGTGATGCCGGTTGCCGCGAAGGTACGGCGCGGCGGCGTAGAATAAGAGCTCGGGCTCTTTCGTGATGAGCCCGCTGAATTATCTGCCACGACAGCCGAATGAGGTATGAGCTATGAGTGCCAACGCCCTGCCCGTGATTACTGTGCACGGCCACGCCAGCAACCCCGGCACTGTCACTGAGCCTACCGTCTATGAGCAGGCTCTGGCGCGCTCGCTGAGCCCCGAATCCCTGCCGGCACATATTGGAGTGCTGGTGGACGGTAACCGCCGCTGGGCGGCTCAGCGCGGCTTGAGCACCCGTGAGGGCCACGCCGCCGGTGCGGAGCGAATTATTGATTTTCTGGCGTGGTGTACTGAGCTGTCGATTCCGCAGGTGAGCCTGTACATGCTCTCCACTGAGAACCTGAAGCGCCCCGAGAAGGAACTGACCGGTCTGATCGCTGTGATTGATGCGTTCCTGGTGCGTCTGGTGGATTCCGCCTGCGGTCCGGTGCGCGCTATCGGCAATATTGACCTGATTCCTCGCCAGCTGCACGAGCGCCTGGACTGGGCGATTGAGCAGACGGCGCACCTGCCCGGCGTTCGCGTGAACATTGCGGTCGGCTACGGCGGTCGCCAGGAGATTGTGGACGCGGTCCGTTCGGTTCTGCGTGAGGCCGCCGCTGAGGGTGCATCCTTGGAATCGCTTGCTGAACAGCTGAGCGTTGAGGACATTTCTTCGCACCTGTACACCGCCGATATGCCCGACCCGGACCTGCTGATTCGCACTTCGGGCGAGCAGCGCCTGTCCGGTTTCATGACGTGGCAGAGTGCGTATTCTGAGTTTTATTTCTGCCGTGCCCTGTGGCCGGATTTTACGCGCGTTGATTTTCTGCGTGCCCTGCGGGATTACGCGAATCGTTCCCGCCGCTTCGGTTCCTAGAACTTAGATGCTCTAGCATCTATGTACTCTAGTGCCGCTGGTTAGCAGTTACCGGTAGTACAGCCTCCAGCAATACAGAATGGACGTTCTATGCTCGCTGAGCTTTCCCGCCTCTACAACGCAGGTGGCGCCTCCGTTATTGCCGCTCTGATTCTCGGCAGCTACCTGCTGTATTTTCTGTGGTGCGCCCTGCGGCTGTGGCGTATTGACGTGCGGGAACACCGTCTGCCGCACCGCATCCTGATTCCTTTGGCTATTGCCACCTATACGGCTCTGCCGGTGTCTTTGCTTTTTGCCGGTCGCCCCGCCGATATTTGGCGTGTGATGGGTGCCGGTCTGGTGCTGTGGTTCTGCTACGGGCTTCTGCGTATTCTGTCGTTCGGGGCGCTGGGCCGCGGGGATGTGAAGCTTGCCGGTATTCTGGGCGGCGTGCTCGGGTACCTGTCCTGGGCGAACCTGGGGTGGGCGTCGCTGGTGACGTTCCTTGCCGGTGGTCTGGTGTCTTTGGCTCTGGTGCTGTTCACGAAGGCGCGCGGTAGCACCCGCATTGCCTTCGGCCCGTTTATGCTTCTGGGTGCGCTGGTGGCGTTGGCGACTCCGGCGTATTCTCTGTGGTAGATTCCGAAGTGGGGTGACCGTTCGGCTACGTGGCGGGCTCGTTCTTCGTATGGTTCATTCTCCGTGCGGCTCGTGGCTGTTTGCTCTCTCTAGCACCTATTCCCCGGCAGAACTGTCGGGGCTTTTGAAAGGTTGATGTTATGCCTACTCCTCCCTATATCCGTAAGCTGCGTGAGCAGATTGGACCGGATTACCTGTGGCTGTCCGGTGCGACGGCTGTGGTGTACCGCGAGCAGGATTCTAAGGTGCTGCTGGTGCGCCGTAGCGATAACGGGGCGTGGACCCCGATTACGGGCATTGTGGACCCGGGGGAGAGCCCCGCACTGACCTGCCTGCGTGAGGCGCAGGAGGAGGCGAACGTGCAGATTGAGGTTCTGGAGTTGGCGCAGGTGAAGGCTGACCCGCCGATGCAGTTCGGTAATGGTGACCGCTGCCAGTTCTTGGATCATACGTTCTTGTGCCGCTGGGTTTCTGGCGAGGCGAAGGTGAATGATGAGGAGTCTTCGCAGGTGCGTTGGGTGGATGTGTCAGACCCGGCGGAGCGTGCTTTGCTTTCGGAGCGGATGCTGGACCGTATTGATGCGGCGCTGAACTATGACGGCCACTGCCGTTTTGGGCTGGAGTCGGTGCCGCCGGAAGAGTACTAGACCAGCTACTGGGACTAAATAAAAGCCGCCGAGTGAGGCGTGTAGATACAGAAGGAGGGGCGACCCGCCGTCATGGCGAGTCGCCCCTCCCAGCATTTTTACAACAGTTTGTTACATGTTATTGGGTGGTTCTTCCTGCTTTTCTGTGGGAGTGAGGGGCTGGAGGCCTAAAATTTGCCGTGGCTTTATTTTGTTTTTGTCTTTTTTACTTTAAGTTGTGCCTGTGTGTCGAGTTATGGGTGGTGCGCATGAGATGCTTTATATATGACGCGGGTTACATTGGGAGTGACGGCCCCGTATTAGTCAGTAACCCGAAAAAATCCGTTCACGTGATGTTCTGGTGAGCGTGGTCGCTTTCCTTTTACCCTGCCTATAAATCTTTAAGGCATGCCATTTTTCTGTGAACTAGGCTCATTGTGTTCATCGCAATTCTTGGTCGCTATTTTGACGCGCCCTGGAAGGAGTAAGGCATGACAACACACAAAATACCCTGGAGAATCTACGTAGCCCTTATCGGCTCTCTGGTAGGTACAGGAATATATTCCTTCGCCCTACCCATTGCGATTCTCGCTAGTACAGGCGAAATTGGGCTGGCTGGCGTGATGGCGGTAGCCATGCAAATCCCCAATATCGCCTTGGCATATCCGCTAGCGACCCTATCGGATAGTCTGCCTCGAAAACCTATGATCGTGATTGCCGGGGCAGTAAACATCCTCAGCATCCTTACCCTGGCGTTGATGATTGAGCAGCATATGCTGTCATGGTTCACCATCGCGGCACTAGGATTTGTGAGCGGTGTCTTCTCTGAACTGGCTGCTGCCTCAGAAGCGGGATATATTCCGCAACTTCTCGGACGAGAAAACCTTCTTTCGTACAACGCACGTCGTGAAATTTGCGAGGGAATATCCGCAATCATTGCGCCCCCTACAGCAGGATTTATTGTTCTTGTCGCGGGCGCAACGGTCGGTCTTATCGTCCCGGTGCTCCTTTTCGGGGCGGCAACTATTTCATACGCAACGTTGCCATCTGTAGAGATGGAAACTAAAACTGAGCAACGCGAAACCGCACAACATGGGTTTATTCACCGGATGTTTGACGGCATCCAATACATGTTCTCTGGCGCCCCGCAGAGACTTATCCTTGTCTACACGTTTTTCTTGGCGGCAGCTACAGCATCGTATTCACTCATCATTATTTACCGCCTGTACGAGGAACTCACTTTTGAAGCCTCAGTGGTAGGCATGATTATGGCCTGCAGCGGTATCGGTGGTATCGTCGCGGCACTCATCATCGATCGTTTTCTCTCTTTTGAGAACACGCGAGGAATGCTACTGGTCGCTAACGTCGTATCCCTGCTCGGAATACCGCTCGTCACCGTCAGCAATAACCCCGTAGTGCTCGGTGCCCTGCTCTTCATCCTGGACGTAGGCTGGGCATCAGCTTTCATCTTCTCCAACAATCTGCGTGACTGCATTACACCGAATGAGCTACTGGGGCGTGCCAGCTCCCTTGACGGTGCCGTATTTGGGTTAGGAACGCTGTACTCCATGGGTGCGGTAGCACTGATGCTTGACCATCTCGGCTCCTTCAACGCTGCGCTCGTCGTCAGTATCCCGGCTGTACTCTGCCTCATCTACACGCTGGTCCACTACAAACAATTCAAAGTGTTCAATATCGTTGAACAATAGTGAGAACCCGCTACCCACTTAATGACGGGGGCGGAGAACATGCACAGAAGGAGGGGCGACCCGCCGTCATGGCGAGTCGCCCCTCCCTCTATGGTTAAGCCGCAAACCTCAGCGAGGTTCAGGCGGGGTGAGATTAGAAGTTGCCCAGCATCTTGGTGACGTCCAGAGCCGCATCCAGCTGCTCCTCAGTCACTTCGCCGCGCTCCACGTAACCCAGAGCCACAACTGCCTCACGGACAGTCACCTTGTGAGCCACCGAGTACTTAGCGATCTTCGCAGCAGCCTCGTAACCAATCAGCTTGTTCAGCGGGGTCACGGTCGACGGCGAAGCTTCAGCCAGGAAGCGGCAACGCTCAACGTTAGCGGTCAGACCGTCAATCATCTTCTCAGCCGAAACGCGAGAAACATTAGCGAGCAGGCGGATCGACTGCAGCAGGTTAGCAGCCATCACCGGGATACCCACGTTCAGCTCAAACGCGCCGTTAGTGGAGGAGAGGGCAATGGTCGCGTCGTTACCGATGACCTGAGCGGCAACCATGATGGTAGCCTCACAAATCACGGGGTTGACCTTACCGGGCATAATCGAGGAACCGGGCTGCAGATCGGGGATGTGCAGCTCGCCCAGGCCGGTGTTCGGACCCGAACCCATCCAGCGGATGTCGTTGCTGATCTTCATCAGACCGTACGCCAGAGTGCGCAGCTGGCCGGAAACCTCAATCAGGCCGTCACGGTTAGCCTGAGCTTCGAAGTGGTTACGAGCCTCGGTCAGGGGCAGGCCGGTCTCCTCAGCGAGCAGCTCAATCACGCGAGCCGAGAAGCCGTCGGGGGTGTTAATGCCGGTACCCACAGCGGTACCGCCCAGGGGAACCTCAGCCACGCGGGGCAGGGACGCGTTCACACGCTCAATGCCGTAACGCACGGTTGCGGCGTAGCCGGAGAACTCCTGACCCAGGGTGATGGGGGTTGCGTCCATCAGGTGGGTACGACCGGACTTCACAACGTCCTTGAACTCTGCAGACTTGCGCTCCAGGGACTCAGCGAGCACCTCGAGAGCGGGAATCAGGTCCTTCACCAGAGCCTCAGTCACAGCAACGTGCACGGAGGTGGGGAAGACGTCGTTGGAGGACTGGGAAGCGTTCACGTGGTCGTTGGGGTGAACCTCAATGCCCTTGGACTCCAGGGAACGGGTTGCCAAGGTTGCCAGAACCTCGTTCGCGTTCATGTTCGAGGAGGTACCGGAACCGGTCTGGAAGACGTCAATGGGGAAGTGGGCGTCGTAGTCACCGGTTGCTACCAGATCCGCTGCATCGCGGATAGCCTGGGCGCGCTCAGCGTCGAGCACCTTGAGTTCCTCATTGGCGGTCGCGGCTGCCTTCTTCACGAGGGCAAGCGCACGAATATGGGCGGATTCGAGGGTCTGACCCGAAATCGGGAAGTTCTCGACTGCGCGCTGGGTCTGTGCACGGTAAAGTGCATCAGCCGGAACGCGAACTTCGCCCATGGTGTCATGTTCAATGCGGTATTCAATGTTTTCAGCCATACCTCTAGCATAGGCGTTCAAAGTGGCTTACGTCGCCTCGAAAAGGTGTCAAAAGAGGAAAAACGCTCATAAATTTTGCGGCGTGAGAAGGCGTATAAAAACCCCGCCCCGGTAGATGTGCGAACACGCTACCGTGGCGGGGTTATCCCATAGAAAAATCTGTTCTTAAGTGCGAGTATGTGGGTTCTTGCCCTAAGACTCGTATCGAGCGGAGACGAGGAAAACTAGTCCAGGTTCTCAGCAACCACAACGCGCGGGGGAGTCTTTACGACCACCGGAATCGTCTGGGTCGGCGGGTTCTGCGCGTCGTTCTTCTCCTCCGGCAGAGTCAGGTCCTGCGAACTGAACACCAGCTCCGCCTTACCCTCCTTCAGATGGTAGAAGACACCAATCACTGCGACCTTACCCTCAACCACTGCATCCGAAATAATGTGGGACTGCTCAATAATGCGGATAGCGGTCTGGCGAGTATGCTCACGCACCATGTCGTTGACGGTCGGGTTCTCCGGCAGCTTCGGGGACATTGCGGAAGGCAGGATGTGCTGCACCAGGTTACGGATGAAACCGTGCGGCATCTCGCCAGAGTCTAGAGCATTGCTAGCGGCAGTCACAGCACCGCAGGAGTCGTGACCGAGAACCATCACGATGGGGGTCTCAAACTCCTCGACCGCGTACTCCAGCGAACCGAGAGCCGCGTTCTCCAGCACGTGGCCGGCGGTGCGCACCACGAAGGCATCGCCCAGGCCCAGATCGAAAATAATCTCCGCCGCAAGGCGGGAGTCACCGCAGCCAAAGATCGAAGCAAAGGGGAACTGGCCGGCGGCTAGGTCGGTACGGCGAATTGTGTCCTGGTTGGGGTGCTCGTTGCTGCCTTCAATAAAACGACGGTTGCCGTCTCGAAGGCGCTTCCACGCCTCAGCGGGAGTCGGTTGAATACCAGCCATGTGATGCTCCTTAGCGGACAGATACAGATAACGCGTGCCGCCAGAGGCAACGAATCTGCGAACGGGTATGCGGGGGCTTCAGGCGCTCGCGCTGAAGCTGAGTTTCTTGCCGGAAGCTTCCCGGTGAAAAGAACCTACCTCAAATATGCCTTAAAAATGCGAAAAATAGCTAGTATGGCGCGCCTTCACACCCCCCAATCTTGATGCCCAATGACGCAAAAACAATGCAAAGGGAGACGCAGCCCTCACCAAGTTGCCGCATCTGCTCACCTTAAAGTCAACACGCACGCAAACTCGTTCAGAACAAGAAAAACGAAGCGCCCGCGCGCTATCCTGAAAGGAGCACTACTGCGTCGGCGACTTCGTGCTGGAAAGAACCAGCCAGCCGACAGTGTATTCAGAAATCTCGAAGGTGAGTCTATGACTACGAACAACAATCACGGCGATCGCAACCTCGCAATGGAACTGGTCCGCGCGACTGAAGCTGCAGCAATTGCTGCAGGCCCCTGGGTTGGCGCAGGCGAAAAGAACCTCGCAGATGGTGCAGCCGTAGACGCAATGCGTTACCGCCTCTCCACCGTCAGCTTCAACGGCACCGTTGTCATCGGTGAAGGCGAAAAGGACCAGGCCCCCATGCTGTACAACGGCGAGAACGTCGGCGACGGCTCCGGCCCCTCCCTCGACGTGGCAGTGGACCCCATCGACGGTACCCGCCTGACCGCTCTGGGTATGGACAACGCCCTTTCCGTGATTGCCGTAGCAGACGGTGGTACCATGTTCGACCCCTCCGCAGTGTTCTACATGGAGAAGCTGGTCACTGGCCCCGAAGCCGCAGAATTCGTGGACCTGCGCCTGCCCGTCAAGCAGAACCTGCACCTGGTCGCCAAGGCTAAGGGCAAGAAGATCAGCGAGCTGACCGTCTGCGTGCTGGACCGCCCCCGCCACGCCAAGCTGATCCAGGAAATCCGCGAGGCAGGCGCTCGTACCCGCATCATCCTCGACGGTGACGTTGCAGGCGCTATCGCAGCCTGCCGCGAGAACACCGGCGTGGACCTGATGCTCGGCACCGGCGGCACCCCCGAAGGCGTTGTCGCGGCGTGCGCAATCAAGGCAACCGGCGGCGTTATCCAGGGCCGCCTGGCACCGACCGACGATGCAGAGCGTGAGAAGGCGCTGGAAGCCGGCCACGACCTCGACCGCATCCTGACCACCAACGACCTGGTCACCAGCGACAACTGCTTCTTCGCCGCAACCGGTGTCACCGACGGCAAGTTGCTGCGCGGCGTACGCTACGGCAAGAACGTTGTAACCACCCAGTCGCTGGTCATGCGTTCCTCCTCCGGTACCGTTCGTACCGTTGAGGCTGAGCACCGCCTCTCCCGCCTGCGCGAGATTCTCTCGCACACCAAGAGCCCCGGAGAGCAGTAATCTTCGCCCCCGCAAGGGCTGAGGAGCCGCACTAAGACTCCTCGAACATTGCGCATACATACACAGGGAGCCGCCCCCACCGAAGAACTCGGTGAGGGCGGCTCCCTCATGTATTTAGCTTTTAGTTCTCAGAACGCTCCCCGGTAAGGGCGCGCCGGAACCCGTTAGCGAGAGCGGAAAGACTGAACCTTCGCCTTCGCCTTCGACACAGCATCACGAACAGCCGGACGAGCCTTGTACGCCAGCGTGTAGGCGCGGTAACCCAGCGAAGACACCGGAACATCCCAAGTGCCCGGGTACTCCACCGACTCGCCGCCGAAGGACTTCTTGAACTTGGTGAAACCAGCCCACTCGTGATCCGGCTGATCCTCCGGCGCAATGCCGAAGAGGTCAACGTACTTCAGACCCTTACGCTTAGCGTCCAGGATAAAGTTCGTCACCACCGGAATACCCGCCGACAGGCGACGATGCTCAAAAGAAGCCGCCGCATGCGCGTAGGTGCGGGTGTCATCCGAATCGTACACAAACGCCGCCGCAATCGGGGTGATCTCACCGTTCTCATCGGTCAGCTTCGCAATGTACAGGGACGCCGCACCGGCGGGCATCAGCACGCGAGCAACCTGCATCAGGTACTCATCCTGCTGACGGTTAAAACCGTTGCGGTCCGCGGTCTCATCCAAGAACGCGAACAGAATCGACAAATCCTCAGGATTCGTCGACACCTCAATGGTCACACCCTTCTTATGGATATTGCGGTGCAGGTTGCGGTTATTGGACTTCATGCCCTTGAGGATCTCGTCCTCAGAGCCCGAAAGATCAATAATCTGCGTGTGCGACGGCTGCACCTGGCGAGGAGCCAAAACCGCACCGCGACGAGCCAAGAAAGCAGCCGCATCCTGATCGCCCCAAATAGCGGATTCAGTAGGCTCAATGCGCACAAACAGGCAGCGAAGCTTTGCCGCCTCTTCCTTCAACGACGTGAGAGCCTCATCAAAAGCCACAGCACTGGAAGCAACCGGTCCGTACGGGCTGTACAGGTAGCGGCCGGTAGCGCCGCCCTCAACGGTCGCAAGGTACGACCAGCCGTTACCGCTCTTACGGATCACGGTGTGACCATTAGATTCCTGAAAACGTGCCCAAATATCGGACTGAAGAATATTGCTCATTCTTCTAGTGTATCCGAGCTTAGGGAACGTAAGCCTGGGGCTCCGAGGACGCTTCGGGAGCGGGAGTGGGGCGGGGTGCGGAGGAGCTCTCCTCCGCCTCGCGCTCAGCTGCTGCCTTAGCCTTTGCCTCGGCAACGCGGGTGCGCAGAGCCGCACCCTTGTCCATGGCAGTCTGACGCAGGTCCTGAGAGAACTGACGCAAATCAGCGTGAACCTGCTGAGCGAATGCGTCAGTGCCCGAACCCAGGATACGCAGAGCCAGCAGACCCGCATTGCGAGCGCCGTTAATGGAGACGGTAGCCACCGGAACGCCGGCGGGCATCTGAACAATCGACAGCAGCGAGTCCATGCCCTCGAGGTTCTTCAGGCGCACCGGAACACCAATCACGGGCAGAGCGGTGACGGAAGCGAGCATGCCGGGCAGGTGAGCGGCACCGCCGGCACCGGCAATAATGACGCGAATACCGCGGCTGTGAGCCTTCTTGCCGTACTCAATCATGTCCTCGGGCATGCGGTGCGCAGAAACGACATCAGCCTCGTAGGGGATGCCGAACTCGTCCAGAACCTCGGCTGCGGCCTCCATGACCGACCAGTCCGAATCCGAACCCATCACAATGCCAACAATGGGCTGGGAAGAAGCGTAGGGAGACTGAGACATAATCCTCATATCCTTTCAGAATGCGGTGGCAAACCACCATCAATAGGGTGCGTCGGATACGCAGGATGATGTGCTCTCACCCCACGCACCGGCTAAAAATAGGGCTACAGGGAGCTACAGGGGGCGGCCGTCACGCAAAATCGAGGCGGCATTCGCGGCGCTATGACGCAGCGCCTCAAGCTCAGCCACCGTACCGGAAATATTCACGTGACCAATCTTGCGGCCCGGACGAGTCTCCTTGCCGTAGAAATGGATCTTTGCGCGCGGTTCAGCCGAAAGCGCCAGCGGGTAGACACCGAAAATATCTTCGTTATCGCCGCCCAGATAGTTCTTCATCACGGCAACACCCTCCAGCACGGAAGTGTCACCCAACGGCAAATCCAGTACAGCACGCAGATGCTGCTCAAACTGGCTGGTCACCGAGCCGTCCTGAGTCCAGTGGCCGGTATTGTGCGGGCGCATTGCCAGCTCATTGATGTAGAAGCCTGCGGGGGAGCCGGGAACCTCAAACATCTCAACAGCCATCACACCGGTGACACCCAGCTCGGAGGCAATAGTCACCGCAGCAGCTGCGGCAGCCTCAGCGATTTCGGGGTCCAGGTTCTGCGCGGGGGCAATGACCTCATCGCAGATGGAGTTCACCTGAATGGTCTCAACGACCGGCCAGGGGCGCACCTCGCCGCTTTCACGGCGAGCCACCAGTGCGGAAAGTTCACGAGTGAAGGGCACTTTCTCCTCAGCCAGCAGGGAAGAGAAATCGGTGCGGGAGGGCAACTGCTCGAACCATTCGGTGCTGCGCTCGCGAGCCTCCTCGGGAGAATCCAAGACGAGCACGCCCTTGCCGTCGTAGCCGCCGCGCGGGGTCTTCAACACCACGGGCCAGCCGATTTCATTGCCGAAGGCGAGCAGCTCGTCCAGAGTGGAAACCTCAGCCCAGCGCGGGTTCGGCAGACCCAGACGCTCAACGGCGGCTCGCATCAGGAGCTTGTCCTGAGCGTACTGCAGGGCTTCGGGGCGGGGCTGTACATTCACGCCTTCCGACATGAGGGCACGCAGAAATTCGGTGGGCACGTGCTCATGATCGAAAGTGATGACATCCTTACCGCGAGCAAATGCGCGGAGGGTGTCCAAATCCTTGTAATCCCCGACGGGGGCGGTACGCACCGCTGCCACGGCGCCGACGGTGGGCGCCTCCGCGAGAATCTGCAGGTCGAGGCCAAGGTTAGTTGCTGCGGGAGCCATCATGCGGGCCAGCTGGCCGCCGCCGATGACACCAATTACGGGTCCAGTCACAGGGTAAGTCACATCACCTAAGTGTACCGGGTTCGGAGTGTTCATGGGAGCAAGACCACATTAAGGTCACAGAATGGGTTCAACTGGGCTTCAGAGCCCAATATTTGGGCGTTGATGCGGGTGAAAGCCAGCAAAACGTGCCTTCTACCCTGTCAACGTGAGATGAAAAGGAATATCTCGTTAGCTGAGAGGTCTGTGGAAAAAATCTCAAAGGGTCAAACAACCCGCCGGGACTGTATTAACATATAAGAGCTTGTAAAGCTTGTAAAAGAGGCTGAAACAACCGTCGGACATTGCGTTACTAACGCCAACCGGCGCTAAACTTCCCTTTTCCCGATAAATCTTCGCTAGATAGGTCCCGCATGAGCGCACAGACGAAACCGACCCTCACCGAACGCTTGAAATCCCTCTGGGACAGCTACGGTATTGAGGTGCTCAAATTCGGTACCGTGGGCGGCGCCGCCTTCATCGTGAACTCTGTGACGGTGTGGGTGCTGATGATGACCATCATGTCGGAGTCCCACACCAAGGCGAAGGTCGTTGCAAGTATTGTTGCAACCATCTTCTCCTGGCTCATGAACCGCCTGTGGACCTTCCGCGACTCCCGCTCCGAGAACTGGAAGCGCGAAGCCATCGAGTTCGGTCTGGTGAACCTGCTGGGCATTCTCGTTGAGGCCGGCTGCGTGGCATTCAGCACCTACGTGCTGAACCTGCGCACCCCCGAGGCGTCCTTCATCTCCGGTACGATTATCGGTACCATTCTGGGCACCATTCTTCGTTACTTCCTCTACCGCTTCTGGGTGTACGGATCGCACCGCAAGCAGGTTGAAAAGGGCGAAGGTACCGATCACGAAGAGCTCGGCCGCATGTTTGATGAGGCCGCCGCCATTCTCGACGGCGAAGAGCCCACCAAGCAGAAGGCACGCTCTGAGGCGGCTGCATCCGAGGCACAGTCGAAGTCCAGTTCGCAGAACTCCTAAGCTTCTCGGATTGTAGAAGCGGCATAGCTAGAACGTGATATAACGATTCATCCCCCGATACGAACGGTATCGGGGGATGAATCGTTTAAAGCCCTATATGTTTATTGGCGCTGTGCTTGTTGGTGCTGTGTTTGTTGACGCTCAGTGCGGGCGTTAGTCTTCCGCGTGATTTTTCGGGCAACTGGGGAGGGGCGCCACCGGCGCTGCAGGGCTGAGAAGCTATGCGTGGGGAATCTCTACCGCACGCTCGGCAACCATCAGAGATGCCAGCTGCCCATCCTGCCAGTCCACGCTCGGGTCAGCCACAAACACCGCATGCCCCGAAGCCAAAATAGCCAGCACCTCCAGCAGTGTGCTCAGGGTCGCCTCCGAGGCATCAAAACCGTAGTCGGGGCTCAACTCCAGCGCGAGCGCCCGCTGCCCCGAAGGGAGCGTATATCCCGCCATGCGATAGGTCTGCGCCTGCGCAAGAACCTGCTCGTAGGCTTCCGCATAGCTGAAACCCTCAATGATTTCTGCCGAATCATCGGGAAGCAGACCCGAGTACTGGTCGCCAAAGCTACGCACCAGGGCGCAGTAATCGAGCACCTCCTCGGCGTGCGAAGCCAGCGCCTGCAAATCGCCGGTGTAGGAAAGAGCCAGCGGTGCACGGTCAACCGCCAGAAGGTACGCGGGGTCATTCGTGTAGCCCGCCTCCTGCTCGGTGCAGACCGCGGCAACCAGCGGCTCGTCCTGATCGAGAATCGCGCCCACGCGCAGCGCCGCCAGACCCAGAACAATGGTGCGCCAGTGCAGCGGAGCCTGCAGGTCAAAACCTTCATCGGGTGCTAGCTCGCATTCTTCAACCAGCAGGTTTGCGCTCTTGTCTACCCAGTTCATGAGGACCCTGCCGGAGAGCTCAATGCGCTCGCCTGCCGCCGAATACCAGATCAGGGCGGGGGTCTGCTGAGTGCTGAGTTTCTCGAAGAAACGGTTCAGAGTCGTGGGCGCGGACGCGCCGGTGGGGGAGAGAGTAACCATGGGTTTCACTCTACCTCACGGTTCAGAAGGAGCGGAGGCGCAGGGGTGGTTTTGCGGGGGAGGAGAGGAGAAGAGAGCGCCGGTCACCGGGCTAGAAAGTACATAAGTAAAGTAAAAAACTTCTAATGGTGCTTGAAGAAACCTAATGATGAAAAACCTTTGCACTAACTAAGGTCCTATTTTGAAATACGACATGCAGATAGATTGGAAATATAAATGCTTCGCAATAAGCCTGGAAAATACGCAGAGTATGGACGGTAAAAAGATAAACTTTTCTTTTCGAATTGCCTGAAAAATTCTGGAAGTGGGGGCTCGGGGGACCCGTGCAGAATCGATTTCCCTTATATTTGCAGTCAAGATGCGGAATTTGCATGCGATAGAAACTGGTTCTGAAAAGGGGAAACTTGAGGTCGACTCAGGATGTGACCGGGGGCAAGTGAGTGGATGAAAAATGTATAAAGGTCAAATTCACATTAAATATGATGCCTGTAACACATACATCTAAATATTGTTTTAGTCTAGTTTGACGAAACGGCGTGTCGCACGTCTAATAGATATATAAGCGTGTTTGCTCTGGAAGGGACCGTAGAGGCTGGAGCAAACCATGCCACACCATACACACGAAGATTCCGTCCACGACGGATCCGCAGACTCATTAAGCTCACAATGAGAACACGGAAGGAAAACCCATGGGCTCCTACATTGCATCCGACCGCTCTGTCGCGGCCGCGCGCGCATCAGGCGCTCAGCACCGTAGCATGAATCCCACTCACCCCCTCGAAAAAGCCGCCGACGCCTTTCTCACAGACGCAGAACGAAACATGCCTGCCTGCACCGACGTATGGACCGCAGCGGCAGGGCTCTACGGAACCGAAGGCGAAGACGGAGAACTCGCCTGGCAAGCTGAAGCACTCTGCGCCCAGACCGACCCCGAAGCCTTCTTCCCCGAAAAAGGCGGCTCCACCCGAGACGCCAAAAGGGTATGCGGTGTATGCCCCGTGCGTGAAGAATGTCTACAATATGCAATGGACAATGACGAGCGCTTCGGAATCTGGGGCGGGCTGTCAGAACGTGAACGCCGCCGACTGCGCAAGCAGGCGAGCTAAGCCAGGAAGGTACCATCTACATGCAGACCGCACGACTGTGCTCCCGCCAGACCTGCCAGCGAGAGGCGACTGTTACTCTCCACTACTCCTACGCAGACTCCACGGCACTCATTGACGCACTCTCAGAATTTCGCGAACCCCACGCCTACGACCTCTGCGACCATCACGCTGCACGGCTGACGGCACCCCAGGGTTGGCGAGTGGTCTACAAGGTACCCGTTCAGGACACCACCGAATCCTAGAATTCGAACCCAAGAATTTAAACACCCGAATGCAAAGAACCTTCCGCGAATTCATGCGGAAGGTTCTTTGCGTATGAGAAACTGGCAGATAGTACAGATACCCGCAACTCACTCAAACCCCATTCACTCGAAAAGAACACGAGATCCATGAGCAAAGAAACACACCGAGGAATGTGGGGCGCACTGCGCCCGGCCATCCGCCGCACCAGCGCCGAAGAACTACTCCACGCCCGACGCACCGAAACTAAAACCAGCGAACCGGCACCGCACACCGGCGCCTTTGGACGCATCGCAGCAGACGTACCCACCGTCGCCGAAGAACCCGACCTGCCCACCGGGAACGTACCCGTCGTCCCCGCACGCAGCAAACTACGCGAACAGGGCGTCGGCACCCGCGTACGCACCCGCACCAACGTCTCCACCGGCTTCGTGCCCCTCGTCCGCGACTCGCAGAGCACCCCCAAAAACCCGACGCTCAGCGACCTCAACCGCGAAACCATGCAGAAGGCCGCCGAAGCAGAAGCCGCTGCAGCAGCAGAAGCTGAAAAGGCGGCCGAAGCAGAAACCGTCGCTACCGCGGAGGCGGCAAACGCCTCCACCGCCGGACGCAAGTACCGCACCGAAACCACCCGCACCGGTCACACCCATGCGGTCGCAGACCCCAACGCGCCGCTGTCCTCCCTGGCAGCCTCGCCCGAAGCAGCAGAACGCGCCGCGGCACGCGAAGACGCCGTGGAAGACACCCCGCGCTTCCTCAAGCTCCGCGCAACCCTCATCGCGCTCACCGTACCGCTGACCGTACTCATGATTGCGATCCGCACCGTAGCCTCCGCACCCTTCCTCTGGCTCGAATACCACCGCCCCGGATTCCCCGAAGACAGCTACGGCTACTACCTGGTCGAGAGGATGCGCCTGGGCTCCTACGGCGTGGATTACATCAACAACTTCGCGCCGCGAGAATACCTCGCTCGCGTCACCACCGGCGCCGACAATACCCTCGCCTTCACCGAAGCAGAAGTGAACCACATGCACGACGTGAAATGGGTACTGCTCATCGCCACCATAGCCGTTGCCGCGCTCTTCCTGCTGACGCTCTTTAGTAGCATCTCCCTGCGCGAGCGCGCCCCCGGAACCATCCGCCGCAGCCTCTTTAGCGGCGCATGGATTACTCTGGGACTCATTATGGTGCTCGGCGTTGTGGGCGTCTTCGGCTGGGAATGGCTGTTCACCACCTTCCACCGGGTGTTCTTCCCGCAGGGCAACTGGGAGTTCTCGGTACGAAGCTCCCTCATCCGCCTCTACCCGCCGCAATTCTGGATCGATGCAGCAATCGCCGTAGCGGTCCTCGTCGCCGCGCAGATTACGCTCCTGCTCGTGACCACCTGGCCCACCAAATACCGCAAGCTCAAGGCAGAACGCCGCCGCCAGGAACGCCAGGAACTGCGCGTCAAGCTCGCCTCCGCACGCGTCAGCGACAACTAAAACACGCGTCGGCGACAACTAAAAATCATCAGCCGCCTCACCGCGCAAGCCAGCGCGGAGCGGGCGCAACAAAGGGGGGCTGGGCTCTACCACACGGTAGAACCCAGCCCCCTTCGCTATACCCAAGATCGCATCGCCCAATCTTAAAACCGAGCCTAAAACCAGGGCTAAAACCCCAGCCTAAAAACCGAGCCTAAATCCAGGACTTAAACCACATATGCGAATACCACTGCTCATACGGAATCACCTGAGCAGTCCACAACGGCATAAAGTATGCGCTCAACACCAGCACACCCACCAGGTAAATCGCCACCAGCGTCACGCCCAACCGAGCACGCAACACCGAACCGCGAGCACCCGACAGCGCCAGACCCAAAACACCCGCCAACAGCAGGATCAGGAACGGCTCAAAAGACAGCGCGTAGAAGTAGAACATCGTGCGATTCGGGTACATAAACCACGGGAAATAGCCCGCACCGAACACAACCAGCAGCGCACCAAAACGCCAATCCCGCTTCAGCAGCAGAACCAGAAGCGCCACAATAATCGCCGGAATAAAAGCCCACCAAATCGCCGGGTTACCGATATTCAAAATAGCCTCGGAACAGGACTTTACGGTACAACCCGAAGAACCCAGCTTCGGCGACTCATAGTAGTACGAGGTCGGGCGTCCCAAAACCAGCCACTGCCACGCCTGCGAAGAATACGTATGCGGGCTGCTCAAACCAGAATGGAACTTAAACGCCGAGACATGGTACTCCCACAGAGAACGCAAATCCTCAGGAAGCCACATGACACCCTTGCCCGGGTTCTCAACCGCCCAGCGGCGGAAATATGCATTCGACGACTGGAACCAGCCCGCCCAGGTGCTCAGATACACCAGCAGACCCACACCAATCATCTGGAAGAACGCGGGGATGCCGTCACGCACCAGCGCCGTCAAACCCCACTTGTTCAGACCCACAATACGGCGAGCATTAATATCCCAGAACACCGTCAGCAGACCCATCGCCGCAATGAAGAACAGCGAATTCCACTTCACACCCACCGCGGCACCGGCACACACACCTGCGGCGAAACGCCACAGGCGCAGACCCATGCTCGGGCCCCACGGCATTGGCGGAAGTACACCGCTATTCTGACGTGCCGCCTCCGCAATATTGCGCGCCAATACACGCCGCGCCTGAATACGGTCAAGCACCAGACACACAAAAGTCGCCAAAATCCAGAACATCTGGAAAATATCCAACAGAGCCAAACGAGACTCCACCAGCATCAGACCGTCCACAGCAGCCAGCAGTGCCGCAATAGTCGCCACCGTCATCGAACGGAACAGCAACCAGCCAACATAGGCAATCAACGCCACCGACAGGGTGCCAATCACCGCAGCAGAAACACGCCAACCGAAGGGATTATTATCACCAAAGATTGCCATGCCCGCGGCAATCATCCACTTACCCAACGGCGGATGCACCACATACTCCGGCGAATCCGTCAATAGACCCGACGGGTGACCCGCCGCAAAGGAAGCATTAGCGTCCTTCGACCAGCTCAACTCATAGCCATAATGCACATACGAATAGGCATCCTTGGCGTAGTAGGTCTCATCAAAAACAATGGCATTCGGATGCGCCAAATTATAAAAACGCAGAATACCGGCAACCAGCACAATCAATGCGGGCGCCAACCAGCCCCAACGCGGGGCACGAATATAGGCAACAGCGAGCGCATCCAGCAGAGAATCGAGGCTGTAACGACCACGCTCAGACGAAGAGCGGGTCGAATCAGCCGGAGCGGCAGATGCGGGAGAAAGTAGCTTAGGTATCTTCACCCCATCAATCCTAAAGGGTCAGAACGCACGATGCACCATTTCAGCCCGTGAACGGCTTATATGACGCACCGTAGCCCGCCCGCACCAGCTGCTTTTACCGGCAACCCCGCCCAGCAAGCTCACCAGGCAATCCCACCCGGCAGCGGACAGAGCACGGGCGTTACACTTAGTGGGTACACGAAGACCAGACACAGACACGAGGCCTGCCATGACCGCACCCGCAGAATACACCGAAGAAACCGCCGACCCCTCAGAAATCACCGCCCCCTCAGAAACGGTCGAGGCACCCGAGGTTGACACTGCTGACGCTGCTGACACCGCCGTTACCGCCGAAGAAGGCGGCGTGCTCATCCTCGGCGGCACCCCCATCGGCAACCTCGCCGATGCCTCCGACCGACTGCGCTCAGCCCTCGCCACCGCAGACCTCATCGCCGTCGAAGACACCCGCAAGCTACGAACCCTCGCCTCCGGGCTTGGCGTGCGCACCCGCGGCCGCATCATCGTCAACCACGACCACAACGAAGCCGAACGCAGCGAAACCATCGTGCAAGCGGTACAGGATGGTCAGCGTGTGCTGCTGCTCTCGGATGCGGGTATGCCCACCATCTCCGACCCCGGCTACGTTGCCGCCGCAGCCGTCGCAGAAGCCGACCTGCCCGTCACCGTGGTGCCCGGCCCCTCCGCGGCGTTGACCGCGCTCGCGCTCTCCGGCCTGCCCACCGGACGATTCACCTTCGAAGGTTTCCTCGCCCGCAAGGGCTCCGAGCGCACCCGCCGCCTCGCATCGCTGGCCGGGGAGGAGCGCACCATGATCTTCTACGAATCCCCGCACCGCACCGCCGCAACCCTGGCAGACTTCGTGCAGACTTTCGGCGCCGACCGCCGCGGAACGGTCAGCCGTGAGCTAACCAAGCTCCACGAAGAGGTTCGACGCGGTACCCTGGCAGAGCTTGCCGAATGGGCTGAGTCTGAACGCGTCCGCGGAGAAATCGTCATTATCGTTGAGGGCGCACAAGCCCCCGAAACCCCCGAAGCGCAGGATGTAGTGCAGCTGGTCCTCGACCGTGTAGCGGGCGGTGAGCGCCTCAAGAGCGCCTGCGCCGCGGTCGCCGCCGAGACCGGCACCTCCAAGCGTGACCTGTACGAGGCGGCACTGGCTGCTCGCTCCGAATAACCCACATCCGAATAACCCAGAATCACTGCGCAGCTTTACCCCCCAGCTTTACCACCAAGTTTTATCCCGAGGATTTATCAATGTGTCAGAGCCATCCCGGTCCTGAAATCACCCAGGAGTACCTGAACTCCCTCGCCGCCCTGGCGAACTACACCCTGCCCACCCCCGCGGCACTTCGGGCAACCGCCCTGCCTAACGGCTGGGAGCCGGTGCCCGGTGAAGTACCCGCGCCTTATCAGGCGGAACTCTACACCGGCATCAGTGACGCCGAAGGCGGAGAAGGAACCCGCCGTCGCTCCACCACCGGCGAGAATGGCCGCAGCCGCAACCTGGTCTTCCCGCCCGCCCCCGAGCCGCTGCCGTACCCCATCGTGGATAACCACACCCACATGGACCTGCTCGACGGCGAAGTAGAAATCAGCGCCCGCGACGCACTCGACGCCGGTGAAAAGCTCGGCATCGCCGCTATCGTGCAGGTCGGATGCGATATCCCCTCCTCCCTGTACGCGGTCGCCGCCGCGCAGGCTGATGAGCGTGTTCTCGCCGCCATTGCGATTCACCCCAACACCGCCCCCGAGCTGGCTGCAGCCGGTCAGCTGGAGGCGGCGCTCGCCACCCTCGACGAGCTCGCCACCGCCGACCGTGTGCGCGCTATTGGTGAGACCGGTCTGGACTATTTCCGCACCGGCGAAGAAGGCAAGGAGGCGCAGCACTACAGCTTCCGCGAGCATATTCGCATTGCGAAGAAGCACAACCTGGCGTTGCAGATTCACGACCGCGACGCGCACGAGGATGTTGTGCGCATCCTGGATGAAGAGGGTGCACCGGAACGTACCGTGTTCCACTGCTATTCGGGTGGCCCGGAGCTTGCCGCGATCTGCAATGAGCGCGGCTGGTACATGAGCTTTGCCGGGACGGTGACTTTCAAGAACTCGAAGGGTATTCAGGAGTCGTTGGCGATGGCTCGCCCGGAGCTGATTCTGGCTGAGACGGATGCGCCGTTCTTGACCCCGCATCCGTTCCGTGGCCGTCCGAATGCGTCCTACATGACGAATTACACGGTGCGGTTCATGGCGGCTCATCGCGGTGAGGAGTTGGAGGCGCTCTGCCGCCGTATCCGTGAGAATTCGGAGCGGGTTTACGGTCAGTGGTAGGCGCGTACACCCTGTAGCGGGTAGCTACGCTGAGTCGCCTCGTGGTGCGTGCCTGCGCGCTAGACTGTAGCGACTACAAACAATTCACTCAAACAGCTATGCCATGATCTGGTTTGCGGTATTTAGGTACGTATAGTGCCTCAATAAGGTGTTCAAAATTTGGTGCTGCAAACGTCCCTACGAGATTTTATGTTGAGCGCCCGGTAACTGGTGCTTTAGAGAGGACACTATGGCGAAGATTCTGAAGTATGTTCTGGGCCTGGATGGCGCGAACCGTTTTGAATCGTTCTATTCGGTGGGCGCGCCCGCGAAGGATTTTGTGCCTTATTCTGCGGTGGATAACCGTGATAATCATGTGACCGATGACGAATTTGATGTTGAACTTTTCCGTAGCCGCTGGCATCGTGACCCCACTCCGGCTGAGCGCGGTTGCATGCTCAGCCACGTGAAGATGTGGGAGGACTTTGTCGCATCGGATGCTGACTGGGCTCTGATTGCTGAGGATGACGTCCTTATTTCTTCGGACGCTGAGGCGGTGGTGAACGCAATCATCACCAAGTACCCGCAGGTTCAGCTGGTGAACCTGTGTGATGCGTACTCGTTCAAGGCGGGCACCATGAACCCGCGCGTGGACTATATTCGCCTGTCTTTGCTGTCTCCTTTTGTGCACGGTAAGTACCGTATGGGTAAGCTGTACGGTTCGACCCGCCTGGGCTGCACCGGTCTGTACCTGATTTCCCGTTCGGGTGCTGAGCTGCTGCTCAAGCAGTTTAAGGACAAGGTGCCGGGCACTGTGGCTGACGATTACAAGCTGTACCAGCGGTGGGGTGTGGATGTGCGTTTTGTGCAGCCCGGCCTGTGCGATTGGGAGGGTAGCAGCGTCATCCTGGAATCCGGTAAGAGCCACCTGGAGATGCTGGCTGAGAATCAGAAGGGTTCGAGCGCTCTGGATCGTTTGCGTATTGCCTTGGCTCCGAAGATGCGTTTGGTGAATGCAAAGAATGTTCTGGACGCCACTGTTGATGAGGTGAAGCAGCGCCTAGGCAAGGCGGAATAAGTAAGCCTCTTTGAGAAAGCCTTTCTTCGTCATATATGTATGGCGGGGAGGGGCTTTCTGCAGCTATTTTCAGCTTTAGCGCGTGAGGTATCGTGTAACGTGCGAGACATAACAGGGGGCTGCACGCCAATTGTTGGGTACTATCTTCACATGAGTGATAGGGTATTTTTATACATACAATTCATCACTCACTGACTAGGCATTTTGTTATCGTGCGCGCATTTTTTCGGCGTGCTTTGTGTTTGTCGGTGCCAAGTCAATACTCGGCGCTCATACATGGCTTCTGTCGTTTCAGATTAGGACCGTATGGGTGCGCCACAGCAAAGGGAAATTCATGGCAAAAATTCTGAAATACGTTCTGGGACTGGACGGCGCTAACCGGTTTGATTCCTTCTTCTCGGTGGGGGCACCCGCTCAAGGTTTTCAGCGTTATTCTGCGGTGGATAACCGTGATAATCACGTCACTGATGCACAATTCGATAGCAAGCTGTTCCTGGCTCGTTACGGTAAAGAGCCGAGGCCTGCCGAAAAGGGTTGCGCTTTGAGCCACTACCACATGTGGAAGGACTTTCTCGCTTCAGACGCCGACTGGGCTTTGCTGGCAGAGGATGATGTCCTCATTTCCCCTGACCTGCAGCCTGTAGTGGAGAGGATTATCGAAAAGTACCCTCACGTGCAGATGGTTAACCTGGGCGATATCTACGCTTCTGAAGCTGGCAAGCTCAACCCGCAGGTTGATTATCCCCGTCTTTCGTTGCTTGCTCCTTTTGTGTACGGCAAGTACCGTATGGGTCGTGCCTATGGTTCAAAGCCTCTGTACGGTGCTGCCTTGTATCTTCTTTCGCGTTCTGGGGCTGAACGACTCGTAGAATGTTATGGCGAGACGGTTCCCGGCGTTGTTGCTGATGATTATTCTCTCTACCGAGAATGGGGAGTAGACGTATATTTGGTGCAGCCCGGTCTATGTGGTTGGGAAGGCACCAGCCTCATTCAAACTTCTGGCGTTCGTCACTTGGAAAGTCTCAAGAGCACGCAGCATGGCACCGGTTTTATCGACCGGTTGCGCATCGCCCTGGCACCGAAGAAACGTATTGCGAACGCGAAGAATATTCTGGAAGCCACCCTCGAAGATGTGAAGCAGCGTCTAGGACGATAATCCAGAGACGGTAACCCAGAGACGGATTGGGGTACTGTCATCACATAAAAATGTGAATACGTGGGTCTTCTGCCCTGTCGTTTATCCCCTCCCTATCGTGTATATGCGGTAGGGAGGGGATTGTTTTTGCTGTACACCGGTACGGCGCGTGCCATACCGCGTCTTAACCTGCGGGCATCTGAATTTGGTGCATGGTGAATGATAGAATTCTTTCTACATTGCACAGCAGTGTGCGTATTTATCACACGCTCAATATTCAGACTCCCTGCCATGTACGCATTGATTTTTAAGATTGACGAACTTTTCTCTCGTGCAGGTGGTCTGATGTTCTGAAAACTCATCATTAACCGTTGCGATTTTCTATTGCTTAGGTTTTCTGGATGAGCTGTTGAAAGGAAAAAATATGGCAAAGATTCTGAAGTATGTTCTGGGCCTGGACGGCGCGAACCGTTTTGAATCATTCTATTCGGTGGGCGCGCCCGCGAAGGATTTCGTGCCTTATTCTGCGGTGGATAACCGCGATAATCACGTCGCTGATGAAGAATTTGACGTTGAGTTTTTCCGTAGCCGTTGGCATCGTGACCCCAACCCCGCGGAGAAGGGCTGCATGCTCAGCCATGTGAATATGTGGCGTGACTTTGTTGCAAGTGACGCCGATTGGGCGCTGATTGCCGAAGACGACATCCTTCTTTCTCCGGATGCTGAGGCGGTCGTGAACGCAATCATCACGAAGTACCCGCAGGTGCAGCTGGTGAACCTTAGCGATTCTTTTGCAAATGATGCTGGCAAGCTGAACCCGCATGTGGAATACATCCGCCTGTCCCTGCTGTCTCCTTTTGTGCACGGTAAGTACCGTATGGGTAAGCCGTACGGTACCTGGCCCCTGATTTGCACCGGCTTGTATTTGATTTCCCGTTCGGGCGCTGAGCTGCTGCTCAAGCAGCTTGAGGACAAGGTGCCGGGTACCGTGGCTGATGATTATAAACTGTACCAGCAGTGGGGTGTGGATGTGCGTTTTGTGCAGCCGGGCCTGTGCGGCTGGGAGGGTAGTAGCGTCAT